>Ga0210144_1000408_pt1 | contig 23358 bp, 22 predicted proteins | sample Muzzi_PWA_D2_FD_185532 | JGI IMG/M metagenome (GOLD analysis project Ga0210144, IMG submission 185532) | Wetland microbial communities from San Francisco Bay, California, USA, that impact long-term carbon sequestration - Muzzi_PWA_D2 (SPAdes) | ecosystem: Environmental > Aquatic > Marine >...
CGGTCAGGGTGAAATCCTCGTCGACCAGGGTTGGCACGAGCCCATTGGGATTGATCGAGAGATAAGGCTCCTTCAGGTGCTCGCCGGTCATCAGATCGACGATTTGCTGCTCGACCGGCAGGTTGGCTTCGGCGATGAACAGCACGATGGGCCGGCTCGTGTTCGAGACCGGGTGCATATAGAGCTTCATGTCGGTTCCTCCGCTTTTCGACCGATCCCTCGGCCGACAATCTCATACGCGCAATCTGGTGCGACTTTGCCGTCGCGCAAGACTTTCTGGTTGTCGCCGGCTAGTACGGGTTCTTCGGGGACCGGTCGTCCGACAGGCTTTCGCGCCGCCGGCGGATGATGTCCTCGATGGCGTCGGCCAGATGAACCTCCGTGATGTTGTAGTCGCCGCGCGCCACCCTGATCTTGTGGGCCTCGAGCAGGACTTCGCCATGCGACACGCCGTCCGGCGGGAAAAAGCGGTAGGCGGCCAGCTCGATGAGAAGGCCGAGCGGATCGTCGAAGTAAATGGAATCCATGAAGCCGCGGTCCTTGACGCCGCTATGGCGAATACCGCGCTCGTCAAGCCGCGTCACCGCCTGCGAGAAGGTCGCCCGGGACACCCAGAAGGCGATGTGGTGCACGGCGCCGATGTCGGTCGACGTCCGCGTCGGATCGGGCTTCCGGTTCTCGTTAGTAAACACCGTGATCAGCCGCCCGTCACCGGGGTCGAAGTAGAGATGGCTCTCCTCGGGAACGTCGAGATTGGGCTGTTCAAAGACGAACGGCATCCCGAGAACGCCTTCCCAGAAGTCGATCGAGGTCTGTCGATCCGCCCCCACCAGTGTGATGTGATGGACGCCCTGCACCTGCAGTTTCTGCATGTTCGTTGTCTCCGCGTTGTCCGCGGTCGGAAATAGCGCTGACCTGAAGCGGTTTCAGCCCTCGCCTCCGGCCGACCCTGCGCGCTCGGACAAGATTGTGCGCCGGCAGCCCACGGGAATCAGCCGACGCTTGCCACCTTCTTGTCCTCGTTTTCGTTGTCGCCCTCCTTCTCCTCCTCCACGTCCGCAAGCTTCGCAAACTGAAGGTGGTAGAGCCGGCCGTAATGCTGGTTCTTGGCAAGGAGTTCGGCGTGCTGACCACTCTCTACAATCTTGCCCTTGACGAGAACGCAGATCTTGTCGGCGCCGAGAATGGTCGACAGACGGTGCGCGATGACGATGGTCGTACGGCCCGCCATCAGCCGGTCGAAGGCGATCTGGACCTGGTGCTCCGATTCCGAGTCGAGCGACGAGGTGGCCTCATCGAGAAGGATAATCGGCGCGTCGCGGATCATCGCCCGCGCTATGGCAAGCCGCTGAAGCTGACCGCCCGAAAGCAGGCCCTCTCCTTCCTCGAGCTGCGTATCGAAACCGTCCGGCGTCGCCATGATGAAGTCGTAAGCCATGGCGTTCCTCGCGGCTTCCTCGACCTCCTCGTCGGTGGCGCTGGGCCGGCCGAACCGAATGTTTTCGCGGATCGTGCCGCGGAAGATCGACGTGTGCTGGCTGACCAGCGCGATCTGATCGCGAAGCGAGGCGAGCCGGACCTTGGAGATGTCCTGACCGTCGATGGTGATCTTGCCGCCGGAGATGTCGTAGAACCGCTCGATGAGGTTCATGATGGTGCTCTTGCCGGAGCCCGAGGGTCCGACGAGCGCGGTGACGTTGCCCGGCGACGCACGGAAATCGAAATGCTTGAGCACCGGCGTCTTCTTGCGATAGCCAAAGTCGACCTTCTTGAAGCGGATGTCACCCTCGGTCACTTTGAGGTCTGGCCCGTCGAGATTGGGGTCCATCGTGATCTTGGTGTCGAGGATCTCATAGACGAAGCGCACCCCGATCACCGACCGCTCGAGCGAGACGCGCGTATTGGCGAGGCGCTTGGCCGGCTCGTAGGCAAGCAGGATCGCGGTGATGAACGACATGAACGAGCCGGGGGCCGCGCCCTCATAGATCGTGGAGTAGCCTGCCGCCAGTACCACGCCGGCAATCGCGAAGCCGCCAAGCGTTTCCATCAGCGGCGAAGTCCGGGCCCGGATCGTCGAAATCTTGTTGCCGCGCCGCTGGACACTTTCGATCGACTTGTTCATGCGCGCCTGCATGGCGCCTTCGAGATTGAAGGCCTTGACCACGCGGATACCAGTAGCGGTCTCCTGCATGGAGGCGATGATCTGTGCCATGCCGGCAAATTCGGAGCGGGCGATCGCACGGGTGCGCTCGACCAGCCTGCTGACACCGAATAGGGCGATCGGGCCGACGATGATGACGATGAAAGTCATCCAGGGGTTCTTGATGATCATGACCGCCACCAGTCCGACTACCGACAACAGGTCGCGGACAAAGCTGGTGAGAACCGTGCTCATGACCGAACTGGCGGCGCTGGCCCTTTGCGACAGCCCCGCAATAAGCAGGCTGGAATGGGTGCGGTCGAAATAGCTGATGCCGAGATTGAGGATGTGATCGTAAAGGCGCTTTTGCATCTCGGCGACAAGCGCGTTGCCGGTGCGGGCGAGCGCGACAGCCGATCCGTAAAGCGAAACCCCGCGGACCACCGATATCGTAACGATGCCTGCCGCCAGCAGGATCAGCTTGGTCACGCTGCGGTCGATAAATACCTGATCGACGACGTCGCCGATGATCCACGCGGTGAGCGCCGTGCTCCCCGCGACGAACAGCATAAAGAATGAAGCAATTCCATAGCCCGGCAGGTATTTCCGCCATCCTTCGCGGAACAGCCGGATGATAATCTTCCACGGCCCCTTCTTGTCGGGCTTAAGGAAGGCCGGAATAAAGGACAGAGATTTCATCGAGAACGTTACCTCAAGCGTACCGGTAGGAGGTCATATACACGATCAGCCGCCGTCAACGCGACCCTGTCACGCCGCCTGCCGCGAGACAGGGAGCGCCGTTTCGACCAGACGTACCCAGTACGAGCATCCGATTGGAATCACAGCATCGTTGAAATCGTATGCCGGATTGTGAAGCCCGGCGCTGTCGCCGTTGCCGACGAAGATGAAGGCGCCCGGGCGCTCCTCCAGCATATACGAGAAGTCCTCGCCGCCCATCAGCGGCTGGGTCTCGGCATTCACCCGCTCGGCGCCGGCGACCTCACGGGCCACCGCGGCGGCGAAGCCCGTCGCCTCGGGGTGATTGCGTGTGACCGGATAGTTGCGGACATAGTCGAGCCGAACGTCGGCACCGTAGGCCTCGGCCGTCCCTTCGACGATCTCACGGATCCGCTTCTCGGCGAGATCGCGGATGGCGGGCTCGAGTGTCCGGGTCGTTCCGCCAAGGTGGGCGGTCTCGGCGATGATGTTGTGCGCCTCGCCGACGTGGAACTTGGTCACCGACACGACGGCTGATCCCACCGGATCCACCGAACGGGAGACGACGGTCTGCAGGGCCTGGACGATTGCCGCGCCGACAATCACCGGATCGACGGTAGCGTGCGGCCGTGCGGCGTGACCGCCGACGCCGGAAATCTCAATAGTGAACTCGTCGGTCGCCGCCATGATCGGACCCGGCCGGATGGCGAACTCGCCGATCGGCAGACCCGGCATGTTGTGCATGCCATAGACTTCCTGAATGTCCCACCGGTCGATCAGCCCGTCCTCGACCATCGCCTTGCCGCCGCCGCCGCCTTCCTCGGCCGGCTGGAAGATGACGACCGCAGTGCCGTGGAAATTGCGGGTCTCCGCCAGATAGCGCGCCGCACCGAGCAGCATGGCGGTATGCCCGTCATGACCGCAGGCATGCATGCGCCCGTCGATCGTCGACGCATAGGGCTTGCCCGTCGCTTCCCTGATCGGCAGGGCGTCCATGTCGGCGCGCAGCCCGATGACGCGGTTGTGCCCGTTGCCGCGCCCGCGAATCACACCGACAACGCCGGTGCGGCCGATGCCCGTCGTGACCTCATCGACGCCGAAGGCGCGCAGCTTGTCGGCCACCGACGCCGCCGTGCGATGCACGTCGTAGAGCAGTTCGGGGTGGCGATGAAATTCGTGGCGCCAGGCGACGATGTCGTCCAGGAAGTCCGCGAAACGGTTGATGACTGGCATACAGACTCCACCGATCTCGGCGGGACAATAGCCCCAGGCAAGGCGGAAAGCGAGGGGGATCAGACCCGGCGGCGCGGCTTTTCCGCGAGTGTGACTCTTTGCTCAGGCAGCATCGCGCAGGCCACCGCGCGTCTCCAGAAAACCCACGGTTTCCGCCAATCCGGTCCCGTCCTTCATGTTGGCGAAGACGAACGGCCGGTCGCCACGCAGGCGCCTTGCGTCCCGCTCCATCACCTCGAGCGAGGCGCCGACCATCGGCGCCAGGTCGATCTTGTTGATCACCAGGAGATCGGAGCGGACGATCCCCGGCCCACCCTTCCGCGGTATCTTGTCACCGGCCGCGACGTCGATGACGTAGATGGTGAGGTCGGCGAGCTCGGGCGAGAAGGTGGCGGCGAGGTTGTCGCCGCCGGATTCGATGAGAATCACGTCGAGGCCGGGATAGCGGGACCTCAGATCGGCCACCGCCGCGAGGTTGATCGAGGCGTCCTCGCGGATCGCCGTGTGCGGACAGCCTCCGGTCTCGACGCCGAGGATGCGCTCCGGCGCCAGCGCCCCGGAGCGGACGAGGAACTCGGCGTCCTCGCGCGTGTAGATGTCGTTGGTGATCGCCGCGATCTCGTAGTCGCCGGCGAGCCGCTTGCAGAGCGCGTCCATCAGCGCGGTCTTGCCGGAGCCGACCGGACCGCCGATGCCGACGCGAAGCGGGCCGTGGGAGGAAAGGCTCATGAGCGGAACAGCCTCGTATACTGGGTTTCGTGCTTCATGCTTGCGATATCGGCGCGGAGCGCGATGCCGCCGAGATCGTCGAGTCCGGCCGTGACGGCGAACATCGCCACCGCCTCTGAGACCGGTCCGAGCGCCGCGATGGTCTTCTGGCCATCGGTCTGCCCGATCGGGATCGCCCTGACCCCGGCCGAGACGATGTTCGCGACGAAACCGCCGAGATAGGCGACCAGCGACGGGCCGAGCGGAATCTCGTGCGCCGCCGCCGCCATCGCAACGGCGATCGGATAGGCCAGTTCGGTGTCAACGCCAAGGGCCCCCGCCAGCCGGTCGAGACGGTCGTTCGGCCAGGCGGCGAGGACCGCGCGCAGAAAGGCGCTGCCCTGGGCGGTGGTTTCGAGATGGCGCTCCTTCGACGGCTGCAGGGCCGCGGCAAGCTCCGCCACCTCGCGCAGACGACCAGATTCGTCGCCCACCCCAGCTCGCCAGGCATGGACGAAGAGCACGGCGTCGTTCCGCCCGCCGCCATGGATCAGCACCTCCCCCAGCCACGCCGAAAGGTCAGCGGCATTGCCGACCGTGCCGTCCTCGATCGCCCATTCCAGGCCGTGGCTGTAGGTGTAGGCGCCGACCGGGAAGGCCGGCGAAAGCCAGGCGAGCAGGCGCTGGAGGGCAGGCGGCGTCAGCCCCGCTTCGGCGTCGGCTGCGTCCATCTGAAAGGGCGCGCGCTCAAGCATGGCTGTGATGGTGCGCCTCGTGACCATGGGCGTAGGCGCCGCCTTCGGGATCGAAAGGCGCCTCGACATGGGCGATCGTCGCCCCCAGCTTCGTCAGCATATCCTCGATCACATGGTCGCGGCGGATAAGCAGGCGGGTTCCGGCGAGCTGCGTCGGCAGGTGCCGGTTGCCGAGGTGCCAGGCGATGCGGACCAGATGGTCGGCGTCTGTCGCGGTGATCTCGGCGAGGGGCTCCGGCGCTGCCTTGACCGCGACGATGCGGCCGCCCTCGAGCACCAGCCCGTCACCGTTGCGCAGTGTTGTCGCCTCGGCGAGGTCAAGGAGGAAGTCGAGGCCTCCCTCGCCGCGCATGGCGAGGCGACGGCGGTGACGGTGATCGTGGTCGAGGATCACCGTGTCCACAGCGGGCGGCTGCCATACCCCGGCGAGAAGGACGGTTGTCGCCCGGATCATGTTACGGACGTCCGACGCCAGAAAAGCCGGCGCACCAGGCGTCCGACCAGAAACAGGACAAGCGTCACCATGGCGACCGCCGTGAAGGCGCTCTTCAGCACTGTCCAGCGGTCGGCGCTGGCGACGATCGCCGGAGTGAGGCCGTCCGCCCCGGCGGCGAGCATCGCCGAAACCGCTGCGTTCTCGAGATAGTCGAAGACGGCGCCGGGGACCGCGATCAGCGCCAGCACCCAGCGCCAGATGCCGAGCCGCGCCGGCGCCAGCGCCGCGATGGCGAAAAACAGCGTGGCGGCGAGAAGAGCCGGATAGACGGAATCGAGTTTCTCCTGCACGCCGAGATAGAAGACGCTGCCGTCCGGCGACAGCGCGGCGAGGAAGGCCTTCGCCTCGTCGAAGCCGTAGCCGGTCGGCCGCATGTCGAACGGGGCGAGGCCGCCGGCCGCACCGGCAATCCTGGGAAGCGACCACAGCACCATCACGCCGTAGACGACAAGCGTTACGACGAACAGGATCCAAAAGCCGACGGACGCCGCTTTCATGCGAGCCTCCTGACGCCCAAGTCTAGGCGAGAACGGCAGCTCAAAACAGGAAATAGCGCTGCGCCATCGGCAGGATCTCGGCCGGCGGACAGGTGAGCAGCCCGCCGTCGGCGCGCACCTCGTAGGTTTCCGGATCCACTTCCATCTTCGGCATCGCCGAGTTGTGGATCATCGATTCCTTTGTGATCCCCCGCGTGTGGCGGACAGGAAGGACAGTCCTGTGCAGGCCCAGCCGCTGGCCGATCCCCTCGGCGATCGAGGCCTGGCTGACGAAGGTGACCGCCGAGTTGGTCATCGACTGGCCGAAGCCGCCGAACATCGGGCGATAGTGCACCGGCTGCGGCGTCGGGATCGAGGCGTTGGGATCGCCCATCTGGGCGGCGGCGATCGTGCCCATCTTGATCACCATGTCGGGCTTGACGCCGAAGAAGGCCGGCGACCACAACACCAGGTCGGCGAGCTTGCCGATCTCGACCGAGCCCACCCACTCGTCGATGCCATGGGCGATGGCCGGGTTGATGGTGTACTTGGCGATGTACCGCTTGACGCGGAAATTGTCATTGCGGGCGGAATCCTCCGGCAGGCTGCCGCGCTGCACCTTCATCTTGTGGGCAGTCTGCCAGGTGCGGATCAGCACCTCGCCGACGCGACCCATCGCCTGGCTGTCGGACGCCATCATCGAGAAGGCGCCGATGTCGTGGAGGATGTCCTCGGCGGCGATCGTCTCCTTGCGGATGCGGCTCTCGGCAAAGGCGATGTCCTCGGGGATCGACGGGTCGAGATGGTGGCACACCATCAACATGTCGAGATGCTCGTCGATGGTGTTGACCGTGTAGGGCCGGGTGGGATTGGTCGACGAGGGAAGGACATTCGCCAGCCCGCAGACCTTGATGATATCGGGGGCGTGACCGCCACCCGCGCCCTCGGTGTGGAAGGCGTGGATGGTTCGGTCCTTGAACGCGGCGATGGTGTTCTCGACGAAGCCGGACTCGTTCAGCGTGTCGGTGTGGATCATCACCTGCACGTCGAAATCGTCGGCAACCGCAAGGCAGCAGTCGATGGCGCCCGGCGTCGTGCCCCAGTCCTCGTGGAGCTTCAGCGCCGCCGCGCCGGCCCTCACCTGCTCCTCGAGGGCATTGGGCACCGAGGCGTTGCCCTTGCCGGCGAAGGCGAGGTTCATCGGGAAGCCCTCGGCCGCCTGGATCATGCGGGCGAGGTGGAACGGTCCCGGCGTGCAGGTGGTGGCGTTGGTGCCGGTCGCCGGGCCGGTGCCGCCACCGAGCATGGTGGTGACGCCCGACATCAGCGCCTCGTCGATCTGCTGCGGGCTGATGAAGTGGATATGGACGTCGAGGCCGCCGGCCGTGACGATCTTGCCTTCGCCGGCGATCGCTTCGGTGCCCGGTCCGACGACGATGTCGACGTTCGGCTGGACGTCCTGATTGCCGGCCTTGCCGATGCCGGCGATCCTGCCGTCCTTGATGCCGATGTCGGCCTTGACGATCCCCCAGTGGTCGACGATCAGCGCGTTGGTGATCACCGTATCGACCGCGCCCTCCGAATTAGCGGTCTGGCTCTGGCCCATGCCGTCGCGGATCACCTTGCCGCCGCCGAACTTGACCTCCTCGCCATAGGTGGCGAAATCCTTCTCGACCTCGATGACGAGGTCGGTGTCGGCGAGGCGGACCCTGTCGCCGACAGTCGGGCCGAACATCTCGGCATAGGCGGGACGTGAGATTCGGTGCGGCATGGCATCAGATCCGGGCTTCGGGTGGAACGGACGGTCGCGCTTTCATGGCAACGGGCCTGGCGGCCCTCATTGCGAACTGGAGGCGCCGGCTGGAGGCTTCGCGGCCCAGCTCGCGCTCTTCAGCTGCTTGTCGGCATCGTGATAGCCGGAGCGGATCCGCGCTTCGATCGCCTCGCGCGAGAAATCGGACGCCGCGTTGACCGGCTCGTCGCGGGTGTTGGTGATCTCGACGATGTCGCTCAGCGCCTTGTAGCGGCGAAGCTGATCGTATTCCGGCCGATCAAGCAGGTGGCGGACTTCCGGATGGCGGCTGACGATCTCGTCGACCAGGGCGACGAAGCCGTTGATGGCCCGGGCAATGTCCACGTCCTTGCTGATCTTGTTAGCGAAAATTAGCTCGATCATCCGGTCGGACACGCCGATCATGTCCCGCGGCACCTTTCCCGCCTTGGGGAAGAGGTTGACGACGAAGAGCCGCGTATCGGGAGCGTCGATCGGGTCGATGAGTTTCAGCAGCGGCGACAGGGGGGTATTGTCGAAAAGGCCGCCATCCCAGTAGAGCCGGTCGCCGATCGGCGTCATCGGAAAGCCGGGCGGCAGGCTGCCGCTGGCGAGCACATGGTCGATCGTCAGCGGCGCCGCCGGATCGGTGTTGGAGAACGCCTCGATGGCGCCGGTCTGCACGTTCGTCGCCGTGACGACCAGCCTGACCGGACTCTGCATGATGGCGTCGAAATCGACCAGCTCGGCGAGCTTCTCGCGGATCGGACCGAGCTCATAGAAGCTCGTCCAGAACGGCATGGTGAGATAGTCGCGGCGCATCCGGTAGAATGCTGGATTGCCGAACATCGATGCTGCCGGCCCGAAGCCCGACATCATCGGGGAGGCGGGAACGACGAACTCCTTCCACATGGTTTCGAGCGTCCCCAACGGATCGCCGTTGCGGGCGCCGACAAGGACCGCCGCGGTGATCGCGCCGATCGACACCCCTGAAACGTAGCGGAGCGCGAAATCCGGCTCCTTATGAAGCCGCCGCAGCACGCCGAACTCGTAGGCGCCGAGAGCGCCGCCGCCCTGCAGAACAAGGGCTGACCTGACGTCGCCGGTCTTCGGTTTTGCCGCCGGCTTCGATGTGCGGGAGGCTGGCATGGCTAGAGGCCCTTTCCGTTGAACATTTTCGGCTGAAGGGCCGTCGGATCGACGTCGTCGAGGCAGCGCACGTTCACCGCCGCCATTTCGCCGGTGCCGGTGGGCGGCACGCCGAGGGCAAAGGATTCGATACCACAGATGCGGCAGAACAGGTGGCGGATGGTTTTGTGATTGAACCGGTACTCGGTCATCTGATCCTCCCCCGACCGCAGCTTGAATTGCTCCGCCGGCGTGAAGGTCATGATCCAGCCGAGCTTCGAGCACCGCGAGCAATTGCAGGTGACGACGCGGTCGAGATCGACCGCCGCCTCGTAGCGCACCGCCCCGCAATGACAGCCGCCCTGATGAACCCGGATCTCACCCATCAACCCCGCCGTGGCGTCAAAGCGCCCCCATCACTTTCTGATTGAAGCCGAACACCAGGCGTTCCCCGCGATAGGGCACGAGCGTCACACTGCGGGTCTGCCCCGGCTCGAAACGGACGGCGGTGCCGGCCGGGATGTCGAGTCGAAAGCCCCGGGTCTTTTCGCGATCGAAGGAGAGCGCCGGATTGGTCTCGTAGAAATGGTAGTGGGAGCCGACCTGAACCGGACGGTCGCCGGTGTTGGCGACGTCGACCGTAACCGTCGGCTGGCCGGCGTTGAGCTCGATCTCGCCCTCGGCGGCAAGCACTTCTCCGGGGATCATGGCGCGCCCCCTAGCTCATCGCCAGGACGAGACCGGTCACCGCGGCAAAGCCGCCGAGGAGCCGTGCAACGATGCTCCCCGTCCCCGCACCGAAACCCTTGCCGGAGCCGAGCAACAGGCCCATGGCAATGCCGGCGCCATGCAGGAATGCGGTGGCGGAAGCGAAGCCAAGCCCAAAGGGAACCGCAGCGGCAACACCGAGCTCGCTGCCGTGGGCGTGGCCGTGGAAGACCGCAAACAGGCCCACGAGCAGCGCGCCGACCATGACCGGAAGCCTGACCGCCGCCGCGATGAGCAGCCCGAGCGCGACGACCGAGGCAAGGATCATCGGCTCGGCGAACGGTAGCGCCAATCCGGTGAGCGCGAGGAAATAGCCGATCACCATCGCCCCGACGAATGCGCCCGGAACGGTCCAGATGGCTCGGCCGCCAACGGTCACCGCCCACAACCCGACCGCGACCATCACGACGATATGGTCGAGGCCGAGGAGCGGATGGGCGAAGCCGGCCAGGAAAGAACCGTTGTCGGCCGGGCTGACATGGGCGAAGGCGGGCACGGTGGCGGCAAGGATGACACCGGCGGTGATGGCGAGTCGCTTGAACATGAAATCATTCCCCCTCGAGTGAATTGAGCAGTCTAGCGGATCGGGTGATGGACGGTGACCAGCTTGGTGCCGTCCGGAAAGGTCGCCTCCACCTGCACCTCGTCGATCATCTCGGCGATTCCGTCCATAACCTGGTCGCGCGTGACGACGGCGGCGCCCGCATCCATGAGGTCGGCCACGGAGCGGCCGTCGCGAGCGCCTTCCACCACGAAGTCGCTGATGAGCGCGATCGCTTCAGGGTAGTTCAGCTTGACGCCGCGCTCCAGACGGCGCCGCGCGACCATCGCCGCGGTGGCGATCAGCAGCTTGTCTTTTTCCCGTGGCGTCAGGTTCATGTGCCCCCCTTCAGCAATTCCACACCCGCGGCATCGCGGCGCCGCGCAGTGCCTCGACGAGCCGTGTCAGACCTGCCCGCAGCATCTGCCCGCCGGGCGCCACCATACGCACCAGCAGCAAACCGTTCCAGCCGCTTGCTCCGCTCTCGCAGCCGGTCTCCGCCAGAGCGTCGCGAGCGATTTCGATCCACGCTTCGGCCGCTGGGGCGACCATGAGGATTGTTGCGAAAGCCGCCGCGCCGCCGCCCGTGGCCTTGCCCATCATGACTCCAGCGAAATCGCCATCGACGCGCACAGCATCGGCGAACACCAGTCGACCATCGCGCCGAATTCGCCACGTGTCATGGAAGAAGACGTCGTGGAGGGTCTCCCCCCGCGCTGCCCGGCCAAGGACCACGGCTTCGGCGGCCAGCAGCGACGCGGCACCGTCGACGTCCGCTTCGAGGCTGCGGGAGAGCGCGCTTCGTTCGAAAAGAATCGTTTCCTGCGGCAGCCAGTCGAGCCGGCCGTCAGCGGCAACCTGCAGCCGGGTTTCGATCGACGCCAGGTCTCCGGCCGACTTGTAGGCCCGCTCCGCCGCCTGGGAACTGAGGAGCGCGGCGGCCGAACCCGCTACGCTGACCTCGTAGCGCAAGCGGTCCCCCCCCGTGACGCCCCCGGCGGTGTTGAGGAGGATGCCCTCGAGCGGCGCCCCGTCCGCCACCCGCGGCAGGCGGACCTTGGCCGACCCGGATTGCCGCAATCGGGCAAGCCGGCTCCCCGGACCAATGGCGATTTCCGCGCGGCCGCGCACCCGCTCCATTCCCGGCGTCTCGGCACGGAAGGCTCGCCGGCGCAGCGAACCTTCGGGAACGGTGATCGGCTCCAGGGCGTTCATCGACGTCATCATTTTCGACCCGGCCCGCTGATGCAAGCCTGAAGCCAGAACCGGGCGGATCGCCGACGACGCCGGCACCCGCACTCGTGCAGAGGCAATCAGCCGAAATATGCAGCAAGTGCAAACTGAATTGGCACTCGCCGCGCGCCGACACTTTGCCAAATTGCCGTGCAACGGATAGAAGGGACCGCGGAGGCGGTCGGGGGCGTCGCGACCGCAGCGGATTTTGGGGCTGGACCTTTGAGACTGACGCTTCTGATCGCCGTTTTCTTTGTTTCGATCTCCGGCTGGCCAGTGCGCGCCGACCAGGATCCGGCCTATATCGTCGTCGACGTCGGGCGCGGAACAGTCATCGGCCATCGCGACTCGGACCAGCGCTGGCCCCCCGCCTCGCTCACCAAGCTGATGACCACCTATCTGACCTTCAAGGCACTGGAATCCGGCCAGCTCAAGCTCACCTCGCCGGTGGTGGTATCCGCCCACGCGCTCGCCGAGCCCCCATCGAAGATGGGCTACAAGGTCGGGACCGTCATCAACCTCGACAACGCGTTGAAGATGATGATCGTGCACTCGTCCAACGACATCGCCATGGCGATCGCCGAGACGGTCGGCGGCAGCGAAGCGAGGTTCGTCGCCTTGATGAACCAGGAGGCGAGCCGGCTGGGGATGAACTCTACGCACTTCGTCAATCCCAACGGGCTTCCCGCCGCCGGTCAGGTGACGACGGCCCGCGACCTCGCCGTCCTCGCCCGCGCGGTATGGATGGACTATCCGCAGTACCGCGAATATTTCCGCATCACGGCCATCCGCGTCGGGGCCAAGGTGCTGCATTCGTACAACACGCTGCTCGAGCACTACCACGGGACGAACGGCATGAAGACGGGCTTCATCTGCGCGTCCGGCTTCAACCTCGTCGCCACCGCCACCCGGAACGGCCGCACCCTGATGGCGGTGGTTCTCGGCGAGACCTCGGCGGACGCGCGGGCCGAAACCGCCGCCCAACTGCTCAATCGCGGTTTCAATGGCTTGCTCACCGGGGTGCTCGGCCAGAGCCTCGCGAGCTTTGAGACGCACCCTGCCCCGACACCGGCCGTCGATCTTCGCGATCAGATCTGCGGCAAGAAGCGGGCGCGGACGGCCAAGGCCGTCAACTCGGCTCTCGAGCCGCGTTTCGTTTTGATGGCCCCGGTCCGGGTGTACACCGGAAACGCCGATCCCCTGCCAGGCAAAGCAGCGACCACGCGACCGATCGTCAACATTCCGCTGCCGCGACCGAGACCGCAAACCGAGCTGGTCGCTCAATAGATTGCGCAGAGGCCCGGCTTGGCTTCAGGCGCTCGCGGCGCGCTCGATGACGCAGCGGTAGACGCCATCTTCGATCACTGTGACGACAAGCCCGTCGCCCGATAGCCTGACAAGATGCGGAATGTCGATCGCCGCCAGCGGATCGGTCGCCTCGACGAGAAGCCGTTGTCCCGCGGCAAGTCGCAGCAGCGCCCTGCGCGTCTTCAGCACCGGCAGCAGGCAGGCGAGCCCGCGCAGGTCGAGGCTGAGGTCATGGCGCCAGTCGCCGTGTCTCGTCATCGTTTGCCCGCAAACCGGCCGATGTTAGGTTGATTGATGCCGTGGCGGAAGAATCGCGGCGGTCCGGACGGGAAATGGGTTTTTTCGCGAATCTCTGGAAGGATTGGCTCTTCGTCCTAGGCGTGTACAGAGCGTTGCGGGTCGTCACCCCGATGGCCCGCCATCGCGACCGGACGTTCCCCGATGCCGCCGAAGACCTCGCCCGACGCTACGGAGATCGGCCAGCCCTGATCTCGGATCGCGAGACGCTGAGCTACGCGGCTTACAACGCGCGCGGCAACCGCTATGCGCGCTGGGCAATGGCCAACGGCGTGACCAAGGGCGACGTCGTCTGCCTGCTGATGCCGAATCGGCCGGAATACGCGTCGGTCTGGCTTGGCATCGCCCGGGCCGGCGGCGTCACGGCACTCCTCAACACCAATCTCAACGGGGCGGCCTTGGCGCGCTGCATCAATCTCGTGTCGCCGATGCACATCATCGTGGCGGCCGAATTGGCCGACGCCTTCGACGGCGCCGCCCCGATGGTCGAGGGGAAGCCGACCGTCTGGCGCTTCGGTTCGCCCGATGACGGCCGGCCACGGCTCGACCTCGCCCTGATGGAATTCAGCGATCAGCCGATCCCGACATCCGAACGGCCACCGCTCACCCTCGACGACCGCTGCCTCTATATCTACACCAGCGGAACCACGGGTTTTCCCAAGGCGGCCAACGTCAATCACTACCGCGTCTATGCGGCGATGCTGGCCTATGCGGCGGTCATGGAAACCACCGAAAGCGACCGCAATTACAACTGCCTGCCGATGTATCACACCTCCGGCGGCATCCTCGCCATCGGCTGCTGCCTGGTGGTCGGCGGTTCGACCTTCATTCGCGAGCGATTCTCCACCAGCCAGTTCTGGGACGATGTCGTCGATCACGACTGCACCCGTTTCCAGTATATCGGCGAACTCTGCCGCTACCTGGTCACGGCTCCGCCGCATCCCAAGGAGCGGATGCACAAGGTGGCGCTGTGCTGCGGCAACGGGCTGAGACCCGACATCTGGGAGCGCTTCAAGCATCGCTTCGCCATCAGGTCGATCCGCGAGTTCTACGCCGCAACCGAGGGCAACGCCATCCTCTTCAACTGGGACGACACGGTCGGCGCAGTCGGCCGCGTTCCCCGCTGGGCGCGGACGTTCTTCCCGATCACCAACATCCGCCTCGATATTGAGAGCGAGGCGCCGGTGCGCGGTGACGACGGGCTCTGCATCGAGTGCGACGAGGATGAAGCGGGCGAATTGATCTCGCAGATCGTGGTCGATCCGCTGAAGCCCGGCCAGCGCTTCGAAGGCTATGCCGACAAGGCGGAAACCGAGAAGAAGATCCTTCGCGACGTGTTCGCCCCCGGCGACACCTGGTTCCGCACCGGCGATCTCGTGCGGCGTGACCGACGGGGATATTTCTATTTTGTCGATCGCATCGGCGACACCTTCCGCTGGAAGGGCGAGAACGTGTCGACATCGGAAGTCGCCGAGACGCTGACGGTCTGCCACGGTGTCGAGGAGGTCAATGTCTATGGGGTCGAGATCGCCGGTGTCGAAGGTCGGGCGGGAATGGCCGCGGTCGCCACCAATGCCGATTTCTCCCTCGACGCTTTCCGCCAGCACATGCACCGGACGCTCAGCCCTCATGCCAGGCCGCGGTTCATCCGCCTCCAATCGACCATCGCCATCACGTCGACTTTCAAGCTGCGCAAGCTCGATCTGGTGCGCGACGGCTTCGATCCCCGGCGGATGACAGATCCCCTCTATTTCGACGACCCGGCCGCCGGCCGCCTGGTGCAGATTGACACCGCGCTGTACGAGCAGATCAACTCGGGGGCAATTCGCCTCTGAGATTAGCCGTCACGATTTATTACGAATAATTAACCTTGACGAGCGGGCGGATTATTCTTGAATTGTAAAGAAGCTGCTCCGCTCTTATTCCCTGCACACAGCCGGTCGGTTCAGTTTTTGTAAAATTCGAGCCGATAGGTTTGCGGTTGCGCATGACCACCCGGAGAAGCCAGGTGCGCGTCTCTTTTGCCGGTGCCGTCGAGAGGGCCTTCGGAGGCCGGACCGGTCGCAGGCTGATGCCGCTTGCCGGCGCGCTGGATTCGATCCTCTACGGCTTGGACGACCGCTCGGTGTCGCAGCGGATCGCCGTGATCGCCTTTGCGGTCCGCATTGTCAGCGCCGCCATCGCCTATGTCAGCCAGGTCCTGCTCGCCCGCTGGATGGGAGACTTCGAATACGGCATCTTCGTCGTCGTCTGGGTGGGCGCGGTCATCCTCGGCGGCCTCGCCTGCTTCGGCTTCCAGACCGCCGTCGTCCGCTTCGTGCCCGAATATCTGGAGCGGGGCGAGAACGAGCTCCTGCGGGGGGTCCTGCTCGGCAGCCGGCTCTACGGCTTCGCTGCCGCGACCGCCATTGCCGTCATGGGGCTGCTCGGACTTTGGGTCTTCGGCGATCACCTCTCCAGTTACTACCTGATTCCGCTCTATCTCGGCGCCGTCACCTTGCCGATGCTGGCGATCGGCGAGATCCAGGACGGCATCTCGCGGGCCTTCAGCTGGCCGGATCTCAGCCTGTGGCCGACCTTCATCATCCGGCCGATCGTCATCCTCCTCGTCATGTGGGCCGCTCTTCATCTCGGCTGGGCGCCGAATGCGGTGACCGCGATGGCATCGGTCATCATTGCCACCTATCTCACCTCCATCGCCCAGATGATCGCGCTCGAACGGCGGCTCGGCCGAACGGTGCCCGCCGGGCCGCGGCTGTTCCAGCCGATGCTGTGGGTCGGCGTTGCCCTGCCGATCTTCATCGTCGAGGGCTTCTTCAATCTCCTGACCAATGTCGACATTCTGATCGTCGGCTATTTCATGGAGCCCGATCAGGTCGCGGTCTACTTCGCCGCGGCGAAGACGCTGGCGCTGGTTCACTTCGTCTATTTCGCCGTCCGCGCCGGCGGCGCCCAGCGCTTCTCCAAATACTACACCAACGGCGATCACCAGCGCCTCGGTACCTTCGTCCGCGACACACTGCATTGGACGTTCTGGCCGTCGCTGGCTCTCGTCCTTCTGATCTTCCTGGTCGGCCGCGAGCTATTGCTTCTGTTTGGTCCGGCGTTCGGCAGCGGCTACCCGCTGTTGTTCATCCTGTCGGCCGGCATTCTGGTGCGCGCCTCGATCGGCCCGGCCGAGAGCTTGCTCACCATGGCGGGGCAGCAGGGCATCTGCGCGGCGATCTACACCGGCACCTTCGTCCTCAACGTCGTGCTGAACGTTGTCCTCGTTCCGCGGATGGGGCTTGTCGGCGCCGCCACCGCGACCTCGGTGGCGCTCATCCTCGAAACGATCGCTCTCTATACCGCCACGCGCATCCGCCTCGACCTGCGCTGCTTCATTCTGTTCGCGTTCCGCCCGATCCGGACCGCACCGGAGGCCGGCTAGATGGCGCAGATCGGGCTGACCGCCGGAACCCTGGCCAAAGGCGCTCTCGGTCGCCGGCGCGAACAGGCGACCGGATCCGGACCGAGCGGCAGCGTTTCCTGGCTGAGCGCACCGCAGGCCGCCTCGATCATCAGCGAATGGCGCGATCTGGCGACGCGCGGCGTCGAGGCCAATGTCTTCTTCCATCCGGGTATTCTGCTGCCGGCCATCGACCATCTCGACCAGAGCGTCGCTGTCGCGACGCTTCGCGACCGCGGCGGACGGCTCATAGGTCTGGCGCCGATGGAGCGGCGGCGCCTCGGTCGCATCGCGCCGGCACTCAGGATCTGGTCGCATGACTACGCCCCACTCGGCGCTCCGCTCCTCGATGCCGAGGCGATCGATCACGCCGCTGCCGCTGCGGTCGGCGCCGCGGCGAAGCAAACCTCCCTGATCATCCCATGCCTGCCGGTGGAAGGAGAAGCAGCCGCGGCGTTGTGCCGGGCGGCGGAGCGGGCCGGGCGGCCATGGAGCCTGGTTGACGAATACCAGCGGGCGATCCTCGATCGCCCGGAGGGACCGGCCACGATCCGCGCCGCCCTGCCTCACCGGCGACGCAAGGAATTCGCCCGCCAGATGCGCCGGCTGGCCGACCTCGGTTCCGTCAGCATCGAGACGGCGGTGGATCCGGACCGGGTCCGCGCCCGCTTCGAGGAGTTCCTGACCCTGGAAGCGGCTGGGTGGAAAGGCGCCAAAGCCACTGCGCTCGCCTCGCTGGCGGCGACCGCCGCCTTTGCCCGCGACATCGTCTTCAACCGTTCGGAACGCGGCACCATCCGCATCGTTTCGCTCCGTCTCGGTGACCATCCGGTGGCGATCGTCGTCTGTTTCATCGCCGGATCGACAGCCTTCACCTGGAAGATCGCCTATGATGAACACTTCGCGCGCTTTTCGCCCGGCGCCCAGCTGATGCTCGAGACCGCCGACGCCCTGTTCGGCGATCCCGCCATCGCCCGCATCGATTCGTGCGCCTCCGCCAACCATCCGATGATCGACCACCTCTGGACCGGCCGTCTGGCGCTCGGCACCCTGATCGTCGGCCCGGTCGGCGGCGGCGCGCTCTACCAGGCGGGCCTCGCCAGCTTCCGGGGCGAGATCGAGGCGCGGGCCGCAGCAAAGCATCTCCGCGCGGTCCTTCATGGGCGGCACGGAAAGAAAGAGGCGCGCCAGGCAACGCCTGAAATCGCCTAGCCAGTCTCCTCGGCTTCCGCCTCCTGCCGCGCGCGCTCGCGGAAGCCGCGGCGGATCACCTTGCCCGAAGTGGTCAGCGGAATTTCGTCGACGAAGACGACAGAGCGCGGATATTCGGCCGCCGACAGCCTGGCGCGGACGAAGAGGCGGATCTCTTCCGCCAGGGCTGCGGACGGTGGATGACCCGGCTTCAGCGTCACGAACGCCTCGACGATCTCGGTGCGGACCGGATCCGGCTTGCCGACCACCGCCGCCAGGGCAACCGCCGGATGGGAGGCGAGGCAGTCCTCCACCTCGCCGGGTCCGATCCGGTAGCCTGACGAGATGATCACGTCGTCGTTGCGGCCGATGAAATAGACATAGCCGTCCTCATCCTGGACCGCCTGGTCGCCGGTCAGCATCCAGTCGCCGACGAACTTGTCGCGGGTGGCCTCCGGCTGGCGCCAGTATTCGAGGAACATCGAGGGATTGGGCGCCTGCACGGCAATTTCCCCGGTCTCGCCCGGCGGCAATCTGGCTCCGTCCGGGCTGATGACCGCGACGGTATGGCCCGGCACCGGCTTGCCGATAGCGCCGGCGCGGCTCACGCCGAGCGCCGCGCACGATCCGAGGACATAGTTGCATTCGGTCTGGCCGTAGAACTCGTTGATAGCCCGACCGAAGGTGCGCTTCGCCCGTTCGAACGGGCCGCGGCCGAGGCTCTCGCCCGCCGCAGCGACGGTCCTGAGCCTGAGGTCGAACCGCTCCAGCGGACGCTCGACGCCTTCCATCAGCTTGATGGCGGTGGGCGGCAGGAACACGTTGCGCACCCCCGCTTCTGCCATCAGGGCAAAGGCCTGTTCGGGATCGAAGCGACGGAACGGTCCGAAAACCACCGGCGTACCGAAATAAAGGGCCGGCAGGAGTGCATTGAGGAGGCCGCCCGCCCAGGCCCAGTCGGACGGCGTCCACACCCGATCGTCTGGTTGCGGCGCGAATTCGTGGGTCAGCGAGAACCCCGGTAGATGGCCGAGCAGCACCCGATGCCCATGCAGCGCTCCCTTGGGCTGCCCGGTGGTGCCCGAGGTGTAGATCATCATCGCCGGATCGTCCGGCGATGACTCGACGATCGGAAACAGCGCGTCGAACGGCTCGCTCGCCTCGAGGTAGCCTTCCGCCCCGGCCGTTGGACCGTCGACGCACAGGACAGTTTCGAGGTCGGGGATGTCGCCGCGGATCTCCGCCAACCGCGCCACCCCGCCACCGTCGGTGAGGATGGCCTTCGCTCCGGAGTCGCGGAGGCGATAGCGAAGCGCATCCGGCCCGAACAAGACGGCGAGCGGCACGACGATTGCGCCGAGCTTGTAGACGGCGAAATGGCCCACCACCGTCTCGCTCGACTGTGGCAGAAACAGCGCCACCCGGTCGCCGGCCGTGACGCCACGCGCACGAAGGGCGTGCGCCAGCCGGTCCGACCGACGCTTCAACTCGGCAAAGGTCACGGTATTCTCGCCGCCCATCGCGTCCCGCCCGATGAGGGCGACCCGGTTGGGAACCGCCGCGGCCCAGCGCTCGCAGCAGGCTACCGCGATGTTGAACCGTTCCGGCAGCGACCAGCGGAACGCCCTGACCAGCGCCTCGTAGCTGTCGGCGCGCGGCAGCATGGTCAGCGCGGGGCCGCGACGACGGACCCCGTCTGGGGGGCGAACGCCGCCCGCCGCGTATCGGGCGTCGCCAGCACCACCGTCCAGAAGTTGCCGTACTTGCTGTTCGGCGAGAAGGCGACGGCGATGCCCATCTGCGTCACGCCGGGCTTCAGGAGATTGGCGTTGTGGCCGGGGGATGCCTTCCATCCGGCCAGCGCCTCGTCGAGGTTGCGGTGGCCGGCGGCGACATTCTCGGCCGCAATCGACGCATCATAGCCGCCCGCAGTCAGCCGCCGCTCGAAGCTCCCCTCGCCGCGGACCACATGCGCCATCTTGCCGGTGCGCGCCATCGCCTGCGAGTGTCGGCTGGCGATAACCATCAGTTTCGGGTCGAGGGTCACCAGCGAAAGACCGCGCGACTGGCGGTAAGCGGAAATCTCGCGCGCTGCCGTGCCGGGATCCACCGTGGCGGGCACGGCCTGCGAGCCGTGGATGAGGTCCTCCGGCTTGCTGAACAACGAGATGCAGCCGGAAAGAGGCAGGGCCAGGAGGAGGCAAACCATCCCGGCGCGAAAGGCACGGCGGGGAAGAGAAACGGTCGCTTGCATCGGGTCCATAGGCATCATTGACCGGTATGAGGGCCGGCGTCCGGCTTGGCGCCGGCGGCTCGCGCGATGATTCGCTCGATCTCCGGCAGATCGCGTAAATGCATGTCCTGCTGCGGAAACGGGATCTCGATTCCGGCTTGCCGCAGTGCAGCAAGAATGGCAAAGCGCAAATCGGACCGCACCGTCAAGCCGTTTGAGATGTCGGTGAGGTAGCATCGGAGCTCAAAGTCGAGGGAACTCGCGCCGAAATCCATGAACAGCACGAAGGCCGCCGGGTCCTTCAGGACCTTTTCGTGCTTGTCGGCGCAGTCGAGCAGGATTTCCCGCACCTTTTCCGGATCGGACCCGTAGCTGACGCCGACCGGAATGGTAACCCGGCCGACATTGCCCCTCAGATAGCGGTTGGTCACGACGCCGGAGATCAGGTTCGAATTGGGAACGATGACCGAGGCGCGGTCGAAGGTCTCGATCTCCGTCGCCCGCACGCTGATCCGCCGTACCGTGCCGCGATCCTCGCCAACCTCGATCCAGTCGCCGGCCCGGATCGGCCGCTCGGCGAGCAGGATCAGCCCGGACACGAAGTTGTTGACGATGCTCTGCAGCCCGAAGCCGATGCCGACTGACAGCGCGCCGGCGACGATCGCCACACTCGCCAGGTCGAGGCCGGCATAGGTTGCGGCGAGGATGACGGCGAGCACCAGGCCGAGATAGCCGGCTGCAATGCGGATCGAGTTCTTGAGGCCGGGATCGATGGCGGTCGTCGGCAGGAAGCGGTTGTCGAGCCAACGCTGGAAGATGCGGGTGAGAAAAAGGATCACCGCAAGGATGATGGCCGCAGCCAGGATGGTCGAGAAGGTGATGCGGATCGAGCCGATGTGGATCCCGTAATAGAGGCCCTGCAGCCGCGAGGTGATGCTCGAGGAGTCGAAACCCCATGGTGCGGCGATCAGGAGCCCGGCGATGAACACCAAGGCGAGCTTGGCGAGGCCGGTGATCACCACGCCTGTCTGGTTCAGCGCGCGGTCCGTCATCCCGAGATTGAGAGCGAGCCGGTGGCCCATCGGCTGGTCCGCGGAAAGCGTTGCGGTGAGAACGAGATCGGCCACGCCGCCGGCAAGCACGAAACCGCCGACCACCACCCAGACCCAGGCGATCTGCTGCACCATGAAGCCGGCGAACGCCAGATAGCCAAGAACTGCGGCGCCGATGGTGACCAGTGCGGCCAGCGCCGCCACCGGGGTCAGGATCCGCCACCGCGCACTGCGCAGCCGCTCCTCGGTACTCAGCGCCTCGCGGCCGCGGACCAGCATCCGCGTCGCAACCAGCGCCAGGATCGCCGCAGGGATCGCCAGAACCCCGCCGAGCGCGGTCGAATAGAAGCTGGCGGCGGCAGTGACCACGGTGAGCCCGTCGACGAACGCGTAAAGCGCGAGGATCGCCGCCGCTGCCGCCACGACGCTGTAGGTCTGCCGCGCGGTCTGGTCGGCAATTCCGGCGATCCGCCAGGCCGGGCGGTTGGGCGCCGCGAGCGCCCGCGCCAGTCCGGTGATGACGGTAAAGATCGCCACCGCAACGGTGAGCCCAGTGAGGATCTCACTGATGCTTCGTGGCAACAGACGGAGCTCCGCAAGGAGCACCCGGAGGCCGAGCAGGATCAGAAGCGGTACGCCGATATCGACCGCCACGATGGCGACCGCCATGACCACCTTCTGCGCGCGCGTCGGCTCACCGCCCGACCCCGGCCCTTGCGCCCATCGAAGGAAAACCCGGCGGGCGAAGAGGACCGCCAGGACGATGACGATCGCCGCGACGACGAGAAACAGCGTGACAGCGTTGGAACCGGCTGCGACCAGCCGGAGCCAATCGCCGATGATGCGGCCGGTGCCGACAATGATCGGCCCGGTCTCCACCACAAGTTCGGCGAGCAGGCCCGGGCTGAGGGCGCTTCGCTCGTGGGCGAACAGCGTGGCGGTGAATTGCGTGTCGCGGCGGTCACGGATCTTGTCGAGGAGCTGGCGCGCGTGGAGGGCGATCAGATCCGCCTGCTGTTTGTAGCCGACGAGCATGTCCAGCTCGGCCTGAAGCTGCTTCCGCGCCGCGGCAAGCGCCGGCGGCTCGGCGACTTCGACACCCTCGGGCGGAGCGATAGAGGCGAGCCGGTCGCGTACCTCGACGATCCGCGGGTCGAGCGCGTCATTGAAGGACCGGGCGTCTTCCTGCACCGCCTCGACCGCAATGAAGAGCGCATTGAGGTCGGCGTTGGAAAGATCAGCGCGGGTGAGCGCCGCCTCGGCCTGTGACAGGGTTGCTGACCAGCCGTCAAGCGCGGCTTGCTCCTCCGACACCTGCGACCGCGCCGCAACGGCTGGAATGAGCACGGCGAACAGGACGGCGAGAATGGGAAGGCGCAAATGCATGAGCCCGATTCGTCTTGTGCCAGGCGTTTGCTACCATGACCGGGCACGACGGGGCGACACCCACGTGTTTAGCCGACTACTCGGCGGCCTCCTTTTCCAGCGGCTCCGTCTCCGGCTGCGGGGTGAGGATTTCGCCCACCCGGTCTGCCGAAAGAATGCCCTGCAGCGCCCCGTCGGCGCCGATCACCGCGACCGGGAAAGCGCTCGACAGCGTCGCCGGCAGCGCCTCGGCAAGGGAGGCGTTGGGGGCGATCGACGGCGCCCCGACGGCAATGTCAGCCACCGTCGGCGCCCGATGGGCGGCGATGGCGGCACTGACCGCATCGCGGGTGACGACGCCGCGATAGCCGCGCGCATTGACCACGTAGCCGATCTCGGCGCCGCGCCGCTGCATCTCGGCCAGCGCCTGCTCCAGCGTTTCGTCGGTCAGCCTCAACGGCGGCGGTTTCATGACGACGTCGACAGTAAGGACGCGGG
>Ga0210144_1000411_pt1 | contig 23319 bp, 22 predicted proteins | sample Muzzi_PWA_D2_FD_185532 | JGI IMG/M metagenome (GOLD analysis project Ga0210144, IMG submission 185532) | Wetland microbial communities from San Francisco Bay, California, USA, that impact long-term carbon sequestration - Muzzi_PWA_D2 (SPAdes) | ecosystem: Environmental > Aquatic > Marine >...
CCGCCGATGACCGTCGCCACCAATACGCCGCGCAACAGATCACGCATCCGCATAGCTCACCACTTCCACCGCGGCGCCCGGATGGGTCACGGCACCACGCCGCGCCGGACCGACGCCTTGCGCGTATTTCCAGATGGCGCCACTTCGATAGTCGTTCTGACGCCGGGCCCACTTGGCCTTCCGCGCTGCCAGCTCTTCGTCGCTCAGCCTGACCGACAGCGTCCCGGCGACGGCGTCGATCTCGATGATATCGCCGTCCTCCAGGAGCCCGATCGGGCCGCCGAGCGCCGCTTCGGGTCCGACATGGCCGATGCAGAAGCCGCGGGTGCCGCCCGAAAAACGCCCGTCGGTGATCAGCGCGACGGAATCGCCGACGCCCTGGCCGTACAGCGCCGCGGTCGTCGACAGCATCTCCCGCATGCCGGGGCCGCCAACCGGCCCCTCGTAGCGGATCACCAGAACCTCGCCTTCCTTGTAGTTCCGGTCGGAAACTGCGGCGAAGCACTCCTCCTCGGAGTCAAAGCAGCGCGCCGGGCCCGAGAATTGGAGGTTCTTCATGCCGGCGACTTTGACGATCGCGCCATCCGGGGCGAGATTGCCCTTGAGCCCGACGACACCGCCGGTCGGCGATATCGGCTTGTCGGCTGGACGGACGACGTCCTGGTCCGGGTTCCACTTCACGCCCTTCAGATTGTCGGCGATGCTACGGCCGGTGACCGTCAGGCAGTCGCCGTGAAGATAGCCGTTGTCGAGCAGCGTCTTCATGACGAGCGGAATGCCGCCGGCCTCGAACAGGTCCTTGGCCACATAGCGGCCGCTCGGCTTGAGGTCGGCGATATACGGCGTCTTCTTGAAGATCTCGGCGACCGCGAACAGGTCGAAGTCGATGCCGCATTCATGGGCAATGGCCGGCAGATGCAGGCCGGCATTGGTCGAGCCGCCCGACGCCGCAACGACCGTTGCGGCGTTTTCCAGCGCCTTGCGGGTGACGATGTCGCGCGGCCGGATGTTGCGCGCCACCAGCTCCATCACCTTCTCGCCCGCGGCCATGCAGAACCGGTCACGGATCTCGTAGGGCGCCGGCGCGCCGGCCGAATAAGGCAGCGCCAGTCCGATCGCCTCGGAGACCATTGCCATCGTGTTGGCGGTGAACTGGCCCCCACAGGAACCGGCGGAGGGACAGGCGACCTGCTCGAGCGTCTCCAGGTCCTCGTCCGACATCTTGCCGACCGAATGAAGGCCGACCGCCTCGAAGACATCGACGACGGTGACATCCCGGCCCTTGAAAGTGCCGGGCAGGATCGAGCCGCCGTAGATGAAGACCGAAGGCACGTTCAGCCGGCACATTGCCATCATCATGCCCGGCAGCGACTTGTCGCAACCGGCCACGCCGACCAGCGCGTCGTAGCCATGGCCGCGCATGGTGAGCTCGACCGAGTCGGCGATCACCTCGCGCGACGGCAGCGACGCCTTCATCCCCTGGTGACCCATGGCGATGCCGTCGGTCACCGTGATGGTGCAGAATTCGCGCGGCGTGCCGTTTGCCGCCGCGACGCCCTGCTTGACCGCCTGGGCCTGCCGCATCAGCGAGATGTTGCAGGGCGCGGCTTCGTTCCAGCACGTGGCGACGCCGACGAAGGGCTGGTGGATCTGCTCCGGGGACAGCCCCATCGCGTAGTAGTAGGACCGATGAGGCGCGCGCTGCGGCCCTTCCGTTACATGGCGGCTGGGCAGTTTCTGCTTGTCGAAAACACGCGCTTCCATAACGATCCTTCGCCTCGGTCGTCCGGCGCGAGTACCGCACCAATCTCGACGCAAAACCTCGCCGCTCCGCGAAAACGGACCCCCAAGCCCAGGTTTTGCGTCAGGTGCGTTGCCCCCCTCCGCAGGCGACCTGATATGCCCGCACCCTTCACGCCACTTTATGGCCGAACGGCGGCGGTGCACGCCCTTCTAGCACCCAGAGGTTAACTTCCCGGAACACTGTGGCGAGGCTGCAACAATGCTGCGGAAGGCCGTGGGGAACCGGAGAACCGGCGGCTATCGACCCGAAATGGCCGCTCCTCAGACCGGAGAGGTGCAGCGTCTGGGATGGGGCCGGTACTTTAACCGATTCCTCCGATTTGCGGGTGCAATGTGATGACTCCACGGAGCTATCGCAATGCATCATGGCTTCATGAGGGGCAAAGCCGGCACACCGGGCGGATCGGGCGCGTGGGCGTCATCCAGGCGCATAGCCTGCCGGCGCGCCGCCATGGCGGTCGCCATGTTTGCTGCACTTTTCGCAAGCGCCGCAACCGGGACCGCGCAGGACCAGCAGCCGGCGAACGGCACACTTGCCCTGCTAGCCCCGCCGGACCTCTCCAGCCCTCGGACGACGCTGTCGACCCTTCGCCAGAGCGTCGACAGCGCCTATGCCCTGCTGATTGAGGCTTACGACGAACATCGGACGAACCCCGGTTTCGGCGTCTCGCCCGAAGTAGCGGAGAAGGTGTCCGAGGCCCGCCTTCTGTTGCGCCGCGCCATGGCGGCGCTCGACCTCAGCCAGGTGTCGGCCGTCAACCGGCAGAAGACCGGACTGGAGACCGTGCTTCTCCTCAAGGAGATTCTCGACCGGCTTCCCGCCATCCCGTCCGATGCGGTGCCGGGCGTCGATGAGGTCGCGGCCGCCGAAGCCGCCAGGACTCCGATCGTTGACTGGCTTGTCCCCTATTCGGATCTCCACATCGTCCGGGCCAGCGAAGGCTCGAAAGCCGGTCAGTACGTGTTTTCGGCGAACACGGTCGCACGCGCGCCGGAATTCTACGATTCCATCAAGGCTCTCCCGCAGCGCCCCGGCGCGGCGGAGGATTTTTTTGAGTTCTATGCGCTCACGCCGGGCGAGTTACTTCCACCGAAATGGTACCTGTGGATCGAGGAGCTGCCACCGTGGACGCGGATGTCGATCGGCGGCCAGGCGGTATGGCAATGGGTCGGCCTGCTGATTGCGCTCGTCGTTCTGTTCGGGGGCTACTGGGCAATCTGGCGCAGACGCAGGCAGAGGGTCCTGCCGTCGCCCGAGCCGCGCCGGTTCCTCACGCGAATGGGCGCGCCGATCTTCCTGATCCTCGTCTGCATCGTGGCGCTCGCCATCGTCGATGAGCTGAACATCACCGGAATCCCCTACAAGGTCGTCGGCGCGGCGCTTATTGCGGTCGGCTATCTCGCCGGCGCCTCGCTCATCTATCTCCTGTGCGCGGGGGCGGCCGAATGGATCATTTCATCGCCGCGCATCAACCCGGCGAGCCTCGATGCCAGCCTGATCCGGCTGGTGGCGCGGACGATCGGCATCGCTGCCGTCATCACTGTGATCTTTCTCGGCGCGACCGATGTGGGCCTGCCCGTCTACGGGGTGATCGCCGGTCTCGGCGTTGGCGGCCTCGCGCTCGGGCTGGCGGCGCGGCCGACGCTGGAGAACCTGATCGGCGGCCTGATCCTCTATGCCGACCGGCCGGTCCGGGTCGGAGATTTCTGCCGATTCGGCGACAAACGCGGCACGGTCGAGGAGATCGGCCTTCGCTCGACCCGCATCAGGGCGCTTGACCGTACGGTGATTACGGTGCCCAACGCCGAGTTCTCCAACATGGAGCTGATCAACTACACCCGGCGCGACCGGACCCATCTGCGCACCACGATCAGCCTCCGATACGAGACGACTCGCGAGCAACTGCGCCAGATTCTCGACCGGCTCCGCGCGCTCCTCGTGGAGAATCCGGACGTGATCGCGGAAACGGTGCGCGTCCGGTTTGTCGAACTCGGCGCGTACGCGCTGGGAGTCGAGGTCTACGCCTACATCGACCGGCCGACCAATTCGGGGTTCCTCGAGGTGCAGGAGGGGATTCTCCTCGCGATCATGCAGATCGTCGAGGAGTGCGGGACGGCGATCGCCTTCCCGTCGCAGACCGTCTACCTGCAGCCCGCCGCGGAGCCGTCTCTGATCGCTCCTGCCGGCTGACAGGTGCGATACGATTGCCACACGGCTACTTCCACTTGATGGAGCAGCCGACCGAAGGAAACTGCTCGGCGGGACCTCGCCCGGTCCTGGCAATGGTGCGCATGGCTTCCACCAGCTCCCGCCGGGCACCAGGCGGCGGTTCATTCTTGCGCCCCTCGTCGAGCCGGCCGCGATACGCGATCGAACCGCTGGCGTCGAGGCCGAAGAAGTCGGGCGTGCACACGGCTTCGTAGGCCCGGGCAACGTCCTGGCTCTCGTCGTAGAGGTAGGGGAAGGGAAAGCCGTGCTTCTCCGCAAACGCCTTCATGTTGTCGAAGGAGTCCGCCGGGTAGCTCGCGGCATCGTTGCTCGAAATGGCGACAAAGCCGATCCCCTCCGCGGCGAGCGTCTTCGCGTCGGCGACCATGCGCGGCGCGACAGCCTTCACGTACGGGCAGTGATTGCAGATGAAGACGACCACCGTGCCCTTCTCGCCGGCCACGTCGGCAAGCCGGTAGGTCTTGCCGTCCGTTGCCGGAAGGGCGAAATCCGGCGCTTTCACGCCAAGTGCCGGTGAATTCAACATGAGCTTCGCACCTCGTTCGCTTTTGCTCCCGCGATATTGATCGAGCTTGGCGGCGAGGACAACCGGGACTTGCCCCGATCCAATGGACCGCCCCTACAATCCGTAGGCTGCCGCCCAGCCTCGGGCGGGGCCGCCAAGCTGCTCGGCGCAGGCTCTCAGTTCCGCGGCGAAGATCGCGGCCACCGCGCCGCGCATGTCGTCGCTCATATCGACCTTGGTCTGAGCTTGCTTGCGATTGAACCCGACGTCCACGGGTCCGGCCAGCTCGGGCGACGCTCCAAGGAAACTCAGGATCCGGCGCCGAAGTTCCAGCGGGTCCTCGAGCAGGTCGTCGAAGAAGAAGAGCCCGAACTGATCCTCCGGCAACGCGTTTCGCCACCGGCAGACCGCCGTCGAGGGGCTTGACCGGCGTTTCACACCGGCGAGTTTGGCGAACGCCCTGGCAGCCGCCACGTCCGTGCGGTCGGGGATATCGCCACGGCGGAGCCGCATGTTGAAGGCCGACCAGAATCGGTCGACCGGATTGCGGGCGATATAGACCACCTTGAGCGCCGGAAATCTGGCGACGATCGTTGCGATGACTTTCGGCTCCAGGCCGGAATAGCCGGGCGTCACGTCGCCGGCGATCGCGTCTCCCTTGCGGTCGAACAGACGCGCATAGCGTTCGACATCGATCCGCTTCGGCAACGCCATGAAGTCGCGAAGGAACACGAGATCGCGCTCTTCGAGCGGCCGGCGCAGGATCTTCGCCCGCTTGGCGTTGTATTTCGCGAGGTTGCGCGAGGCGCCGCCATAGATGCGTTCGGCCTTCTTCGCGCGGGTCCCCGGAAGGTCGAAATAATGGAGTTCCTTCAGTGGTGGCATCCAGAACTCGGGATGCATGGCGACCTGGTCGTAGAGCCACTGGGTTCCTGCCTTCTGGGCCCCGACGCACATGAAGTCGGGACCGAGACCCCGATCGACCTTCTTCTTCCGGTGCGCCTTGAGGCTGGGCTGTGCCATGAGCCGTCAAATCTCTGGCGGGTGGACGCCCGGCCGATCAGAGCCCGTAGAGCTTGGGCCAACCTTCGGCCGGCCCCCCGAACGCCGCGGCACAGGCCCTGAGCTCACCGGCGAGCCGCGCGGCCACCAGATGTTTCATCGAGTCCGGCATGGGCACCGAAGATTTGCTGTCCTTCCGGTTGAAGTCGGGCGGCAGGTCGCCGCTCGGCTTGTCCGGATCGCCGCCGAGGAACGCAATGATCTGTCGGCGAAGCCCGGCCGGATCGGCGACGAGATCGTCAAAGAAATAGAGGGCCAGGCGATCCGCCGGCACGAACCGCTTCCAGCGCGCGAAGATCACCGACTGGTAGGAGCGCTTCTGGTAGTTGCTCTTGGACAGAAGCCGGGCGACGGTCTTCTCCCGCATGCCGGCATCGATGCGTTCCTTGTAGACGTGCATGCAGACTTGCGACCAGAACCGGCGCACCGGATCGCGTGCGATGAACACGTAGCGGGCGTCGGGGAAATGGGCGGCGATCCCGGCGACCCGCTCGTCGTCGAGCGCTGAATAGCCCGGCGTGACGTCGCCGGAAAGCCGGTCGCCCTTGCGATCGAACAGGGTGGCGTAGTTGTCATAGTTCACCGGGTGGTCGGCCAGCGACAGGAACTCGGCGAGGAAGTCGAGATCCTGCTGCCTGAGGGGTCGATAGTGGTTTTTCTGCCGCTTCCGGTTGAAAGTCTTCAGATCCCGGGTCAAGTCCTGGACCTTCTGGGCCATCTCCTTCCGCGAGGATGGCCGGTTGAAATAGTGAAGCTCCTTGATCGGCGGCATCCAGAAATCGGGATGGGCGTCGAGTTGATCGAACAGCCACCGAGAGCCGGCCTTCTGCGCGCCGAAGCAGAAGAAGTCGGGGCCTTGAAGGCGAGGCCGCTCCGGCTTGCCGTCCCCGATGGTGCCGATCGCTTCAGCTTCCGCCATGTCGTCCCTGTGCGTAGTTGCCGCCCCGAAATGAAGCGACCGCTGGAATAGGACAAACGCCGCGGATGCTCAATGGCGAACGGGGCAGTCCAGCGCCGCGATTGCCGTCATGCAAGGAGACCGGCGTCTTCAACCATTTCGCGAAGCGTCGCGACAAAGCGCGCAGCCGGAGCCCCATCGACAATGTCGTGATCGAAGCTGACGGTCACGCTCAGCAGTTCCCGCGGCTCGATACGGCCTTCGACGATCCATGGCTTCGTCTCGATGCCGCCGACCGTCAGGGACAAGGTGCAACTGGCGATCGGGATGCCCCACCCTGCTCCCTTGCCGAACATGCCGATGGCGGTGAGTACCACCGTGCCGCTGAGCCGCTTCCGGCTTTGTGGGCTGCGATCCAGCCAGGCGTGGAGCAGGCGGCGAAGAAAACCCGGCATGGCGAGATAGAGCTTCCACCACCGCACTCCCGGCATCTCTTCAACAACCTCGCCCTGCGCCCGCCGGATCTCCTCGTGGATTTCGCGGACCGACCTGTCGTTCGCCCGCCTGATCACGTGGAAGGTGGCGAGCTTGGCGCCTTCCACCTCGTGTTCCACCAGCGTGCCGATGTCGACGTCGTCGAAAAGGATCAGCCGTCGACCCTTTCGGTAGGCATGCCATATCCGGTCGACGGCGACCGTCCGGCCGACGCATGCGGCGATGAAGGCGGTGAAGGAGAGCTTCTCGCCGGTGCGATCGGCGTGCTCGCGGATCCGCTGCCGCGCCCGGGTCACATCGAACTCGGCGAGAACATGGATGATGTGCTTGCGGCGGTTCCATTCGCCGGCGTCCACCACCAGTCCGCGCGAGCGGGGAAAGGGGCGCGTCTGGAATCCGGGGTTCTGCGTGACCATCTCTTCCAGTCCGACGGGGGCTCAATCGTTTCGGAGGCTTTCATTGGAGCCATCGACCGGCGACCGGTATTGATCGACCTCAAAAGCCGCAACATCGACGGCGATCAAACCGCACCCTTGGCTGATTCCCGTCGCCGCGCGGACATGCAAGACTGACCGCGGCGATTCGAACATTGAGATGCGAATGAGCAAGAAGCACCTGAAAGCGCGCGAAGCCGAGGACCTGTTCGCCGCGCTCGACCAGCAGGTGGATGGCCTGAAGGCTGTCGCCAGCGCGGCTCGCCGCGGGCGCGGCACGTCCACCCGCAAGGTCGCCAACGGCCTGCCGGTTGCCGGTACGGACTACTCGGCCGCCGACATCGAGGTGCTGGAGGGGCTGGAGCCCGTCCGCCGGCGGCCCGGCATGTATATCGGCGGCACTGACGAGAAGGGGCTGCACCACCTCTTCGCCGAGGTGATCGACAACGCCATGGACGAAGCCGTCGCCGGCCACGCCAATTGGATCGAGGTCAATGTCGAGGCCGACGGCTTCGTCACCGTGACCGACAACGGTCGCGGCATCCCGATCGATCCGCACCCCAAGTTCAAGTCGAAATCAGCGCTGGAGGTGATCATGACCACCCTCCATGCCGGCGGCAAATTCAACTCCAAGGTCTACGACACCTCGGGCGGCCTGCATGGTGTCGGCGTGTCGGTGGTTAACGCGCTGTCCGAATCGCTCGAAGTCGAGGTCGCCCGCGGGCGCAAGCTCTACCGGCAGCGCTTCGCGCGCGGCGCGCCGATCGAGAAGCTGAAGGAGCTCGGCGAGGTTCACAATCGCCGGGGCACCCGCGTTCGCTTCCGGCCCGATCCCGACATCTTCGGCAAGGGCGCCGCCTTCCGGCCGGAACGCCTGTTCGCCATGACGCGCTCCAAGGCATACCTCTTCGGTGGCGTCGAGATCCGCTGGCAGTGCGACAAGGCGCTGACAGAAGGCACCGATATCCCGGAGAAGGCGCAGTTCCACTTTCCCGGCGGCCTCGCCGACTATCTCGCAGCTGAACTCGGCAGCGAAAAGACTATCGTACCGATCTTCTCAGGCCGCACCGAGAAGGCGAGCGGCCACGGCGCCGTCGAGTGGGCGGTCGCCTGGTTTCCCGGCGACGGCTTCGTCCGCTCCTACTGCAACACCATCCCCACCGGCGAGGGCGGCACGCATGAAGCGGGACTGCGCTCGGCGCTGGTCAAGGGCCTGAAGGCCCATGCCGAGCTGACCGGCATCAAGCGGGCCGGCGTTATCACCGCCGACGACGTGATGACGTCGGCCGCGGCGCTGCTTTCGGTCTTCATCCGCGAGCCCGAATTCGTCGGCCAGACCAAGGACCGGCTGGCGACGGCGCAGGCGACCCGCATCGTCGAGAACGCCATCCGCGATCCCTTCGACCACTGGCTCGCCGCCTCCCCCGGCGAAGCGACCAAGCTGCTCGACTGGGTGATCGATCGGGCCGAGGAGCGTCTCCGCCGGCGGCAGGAAAAGGAGATCAGCCGCCAGAACGCCACCCGCAAGCTGCGGCTACCCGGCAAGCTCGCCGACTGTTCGGCGCGCGACAAGCGGGGTACCGAAATCTTCATCGTCGAAGGGGATTCGGCCGGCGGCTCCGCCAAGCAGGCCCGCGACCGAGCGACGCAGGCGGTGCTGCCGCTGCGGGGCAAGATCCTCAACGTCGCCAGCGCCGGTCGCGACAAGCTCGCCCAGAATCAGCAGCTGTCGGACCTGATCCAGGCGCTCGGTGCCGGCACCGGCGCTCGCTATCGCGAGGAAGACCTTCGCTATGAGCGCGTCATCATCATGACCGACGCCGATGTCGACGGGGCCCATATCGCCTCGCTGCTCATCACCTTCTTCTACCGGCAGATGCCTGATTTGATCCGCGGCGGGCACCTGTTCCTCGCCGTGCCGCCGCTCTATCGACTGACCCAGGGCGGCAAGACGGTCTACGCGCGCGACGACAAGCACCGCGACGCCCTGCTGAAATCCGCCTTCAACGGCAGCGGCAAGGTCGAAATCGGCCGCTTCAAGGGGCTCGGCGAGATGCTCCCCGCCCAGCTGAAGGGCACCACTATGGCGCGGGCGAATCGCACGCTTCTCCGCGTCGAGATCGTCGAGGACGTGGAAACCGGCGCCAGCGTCGAAAGCCTGATGGGCAACAAGCCGGAGGAGCGGTTTCGCTTCATCCAGGAACACGCCGAATTCGCCCACGATCTCGACATCTAGCCAGGTCAACCCGTGGCTGGTAGACCTCCGGCCCGGTTTACCTATCTATCCGGGCGTAGCCGCGCCGGAGGAGACAGTCATGTACCGGAAATACGCCCTTATCACCGGCTTCAGCGTCGGAGTTGGCTTGGCCGGAACTGCGCTGGCCGACGACCTCACGGATGCGGTCAACGCCATCCCGGGATCGGTCGAGGATATTCGCGTCGGCGGCACGTGGGAGAGCGACGATAAGAGCGGGATCTATCGCATCGTCATCGCCCGCAGCGGCAGCGAGCCGGTCACCGCGCGCCTGTTCGTGCAATGGATCGCCTATGACGATGCGGGGCAGGCGAGCGTCGACCGTTCGGTGGAGATCATGGAGCTCGCCGATCTCCACCTCGATATCGTCGACTACACGTCCGAGTCCGATGCCGATGGCCTGTCGGTCTATCTCGAGACGCTCAACCCTGCCGGTGGGATCGACGAGACCTACGAGCTGCATCTGTTTTCGCCGACCGAATATATCTTCGGCCCAGCGACCAACTAGCGCAGCCTGTGAGCTTGCGAATCGGGCTTGGCGTTTACTTTGCCTGTTTACGCAACCCCACATTAAATCCCGGTAATCGTTGACATTCCGCAGTTCTTGCCTATGTTCCGCTTCGACTCATTCAATTGACGGTCCAGTTTTCAACGACCGTTCCGTCAGACTTCGGCCAAGGGCCGGGCTGCTCACAAAGATGAACTTTTCAGAACTCGGACTAAGCCCGAAGGTGCTCGCCTCGGTCGAGGCGGTGGGCTATAGCGTGCCGACCCCCATTCAGGAACAGGCGATCCCGCATGTGCTGGCGCGGCGGGACGTGCTCGGCATCGCGCAGACGGGAACCGGCAAGACGGCCGGCTTCGTCCTGCCGATGCTCACCGTGCTGGAGCGCGGGCGGGCGCGGGCGCGGATGCCGCGCACCCTGATCCTCGAGCCCACCCGCGAACTCGCGGCCCAGGTCGAGGAGAACTTCAACCGCTACGGGGCGAATCACAAGCTGACAGTGGCGCTCATCATCGGCGGCGTGTCGTTCGACGACCAGCTGAGGAAGCTCGACCGCGGCGCCGACGTACTGATCGCAACCCCCGGCCGCCTGCTCGACCATTTCGGCCGCGGCAATCTGCTCCTCAACGGTGTTGAGATCCTGGTGATCGACGAGGCAGACCGCATGCTCGACATGGGCTTCATCCCGGACATCGAGCGCATCTGCAAGCTCTTGCCCTTCACCCGCCAGACGTTGTTCTTCTCGGCAACCATGCCGGCGGAAATCCAGCGCCTCGCCGACGCGTTCCTCTCCAATCCGGTGAGGGTCGAGGTTTCCAAACCGGCAACCGCGGCGATTACCGTCTCGCAGTACCTGGTTCCGGCCGGGCGCGAGGCGGTCGACAAGCGGGCGGTGCTGCGAAAGCTGATCCGCGAAGCCAAGGATCTGACCAACGCCATCATCTTCTGCAATCGCAAGCGCGACGTCGCCATCCTGGAACGATCGCTATCCCGCCACGGCTTCTCGGCCGGTGCGCTGCACGGCGACATGGACCAGCGGTCGCGCATGGCGACGCTGGACGACTTCCGCAACAACCGCCTGACCCTGCTTGTCGCCAGCGACGTCGCGGCGCGCGGGCTCGATATTCCGGCGGTCAGCCACATCTTCAATTTCGACGTGCCGACCCACGCCGAGGACTACATCCATCGCATTGGCCGCACCGGCCGTGCCGGGCGGAGCGGTACGTCGATCACCATCGCCACGCCCGCGGATCGAAAATACGTGGCGGCGATCGAGAGACTGACCGGACTGCCAATCAAGACCCTCGAGGTCGAGGCTTCGGACGAGCTCGCCGCCGCCCGCTACGGCAAACGGGCCCACAGGGCCAAGGCCGCCCCGGACAGTCATGCCCGCGAGGCCAACGGCAAGGCCGAGAGCGCAAAGAAGCCGAGCCACAGGCGGGAGGCCGCCAAACCAAGGCCCGAGCACGGGAAACGCGAGTCGACGCGCGACCAGCAGACGCCGTTCGGGAAGTCCGAGCACGTGCCTCGGTTTCTGCTAAGACCGGTTCGCTCCGAATCCTGAGGACAGCTCAGGCGATCACGCCCTTCCCGGCGCGCTTGCTTCGCTTCCGCTTTTCGCCCGTGACAATCTGGGACCGCTTGGCCACCTCGAACGCCGTGTCAGCCCACTCGGCGAATCTCTCTGGATCGTCGAACAGCCGCTCCGGCAGTCGCCAGTACGACGTGGTGACAGTCCGTCCGCGAGCCTGGTAGCGGAACGGCTCACAGCCCTCCGCCCCGAACTGCGGCCGGGTCCTTTCGTCAGCCTTCAGATAAAGCACATCGTCGAGGACCAGGGCGAACATGAGCCCGTCACAGAAGACGCCGGCGCCACCAAACATCCTGCGGAAGCCGACACCGCCGAGCGGTGCGAACAACTCCTCCAGCAGCGCCTGAAACGTGCCGGGCACGTTCCCCCTCCCCGGGCAGGGCTCAGGTCGTCGCGTAGCTGTCGGCGTCGCCCGCTTCGGCCGGCTTCAGCATCACCGATTCGCCACAGCCGCAGGAGGACACCTCGTTGGGATTCTGGAAGACGAAGCCGGACCGCAGCTTGGTGGTCTCGTAGTCCATGACGCTGCCGAGCAGGAAGAGCACCGCCTTGGGGTCGACATAGACCGTCACACCATGCGCGGTCACCACGTCGTCGGCGGGATTGGGCGTCTCGACCGCGTCGAGGGTGTACTCCATGCCGGCGCAGCCGCCGTTCTTGATGCCGACGCGGACGCCGGCCAGCGGCTTCTCGGCGCCTTCCACGAGCTCGCGCACGCGAGCCGCGGCGCGTTCGGTCACCTGCATGACGGTCGGACGTGGACGGGCGGTTGCCATCTTGTTGCGATCCCTTCATCGCCGGTTCAAGGCCGGCAATCCTTCCTAATCTGGGGCGTTCTGAACCGGCAGACAAGCCATTGCCTCCGGTTTCGCCCTGATCGAAATCAATAGTTCCGCCACAGCCCTGGCGTTGCGAGCTCGCCCAGGTGGCCGTCAGGGTCGCGGAAATACAGGCTGCGGCCGCCCTGCGGCCACTCGACCTCGCTCTCCATGGCGACGCCCTCCGCGGCCAGATGGCGCTTCCAGTCGTCATAGCTTTCAGGCTGAATGGCAAAGGCGAAATGCTGCGGGCCGCTGCCGTCGTGCGGCGGGATGAAGCTGCCGGCGACCGGCACCGGGTTTTGGGTGCCGCCCCGCTTGAAGAGGATGAGCACATGCCCTGGCCCGGCGTCCAGGGCGACGATGCGCTCCTCGATAACCATCGGGGTCAATCCGAAGACCCGCCCGTAGAAGGCGTGCGCCGCCCGGACGTCGTCGCAATAGAGGCAGGTCTCGAGGACACCGGTAATTTTCGGACGAGCCGTCATTCGCGCGATGCCTCCAATGCGGCGTGAAGGGCGTGATAGGCGGGCTTCGAGTGGTAGTTGGCGTCGAAGATCAACGCGTCACCATAGCCCGCGAAGAAGCCGGGGATCCAGGAGTAGCGGTCGGTGAAGCCCCAGGTGAGCAGGGCAACGCAATTCGCCTGGGCAAGGCAGAAAGCGCCGATGTCGCCGTAGGTCTCGGCCTGCCGGGCGCGGGCCGCCTCGGTTGCCGGCAGGCGCATGCGCACGTCGAGCTCGGTGATCGTGAGTTCCAGACCAAGGGCGGCCAGCCGCTCGGCGTTCTCCGCGTGCTCTCTCCCGATCCGGAAGCCGTTCACCACGTGCATCTGCCAGCCGACGCCGTCGATCGGCACGCCTGCCGCCTTCAGATCGCGGACCAGCACGTAGACGGCGTCGGACTTCCGGTTCATCCCCTCGGCGGAATAGTCGTTGTAGTAGAGCTTGGCGGCGGGATCGGCTTCGTGAGCAAACTCGAAGGCGAACGCGATGTAGTCCGGTCCGATGGTCCGATACCAGAACGAGTCGATGCGCAAGGCGCCGGAATCGTCGAGCGCTTCGTTCACCACGTCCCAGGCAGCCACCCGGCCTTTGTATCGGCCGACCACAGTCTGGATGTGATCGCGCATCAGCGCGATCGCCGCCTCGCGGTCATATGAGCCGGAGGTGACCCAGCCGGCGAGCTGGTTGTGCCAGATCAGCGTGTGGCCGCGGATCGTCATGCCGTTCGCTTCGGCGAAATCGACGAGGTCGTCCGCGTTGCTGAAACTGTAGCCGTCGGGCGCCGGGTGAATCTCGCTCCACTTGAAGGCGTTCTCGGCGACCATGATGTTGAACTCGCGCGCCAGCGTCGCGCGGTAGGTCTGGTCGGCCCAGAACGGCGAGATCGCGATGGCCGTTCCGATCCGGAAATTGTCGCGGTCGGCGAGCACGCGCAACGGTTCGTCGGCGTCGGCGGCAGCCGCGCGGCACAGCGCGAGACCCGCCAGCAGCAGAATGCCGATCCTGCCTGTCACGCTGCGCGCCTTGACCAGCATTGTCGCCTCACCGTCGGCCGAAAGTGGCCGGCCAATGGTTTGGCCGGTTCAGTACCAGTCGAGCGCGACCTTCGCCTCGTCCGACATGCGCTCCGGCGTCCATGGCGGATCGAACACCATGGTGACCTCGACATTGCCAACGCCCGGCACGAGGCTCACCGCATTCTCCACCCAGCCGGGCATCTCGCCGGCCACCGGGCAGCCGGGCGCGGTGAGGGTCATGTCGATCGTCACATTCCGGTCGTCATCGATGTCGACCTTGTAGATCAGGCCGAGTTCGTAGATGTCGGCGGGAATCTCCGGGTCGTAGACGGTCTTCAGCGCGGCGACGATGTCCTGCGTCAGCCGCTCCAGTTCCTCCGGCGGTATCGCCGAGCCCGCGGCGCGCGGCGTCGCAGCGGCGGTCTGCGGCTCCGGCAGGTCGGCGGGCATCGTATCGGTCGGGCGGTCTTCCATGGCTTCACTCACGCGAAGAATTCATGGGCTTTCTGCAGCGCCTCGGCAAGGGCATCGACCTCGGCGCGGGTGTTGTACATGGCGAACGAAGCGCGACAGGTCGCCGTCGTCCCGTAGCGGGCGAGCAGTGGCTGGGCGCAATGGGTGCCGGCGCGGACCGCCACACCGGCGCGATCGATGATCGTCGACACGTCGTGCGGATGGGCGCCGGCCATGTTGAAGGACACGATGGCGCCCTTGTCCTTGGTCGTTCCGTAGAGCGTCAGGCTGTTGATGCGCGACAGGCGCTCCATGGCGTAGTCGCGGAGATCTGCCTCGTGCGCCGCAATTCGCTCGCGGCCAATGCCTTCCATATAGGTCAACGCGGCGCCGAGCCCGATCGCCTGGACGATCGGCGGCGTACCCGCCTCGAAGCGGTGCGGCGGGTCGGCGTAGGTGACAGTATCCTCACTCACCTCCGCGATCATCTCGCCCCCGCCCATGTAGGGCGGCATGGCCTTGAGGTACGCGCGCTTGCCGTAGAGGGCGCCAATCCCGGTCGGGCCGTAGAGCTTGTGGCCGGTGAAGCAATAGAAATCGCAGTCGAGATCGCGCACGTCGACCGGCAGGTGCACCGCGCCCTGACTGCCGTCGACCAGCACCGGGATGCCGCGAGCGTGGGCGATGCGGCAGATCTCCTTGATCGGGACCACCGTGCCGGTGACGTTGGACATGTGGGTGACTGCAACGATCTTCGTGCGGTCGGTCAGGAGCTTCTCGAATTCGTCGAGCAGGAACATGCCGTCGTCGGCGATCGGCGCCCATTTGATCACCGCGCCCTTGTGCTCTCGATGGAAGTGCCACGGCACGATATTGGAGTGGTGCTCGAGGATCGACAGCACAATCTCGTCGCCCTCGCCGATCGCCATCGCGCCGTAGGAGGCAGCGACCAGGTTGACCGCCTCGGTGGCATTGCGGGTGAAGATGATCTCGTCGGTGTGCTCGGCGTTGACGAAGCGGCGGACGATCTCGCGCGCCTCCTCGTACTTCTCGGTCGCCATGTTGGAGAGGAAGTGCAATCCGCGATGAACATTGGCGTATGTGTTGCCGTAGGCGGCGGTCACCGCATCGATCACCGCCTTCGGCTTCTGGGCCGAGGCAGCGTTGTCGAGATAGACGAGCGGCTTGTCGTAGACGGTGCGGGTGAGGATCGGGAAATCGCGACGCACGGCCTCGACGTCGTAGGGCGCCGCGATGGTCGCGGGGGCGTTCATGACCGCTCCCCTTGGCTTGCCCGTCGCCGCTCGGCACGACGCTTCCCTCCCCCCTTGCGGGGGAGGGCCGTTTCGCTTGGCGAGCGACAAGCGAGCCTGGAGAAGCGGGGAGAGGGGTGCCCCGGAGGAGAAAAGGGCGCGGACTTGGTCGAAGCGAACTCCACCCGCGAGGGCTCGCCGGCGCAGCCGGCTTCGGAGAGGTTGACACTCGATCCTCGCTGGGGCACCCCTCTCCCGGATTTCCAATGCCGATTTGCGTTCGCAAATCGGGGAAATCCGGCCTCCCCCGCAAGGGGGGAGGCGAAGGTGGCGGTTTGTGGGTGGTCAGGAGCCCAATCGGCGTGGTTCAGCGCGACGCTACGCATGAGAGTCCCCTCCCCGGCGCGCTAGCCAACCGCTGACGATGCCGCGCAGGGCCTCGCCGATCGCCTCGTCACCGGCCGCGTCAATCGCGTCGTCGAGGAACGCCTCGATCAAGAGCCGCTCGGCTTCGGCCCGCGGCAGCCCGCGCGCCATTAGATAGAACAGCATCGTCGGATCGATATTGCCCGCCGTGGCACCGTGTCCGCAGCGCACGTCATCGGCGAAGATTTCGAGCTCCGGCTTCGAGGCGAACTGCGCCTCGTCGGACAGGAGCAGTGTCCGGGTCATCATCTTGGCGTCGGTCTTCTGCGCCTGCTTTTCGACCGCGATCATGCCCTGGAAGGCGCCGGTCGCCTTGCCGTCGACGACGTTTTTGAAGAGCTCGTTGCTGACCGAGTCCGGCGCCGTGTGCTTGACGACCAGCATGGTGTCGACATGCTCCGAACCGGCGAGCATGGTGGCGCCATAGAAGCCGGCCTTGGCGCGGCGTCCGTCGATGGTGACGAATCCCTGCCAGCGCGCGAGACCGGCGCCGCGATTGACCGACAGATGGTCGAGGGTTGCGTCGTCGGCCAGCCGGGCGACGAAGCTGGCGAGATGCTGGGCCGTCTCGCTCTCGGTCTGCAGTCGCGTCCACAGGACCCGTGCTCCGCGGCCGATGTCGAGCTCGCTCAGCGTGTTGACCTGATAGGCGACGCCGGCCGAGCCACGATGGCTCTCGACCATGCGGACCGAGGCGTTGGCGCCGATCTCGACAACGTTGCGGGTGGCCGCTGAGACCGGCGCGTCGGCGGCGGTCAGGTGGACGATCTCGATAGGCCGGGCGGGCTTCGCCTCGGCAGCCACCGTGACCGCGACACCGCCCTGCATCATCGCGGTGTTGAGGGCCATCACCGTGTCGTCGGCGTCAGAGAACAACCGACCGACGCGATCGGGCGCGCCGGCGAGGACTTCGGCGAGCGACTCGACGGTGACGCCTTCGGTTCCTGCGAGGTCCGACAGCTCAGGCCGGTAGGTGCCGTTGGCTACGACGATCTGCGCCCGGTCGAGACCGGCAATCGGATCGTCGTCGGCAACAGCGGCAAGCAGGTCCGGCGGCGCATCGCCGGCAAGCGGCGCAATCGACCGGGTCAGCGAGCGGAGGTCGGTATATTTCCACGCCTCGATCCGCCGGTGTGGCAGGCCGAGCCGCTCGAACAGCGAAAACGCGGCGTCGCGGCGCTCCCTGGTCGGGGCGCCGCCGGGAAGGCGGTCGCGAACGCCCGCGTAGTCGACGACGAGCGCCTCTTCAGCCTTGGTGCGAAGCGTGCGCGGCGCGGCGGTCATACCTGCTCCTCAAGCCGCCGCTTCGACAAATTCGGCATAGCCCCTCTCCTCGAGCTCCAGCGCCAGCTCCTTGCCACCGGAGCGGACAACCTTGCCGGCCGAGAGCACGTGAACGAAGTCGGGAACGATGTAATTCAGGAGCCGCTGATAGTGGGTGATCACTAGCATCGACCGTTCCGGCGAGCGGAGCGCGTTGACGCCGTCGGCGACCGTGCGCAGCGCGTCGATGTCGAGCCCCGAGTCGGTTTCGTCCAGCACGCAGAGCGCCGGCTCCAGGAGCGCCATCTGCAGGATCTCGTTCCGCTTCTTCTCACCGCCTGAGAATCCGGCATTGAGCGGTCGGCGCAGCATTTCCTGAGTCACGTTGAGGCGTTCGGAGACGTCTCTCACCTTCCGCATGAAGTCGGGGGTCGACAATTCTCCCTCGCCGCGCGCCTTGCGCTGGGCGTTGAGCGCCGCCTTGAGGAAGGTCATGGTGGCGACGCCGGGGATCTCGACCGGATACTGGAAGGCGAGGAAGACGCCGGCCGTCGCCCGCTCGTCGGGCGCCATTGCCAGCAAATCCTCGCCACGGAAGCGGATCGATCCCTCGGTCACCTCGTAGCCGTCACGACCGGCAAGCACATAGGCGAGCGTCGACTTGCCGGAGCCGTTCGGCCCCATGATCGCATGGACCTCACCGGCGTCGATCTTGAGGTCGATCCCGCGAAGAATCTCACGGCCGTCGACTGTCGCGTGCAGGTTTTCGATTTCAAGCATTCAGGTTCTTTCTTCTTGCCGCCGCTGCGGTCTCGTTCAGCCTTTCGGTCAATTTCTCCAGAGTGAGGTCCGCGGCGACCCAGGCATTAAGCCAGGTGATCCTTTCCTCGCCGACGACGCCAGGATAGAACCGGAATGCATCGCGGCCTATGCACTCGATCGCCCAGTAGTCGCCGTTGACCAACTCCATTTCGATCGTGAAGCCGTAATGCCAGATCTCGGCGATGCCGGCTTCCTTCCGTTCGGATTTCAGCGCCTCGAAGAGCCGCCGCGCAATCGCCTCACCCTGTTGCTCCTCATCCTTCCACTCGGAGCTGGCGCGCCTGCCGAATTCGCCGAGGACGGACACGGCACTCTCACTCGCCGTCCCAATAGTCGAGCGAGTTCTCCTGCCGTCCGATGTAGCGGACGCCGCCGGTGCCGGTCGCCCAGTCGAAGCGGGACGAGACGGCGAACTTGTTCGAATCCGGGTATTCGGCAACATCCGTCGTCCCGGGGGTCGCTGAGATGCCGAGATACTTCAGCGTCTTGTTGCCCGTGTTGATGATCTGATGGGCGGTCTCCGGCCCGCCGGTCGGCGCGGCCAGAACGTCCCCTGCCTTCACCGGATAGCTTTCCGTGCCGAACCGGTACGTCCCCTCGCCTTCGAGGATCACGAACAGCTCGTGGGTGAGGTGGTGATTGTGGAACGGAAACGCCTTTTTGCCCGGCGCCACCACGTGCAGCATGACGCCGATCCCGGTCGAGCCGATCATGCGGCCGAACGAGCCGATCTTCGCCGCGAACGCGTCGCCGTGGCCGTTGTCGCGGAGCGGCACGTCGGCGATGTTGATCACGGGCTTGGTAGCCTGCCCTTCCATCGCGCTCACCCCGTGGCGGGCGACCGACCGAATGTGGTCTTGCCGGCCATTATCCCACGCTCCCCTCGAGGCTGACGCCGATCAGCTTCTGCGCCTCGACTGCGAACTCCATCGGCAGCTGCTGGATGACGTCCTTGACGAAGCCGTTGACGATCAGCGCCACCGCTTCCTCGTCGCCAAGGCCCCGGCTCTTTGCGTAGAAGAGCTGGTCGTCGGAAATCTTCGAGGTGGTCGCCTCGTGCTCGAAGTTCACCGTCGGGTTCTTCGCCTCGATGTACGGCACCGTGTGAGCGCCGCAGTTATTGCCGATCAGCAGCGAGTCGCAGTTGGTGTAGTTGCGCGCGCCCGTCGCCTTGCGGTGGCTGGTGACGAGGCCGCGATAGGTGTTCTGCGAGAATCCGGCGGCAATCCCCTTGGAGATGATGCGGCTCCGGGTGTTCTTGCCGAGATGGGTCATCTTGGTGCCGGAGTCGACCTGCTGGTGGCCGTTCGACACCGCGATCGAGTAGAACTCGCCGACCGAGTCGTCGCCGCGCAGGATGCAGCTCGGGTACTTCCAGGTGATCGCCGAGCCGGTCTCGACCTGCGTCCACGAGATCTTGGAGCGGGCGCCGCGGCAGTCGCCCCGCTTGGTGACGAAGTTGTAGACGCCGCCCTTGCCCGCGGCGTCGCCTGGATACCAGTTCTGGACGGTCGAGTATTTGATCTCGGCGTCCTCCTGGGCGATCAGCTCGACCACGGCGGCATGCAGCTGGTTCTCGTCGCGCATCGGCGCCGTACATCCCTCGAGATATGAGACATAGGCCCCCTTCTCGGCGATGATCAGCGTGCGCTCGAACTGGCCGGTCTGGCGCTCGTTGATGCGGAAATAGGTGGAGAGCTCCATCGGGCAGCGCACGCCCTCCGGCACGTAGACGAACGAGCCGTCGGAAAAGACTGCCGAGTTGAGCGTCGCATAGAAGTTGTCGGTGATCGGCACAACCGATCCGAGATACTTGCGGACGATCTCCGGATAGTCGCGGATCGCCTCGGAGATCGCGCAGAAGATGACGCCCGCCTTCTTCAACTCCTCCTTGAAGGTGGTGACCACCGACACCGAGTCGAATACCGCGTCGACGGCGACCCGCGCGCCCTCGACCCCCGCCAGCACCTCGCGCTCGCGGAGCGGAATGCCGAGCTTCTCGTAGGTGGCGAGCAGCTCGGGATCGACCTCGTCCAGGCTCTTCGGGCCCGGCTTCTTCTTCGGCGCGGCGTAGTAGTAGATGTCCTGGAAGTCGATCCTGGGGTAGTGCACACGCGCCCAGGTCGGCTCGGTCATGGTGAGCCAGCGCTTGTAGGCAGCGAGCCGCCATTCCAGCATCCACTCCGGCTCGCCCTTCTTGGCCGAAATGAAACGCACGGTGTCCTCGGAGAGGCCGATCGGCGCCTTCTCCGTTTCGATGTCCGTGACGAAACCGTATTTGTACTGATCGACGTCGATCCGGCGAACGGTATCGACCGTCTCCTGAACGGCAGGCATTCTCTTACTCCATCCACTGCGGTTTCAAGGACCGCGGGTCGAGTTCTTTCGGGCGCCTCAGGCGGCCCGGGGACTTCCCGGCGCCACGTGCTTTACCACGCGACGCCACCTTTCTGCGAATGAATCTAAGTTGTTTTCCTTGGATTCCCACCCCAGGGAGAGGCGAATTGCCGACTTTGCCAGCTTTTTCGGCACGCCCATCGCTGCCAGCACGTGGCTCGGCGCGACTTTACCGGAGGAACAGGCTGAACCCGAGGAAACCGCCACCCCTTCGAGATCGAGGGCGATCACCAGCGTCTCGGCCGAAAGGCCGTCGATCCCGATGCACAGGGTCTGCGGCAGCCGCGGCGCGCCTTCGCCGAAGACGGTCACGGCGAGGCCACTGTCGCGGATGATCGCGGTGATGCCGTCGCGCCAGCCTGCCCAGTCGTCGGCCCTGGCCAGGTCGCCCGCCGCCGCCTCGGCAGCAGCGCCGAACCCGGCGATGGTCGCAATGTTCTCGGTTCCCGCCCGGGTCCGCATCTCCTGGCCGCCGCCGACCAGAAGCGGCGTAAACGCCAATGCCTCCGACGCCCGAACAATGGCGCCAGCGCCTTGCGGGCCGCCGATCTTGTGGGCCGAGAGCGTCAGCACGTCGACGCCGAGCTTCATCATGTCAACCGGCATCCGTCCGGCCGCCTGCACGGCATCCGTGTGGACGATGGCACCGGCCCGGTGGGCGATTGTGGCGATCTCGGCCACCGGCTGGATGATGCCGGTCTCGTTGTTGGCAAGCATGACGGACACCAGCGGCCGGGCCTCCTCGGCGGCGAGCCCCTCCAGCGTCCGGCGCAGGCTGTCGAGGTTGATCAGCCCGTCGCCGTCAACGGGGATTTCCCGCACCCGCTCCGGCACGAACCGGCCGCCGGCCAGTACCGAGACGTGCTCGGTCGCCCCGACCAGCAGGAAGTTGGCACGGTGCGGCTCGCTGCCGAGCCGCCAGTCCGGCGTGAGGACCGTGTTGTTCGCCTCGGTGCCGCCGCTGGTGAAGGTGACCAGCTTCGGGTCGCCACCCACCAGCCCGGCGACCTGGCGCCGCGCCGTCTCCAGCCGCCGCCTGGCGGCGCGGCCTTCGGCGTGGACCGACGAGGCGTTGCCGACCGCTCCCAGCGCTTCGACCACGGCGGCGCGCGCTTCCGGGCGAAGCGGCGCGGTAGCGTTGTAATCGAAATAGAGGCGCTCCATGACCTTTGCCTCTCAAGCCTTCAATCGGCGATCACGATGCCCACCACGGCGGCGAAATGGGCGGCTGCGCCGGCGAGCACAAATCCGTGCCAGATGGCATTCTGATACGGCAACCTTTGCAGGGCGTGAAAGACGACCCCGATGGAATAGAGAAGCCCGCCGACGCCGAGCAGGATCAGCACCGGAACCCTCAGCCCGTTCAGAAAAGGCTGGATGGCGACAAGCCCGACCCAGCCGAAAACGAGGTAAAGGATGGCCGAGAAGAAGGTCGAGCGGTGGAGTGGGGCGAACAGCTTCACCGCGATGCCGACGCCAGCCAGCGCCCAAACCAGCGTCGTCATGGCGATCGACCAAGCCCCGGTCAGGCCATTGACGGTGAACGGCGTGTAGGTCCCTGCAATCATCAGGAAGATCGAGGCGTGGTCCAGGCGGCGAAGCAGCGTCTGGTGTGGCCCTAGATAATTCAGGTTATACGCCGCGGAGAAACTCAGCATCGCCACGAGCCCCGCCGAATAGGCAACGACCGGCCCCAGTTCCGCCCAATGGCTACGGACGGCCACCAGAGAAATGAGGACCACGACCCCGGCGCCGCCGGCCGCGACGCCCACCAGGTGGATCGTGCGATCGGCGGCCAGTTCACCCCGGCTGTAGTCGCGCATTCCGCGGTCGACGACCAAAGCATTCTCCCCAACGAGACCGCAAAGGTTATTTTGCGCCGCGGACTACGACAATCAAGGGACGGAGAGGCGCGCGCTCGTGTCCCACCCCGCTTTGGCGATTGTTGTCGGCCGAACTCCTCGCCGGATGTCCGGTTCCTGCGGCATCCCGTGCGTATTTCTTGAAATCGCCCCCGGCTGTCGTGATATGAGTGCCGCCCTTTCGCGAGCGATCCGGCCGAGCGGCGGAACCCCATCGGACAGGGATACCTACCGCAGGCAGCGCACGCGCGCGCCTCTCTGCCGGGATGCGGCAGCCAGAAAGAGAGAAGTCGAACAGACCATGCCCGAAGTCATTTTCACCGGCCCCGCCGGCCGCCTCGAGGGCCGATTCCAGCCCGCCAAACAGAAGAACGGCCCGATCGCCATCATCCTCCATCCGCATCCCCAGTTCGGCGGGACGATGAACAACCAGGTCGTCTACCAGCTGTTCTACATGTTTTCGAAGCGCGGCTTCGCCGTTCTTCGCTTCAACTTCCGGGGCGTGGGGCGGAGCCAGGGCGAGTTCGACCACGGCTCGGGCGAGCTCTCCGATGCCGCCGCGGCGCTCGACTGGATCCAGTCGATCCATGTCGATGCGCGCAGTTGCTGGGTCGCCGGCTTCTCGTTCGGGGCGTGGATCGGCATGCAGTTGCTGATGCGCCGGCCGGAGATCGAAGGCTTCATCTCCATCGCGCCGCCGGCCAACCTCCATGACTTCACCTTCCT
>Ga0210144_1000413_pt1 | contig 23305 bp, 21 predicted proteins | sample Muzzi_PWA_D2_FD_185532 | JGI IMG/M metagenome (GOLD analysis project Ga0210144, IMG submission 185532) | Wetland microbial communities from San Francisco Bay, California, USA, that impact long-term carbon sequestration - Muzzi_PWA_D2 (SPAdes) | ecosystem: Environmental > Aquatic > Marine >...
GTCGCCTGGGGCATCGTCCTCTTCGGCGAGGTGCATTCGCCCTGGGTGTGGGGCGCGCTGGCGGCGATGATCGCCGGGCTCGCGCTCATCAAGCCGCACGGGCGGGACCGGCGCGGACCCTGAGCCGAAACGCGAAACGGCCGGCGCCCCCGCGGGGAGGCCGGCCGCATGCGCCGCAACATGTCCGGGCGTCAGGCCGCCGAGCGATCGACGCCGAGCTTCCCGACCAGCCGGTCGAGCACGGTCTGCGGCGAGGATTCGCCGTAGGGGTCGGTCTCGCAGTTGTCGGCGAAGCCGGGCTCCTCGAACCAGTCCTCGACGGCGCCGTCGTCGACGATGGCGGCATAGCGCCAGGAGCGCATGCCGAAGCCAAGCCGACACAGAATATTCAGTGATCAGTAGGCATCAGCTTATCGGCAAGATAGGGAAATTCGTCAAAGACCAGTGTGGCGAGTTACTTCACAAATTTCCGCGACCACGCAATAGCTCTAACAACGGTGATATCCTAGTTGGGGATCGACCGTTGATATGAAGCCTGTTGGCTTCAAATATGGTATTGAATCCCAATTCAATGAGCATCGCTCTCCTTGGCGATATAGCTCGGCCGGTCGATCTTCAGTCTGAACGTTCAATGATTGGATCGCCGATAACGGAAACCGACCGTTTGCAGGGGAAATTGATTTCTGAAGGAGGAAATATTACCGATGAGTATGGATGTGCCCCCGGAGGCCGCGGAGCTCGCAGCCGATTTCGTACGGCGCAATGCTGCCGAAATTTCCTCGCTCGCGAAGAATCTTCTTAGGAATGCGAACGAAAGAGTGAGGTTGAACTTACCAAATACATACCGGGAGTATTTAACGGTATCTGGCGAAAAATATGGTAGAGCCAAGTCTTTCTTCTTTAGAAGCAACCCAACTAACATATACGATTTCTACGTTCCATTGAGCATTACTGTAGGAAATGAAATAATTTCTAATGTGAATTATTCAAAGGTAATAAAACATATAAATAGAGGTGTAGTTACAGGTCCCGCCGGTAGTGGGAAATCAATTTTGATGCGGCACTTTTTTTTGTCCGCATTGAGTGAGGCCCGCAAGGCACCGATTTTTGTTGAACTTCGCAATCTAAATACTACTGATTTGTCGGTGCGATCTCTTATATTAAAGAGTTTGAGAGCGAATCGATTTTCTATGAGCGAGTCATATGTATCTAAAGCGCTAGAAAGAGGGCATTTTGCATTGCTCTTAGATGGTTATGATGAAATTGCATATTCCAAAAGACCAAATGTAGGTCAGGAAATTCTTGATTTGGCCCAAGACGCGGCTGAATGCATTATCGTTATATCCTCTCGACCAGATGACATATTTAGTGGGTGGGAAGATTTTTCTTTACTTAAACTAAACCCTCTAAATTTGAATGAAGCGATAGAATTAGTCAAAAAACTGCCGCATGATGAAGAAATTAAGAATAAATTTATGCGCGATCTAAAAGAGGAATTGTTTCAGGAGCATGAATCATTTCTCTCAAATCCATTATTGCTTTCAATCATGTTGCTAACCTATGGAATTAGTGCAGATATACCCAAGAAGCTCAGTATATTCTATAATCAAGCCTATGAAGCCCTTTTCCAAAGACATGATGCTGTTAAGGGAGGATTTCAAAGGGACCGACGCTGCACCCTTGATATTCAAGACTTTTCTCGGGTCTTTGGTGCGTTTTGTGTCCAAACGTACGACAAACGCATATTTCAGTTCTCCAGATCCGATGGGCTTTCGTACATTGAGAGAGCAAAGCGGGCGGTTGATATCACCGTTGGGAACGACGAGTTCTTGGAAGATGCGCTCCAATCTGTGTGCCTATTAGTAGAAGACGGGCTGCTACTAGCTTTTTCTCATAGATCATTCCAAGAATATTTTGTGGCAAAATTTATATCGGAAGCATCACCAAGAACACAAAAGCAACTGATAAATAGATTCTGGTACCAAATTGATTCCGATAATGTAATAAGTTTATTGTACGAAATTAATCCTGAGTTGGTGGAGCGTGAACTTCTTATTCCAAAATTAAACGATCTATTTAAGAAGATAGATGTAAAACGCAAAATCGGTATTACACATGTGACGAGATTTGCAAAATCACAATTTGATGCAATTCGAAGTAATGGGGATATTATCAGTTACGTTACCTATTCGCGAGGAGTAAAAGACCGCCCATTTTCTATTGTTCGCTTTGTTGCGTGGGAAGTAGAGCCAACATTTGGCAGAGTCATCTCTGAAACTTATTTGGATAAAGAGAGGGAATTCGTGGCGAAATATTTCAGTAAACCTGAAACTGAAATTGAGATATCGGAAATGACGCACAGATCTCAATTTATGAAAGATCTAATATCCAGTAGCGTGATTATTTCAGTGCCATTCCTCGAATCGCTCTATGAAAAGAAGATTGCGATGGAGGAAAAACATAAACGCGTGACAACTTCCTTGGATGCGCTCTTATCTGAAAGGTGATTGGGGATTTTAGCAATCTTGTCCGCCCATCCGCATGGCTGTAGATCGTTTCTCGGCTAAAAAAAACGGCCCGAACGAGCCCTGACGGAACCCGCAAACGCGAAACGGCCGGCGCTCCCGCGGGGGGAGGCCGGCCGAGCGCCGTAGCGATCGCGGGGCGTCAGGCCGCCGAGCGATCGACGCCGACCTTCTCGACCAGCCGGTCGAGCACGGTCTGCGGCGAGGATTCGCCGTAGGGGTCGGTTTCGCAGTTGTCGGCGAAGCCGGGCTCCTCGAACCAGTCCTCGACGGCGCCGTCGTCGACGATGGCGGCATAGCGCCAGGAGCGCATGCCGAAGCCCAGGTTGTCCTTGCACACCAGCATGCCCATCTTGCGCGTGAACTCGCCCGAGCCGTCGGGAATGAGCTTCACGTTCTTCAGGCCCTGCTGCTTGCCCCAGGCGTTCATGACGAAGGCGTCGTTGACCGAGATGCAGTAGATCTCGTCGATGCCGTTCTTGCGGAATTCCTCGTGGAGCTTCTCGAAGTCCGGCAGCTGGTAGGTCGAGCAGGTCGGCGTGAAGGCCCCCGGCAGGGAGAACAGCACCACGCGCTTGCCCTTGAAGTAGTCGTCCGTGGTCTTGTTTTCCCAGCGATAGGGATTCGGTCCGCCAACGGACTCGTCGCGGACGCGGGTCTTGAAGGTCACATCGGGAAGCTTTCTGCCGTTCATCTCCGTCTCCTCTTGCGGCTCGGTTCGGCGCTGTCTCGGAGGGGCCGATTTTCGCTACAACAAGGCCGAACCCCGTTGATTGGAATAATTCTAATTTAGGGGCCGCGGCCCGCCGTTCAAGGGGGCCGGCGGAAATTTTTCGGCGCTTCGAAGGCCGGCCCGGACGTCGCGGCGCGAGACCGGCCCGAAGGGGTCTCCGGCGCGCCGACCGCCGACCGGCCGGGCGCGCCCAGGGCGCGCGGCGGCGCAGGCCGCGGGCTTGATCTGAGTCAATTTGCCGGTGTCGCCGGGCCGCTATAAGCGGCCGATAGCCGCCAGGGTGCGAATCGGTGGAAAATGGCGGGCCTTCTCGAGACTCCGGCGCTCGGCAGCCGGCCGGAGAAGTGGGGGGATTTCTCTTATGAACGCAGGGCGGGACTGGCCATGAACGGGGCACGCGAAGCGGCGTCCGCGGACGTATCGGGCATACTGGTCGGAGTGGCGCTGGGGATCGGTGCGCTGTTCGGCTTCATTCTCATGGGCCGCGCCGCGGACCCGGTCATGGGCTTCCACGGTTTTCTGTTCCTCGCCTTCTGCGTCGGCGGCATCTTTCTGCTGATCCGGCGCCACTACGAGCGGCCGACGGGCGCGGCGGCGGCGGCGGAGGCCTTGCGCTACAACGATGATATCCTCCGCGTCGGTGCGGTGCTCTCGATGTTCTGGGGCGTGGTCGGCTTCCTGGTCGGCCTGGTCATCGCGCTGCAGCTCGCCTTCCCGGTGCTTAACCTCGACCTGCCGTGGACCAACTTCGGCCGGCTGCGGCCGCTGCACACCTCGGCGGTGATCTTCGCCTTCGGCGGCAACGTGCTGATCACCACCTCGTTCCACGTCGTGCAGCGCACCTGCCGGGCGCGGCTCGCCGGCGGCGTGGCGCCCTGGTTCGTGCTGCTCGGCTACAACCTGTTCATCGTCATCGCGGCCAGCGGCTACGTGCTCGGCGTGACGCAAAGCAGGGAGTACGCCGAGCCCGAGTGGTACGCCGACCTCTGGCTGACCATCGTCTGGGTGGTCTACCTGCTGGTCTTCCTCGCCACCCTGTGGCGCCGCAAGGAGCCGCACATCTACGTGGCCAACTGGTTCTACCTGGCCTTCATCGTGACCATCGCGATGCTGCACATCGTCAACAACCTGGCGGTGCCGGTGTCGCTGACGGGCACCAAGAGCTATTCGCTCTTCGCCGGCGTGCAGGACGCGCTCACGCAGTGGTGGTACGGCCACAACGCCGTCGGCTTCTTCCTGACCGCCGGCTTCCTGGCGATCATGTACTACTACGTGCCCAAGCGGGCGGAGCGGCCGGTCTATTCCTACCGCCTCTCCATCGTGCACTTCTGGTCGCTCATCTTCCTCTACATCTGGGCCGGCCCGCACCACCTGCACTACACCGCGCTGCCCGACTGGGCGCAGACGCTGGGCATGACCTTCTCGATCATGCTGTGGATGCCGTCCTGGGGCGGCATGATCAACGGCCTGATGACGCTGTCCGGCGCCTGGGACAAACTGCGCACCGACCCGGTCCTGCGCATGCTGGTCGTCTCGGTCGCGTTCTACGGCATGAGCACCTTCGAGGGGCCGGTCATGTCGATCAAGGCGGTCAACTCGCTCAGCCATTACACCGACTGGACGATCGGCCACGTGCACTCCGGCGCCCTGGGCTGGGTCGGCTTCGTCAGCTTCGGCGCGCTCTACTATCTGTTCCCGGTGCTGTGGAACCGCCCGCGGCTCTACTCGCTCAAGCTGGTCAGCCTGCACTTCTGGGTCGCGACCATCGGCATCGTGTTCTACATCACCGCGATGTGGGTCTCGGGCATCATGCAGGGCCTCATGTGGCGGGCCTACGACAGCCTCGGCTTCCTCGAGTACTCCTTCGTCGAGACGGTCGAGCAGATGCACCCCTTCTACGTGATCCGCGCGGCGGGCGGCGGGCTCTTCGTCATCGGCGCGCTGATCATGGCGTACAACCTCTGGCGCACCGCACGCGGCGACCTGCGGTCCGAGGCCGGCGCGCCGGTCACGCCGACGGCGCAAGCCGCGGCGCCGGCCGAGTGAGGAGGGCGCGCAGATGATCAAGCACGAAGTCTTCGAGAAGAACTCGATCATCCTGGTGATCGGCATACTCGTCGTGGTCGCCATCGGCGGCCTGGTCGAGATCTCGCCGCTGTTCTACCTGGAGAGCACGATCGAGAAGGTGAAGGGCATGCGCCCCTATACGCCGCTCGAGCTGGCCGGGCGCGACATCTACGTCCGCGAGGGCTGCTACAACTGCCACAGCCAGATGATCCGTCCGCTGCGCGACGAGGTCGAGCGCTACGGGCATTACAGCCTGGCGGCGGAGAGCATGTACGACCATCCCTTCCAGTGGGGCTCGAAGCGCACCGGGCCCGACCTCGCGCGGGTCGGCGGCCGCTATTCCGACGAATGGCACCGTGCCCACATGGCCGATCCGCGCAGCGTCGTGCCGGAATCGATCATGCCGGGCTATCCCTTCCTGGCGCAGCGCCCGCTCGAGGCGGAGGACATCGCCGCGCACCTGAGGGCGAACCGCGCCGTGGGCGTGCCCTACACCGACGAGATGATCGCTTCGGCCCAGGCCGACCTGCGCGCGCAGGCCGACCCGGAGGGGACCGGCGTCGACGCGCTCCTGGCCCGCTACCCGAAGGCCCAGGCGCGCGACTTCGACGGCAACCCCCAAGAGGTGACCGAGCTCGACGCGCTGATCGCCTACCTCCAGATGCTGGGGACGCTGGTCGACTTCGACGTCTACAAGCCGGAAGAGAACCTGCGGTGAGGAGGACGCCATGACCTTCGAAGATGTTCGCGCGTTCGTCGGCACCTACGGCCTGATCTATTTCATGATCCTGTTCGTCGGGGTGCTGGTCTACGCCCTCTGGCCCGGCAACAAGAAGAAATTCGACGATGCGGCGCGCCTGCCGCTGAAGGAGGATTGACGTGGCCGGTCACAAGGAAACCGACGAGATCTCCGGAACCGAAACCACCGGTCACGAGTGGGACGGCATCAAGGAGCTGAATACGCCGCTGCCGCGCTGGTGGCTGTGGACCTTCTACGCCACCATCCTCTGGGCGATCGGCTATTGGATCGCCATGCCGGCCTGGCCGCTGGTCAGCAGCTACACCAAGGGCGTGCTCGGCTATTCCAACCGGGCGGCGGTGGCGGAGAGCCTGGCCGCGGCGCACGCCGCGCAGAGTCGGTACATCGAGCAAATTCAGACCGCCAGCCTCGAGCAGATCAACGCCAGTCCCGACCTGTTGAACTTCGCCATCGCGGGCGGGCGCTCGGCCTTCGCGGTGAACTGCTCGCAGTGCCACGGGCTGGGCGCCGCCGGCGGACACGGCTATCCCAACCTGAACGACGATGCCTGGCTGTGGGGCGGCACCCTGAAGGACATCGCGCAGACCATCCGCTACGGCGTCCGCTCGGGCAACGACGAAGCGCGGGTCGGCGACATGCCGGCCTTCCTGCGCGACGGCATCCTGGACCGGCAGCAGGTATCGGACGTCGCGTCCTACGTGCTGTCGCTGTCCGGCAAGGCAAAGGACCAGGCCGCGGCCGCGCGCGGCGCCGAGGTCTTCGCCGAGAACTGCGTCGCCTGCCACCAGGAGGGCGGGGTCGGCAATCCCGAGGTCGGGGCGCCGAACCTGTCCGACGAGATCTGGCTCTACGGCGGCGACAAGCAAACCGTGATGACCACGATCGCCAACGGCCGCGGGGGCGTCATGCCGGCCTGGACCGGCCGTCTCGACGGTGCGACGATCAAGCAGCTCGCGGTTTACGTGCATTCGCTGGGCGGCGGTCAGTAGGCGGCCCTCCGTCCCGACGCGACGCGACACATGAGGATCGATGCAGCACGCCGTGCAAGCGGATGAGGCGCGAACGACGGTGCCCGGAGACGAGGCGGCGACCGGAGGCGCGTCCGGCCCCGCGCCCGGCCCCGCGCCTGGCCCGGGCGTCGAGCGCGCCGCGGTCGAGCCGGTCAACAAGGGCGAGCAGCGCAATCTCTACGCCAAGCGCAAGAAGATCTATCCGCGCCGCGCCCGGGGCACCTTTCGCAAGGTCAAGTGGATCGTCATGGCGGTCACCCTGGCGATCTATTACCTGGCGCCCTGGATCCGCTGGGACCGCGGGCCGAACGCGCCGGACCAGGCGATCCTGATCGACATACCGGGCCGGCGCTTCTATTTCTTCTTCATCGAGATCTGGCCGCAGGAGGTCTACTACCTGACCGGCCTGCTGATCATGGCCGCGCTGGCGCTCTTCCTGGTCACCTCGCTGTTCGGCCGCGTGTGGTGCGGCTATACCTGCCCGCAGACGGTCTGGACCGACCTCTTCCTGGTCGTCGAACGCTTCTTCGAGGGCGACCGCAGCGCGCGAATCCGCCTCGACAAGGCGCCCTGGACGGCGCGCAAGGTCGCCAAGAAGGCCGCCAAGCACGTCGCCTGGCTGGTGATCGCCGTGCTGACCGGCGGCGCCTGGGTGTTCTACTTCGCCGACGCCCCGACGCTGGCCGCCGACCTGGTCGCCTTCGACGCGCCGCTGGTGTCCTACGTCTTCATCGGCCTGTTGACCTTCACCACCTACACCCTCGGCGGCCACGCGCGCGAGCAGGTCTGCACCTACATGTGCCCCTGGCCGCGCATCCAGGCCGCCATGGTCGACGCCGACAGCATGGTCGTGACCTATCGCGAGTATCGCGGCGAACCGCGCGGCCACTACCGCAAGGGCGAGAGCTGGGAGGGACGCGGCGACTGCATCGACTGCAACCAGTGCGTCGTCGTCTGCCCCATGGGGATCGACATCCGCGACGGGCAGCAGCTCGAATGCATCAACTGCGCGCTCTGCATCGACGCCTGCAACGGCGTGATGGACAAGGTCGGCCGGCCGCGCGGGCTGATCGCCTACGACACCCTGGAGAACGTGTCGCGGCGCGCCACCGGGCAGAGCCTCCGCGTGACCCTGCTGCGCGCCCGGCCGATCATCTACGCCTCGATCATCCTCGTCGTCGGCGCGGTCATGCTGGGCACCCTGCTGACCCGTCCGACGCTCGACGTCAGCGTCCTGCGCGACCGCAATCCGCTCTTCGTGCGCCTGTCGGACGGCAGCATCCGCAACGGCTATACCCTGAAGGTCATCAACAAGGAGCACGACACCCGCCACTACAAGCTGTCGGTCGCGGGCGCGCCGGACGCGACGCTCAGCGTCGTCGGCGAATCCGGCGAGGCGGCGCCGATCCTGACCGTGGAGCCGGACCGGCTGGCCAGCTTCCGCGTCTATGTTACGCTGCCGGCCAAGGACCTGAAGCGCAGCTCGCTGCCGATCGACTTCGTGGTCGAGGACACGGCGAGCGGCACGCGCGCGACCTACGACGGCATCTTCCGGGGGCCCGAGCGATGATCGCGTCACGCATCACGGGGCGTCACGTCCTGTTCGGCCTGCTGGCCTTTTTCGGGCTGGTCTTCGCCGCCAACGGCGCCTTCGTCTATCTGGCGCTCGACACCTTCAGCGGCCTCAGCACCGAGGACCCGTACCAGCGCGGGCTCGCCTACAACGACACGCTGCGCGCCGCCGAGACGCAGCACGCGCTCGGCTGGAAGGTCGCGGTCTCCGCCGCGGCGCTCGACGGCGGGCGGCAGCGCATCGTCGCCGACTTCGCGGACCGCCGCGGCGCGCCGCTCGACGATCTCACCGTGGCCGGCACGCTGCGCCGGCCGGCGCAGGAGGGCTATGACCAGCAGATCGCGCTCGCCCGCAGCGCGCCCGGGCGCTACACGGCCGACGCGACGCCGCCGCTGACCGGCCAGTGGGACCTGGTTCTGCACGCGCGCTCGTCCGCCGGTCAGAGCTACACGCTGGAGGAGCGGCTATGGCTGAAGTGACGAGCTGTCACGGGGGCGCGGCCGCGGACGCAGCTCCTGCCGGCGCTTCGGAAACGGCGGCGCCGAGCCTCGACCCGGCGGCCTTCGCGCGCGTCGGCGCGGACGGCATCGCGGTGCTCGACCTGGCCATCGAGAACCTGCACTGCCCCAGCTGCATTCCGCGCATCGAGGGCGCCTTGGCCGAGCAGCCCGGCCTCGTCGAGGGGCGGGTGAACCTCTCGACCCGGCGCCTGCGGCTGCGCTGGCGGCTCGAGGCGGCCGATCCGGAACGGCTGGTCGAGGCCGTGACCGCGCAGGGCTTCCGCCTGGCGCCCTGCGATCCGGCGGCGCTGCAGGACGCCCAGGCGCGCGAGGGCCGCGAATTGCTGCGCGCCCTGGCCGTGGCCGGCTTCGCCGCCGGCAACGTCATGCTGCTGTCCGTCTCGGTGTGGAGCGGCATGGTCTCCGACATGGGGCCGGCGACGCGCGACCTGATGCACTGGATCTCGGCGCTGATCGCCCTGCCGGCCGTCGCCTATGCCGGGCGGCCGTTCTTCCGCTCGGCCTTCGCGGCGCTGCGCGGCGGCCGCCTCAACATGGACGTGCCGATCTCGCTCGCCGTTCTGCTCGCCGCCGGCATGAGCCTGTTCGAGACGCTGCGCGGCGCCGAGCAGGTCTACTTCGACGCGGCGGTTATGCTGCTCTTCTTTCTGCTGATCGGCCGCTATCTCGACCTGCGGGTGCGCGGCCGGGCGCGCTCCGCGGTGGAGAACCTCATGGCGCTGCGCGCCGCGACGGCGACCGTGGTCCAGCCCTGCGGCACGCGCCGGCGCGTGGCGATCGCCGAGGTCCGCCCGGGCATGCGCCTCGCGGTCGCCGCCGGCGAACGGATCCCGGCCGACGGGCGCATCCTCGCCGGCCGCTCGGAGATCGACACCAGCCTGGTCACCGGCGAGACGCTGCCGCGTCCGGCGGCCCCGGGCGTCGAGGTCTTCGCCGGCACCCTGAACCTCTCCGCGCCGCTCGAGGTCGCGGTCACCGCGGCGGGCGAGGGGACGCTGCTGGCCGAGATCCTGCGTCTGATGGAAGCCGCCGAGCAGGGCCGGGCCCGCTACGTCCGCTGGGCCGACCGCGCCGCGCGGATCTACGCGCCGGCCGTCCACCTGGCGGCCGCCGGGACCTTCCTGGGCTGGCTCGCCTTCGGCGGGCTGGGCTGGCAGGACGCGCTGATGGTTGCGATCGCGGTGCTCATCATCACCTGTCCCTGCGCCCTCGGCCTGGCGGTCCCGGCGGTGCAGGTCGCGGCGGTCGGGCGCCTGCTGCGCGGCGGCGTGCTGGTCAAGGCGGCCGACGCGCTGGAGCGCCTGGCGGCGGTCGACACCGTGGTCTTCGACAAGACCGGCACCCTGACCCTCGGCCGGCCCGAGCTGGTCGACGCCGCCGCCGTCGACCCGGACGCCCTGCGCCAGGCCGCGGCCCTGGCCGCGCTCAGCCGGCATCCCCTGTCGCGGGCGCTGAGCCGCGCGGCGGGCCCGGTTCCAGCCGTGACCGGCGCGGTGCGCGAGGAGCCCGGCGCCGGCCTCGCCGCCGTGCAGTCGGACGGGAGCGAGCTGCGCCTCGGCTCGCGCGCCTGGTGCGGCCTGCCCGAGACGGCCGACGACCCTGGGGACGACCCGGCGGAAGACCCGGGGAAAGTCGCGGCGGGCGGCTCGGTAGCGGGGCCCGAGCTGTGGCTCAGCCGGCCCGGCCGGGCGCCGCTGCGCTTCGCGTTCAAGGACGCGCCGCGCGCCGATGCCGCCGCGGTGGTCGCCTGGCTGCAGCGGCGCGGCCTGCGACTCGAGCTGCTGTCCGGCGACCGGGCGCCGGCGGTCGCCGAGACCGCCGCCGCGCTCGGTATCGCGGCGTGGCAGGCCGGCTGCCGGCCGGGCGACAAGATCGCCCGCCTAGAGGCCCTGGCCCGGGACGGGCGGCGCGTCCTGATGGTGGGCGACGGCCTGAACGACGCGCCGGCGCTGGCCGCCGCCTTCGTGTCCGCCTCGCCGGCCGAGGCCGCCGACGTCAGCCAGACGGCGGCCGACCTGATCCTGCAGGGCAGCACCCTGGCGCCGCTCATCGAGGCGGTCCGGGTGGCGCGGCGCTCGCGCCGCCTGGTGTTCCAGAACTTCGGGCTGTCGATCGGCTACAACCTGGTGGCCGTGCCGCTCGCCGTTGCCGGCCTGGTGACGCCGCTGATCGCCGCGCTGGCGATGTCGAGCTCGTCGATCGTCGTGACCCTGAATGCCCTGCGGCTCAACTGGATGAAGCGCGAGGCGCAGCCGTGACCGTCCTGGCCTATCTCATACCGGCCGCGCTGTTTCTCGGGCTGCTCGGGCTCGGCGCCTTTCTCTGGGCGCTGCGGTCGGGACAGTTCGAGGACCTGGACGGCGCCGCGCACCGCATCCTCTTCGACGACGAGGGGCCGGACCGCGCCGACGGCGAGGAGAGCTGACCGCTCAGGGCGTCGCCGTCGCCACGCGCTGCTGATAGACGAAGCCCTCGGCCGGATAGCGCCGCACGCCGTAGCTCCGGCCCGGCGTGTACCAGACGCGGACCAGCGACCAGTCGTTGTGCGTCGAGACGTCGCGCACCGGAGTGTTGAGGTGGATCCGCCCGCCGTTCAGCCAGTTGGCCTGATCGACCAGCACCTCGCGCGAATTCAGGATGCGCGTGACCACCGCGAGATGGCCGCGCCGCAGACGCGAGCTCTTGCTGAGCACCAGGACCGCGCCGACCCGCGGCGTGCGGCCGCGCGCGTAATGGCCCGCGGCGCGGCGCCACCAGGTCCAGGCGTCGCCCCGGATGCCGATGCCCGAGATCCGCCGCGCGTAGGGCACGCACTGCTGGGGCTGCCCGGCCGAGACGATCTGCGCCGCCGGGACCGGGCCGGAGGAGGTCGCGACGGGAGCCGTGTCGGGCAGATAGGTCCAGTCCGGCGCGGGCTGCGCGGCGCCCTGCGCGGCTGTCCGGCCTGGCGCCGCCGGGTGCGGCGCCGCGCAGGCCGCCAGGGCCAGCACGACGAGGACCGTGCAGAAGATTCCCGGGACTCGTCCGACCATGACCGCACCTCACCGCGAGGCGCCCCCCCGAGGCGCGCCGAAGGATCCGACGCCCGAGTCTAACGGCCGGCCCCTAAGCCTTTGTCAAGAGGCCCGTCGAACACGCGACAAATGCCCGGTAAACCGGTCCTTCCCGGGCGCCCGATTCGCGCCGTCCGGGAGGGCGGCGCCGAATCGACGGGCCGGGCGCCGGCGAGTCGCGCCCCGGGTCGCGGCGGCCGTCAGCCCCGGCCGATGGCGTAATCGCGCAGGACGCTGGTTTCCATTTCCAGCTCCCCGAGCCGGTTCTTGACGACGTCGCCGATGCTGATGACGCCGCAAATCTTGCCGCCTCGGACCACCGGCAGGTGCCGGATGCGGCTGCCGGTCATCGCTGCCATCACGTCCTTGATGTTGTCCTCCGGCGTGCAGGTCCTGACCCCGTGGGTCATCAGGTCGGCGGCGCGCATCTCGAGCACCCGGCCGCCGTGATCGACCAGCGCGCGCACGATGTCGCGCTCCGAAAGGATACCTTGGATATGCTCTCCGTCCTCGCTCACCACGATGGCGCCGATGCCCTCCAGCTTGAGCATGCGTACGATCGTCGAAATAGGCGTTTGCGGCCGCGATGTGATCACGCGGTCCTGCTTCGCGGCGAGCATAGCTTCCACCTTCATGGCTTCGTCTCCGTCTCGCCGGCGCCTTGCGGTTCCAAGGAACGCCGCGCCGGCTTGCCAATGCCCTGGAAGCCATTATAGGGGACTTGCGGGCGCCGCCCAATGCCGGTCCGGCAGGCCGCTACCGGACCAAAGTCCTCGCGCGGCGGAAGCCGCGCGACGAACGGGGGCCCGATCCCGGGATACAGGCGGGGTCTAGGGGGCCGCGGGGCTTTCGATCAGGTCGCGGTAGGCGTGCCAGGTGGCGTGCCCGACGAGCGGAAAGGTGACCGCCAGACCGAGGTAGAAGGTCAGCAGGCCGCAGGCCGTGATGAGCGCGATGAGCCAGGCCCAAAGCGCCATGGCCGGCAGATTCTCGCGCACGCAGCGCACGCTGACCAGCATGGCCGAGATGGCGTCCATGTCGCGCACCATGAGCAGCGGGACGGCCACCGCGCTGATCGCGAAGACCGTGGCGGCGAGCACGGCGCCGACCAGCGAGCCGACGATCAGCAGGCCCATCCCCTCCCAAGTGAAGAGCATGAGCCGCATGATCTCGTCGACCGGCGGAAAGCCCAAGGTGCCGAAGAAGAGCGCGAAAAGCAGCGAGGCGATGCGCATCCAGGCGAGCAGGACCAACGCCAGCAGGACGCCGATGAACGCGAGCTGCGCCGGCGACTTGGTGGAGACGAAGAACACGCCGCTCAGGGTCACCGGCTGGCCGGCCTCGAGGCGCCGGCTGGTCTCGTACAGTCCGACCGCCATCAGCGGCCCGACCAGCATGAAGCCGGCGGCGAGCGGCGGCAGCAGGTATTCCATGCCGGCCAGGAACAGCCCGAGCGTCAGCAGGGCGCTCACCGCGGTGAAGATCGCGCCGTAGGTCAGGCTGATGCCGGGCGCACGGCAGAGGTCGGCCCAGCCCTCGGAGAGCCAGGTCCAGGGCTGCTCCAGCCCGATCCGGCGGACCGTCAGCCCATGTTCGTCTGGGCCGCTGTTGCCGGCCGAGCGCGCCATCCGTTCCGCCACCGCGCCGCCTCTTTCCGCTCCGCTTCCGGCCCGATCCGGGTCCGGTAGACCTACAGGGAACTATGCCTGAGCGGGTTGATCTGGATCAAGGCAGCCGGCCGGAGGTCATACCTAGGTTGCGCCATGTCCGACGCCCTCCTGGCCAAGTACGACACGCGGATTCCGCGCTACACCAGCTATCCCACGGCGCCGCACTTCCATCCCGGCGTCGGGGCGACGGCATACGGCGGCTGGCTCGGGCAGCTGGCGCCGGACGTGCCGCTATCGCTCTACCTGCATATCCCGTTCTGCGACAGCCTGTGCTGGTTCTGCGGCTGCCATACCAGGATCACCCGGCGCTACGCGCCGATCGGCTCGTACCTGGAAATCCTGCTGCAGGAGGTCGACCTGGTGGCGAGTCGACTGGGCGGGCGCCGTCCGGTCTGCCACGTCCATCTCGGCGGCGGCACGCCGACCATCCTGCGCCCGGCCGATCTCGAGTACCTCTTCGCCCGACTGCGCGTCGCGTTCGACGTCCTGCCGGACGCCGACATCGCCATCGAATGCGACCCGCGCGGGCTCGATCCGCAGGTCCCCGCCTGCCTGGCGGCGGCCGGCGTGAACCGGGCCAGCCTGGGCCTGCAGGACATCCATCCCGAGGTGCAAAAGGCGGTCAACCGCGTGCAGTCCCTGGCCGAGACCTGCGCGGTCGCGGAGGCGCTGCGCGAGGCCGGCATCGACTCGATCAACGTCGACCTGATGTACGGCCTGCCGCACCAGACCGAGGCGCGGGTGCTGGCCTCCGTCGATGCCGTGCTGCGCCATCTCGAGCCGCAGCGGATCGCGCTGTTCGGCTATGCCCATGTGCCGTGGATGAAGAAGCACCAGGGCCTGATCGACACCGCGGCCCTGCCGGACGCGTCGGCCCGCTTCGCCCAGTTCATGGCGGCGGCGGAGCGCCTGCAGGCCGCCGGCTACGACTGGATCGGCCTCGATCATTTCGCCTTGCCCGACGATTCGCTCGCGGTGGCGGCGCGCGCCGGACGGCTGCACCGCAACTTCCAGGGCTACACGACCGATGACGCGCCGGTGCGGCTCGGCTTCGGGCCCTCGGCCATCGGCATGCTTTCGCAGGGCTTCGTGCAGAACGCCGTGCCCATGCACGCCTATCGGAACGCGGTCGCCGACGGCTGCCTGCCGGTCGTGCGCGGCCTGGCGATCGACGACGAGGACCGCCTGCGCAGCGCCGTGATCGAACGGCTGATGTGCGACCTGACGGTGGACCTCGGCGCGCAATGCCGCGCCTTCGGCCGGCCGGCCGGCCATTTCGACGCGGCGCTCGCCGCGCTCGGCGAGATGGAGGCCGACGGCCTGGTGGTCCGCGACGGCGCGCGGGTCACGGTCACGCCGCGCGGCCGACCCTTCCTGCGCAATGCCTGCGCCGCCTTCGACGCCTACCTGGTCCCGGGGGAGGCGCGCCACGCGCGGGCGATCTGAGCGCGTCTGCCCCCCCCGTGAGGTTTTCGTGACACTTCCGGTCTAGTATGACCCTCGGGCGCGCGGCCGATTCGGGCCGGGCCGCGACGCCCGCTTCGCACCGCCACGGGACCGCAGGCATGACCCGCAAGATCCTGGTCATAGAAGACAATCCGGACATCGCCAAGCTGCTGGCGGTGAATCTGGGCGACCTGGGCTGCGAGGTGGCGCTCGCCGCCGACGGCCTGGCCGGTCTGCACGCGGCCGAGACCGAGCGGCACGATCTCATCATCCTCGACCTCATGCTGCCCAAGCTGGAAGGGCTGGAGCTCTGCCGCCGGCTGCGCGCCGGGGCCGACTACACGCCGATCCTGATGCTCACCGCCAAGTCGTCGGAGGTCGACCGGGTGGTCGGCCTCGAGATGGGCGCGGACGACTACCTGACCAAGCCGTTCAGCGTGCGCGAGCTGCTCGCCCGGGTGAAGGCGATCTTTCGCCGCGCCGAGGGCTTCGCGAAACGCGAGAAGGAGGCGAGGCCGCTGGTCGCCGGCGGCATGAAGATCGACGTCGAGAAGCGCAGCGTGACGGTCGCCGGCAAGCCGGTCGACCTGACCGCCAAGGAATTCGACCTGCTGCTGCAGTTCGCGCAGCACCCGGGCCGGGTCTATTCGCGTCAGCAGCTGCTCGACCTCGTCTGGGGTCACGGCCACATCGGCTATGAGCACACGGTCAACTCGCACATCAACCGTCTGCGCGGCAAGATCGAGGGCGATCCCGCCAAGCCCGACTACGTGCTGACCGTCTGGGGCGTCGGCTACAAGTTCAACGACGCCCTCGGCGCCAGGGGCGCGTGACGCCATGCGCGGCATCGGACGCACGCTCTACGGCAAGCTGGTCGCGGCGCTCTTCGCGCTGATCGCCGTGGTCAGCCTGACCTACGTCGGGCTCAGCCTGTACACCACGCGCCTCTACATGCAGGAGGTGATGCAGAAGCTGAACCGCACGGTGGCCGAGAACATCGTGGCGGAGACGCCGCTGCTGCAGGGCGGGCAGGTCAACCGGTCGGCCCTCGAGGGCCTGTTCCATACGCTCATGGTGATCAACCCGGGGATCGAGGTCTATCTGCTCGATCCCGAGGGCCGGATCCTGGCCTACACCGCACCGCCCGGAAAGGTGCGGCGCGAGCGCGTCGCCCTCGGGCCGGTGCGGGCCTTTCTCGCCGGCGACAGCGCGATGCCGATCCGCGGCGACGATCCGCGCGACCCGACGCGCGAGAAGGTGTTCTCCGCGGCCCCGCTGAAAGACGGCGACGCCACGGCCGGCTATCTCTATGTCGTGCTCGGCGGCGAGGCCTTCGACAGCGTCGCCGGCATGATCCAGAACAGCTATATCCTGCGCCTCGGCATCGGCATCGGGATCGTCAGCCTGGCGCTCAGCCTGATCGCCGGCCTGATGTCCTTCAACTGGCTGACGCGGCGCCTGCGCCGCCTGATCGCCGCGGTCGAAACCTTCAAGCGCGACGAGTTCCAGGCGCCGCTGCGCCTCGGGCGCTGGCGCCGCGACGTCGGCGGCGACGAGATCGACCGCCTCGGGCTGACCGTCGAGCAGATGTCCCAGCGCATGGTCGATCAGCTCCGCCAACTGCGCCACGCCGACGCCTCGCGGCGCGAGATGGTCGCCAACATCTCGCACGACCTGCGCACGCCGCTGACCAACCTGCAGGGCTATCTCGAGACCCTGATGATCAAGCAGGACGCGCTGAGCGAGGCGGAGCGGCAGCAGTATCTCGAGCTGGCGCTCAAGCACGCGCGGCGCCTCGCGCAGCTCACCGCCGAGCTGTTCGAGCTCGCCATGCTGGAGAGCAACGCGCGCGAGCTGCACTTCGAGCCGTTCTCGCTGGCGGAGCTGGTGCAGGACGTGTCGCAGAAGTTCGCCCTCGAGGCCGAGCGCCACGACCTGCGGCTGGAGACCGACGTGCCGGGCGACGCGCCCTTCGTGTCCGGCGACATCGGCCTGATCGAGCGGGTGCTGGAGAACCTGATCGAGAACGCGATCAAGTACACGCCGGGCGGCGGCGCCATCCGGCTGGTGCTGGTGCCGGAGGAAAAGAGGATCGCCGCCTCGATCAGCGACACCGGGCGCGGCATCCCCGAGGACGCCCTGCCGCACATCTTCGACCGCTTCTACCGGGTCGAGAAGTCGCGCGGCGGCGAGATGCCGGAGGGGACCGGCCTCGGCCTCGCCATCGCCCAGCGCATCCTGCAGCTGCACGGCAGCCCGATCGAGGTCGAAAGCGCGCCGGGCAAGGGCACCACCTTCACCTTCCGCCTGCCGGTCGCGGCCTGACGCCCGGCGCCCGCGCGCCACTTCTTTTGGCATATCGTGCCAAGCGCGCTCGCCATGCGCGACGAACCGGGCCCCGATGGGCGGGTGCGTCACGAAGACGTGATCCGCGCGCCGGCGTGCGGAGGGATTCGTGAGATTTGCCGGAGCGCTGCGTGAAGTCCCGACGGCACCTTGGGCCTTCGAGAAGGCGGCTGCGCATCGCTCGCTCTGCCTTCCTATAGACCCAAGGCCTCGAGGGAGCACGAAAGATGAAACGAGCAGTTCTCAAAAGCGCCGTCCTGGGCGCACTGATGCTTACCAGCCTGGCGGCAATCAGCCAGCCTGTGCTTGCGGAGGGCGCCCGAACCTATAACGTCGTCATTCGCAACGCTACAGCCGACCAGCCCGTCGCTCCGTCCCTTTTCGTGACGCACGACTCTGGTTTTTCGATGTTTGAGGTTGGCACCGCGCCCGATCCTATGACGGATGCGAAGTATTTCGGATTGGCGAAGATGGCGGAGACCGGCAATCCCAGCAACCTCGTCTTCGCCATCACCGATGCCGAGGGCGTTTCCGATATCGTCGTGCTTCCGGTGGAGGGCCGCACCCCACCGGTTCTGCTGCCGGGCGAGTCGAACGACACCGAGATCACGGCCTCCGGCAACGCTAAATATTTCAGCGCCGTCGCCATGCTTGGCGCAACGCACGATGCGTTCTACGCCGTGCGCGGCGTCGAATTGCCGAAGCAAGGATCGATCACCGTATACGGCATCGCCTACGACGCGGGCAGCGAGGCCAATAGCGAGGTGTTCGCAGACACGGCAGCCGGGGGAAATGCGGACGAAGTTGGCGACGACAACATCGCGGTGAATGGAGAGGGCTACATCTATGTCCACCCCGGCATTCACGGCATTGCCGATCAGGATACCGCCTACGATTGGCGCAATCCGGTGGTCGAGATCACGATCACGCGCATCCACGACGAGGAGGAGTAGGCGGCGCGCAAGCAACGCCGGTAACGCGGTTGTGCGAAAAGCCGGGGACAGGTGCGAACCTGCCCCGGCCCTTTTTCGCTTACGGGCCCGGCGGCGCCGCCGTCCTGCCTAGGACACCGCGTTCCGTCCGGCCGCGGTCAGCCGGCAGATCAGCCAGTCCGGCTTGATCGGATTGCCGGCCCAGGGCTTCGCCCAGCCGCGCTCGATGCAGGCGCGGATCGTCCGCGCGTCGTAGCGCTGTCCGCGCTCGTCGAACAGCGGAAGCTTGCCGCCCGGCTCGTTCAGGCCGCGGCGCAGCCACGCGCGCTGTGCCGCCGTCGGCCGGACCGGCCGGATCCGTCCGGGGCTCTTGCCGAGCCTCTCGAGGACGGTGGCCGTGCGGGGTTCGACCATCCCGTTCCTCCCTGTCGGGCCGTCGGGCCCATGGCCGGCATCATAGGCCGGATCGGGCGGTCCGGCCAAGCGTCGGGGGCGCCATCGCCCGGCGCCGCCCGGTCGTGCGGGGCGGGGCGCGGAGGCGCGAGGGGCATGACGGCCGGCGAATTCGGCCTGAGCCAGGCGGTGGCGGAGGGGGGGTCGCGCGTCGGGGTGCGCGACGGGGCGCGGGTCAGCGCCGCGGGTGCAGCCGCTCGCGCATCTCGGCGCGGTACTCCGGGTCCCAGACCAGGCGTTCCAGGTCGAGCTCGACCTCGGCGGCCGGCTCGGACGGCCGGCTTTCGGCGTGGTCGGGCGGCAGCGGCGCGATCTTGTGGGCCAGGCTCGGCATGGCGCGTCCTCGGGTCTCGCGTTCTCGGCAGGGGTCCATTCGGCCCATGCCCGACCGAGACTGCCGCGTCAATGGGGCGGGGCCGGGGCGAGATTGCGGCGAAATCGCGATAATGCCGGGGCTTTGTCGGCTGCCGGGCCGGCGTGACGAGGGCCGGCGTGACGAGGGCCGGCGTGAGGGGCCGCTCGCCCGCCGGGCGGGCCGTCGGCTTGCCGCGCGGCGGGGCGGCGTGTAGAGAAATCTCCTCGAAAGGAGCGATCCCGACATGGCCCAGACCGAGACCCGCGCGGCGTCCGGCTTCCTGCCGCTGGCGTTTTCCTGCCTGGGGCATGCCTACATGCACCTCTTCACCGCCTTCTATTTCGTCATCATCCTGGCGCTGGAGGCGGACTGGAACCTGCCCTACCACGAGCTGATCGAGCTCTGGACGCTGGGCTCGCTGCTGGTCGGGCTGGCCGCCCTGCCGGCCGGCTGGCTCGGCGACCGCTGGAGCGCCACCGGCATGATGGTCGTGTACTTCCTGGGCATGGGTGCGGCCGGCATCCTCTGCGGCCTGGTCGACAGCGAGACGGCGCTCTTTCTCGGCCTTACCACGATCGGCGTCTTCGCATCGATCTACCACCCGGTCGGCATCGCCTGGCTGGTGCGTCACGCGACGTCGCGCGGCAAGGCGCTCGGCATCAACGGCATCTTCGGCAGCATCGGCATCGCCAGCGCCGGCCTGACCGCGGGCGCGCTGATCGATGCCTTCAGCTGGCGCGCCGCCTTCATCGTGCCGGGCGCCGTTTCGCTGGCCACCGGGCTCGCCCTTTTGGTCTGCATGCGGCTCGGCCTGGTCGGCGACGTCGAGGGCGTCGCCAAGGCGGAGGAACCGACCAGCCGCGGCACCATGCTGCGCGCCTACGCGATCCTGCTGCTGACGATGGCCGCCATGGGGATCGTGTTCCAGGCGAGCCAGGCCGCGATCCCCAAGGTGTTCGACCTGCGCCTGCGCGACATCGCCGGCGAGGGGACCTTCGGCATCGGCTTGATGGTCGCGCTGGTCTACACCGTCGGCGGCGTCATGCAGCTGGTCGGCGGCCACTTGGCCGACCGCTATCCGCTGAAGCCGATCTACGTCGGCGCCTTCCTGTTCCAGGTGCCGGTGCTGGCCGGCGTGGCGGCGTTCTCCGGGCTGCCGCTGATGGCGCTGGCGGCGGCCACCGTGCTGCTGACCACGGCCGCGCTGCCGGCGGAGAACATGCTGCTCGCCCGCTTCACGCCGCAGCGCCATCACGGCCTGGCCTACGGGCTCAAGTTCGTGCTCGCCTTCGGCACCGCGCCGCTCTCGATCATGCTGGTCTCCAAGATTCAGGAGGCGACCGGCGAGTTCGTCTGGCTGTTCCTCAGCCTTGCCGGCTTCGCCGCGCTGGCGACCCTGGCGGCGGTTCTTTTGCCGGGCGAGGCACCGCGCCCCACGCCGGCGCCCGCCGCCGCGGAGTAGCGCGCGGGCGCGTGCCGCCACTCGGGCCAGCCGAGCCTACAAGGCGCGGGCGACGGCCATGCCTTCGAACACGGCCTCTTCGGCGGACCGCGGGCTGCGGCAGTCTCCGGCCGTGTGAATCCTGATATCGCCACCGCGCAAGGCATCCTCCAGCTCGGTGACCGGGCGGTGGCCCTGCGCGATGACCAGGGTGTCCATGCCGTCGCACTCGACGGCCTCGCCCGACAGGGAATGCATGAAGAAGGCGGTATCGCCGGCCGCGCCGAAGAAGCGCGCATAGGGAACGATCTCGACGCCGAGCTCGTGAAGCTGGCCGATCCAATGCCAGCGCAGGTACTTCTGCAGGTTCTGTCCCGCCGTCTCGCCGTCGACGCAGAGGCGCACGTGCGACCCGTCCCGCGCCAGCTTCTCGGCAATCCCCAGACCGATCCAGTCGCAGCGCCAGTCGGCGACGACCACGGATGCGCCGGGATTGACCTCGCCCTTCAGGACCTGCCAGACGTCGACCGCGTGAACGTCGGCGTCTATCTCCGCCTTCGGCCAGTAGGGAACGGCGCCCGTCGCGAGCACGACGTCGTCGGGCCGCTCCGCCTCGACGAGGCCGCGGTCCACCGGGGTGTTCAGCCTGACCGCGACCTCCGCGCGCTCCATCTCGCGTCGCAGGTTGTCGACGATCACGCCGAATTCGCTGCGCCCCGGCAGGGCCTGCGCCAGCAGGGTCTGGCCGCCCAAGGCGCCGGATGCTTCACAGAGCGTGACCTTGTGGCCGCGTTCGCCGGCGACGGCGGCCGCCTTCATGCCCGCCGGGCCGCCGCCGACGACGAGCACCGTCTTCGGCGTGTCCGCTTCCGGAAGGGGAGGAAGCTCGCGCTCGCGGCCGGACACGGGGTTCTGGATGCAGGAGATGCGAACACCCATGTGGTAATGGCCGATGCAGGCCTGGTTGCACCCGATGCAGGCGCGGATGTCGTCGAGGCGCCCGGCCCGGGCCTTGTTCGGCATGTCGGGATCCGAAATCATCGCGCGCGTCATGCCGCACATGTCGGCCTGGCCCTTCGCGAGGATCTGCTCGGCAAGCTGCGGCTGATTGATGCGGCCCGCGACGAAGACGGATTTTCGCAGTCCGGCCTTGATCGCCCCGGCCTGGGGCGCGAGGTAGGCGTGGTCGACCGCCATCGGGGGGACCACGTGCACCGACCCGGCCAGGCCCATCATGGAGCCGGTCGTGACGTTCAGGTAGTCGAGCTCCGGCTCGTCATCGAGGCGGCGGCAGATCTGCAGCCAGGCGGTCTCGTCCAGGCCGTCCGGCTCCAACTCGTCGGCGGAAATGCGCATGCCGATGACCTTGTCCGGGCCGATCGCCTCTCGCGTGGCCTTGATCGTTTCCGCGACCATGCGGAACCGGTTGTCTTCCGACCCGCCGAACGCGTCGTCGCGGAAATTGGTCATCGGGTTGAGGAACTGGGCCATCAGCATGCCGTGGCTGGCGGTCAGCTCCACGCCGTCCAGGCCGGCCTCCGCCATGCGGCCGGCCGCCTTGGCGAAGCAGTCGATGACATACCAGACGTAGTCGGTCGACATGGTGCGCGGCATGCAGTGGAACCTGTGGTCGGGCACCGTCGACGGCGCATGGGGGACGCGCTGCAGGCCGTCCTGCATGTAGGAAATGCGGCCGCCGTGATTGATCTGGCCGAAGACCTTGGCCCCGTGCCCGTGGACCGCCTCGGCGACCCTGCGGTAGCCCGGGATGCAGGCGTCGGTGCTGGAATCGATGTAATAGTCGTGCGACACCTCGTCGTCCGTCGGGCGCGACGATTCCATGATGATGAGCCCGGCCCCGCCGCGCGCGCGCGCTTCGTGATAGGCCGCCATGTCCTCGGACGGCGAGCCGTCCCTGGCAAGGATGGTCTGGTGCGCGGTCGAGAAGATTCGGTTTCGAATCTCCAGTCCCCGAATTTCGTGCGGTGTGAAGAGGTGTTTGAACGTCATGACCGGATCCTGGTTGTTGCGGCGTGGGCCGGGGCGGCAAGGGCGCCGTGGGGACGTGGATTAAAGGCGGTTCGCGCGGCCGGCGCCATGGTCGATTCGCGGAGCTCGCCGCCGCCGCATTCGCTTTTCTTTTGTACGGGAAAGCCCGACCGCGGGTCCACTGTCCGCTATCGGCCTGCCGCCCGTTCGCCCCGATCGCGTGCCGCGCCCGGAGCCGCACCGCAATCCGGCTGCGCATCGAGGACGGCGCCGGCTATCCGTGCGCGCGAAGCGCCGCGGCCCAGGCAAGCGCGAAGAGCAGGGTCGCGGCGATGCCGAAAACATGGTTGTACCGCGGCGCGAACGGCATCCGGCTCTCCAGGACCGCAAAGAGCAGGCCGAACAGGCATCCCGAGCCGAAGCCGGCGAAG
>Ga0210144_1000414_pt1 | contig 23204 bp, 14 predicted proteins | sample Muzzi_PWA_D2_FD_185532 | JGI IMG/M metagenome (GOLD analysis project Ga0210144, IMG submission 185532) | Wetland microbial communities from San Francisco Bay, California, USA, that impact long-term carbon sequestration - Muzzi_PWA_D2 (SPAdes) | ecosystem: Environmental > Aquatic > Marine >...
AGCATCTGACGCGATGTCGCCCACCGAACAGGGCCCGGTCTGGCTCGTCCTGCCCACCTACAACGAGGCCGGCAACATCGAGGCGTTCGTCGAGGCGGTGCGCGACAAGCTGCCCGCCTCGGCCCGCATCCTGATCGTCGACGACAACTCGCCCGACGGGACCGGCGAGATCGCCGATCGCCTCGCCGGGCGGCTGGCGGCGCTCAGCGTCCTGCACCGGCCACGCAAGGAAGGCCTCGGTCCCGCCTATGTCGCCGGCTTCCGCCACACGCTCGCCGCGGGCGCCGGCTACGTGGTCGAGATGGACTCCGACTTCTCGCACGACCCCGCCTACCTGCCGCGCCTGCTGGAGGCCGGCGAGCGAGCCGACCTGGCGATCGGCTCCCGCTACGTCGACGGCGGCGGGGTGACCGAATGGAGCGCCCTGCGACGCGCGATCAGTCGCGGCGGCAGCGCCTACGCCCGGCTGGTGCTCGGCGTCAAGGTCCGCGACCTGACCGGCGGCTTCAAGTGCTTCCGCCGCGAGGTGCTGGAGGCGATCGACCTCGACTCGATCTCCTCGCGCGGCTACGCCTTCCAGGTCGAGATGACCTACCGGGCGCTGGAGCGCGGCTTCGAGGTGGTCGAGGTCCCGATCGTCTTCCGCGAGCGCCGGGTCGGCGTCTCGAAGATGGACCGCTCGATCGTCGCTGAGGCCGTCTGGCGGGTGCCGTGGCTGCGGCTCGGCGGCTCGGCCCGGTGACCCGGCTGCTGGTCACCGGCGGCGCCGGCTTCGTCGGCTCCAACCTCGCGGTCGCGCTGGCGGCGCGGCACCCCGATTGGCAGCTGGCAGCGCTCGACAACCTCTATCGCCGCGGCTCCGACCTCAACCTGCCGCGGCTCGAGCGCGCCGGGGTCGAGTTCGTGCGCGGCGACGTCCGCGAGCCCGGCGACCTCGCCCGCTTCGACCGGCTCGACGCGATCGTCGAGTGCTCGGCCGAGCCCTCGGCGATGTCGGGGATGGATGGAGACACCTCCTACCTCGTCCACACCAACCTCACCGGCGCTTACAACTGCCTCGAGCTCGCCCGCCGCACGGGCGCCCAGCTCGTCTTCCTCTCGACCAGCCGCGTCTACCCGGTCGAGCCGCAGCTCTCGCTGGCGCTCGAGGAGGCGGAGACCCGCTTCGAGCTGGCCGCCGAGCAGCCGCTGCCGGGCGCCTCCGCTGCCGGCATCGCCGAGGACTTCCCCCTGGAGGGCGCCCGCACCCTCTACGGCACGACCAAGCTCGCCGCCGAGCTGCTGATCGAGGAGTACAGAGCAGCCTTCGGGCTGCGTGCGGTCGTCGACCGCTGCGGCGTGATCGCCGGGCCCTGGCAGATGGGCAAGGTCGACCAGGGGGTGTTCACCCACTGGGTGCTCTCGCACCGCTTCCGTCGCCCGCTCCGCTACATCGGCTTCGGCGGCGAGGGCAAGCAGGTGCGCGACCTGCTCCACGTCGAGGACCTGGTCGACCTGGTCGAGCGCCAGCTGCTCGACCCGCAGCGCTGGGACGGCGCCGTCTTCAACGTCGGCGGCGGCCGCGGATGCTCGCTCTCGCTGCTCGAGGCGACCGAGATCTGCCGCGAGCTGAGCGGCAACGAGGTGCCGATCGAGCCGGTCGAGGAGACCCGTGCCGGCGACGTGCCCGTGTACCTTTCCGACTGTGGGCGGCTGTTCGAGTTCGACGAGTGGCGCCCGCGGCGCGGCGCCCGCCAGGTGCTGGCCGACATCGATGCCTGGATCGCCGCCGACGCGGAGCGGATCGGGCGGGCCCTCGAGATCGATGCCCCGGTGGCGGGAAGGGAGCAGGCGTAGATGCCGGTAGCGATCGTCAGCGGCTCGGGAGGGCTGATCGGCTCCGAGGCCGTCGGACACTTCGTCCGCGCCGGCTACGACGTGGTCGGGATCGAGAACGACATGCGGGCCGCCTTCTTCGGCCCCGAGGCCTCGACCGCCCACGTCACCGAGCGGTTGGTGGCCGAGCACCCCGAGTTCCGCAGCGAGAGCGCCGACATCCGCGACCGCGACGCGGTCGAGCGGATCTTCCGCGAGCGGGCCGGCCAGGTGGAGCTGGTGATCCATGCCGCCGCGCAGCCCTCGCATGACTGGGCGGCGAGCGACCCGCAGACCGACTTCGGCGTCAACGCCAACGGCACCCTCAACCTGCTCGAGGCGACCCGCGCCCACGCTCCCGAGGCCAGCTTCGTCTTCTGCTCGACCAACAAGGTCTACGGCGACACACCGAACCGGCTGCCGCTGGAGGAGCTGGAGAAGCGCCTGGAGCTGCCGGAGTCCCACCGCTACCACCGCGGCATCGACGCCTCGATGTCGATCGACGCCTCGACCCACTCGCTGTTCGGCGTCTCCAAGGCGGCCGCCGACCTGCTCGTCCAGGAGTACGGCCGCTACTTCGAGATGCCCACCGTCTGCTTTCGCGGCGGCTGCCTGACCGGCCCCCAGCACGCCGGCGCAAAGCTGCACGGCTTCCTCGCCTACCTGATGAAGTGCACGGTGACCGGCACCCCCTACACGGTCTACGGCTACGGCGGCAAGCAGGTGCGCGACAACGTCCACAGCGCCGACCTGATCGCCGCCTTCGCCGCCTTCCACGAGAACCCGCGCCCCGCCGCCGTCTACAACATCGGCGGCGGGCGGCGCAGCAACTGCTCGATGCTGGAGGCGATCGAGGCCTGCGAGCGGATCGCCGGCCGCGAGCTGGGCTGGGAGATGGGGGAGGAGCCGCGGATCGGCGACCACCGCTGGTGGATCTCCGACCTGGCGCCGTTCGAAGCCGACTACCCGGAGTGGAGGCTGCGCTACGGGATCGAGGAGATCCTCACCGAGATGCACGAGCAGAACGCCGACCGCTGGACGGCCGCCCCGGCATGAAGCTCTCGGTCCTGATCCCGGCGCAGAACGAGGAGGGCTCGGTCGGCTCCACGGTCGAGGGGATCGTGGCGGTGCTCGAGCGCGAGGGGATCGACTACGAGGTGCTGGTCGTCGACGACGGCAGCGTGGACTCGACCGCCGCCGTGGTCGCGGCGATCGCCGCGCACAACCCGCGGGTGCGCTGCCGGCCCTCGCATCACGAGAGGGGCTTCGGGATGGCGATCCGCGCCGGGCTGGACCTGTTCGAGGGCGACGCGGTGGTGATCGCGATGGCCGACGCCTCCGACGACCCAGAGGACGTCGTCCGCTACCACCGCCTGCTCGAGGAGGGCTGGGACTGCGCCTTCGGCTCGCGCTTCGTCCCCGGCGCCCGGGTTCACGACTACCCGCGCCTCAAGCTGGCGATCAACCGGCTCGCCAACTGGTTCATCCGCGCCCTCTTCCGCCACCGCTACAACGACACGACCAACGCCTTCAAGGGCTACCGGCGCGAGGTGGTCGAGACGATCCAGCCGCTGCTCTCCAAGCACTTCAACCTGACCGTCGAGATGCCGCTGAAGGCGGTCGTCCGCGGCCACAGCTACGAGGTGATCCCGACCTCCTGGACCAACCGCACGAGCGGCGAGGCGAAGCTGGCGATGAGGGAGATGGGCAGCCGCTACCTGTTCATCGTCCTCTACGTGTGGCTGGAGAAGGCGCTCAGCCGCGGCGACTACCGGGTGCGGGGGCGGGAGCGGGCCTCACCCAGAGCCTGAGCGTCCGACCGTCCGGCAGGGTCCTCGCCCAGACGCGGTGGAAGCCGACTCGCCTTGCCGCCGCTTCGACCTTCGCCTGGGTGACCAGCGGCGGGAAGTCGCCGGCGTTGCGGTCCATCGTCAGCAGCATTCCGGGCGGGCCGCGCAGGGGGCTGCGCAGCTGTCGCACGTACGTTGCGACGGAGTCGTTCGGTTCGGCTTCGAGCTGCGTGAAGGGAATCGAGGTGTCGTGGTGGAGAAGCAGTTCCAGCTGGACGCTGTTCGAGCTGATCGCGCGGTGGCGGGAGGCGAAGGCGACGACGCCGGACTCGAGCCCCCCCGCGTAGATCCGACGCAGCAGCTCGGCGGCCAGCGCTTGATTGGCCTCCGGCCAGCCGGCGTCGTCGTCGGTGAACCGGGTTTCGGGGCCGGGCTCCTGCACGCGGATCGCGCTGACCGTGCGCGGCGTGCCGTTGAGCCAGTTCTGCCAGCCGAAGCCCCGGATGTAGACGGCGTGCGGCTTGGCGAGGCCCTCCCAGAGGCTGGAGGTGGAGGCGACGTTGAGCGCGGCGATCGCCGCGACCAGGACTGCGACGGGGACGGCGGCGAGGCGGTAATGGCGCAGCGCGAGGACCGCCAGCGGCGGCAGCAGCATCGCGATCGGAAGCGTGAAGCCGTTGCCGGCGTTGCGCGAGGTCATCAACGCCGCGAATCCGGCGGCGAACACGAGCCCGACCGCGAAGGCGTCGGAGGCTGCCAGGCGGAGGATCGCTTCGCGGCGGTCCTCGGCTGCCCATACGCGGCGCAGGGCGACCGCGACCAGCGCGGCCAGGCCGATCAGCACCAGCACCATCAGCGTCAGCAGCAAATTGTCGTAGACGATCTGGTCGACGATCCGGCGGAACCGGGCCCAGGAGACGACTGCGTGTTCGGCGCCGAAGTAGGCGCTCTCGGAGCCGTAGCCGAAGTTGGTCAGGTAGTCCCAGACGGGCTTCAGATTGTTGAAGTACCAGGTTCCGGCGACGAGGACCGCCGCGACCGCCGTGAGCGCGAGGTTGAGGAAGCGCTGCTGCAGGTCGGAGCGGTCGATCGCCAGCATCGCGACGAGCGCGGCCGCGAAGACGCCCGGCACGAAGGCGACCGCCATCGTCCTCGCCAGCACCATCAGGCCGAGCGCGGCGCCGCAGGCGATCGCCCAGCGGCGGACCCGCATCCGCTCGCTGCGCAGCAGCGCGTAGACGGCACAGCAGAGCAGCGCCGCGGTGGGCAGGGCGAAGATGTATTCCCGACTGAACAGCAGGGCGCCCTCGCTGGTCGCCACGGCCAGCGCGGCGAGGGCGCCCAGGCGGGGGCCGGCGAGCCGCTCGCCGATCCCGTATGCGGCGAAGACCAGGAGGACGAAGAAGCCGATCAGCACCGCGAAGCCCTCCATGGTCCCCTGCCTGACGATCAGCAGCACGGAGGTGAGCGCGGGAACCAGCGGTGCGGTCGGGGCCTGGCTCTGGATCGACGACCACCAGCCGTGCAGTCCTCCGTTGTGAAAGCCCAGCCAGTCGGTCAGCGCGATCGCGTTGTAGCCGGCCTCGTCGACGTTCAGCGGGAACCCCTTGCGGTAGGTCAGCACCCACCAGAAGTTCAACGCCGCCAGCAGCAGCACGCCGACGGCGACGGCCAGCGTCCAGCGGGTGCGCTCGCTAGCCGGCAGCCGCACGGTCTTCCACCTCTGGGGCCCTGCCCTCGGCGACCGCGGCGAGCAGCCGCGCCACCTCGCGCCCGTAGGCGTCCAGGGCGTGGCGACGCTCGACCAGCGCCCGCCCCGACCGGCCGATCCGCCGGCGCTCCTCGGGGGTCGAGCCGAGCGCTCGGTCGAGACCCTCGGCAAGCGCCCTGATGTCGCCCGCCTCGCACAGCCACCCGGTCTCGCCGTCGGCGATCAGCTCGGCGAGGCCGAACACCGCGGTCGCCAGGACGGGCGTCTCCCTGGCCATCGCCTCGAGAACGGTGCGCGGCAGCGACTCCACGTCGGAGGCGCAGACGAGCAGATCGGCGACGCCGTACCAGCGTTGCACCTCCGCGGTGATCGGCACCAGCTCGATTCGGTCCGCGAGCCCCGACGACTCGATGTAGCCGGCGAGGGCGTGCGAGTCGGCGTTGTCGGCGCCGCCGACGAAGATCAGGTGCGCCCTCGGATGACGCGTGGCCACCAGGCCGAAGGCCTGGGCCAGCGGCAGCTGGGCCTTGCGGGGCTCGACGGTGCCGACGCAGAGCACCACGTCGGCGTCCTCGGCGATGCCCACGTCGCGACGGGCCGCCGCCCGGTCGAAGCCGGCGCGGGAGGCGTCGATCGGCTCCAGGTCCAGTCCGTAGGGGAGCACGACGCCGCGTCCCTCGCCGACTCTCGTCTCGAACAGCCGCCGGGTCGCCTCGGCCTCGAAGAGGACGAGCGAGGCCCCGGACAGCGACGCTTCGGCTCGCTCGCGGACCTGCGGCGAGAGGTCGCCCCAGAGGACGGCCGGCGGGAAGCTCTCGTGGATCGCCCAGACCACGGGAACGCCGAGCTCTGCCGCGACCTCGGCCCCGGGGAAGGAGAGGGCGGTCGCGGTGTTGACGAAGGCAGCCTCGAAGCCGCGGTCCGCGGCCCAGGCGGTCAGCTCCTCGACCCGGCCGACATGGGAGCTGAGGTCTTCGAGCGGCAGCATGCTGGAGATGTGGACGGGGATGCCGAGCGCTTCGAGGTCGCCGCGCAGCACGCCGTCCATCGCGCTGACCACGGTGGGCTCGACCAGGCGCCCCCCCACCAGCTCGCGGAGCAGGTCGAGCAGGTAGAGCTGCGCTCCGCCGAGGTTGAGCTGGTGCGTGAAGACGAGCACCCGGTGACCCTCGCCCGCGGCGCGTGGGGTACGCGGCGCCGGCGGGGAGATCCCGGCGGGGCTCCTCTTCGCATCTGTCTCCCCGACCGTGACGGCGACCGGCGGGAGCTCGTACGTCTCGCCGCCGGTGCTGGTCGCCACCGCGCGGAGCTCGGCCGCTTCCTCCCCTGGCGCCCAGCCGGCGAGGTCGGCGACGATCTCGAACCCGGCGGTCGCCGCCAGCGGGTTCTCGCTCAGCGCGTCGATGTCGGGGCGGGGGATGCCTAGCCGGGCGCGACCCAGGGGGTGCCGGTCGAGCCACAGCTCGACCCGCGCCGTCGGAGACGAGGGGAACAGCGCCCAGCCACGCGTCTTCAGCACCTCGCGGTCGATCCGAGCGCCGGGCTCGGGCACGTCGAACTGGCCCCGGGCGACCGCGTCGAAGAACTCCGGGGGGATCAGCGGCATGTCCACGATCGCTCCGGCCCGCCAGAGGCGGCGGGTCGCCTTGAGGCGCCAGCGGAGGCTGCTGAGGCGGTCGGCGACCGGTTTCATACTCGTTCTTGCGCGGTGTGCGTCAGCCAGCGGTGCACCGCTGCGATGCCGTCCGGAAGCGGGGTCGGCTCGAAATCCACCGCGCGCCGCAGCCGGCCGATGTCGAGGACGATCTCGTGGACGTCGAAGTCACGCTCGGGCAGCGTCTCGACCTTCGCCTTGCGGCCGACCTGCCGCTCGGCGAGCCGCAGCAGCTCGAGCAGGGAGGTGCCCCTGCCCGAGCCGACGTTGAGGATTCCCGGGGGGTCGGCGCGACCGAGCAGGTCGGCGACCACGCCGGCGACGTCGCCCGCGTAGACGTAGTCGCGGATCGTCGACTCCCCGCCGAACAGGCGGATCTCCTCGCCGCGCTCGATTCGGTGCAGGAAGGTGGCCACCGCGCCCTGACCGCGGTCCGGCCGCTGGTGCTCGCCGTAGACGGTCGCGCAGCGCAGGATGCGCGCGCGCAGGCCCTGCTCGGCGCCGTGCCGCTCGATCTCCTCCTCGCAGGCGAGGTGCAGCCTGCCGTATGCGCCCCGAGGGTGGGTTGGCGCCGTCTCGGGCACCGGCACCCGCTCCGGGTCGCCGTAGACCGTGCCGCCGGAGGAGATGTAGGTGAGCCGGGTGTCCGGGCGGGCTCGTACGGCCTCGAGCACCGCCCGCAGCGGCCGCAGGGTGAGTTCGGCGTCCCGCTCGGGGTCCTTCTCCGAGGCTGCCGGGAGGAGGCCCCCGGCGCAGTAGACGACCTCGCCGACCCCCTCCAGCGCCCGCTCCAGCCCGGCGGGATCGGCGGCGTCGCCGATCTGGAGGTCGTGGGGATCGATCGAGGCGGTCACCGCGTCGGCCGGGCGCGAACGGGTCAGCACGACCGGCGGCAGGCCGCGGGCGGCAAGCTCGGTGACGACGTGTGAGCCGATGAAGCCGCAGCCGATGACGAGTGCTCGAGTGCCTTGCCGTCCCCCAGCCGCGCGACCGTTGAAGGCGGGCGCGTTTGGCACCGGCGCAGCATAGCGGTTGCCCTGGGCGTCCAAGCGTCGCTCGGCCGTGGGGAGACGCCCGGCTAACCGGGAGCCGGGCCGGCCCCCGCGTGAGCCGCGGCGCCCTCGATCGCCTCGTCGAGCAGCTCCGTGATCCGCTGCGCGTAGGCCGGAAGCGAGTGCCGGCGCAGGACCAGCTCCCGCGCCTTCCGTCCCATCGCGGCCCGCTCCTCCGGGTTCGAGGAGAGGGCACGGTCGAGCCCGGCGGCGAGAGCGGCGACGTCGCGCGTCTCGCACAGCCAACCGGTCTCGCCCTCCTCGATCAGTTCGGGCAGCCCGAACACGTCGGTGGCCAGCACCGGCATCGCCCAGGCCATCCCCTCGACGACGGTGCGCGGCAGCGACTCGATGTCGGAGGCGCAGACCATCAGGTCGGAGACGCATAGCCACCGCTGCACGTCCGGGGTCACCGGGATCATCTCGATCTGCTCCGTCGCCCTGCCCGTCTCAATGCAGTGTTCGAGCAGTTCGGAATACTCGTCGTCGCGAGCGCCGACGATCGCGAGCCGCGCCTTCGGGTGCTCGGCGGCGATCATCTCGAACGCCTGGGCGAGCGGCACCTGTCGCTTGCGGGGCTCGACCGTGCCGAGACAGAGGACCACCTCGGCCTCCGGCGGGATTCCGAGCTTGCGCCGCTCGGCATCGCGATCGAGCGTCTTCCTGGCCTCCTCGATCGGGCCGAAGTCGAATCCGTACGGCACGGTCAGACAGCGTCCGGGCGGCACGGCCCCTTCGTAGAGCCGCTGGGTCGGTTCGGCGACGAACAGCGCCAGCGTCGCGCTCGCCAGCGCCTCCTCGGCGCGGCGGCGCACCTCGGAGTGCATGTGGGACCACATCACCTGCGGCTTGACGCTCTCGTGGATCGACCACAGCGCCGGGATCCCCAGCCGCGCCGCCAGCTCGCCGCCGGGGACGGCGAACGGCGTCGCGGTGTTGATCAGCGCCGCCTCGAAGTCCCGCCCGGACGACCAGGCGGCCAGCTCCTCGAGCTGGCCGATGTGAGCGCTGACGTCGTCGATCGCCAGCAGCCCGGCGATGTGGACGGGGACGCCGAGCTGTTCGAGGCGCCCGCGGATCTCCCCGTCGACACCGCTGACGACGGTCGGGTTGACGGCTTCGGTCTCGAGCAGCGCGCCGATCAGTTCAAGCAGGTAGAGCTGGGCGCCGCCGAGGTCGAGCTGGTGCGTGAAGACGAGCAGCCTGCGTCCCTCGCGGCCGGGCGCCAGCGGCGTCTCCGCCGGCGGTGGCGGGATCGCCGACACTTCGCGCCGGTCCCGCGAGGCGCCGACCACCTCGACCGGCACCGGGCCCAGCTCGTGGCGGTCGCCCGCGGCGCTGATCGCGACCGCGTGCAGCACGGTAGGCCCGTCCTCCTCCGGCCAGTCCTCGAGGTCGACGCTGGCGTCGAACCCCGCCGCCGCGCCCCACTGGTCGTCGAGCGCGTCGCGAATGTCGGGCCTCGGTATCCCCACCCGCGCGCGTCCGAGCGAGGATTCCCCGAGGCGCAGCTCGATGCGCGCCGTCGGACCGGAGACGAAGAAGGACCAGCCCCGCACGTCGACCATGCCGCGCTCCAGCACCGCGTTCGGCTCCGGCTCGTCGATCTTTCCCTGACAGTCCGTCGGCTCCGGAGGGGCCGGGGGCAGGAACGGCATGTTCGGCTGCGCGCCGGCGCTCCAGAGCCGCCGCGTGGCGGCCAAGCGCCATTTGAGGCCGTTGAGTCGTTCTCGAAAGGTCTTCATTGGTCCCACGCCGCCTGGCTTCCGACCGAACCGCCGCGGGCCGGAGCGTCCAGCGGGCGGCCAGCATAGCGAGCGGGGGATGCAGCCGGCCCGGGTGGGCGTTCAGGCCGGTTGCAGGGCACGGCGCCGGACGGTTGGAGCGCCGGCGGCGGCAACGGCGAGGGCCGCCGCGTGGCGCCGGCCTGCATCCACCTCGACGACGGCGACGGGCCGATCGGGGAGTGGCCGGCCGAGGCCGACGCCGAGGCACTTGGCCACGGCCTCCTGACGAACCCAGGCGGTGTAGAAGGCGCCGGCGCGACGCCCGGGCGGAGCATCTCGAACCGTCGTTGCGTCGCTCCCGCTCAGCCCGTCCTCGGCGAGCCGGACGAAGTCCCGCTCCGCCCGCCGCTCCTCGACGTCTATCCCCACCTCGCAGCCCCGCGTCACCGCGACGAGGGCGATCGCGCCCGAGTGGCTGAGGTTGAAGCGAAGCTCCGCCAGGGGATCGGCGAGAGCCGGCTTGCCGCGGTGGCCGAGCCGCAGCTCGACCTGCTCCGGGTCCTGCTCGAGATATTGGGCGAGGATCCGCCGCAGCGCCGCCCGGGCGACGACCCATCGAGCCCGATCGCGGGGGCGGCGCAGGCGCGCCGCCCGCTCGCGCTCGGTGGCGGGAAGCCGAACCGGGTCGAGATCCGGGCTCGCGTCGAGGTCGACGCTCCAGAGGTCGACCGCGGTCACGACGCCAGCACCTCGGCGATGTACTCCTCGAGGCAGCCGGCGAGCAGGCGGGCCCCCGGATCCCGGAGCATCTCGATATGGGCCACGGGCAGCACGCGGCGCTCGACCCCGCCGCGGGCTCGGGCCTCCCAGGCGGGATAGATGAGTTTGTCGTGGTACTCGGAGGAGGCGATCAGCAGGACCCGGCCGGGCCAGGGCTCCGCTCGGTAGCTCGCGCGGGCCCGCCGCGCCGCGGCCATGACGCGGAGCTCGAGTCGTTCCTGCGCGTTCGGAAGGGGACGGCCGAGCTGTCGTTCGAGGGCGTCGACCGTGGAGCGGAAAGCCTGCGCCGCGATCGCTCGAGCCTTGTGCGTGCCCCGCAGGCGGAACCGGCGCAGCCGCTCCCGCGCGGGTTCTCCCCGGGCCGGCTGCGGATCGAGCAGGGCCCGGTTCAGATCCAGCTCGCGCGGCCCGTGATCCCAGCCCCACTCGGCCAGCGAGCGGGCATCGGCGCCAAGCGGGTCCGGCCAGACCTCCTGCAGGTCCTCGCGCCAGTGCCAGGCCTCATGCAGGTAGCGGGTGACGCCGGGGCCTGCCAGCTCGCCGAGCCAGGTGGCGAGCCGGGTCGGGCCGCCCGGTTCCTCGGGGTCGGGCGCCTCTCCTCCGGCGGCGCGCGCCCGCAGCCAGGCGGACTCCATGATGTGGTCGTAGGGGATGCCCGGCGCCAGCTCGGCCGGCGCCGGGGGCGGAGGATCGGAGTCGAGCGCCGCCAGCAGCGGCACCTCCTCCCCGTCCGCCCGGAGGCGCTGGGCCATCTCGTAGGCGACGACCGCCCCGGCGCAGCGCCCGGCGAGCAGGTAGGGGCCGTGCGGCTGGACGCTGCGCAGGGCCGCCAGGTAGCGATTCGCCATCGCGTCGATTCCCTGGTCGAGGGGGTTTCGGCCGTCGAGGCCGCTCGGCTGCAGGGCGTACAACGGCTGCTCCGCCGAGAGGCTGCGCGCCAGCGGGCCGAAGCCGACGACGTTGCCGTCGCCGCCGGCGACCGCGAACAGCGGCGGTCGGCTCCCCGCAGCCTTCAGCGCGACCAGGTTGTCCCAGCGAGGCTCCATCGCCCCGGCGGCGAGCTTGCCCGCCAAGCCCCTGGGCGTCGGCGCCTCGAAGATCATCGCCAGCGGCAGGCGCTGCCCGGCGATCTTCTCGAGCTCGGCGAAGAGAGAGACGGCGAGCAGCGAGTGCCCCCCCAGCTCGAAGAAGTCGTCGTCGACCCCCACCGGTCTCACCCCCAGCACCTCCTCGAAGCACGCGACGACCCGCCGCTCCAGCTTGCCGCTCGGTCGCGTCTCGCTGCGGCGCGCTGCCAGGTGCTCGGGCCCCGGCGGGGGCAGGGCCCCGCGGTCGAGCTTGCCGTTCGCGGTCAGCGGCAGCTTCTCGAGCCCCACCCAGGCGGTCGGGACCATCGCCGTCGGCAGCCGGGCCAGCGCGTGGGTCCGCAGCGCCTTGGCGTCGGGCGGCGCGCCGCTTGGCGCGGCGACGAAGTAGGCGGCGAGCGCCAGGTCCCCGGGCGCGCGCTCGAACGGGACCGCGGCAACGTCGGCGACCGCCGGATGCGATCGCAGCGCCTCCTCGATCTCCGCCGGCTCGACCCTCACCCCGCGGACCTTCACCTGCCGGTCCGCCCGACCGAGGAACTCGAGCACCCCGTCGGGCCGCCACCGCGCCCGGTCGCCGGTCAGGTAGCGGCGGCCGCCGGGTCGCTCGGGGTCGGGCTCGAAGCGGGCCGCGGTCAGATCCGGGTCGCCGCGGTAGCCGCGCGAGACCCCGTCGCCGCCGATCGCCAGCTCGCCCACGGCGCCGATCGGCGCCCCGCGGCCTGTGGAATCGACGACTTCGCAGGAGGTAGCCTGAATCGGCCGCCCGATCGGGATCGGCCCCTCGACGGGGTCGCCGGGATGCAGATCGTGCGTGGTGGCGAAGGTGGTGGTCTCGGTTGGCCCGTAGCAGGCGGTCAGGCGGCCGTCCGCCGGCAGCGCGGCCAGCGCCCGTCGCATGTGGTCGGGGGAGAGCACGTCGCCCCCGGCGAGCAGCTGCCGTACCGCGCCAAGACACTCCGGGCGCCTGTCTACCAGCTCGTGGAACAGCCCGGTGGTCAGAAACAGCGTCGTCACCCCGTGCGCCTCGATCGCCGCCGCCACCGCGTCGGGCGAGGGCTGCTCGGCAAGGGGCACGACCGTGCCTCCGTTGGCGAGGGGCCCCCAGATCTCGAACGTGGTGGCGTCGAAGGCGGGCGAGGCGGCGTAGAGCATCGCGACGCCCGGCCCCAGCTCGGCGTAGTCCGGATCGTCAATCAGGCGGACGACGTTGCCGTGGGTGACCTCGACTCCCTTCGGCTCCCCGGTCGAGCCGGAGGTGTAGACCAGGTAGGCGAGGTCGTCGGGCTCGACCGCCGCCGGCTCGCCGGGCTCGGCCGCTTCGGCGGTGGCGACCTCGAGCGCCGCGACGCTGACCGGCAACCGCCGGCGCAGCTCCGCGTCGGTCAGCGCCGCTTCCGCGCCGGCGCCGGCCAGCACGCGGGCGATGCGGGCGGGAGGGTGCTGCGGATCGAGCGGCACGTAGGCAGCGCCGGCCGTGAGGATGCCGAGCTGGGCGACGATCGCCTGCGACGAGCGGCTGAGCAGGACCCCGACCCGGTCGCCGGGCTGCACGCCCCGTTCGCGCAGTTCCCCGCATACCGCAGCGGCCCGCTCGACCAGCTCCCCGTAGGTCAGACTTCGGTCTCGGTCGGAGACGGCGATCGCCGCCGGGTCGCGCCGCGCCCGCGCCCCGACCAGGCCGGAGACCGTCGCCTCGCGGTCGAAAGTCGTCCGGTTCTCCCGCCAGCTCGCGAGCAGGTCGCGCTCCTTCCCGCTCAACAGGTCGAGCTCGGAGAGGCGGGCATCGGGCCGCTCGGCGAACTGCTCTAGCAGGCGCAGGTGATGACCGGCGAGCCGGTCGGCGGCGGCGTCGTCGATCAGGTCCGAGTGCTCCCAGATGAAGGTCAGGCCGCCTTCGTCGCCCGCGATGCCGACCACGTTGAGGTCGGCCTTCGCGGTCCCGTCCGGCAGCCCCTGCGCGAGGCGGGCCCGAAGGCCCGACCAGCGTTCGCTCCTCCGCGGGGAATCGTGGAAGGAGAAGAGCGTCTGCACCAGCGGCGACCGGCTCGGGTCGCGCGGCGGCCGCAGCGCGTCGACCACCACGTCGAACGGCGCGTCCGCGTTGGCGTAGGCGTCGACGGCGGCGGCGCGCACCCGGTCCAGCAGCTCGCCGACGCTCGGGTCGCCGGCGAGGTCGAATCGCAGCCCGACCGTATTGACGATCATCCCGACCAGGCGCTCGGCATTCGGGTCGCGGCGGTTGGCCACTCCGGATCCGACCTGCACCTGCTCGTGCCCCGAGTAGCGACGCAGCTGGGCGACGAACGCGGCCAGCGCGACCATGAACAGGGTGACGCGACTGTCGCGGGCCAGACGGCGCAGTCGCTCCTCCAGCCGGGAGTCGATCCTGCGGCGCACCGCGCCGCCCCGGAACGACTCGCGGGCGGGGCGTGGCCGGGCGCCGGGCAGCTCGATCGCGGGCGGATCGGGATCGAGCGTCCTGCGCCAGTGGTCGATCTGTCGCGCGACTGGCTCGCTGCTGTGGACGTCCCGCTCCCAGCGGGTGTAGTCCTGGAACTGGATCGCCGGCTCGCCCAGGTCGGCGGGTCGGCCCTCCACCTCAGCGGAGTACAGCTCCGCCAGCTCGTCGGCGAGGATCGTGAAGGACCAGCCGTCGTGGATCAGATGGTGCTCGCGCTGGAGGAGCGCCCAGCGTGTCTCGCCGAGGCGCGCCAGGGTCCAGCGGATCAGCGGCGGCTCGCCCGGATCGATCTGCTCGCGTACTCGTTCGCGGACCAGACGCGGCCAGGCGCCGTGGGCGCTCCCGCGGAGGTCGATCGTCTCCAGGCTGGGCTCGAGCTCCGGGTGGATCAGCATGACCGGCTCGCCGCCGCGCAGCTCGAACGTGCTGCGGAGGATCTCGTGGCGCCGGAGCAGCGCGGCGAGGGCTGCCTCCAGGGCGGCCGGATCGAGCTCACCCTCGAGGCGGAAGATAGCCGCGAACTGGTAGGCGATCGAGTCCGGGTTCATGCGGCCGAACAGCAGCGCGCGTCTTTGCGCGCCGCTGACCGGCGCGACCTCGGCGCGCGTCCGCGGTTGCAGCGGCGGCAGCTGCGAATCCTGCTCCGCGCTGCGCTCGATCTCGGCGGCGAGCGCCGCCGCGGTCCGCGCCTCGAACACCGTGGAGATCTCGACCTGCGCATCGAGCTGCCTCCGCAGCCTGCCGGCGAGCTGGATCGCCAGCAGCGAGGTGCCGCCGAGGTCGAAGAAGTCCTCGTCGGGTCCGACCGCGTCGAGATGCAGCACCTCCGCCATCGCCTCGACGACCGCCGCGACGCGGGGGTCGGAGGGGGCGCGGGCGGGCTCGCCCAGCTCCCGAGGCGGCGCCGGCAGGGCAGAGCGATCCAGCTTTCCCCGCTCGCTGCGTGGCAGCGCGTCGAGCAGGGCGATCGAGCCGGGCACCATGAAGGCCGGAAGGCGCGACTGAAGATGGTCGCGAAGGTCCCCGGACGAAGCCCTTCCGCCCGGGCGGAGAGAGACGTAGCCGGCGAGACGGCGGTGGCCCGGCACGTCTTCGAGCGCGATGACCGCCGCCTCGGCGACCTCTGGGTGCGTTTCCAGCGACCGCTCGACCTCGGCCGGCTCGACCCTCTGACCGCCGATCTTCGCCTGGTCGTCGATCCGGCTGAGGAACTCCAGCGCCCCTTCCGGCAGGCGGCGGACACGGTCGCCCGTCCGGTAGACCATGCCCGGGCCGAAGGGATTCGAGGAGAAGCGCTCGGCGGTGCGCTCCGGGTCGTTGCGGTAGCCGCGCGCGACTCCGGGCCCGCCGATCCACAGCTCGCCGGGCTCACCATCGGGCACCGGAGCGCCTTCCTCGTCGACCACGTAGAGCAGCGCCCCGGCAAGCGGATGTCCGATCGGCACCGGCGAGCCGTCCAGCTCGCCGGCCTCGAAGCTGGTCGCGACGATCGTCGCCTCGGTCGGCCCGTAGGCGTTGAGGAGCCGCAGCGTCGGGTGGGCAGTTCGGACCGCGGCTGCGAGCTGCGGCGGGAAGACGTCGCCGCCGGTGATCAGCAGCCGCATCCCGGCGAGGCCCGCCGCCGCGTGCTCGATCAGCTCGTTCAGCATTCCGGGTGAGACGATCGCGATCGTCACGCGGCGCTCGGCGATCAGCCGCCCCAACGCCTCCGGGTCGGGATAGCCCGGTGGGCTGACGACCAGCCGTGCCCCGTTGAGCAGGGCGCCCCAGATCTCCAGCGCCGACATGTCGAACTCGAGCGGGGCCTGGTGGAGGCCGGTGTCCTCGCGCCGCGGGAGGATGTCGGCCCCCGAGCCGAGCAGGTTGACCAAGCCCCCGTGCGTCACCTCGACGCCCTTCGGGGTTCCCGTCGAGCCCGACGTGAAGAGCACGTAGGCGAGCCGGTCGCCGCCCCCGACCGGGAACGCCTCGCCGGCCTCGGGACCCGAAAGCGCCAGCCCCTCCGCGTCGAGCTTGCGGATGCCGTCCGGCAGGCGCTGCCCGTGGGCCTCCGCGGTCAGGGCGACGCGGGCGCCGCCGAGCTCGAGAAGCTGCGCCTGGCGCTGATCAGGATGGGCCGGGTTGACGGGCAGGTACGCGGCGCCCGCGCGCATCGTCCCGAGCATCGCGCAGATCGCCTGCCAGGAGCGCGGCAGGCATACGGCCACCGGCTCCCCCTCCTCGACCCCGGCCGAGCGCAGGGCAGTCGCGATCCGGTTGCCGGCCAGGTTCAGCTCGGCGTAGGTGAAGCGCCGCGCTCCGTCCTCGATCGCGACGGCGTCAGGTCGCTCGGCGGCGTGCTGCCCGACCAGCTCGGCAATCGAGCGTTCGAGTTCGATCGTAGGCCCCAACGGGCGCGATCTTAGCGATTGCGAACCGCCGTGTAGGTCTGCAAACCGACGTGTAGGGGACGGGCGCGGCGGCGGGCTGCGTCATCCCGCCCGGCGGCCGACCACCAGGAACTGCTTGCCGAGCAGGCGCCAGGCGGGCGGCGTCTTCAGGTACAGCCGGGTCAGGGTCCGCGAGGGTGGCAGGACGCCGCGGAAGGAGTAGGGGAGGTAGCGGGGGACGATCCGCTGCGGCTCGAAGCCGGCGGCGTAGAGGTGCTCGGCGATCGCGACGTGGGTCAGGGCGACGTAGTGATCGGCGCAGTCCCAGTACTCGCCGGAGCAGTAGCGGAAGTTCGGCCCGATGATCGCGATCCGCCCGCCGGGCTCGATCGCCGCGCGCATCTTCTCCAGGAATGCGGCGATCGCCTCCTGGTCGTGCAGGTGCTCGAGGAAGTTGGAGACGAAGACGCCGTCGAAGTGCTCGGCGGGCAGCTCGGCCTCCATGATCGGCGAGACGATCACCGTGGTGTCCTTCCCGTGGGCGGCCTCGGGGTAGCTGACCTCGTCGACCGCCCAGGTCTCGGCCGCCGGCACCGCGCCGATGAACTCGCCCCGGCCGGCGGCCGGGTCGAGCACCTTGCCCGGCTTGCCCATCAGCCCGTGGACGTGCGGGGCGATCTCCCGCCAGACGGCGATCCTCGCCTCCTGGTCGACGTCGCGGAAGCGGTAGGCGTAGAGCCGCTCGTAGTTCAACTCAGGCGACCTCCCGGTGGGCGCGCGCTCGCAGTCGCGGGCGGGGCAGGGCCGACAGCAGGGTGGCGAGCGGCCGCGGCTCGCCGCGGCGCAGGTTGGGGTTGGAGTAGGGATCCTTCGCAGTGAGCGGCAGCCAGCGGTCCCTGAGCCACTCCTTCTCCCAGTCCTCCACCTCCATCGAGCGGCTGGATGACTCGAAGTGGTACATCGTCGTGTCGGGGTCGTAGACGATCCGCCTGCCGCTCGACCGCACCTTCAGGCAGTAGTCGGCGTCGTTGTAGTTGAGGGGCAACGTCGTGGTGAAGCCGCCCAGCTCCTCGAACACCTCGCGCCGGGTCATCAGGCAGGCGGCGGTGACGGCGAGGCAGTTGCGGGCGACGCGGACGTTGTTCGAGTAGCCGGGGAAGTCGCCGGCGAAGCCCCGGTATGGGTGGCCCGGCAGGCCGTTCTCGAACTCGACGCCGACGTGCTGGAGGCGGCCGTCCTCCCAGATCAGGCGGCCGCCGACTGCGCCGATCTCCTCCACTCCCGAGTACATCACCATCCGCTCGATCCAGTCCGGGGTCGCGACCTCGACATCGTCGTTGAGCAACAGCAGGTGCTCGCCCTCGCTGTGCGCGGCGCCGCGATCGATCCTGGCGGAGTAGTTGAACGGCCGCTCGTCGCGAACGACCCGCAGCCGCTCGTCGGCGATCTCGCGCAGCTCGCCGAGCACCGCGTCGTCGGTCGCCGCGTCGGCGACCACGACGATCTCGTAGTCCCCGTAGCTCGACGCCGCGACGATGCTGCGCACGCAATGGGCGATCAGCACGACCCGCTCGTAGCGGACCTCGCGCGAGCCTCCCGCGGTGGGTATGACGATGCTGACCGGCGGCCGCGAGGTCAGCGCCGGCTCGAGGTGGTAGACGCCGGGGTCGGAGGCGTCGCGCTCGACCCGGGCGGGCAGCCCGATCCGCTCGCAGTGCGCCTGGACGGCGCGCCCCCCGGCCTCGAAGGCCCAGGGCTTCGCCGCCTCGCCGCCGCCGGCGGCGGAGGTCTCGAGCATCCGCCAGTGGTAGAGCACCTTCGGCACGTGCAGCACCTTGCGCGCCCGCTCGGTTACCTTCAGCACCAGGTCCCAGTCCTGCGATCCCTCGAACGCAGGGTCGAAGCCGCCGACCCCCTCGACCAGCGAGCGACGCATGACGCTGAGGTGGCAGCTGTACATCTGGGTCCGCATCCGCTCCGGCGACCAGTCGGGCTTGAAGAAGGGGCCGGAGTGGCGCCCGCCCGCGTCGATCTTGTCCTCGTCGGTGTAGGCGTAGTCGGCATCGGGATCGGCGGCGATCGCCTTCTCGACCCGGGACAGCGCCCGCGGGTGCAGCTCGTCGTCGTGGTCGAGCAGCGCGACGAACTCCCCCCGCGCCATCGCCAGGGCGTCGTTGGAGGCGGCGACGATGCCGCCGTTGGACTCGCGCCGCAGCACGTGGATGCGCGGGTCGGCGCGCTGCGCGCGCTCGAGGATCTCGGCGACGTGGGGCGCGGTCGAGGCGTCGTCGACCGCGCACAGCTCCCAGTCGCCGCAGCGCTGGGCGACGACCGAGCGCAGCATCGCCCGCAGCACCGGCTCCGGGGTTTCGTGGACCGGCGTGAGGATCGAGAACCGGGGGGCCGGCGCCACGCTAGCCCCGGCCCCGCAGGGCGGCGCGGAGGCGGGCGAAGGGAGGCCCGAGGCGGCGCAGCCAGGCGGCCGCTCCGAGCATGCGGTTGGTGCGCTGCTCGAGCTGCTCGAGGCGGCCGCGCACCTTGCCCATCTCGGCGTCCTTGGCGATCAGCAGGTCGCGCAGCCGCAGGACCTCCTCGCGGCTGCGCGCCAGCTCCTCGCGCAGCGCGGCGGCCTCAGGGCCCTCTGAGCTGCCGTTCGGGTGGACGGCGGGCTGCCTGGACGTGGTCCGCTCTGCCATCGCCGGCGAGTTTATCCCCCGTGCCGCGCAGGACGAGGACCATCGCCACCGCTGCATCGAGCGCGGCGACCAGCAGGGCCGTGTTGCGGATCACGTTGTTCGCCGGGGTCTGATAGAGGCCGGCGGTGAGGACGATCGTGCCGACCACGATCCAGGCCGGGCGGGCGAGGCGGGTGGTCCCTGCGGTCAGGATGACCGCCGAGAGCCCGACCATCCAGATCATGAACTGGGGGCTGAGCACCCGGCTGACGACGAGCAGCAGGAGCGCGATCGTGAAGACGAAGTCACGGCTGATCGCCGGGTCGGTGAGGTCCTCTCGGCCCCGTCGGATCGCCCGGTCCCGCGCCAGCCACCATCCGGCGGCGGCGGCGAGAACGAGCACGGCGAGCCACTTGAGCGCTTCCGCGACGCCGTCGGCCAGGTCGCTGCCGATCTCCAGCGTGCCGTTGCGCGGCACCGAGGGCACGGTCTGGCCGGTGATCAGCTCGCGGAGGTGCCATGGCGCGCTTGCCACCGACTCGACCTGGAGGCCGCGCACTCCCTGGTTGTCGAGGAACGTGCTCTGATCGCCGAAGGCGATCGCGGCGACGATGAAGACGAGGGCGATCGAGCCGAGCGCGGTGCCGACGGAGATCGCCAGCCGGCGCCGGTCCCACTCGCCGAACAGGGCGACGATCGGCCACACCTTGACCGACGCGCCGAGCCCCGCCAGGGCTCCGAACCAGGCCGGGCGGCGGTGGATGACGACCAGGGCGCCGATCGCCAGCACGGTCGGGACGAGGTCGAAGCGCAGCACCGGGAACATCTGCAGCAGCGGCATCGCAAGCAGCCACACCCAGACGCCCGTGTCGCGGTGCTGGCGCCTGGCCAGCAGCATGATCAGCCCGAGGCCGACCAGGTCGAAGAGCAGCATCGTGACGACGAACGATTCGCCGAAGGGCGCCCCGCCGATCCGTGGCAGCAGCATCACGAAGGCGGCTCCCGGTGGGTACTGCCAACCCTCGTCGAATGGCATCCGGTGTTCGGTCGCGAGGAAGTTGGACCAGGATTCGTAGGAGTTGACGTCCTGCAGTTCGACTCCGGAGACGTCGTTCCAGAAGCCGACCTGGACCACGATCAGGGCGCGGGTGACGACCCAGACGGCCAGCCAGATCCAGAGCAGGCGGTTGCTGAGCAGGGAGCGAAGGGCCATGCGAGTGTCGCGCACCCTATTTGGTCACCGTCCCGCAAGACCCGGAAGCTCGATCAGGGCGCCGCCATCGCGGCGCCGAATAGACTCGCCACCTGATGGCCTGGCCGAAGCGGAACGCCCCGGTCATCCTCCTGGCCGCGGCCCTGCTCGCCGCGACCGCGCTGCTGCTGGCCCTCGAGTCGAACCTCACCTTCTTCCAGGACACCTGGGCCTTCCTTCTGCACCGGCGGGGGCTCACCCTGGCGACCTTCCTCGATCCCCACAACGAGCACATCGTGATCATCCCGGTGGCGCTCGAGAAGCTGCTGGTCGCCCTCTTCGGGATGACCTCGGCGGCGCCCGAACAGGTGGCGATGAGCCTGGTCCTGGCGGTGACCGCGGCGCTCCTATTCATCTATGCCCGCCGCCGGCTCGGCCCCTGGCCGGCGCTGCTCGGCGCCGTGCTGCTGCTCTTCGTGGGTCCCGCCTGGGAGGTGCTGCTGTGGCCGTTCGAGATCGCGCTCGCCGGCTCCGTCCTGTTCGGGGTGGCGATGCTGCTGGCGCTCGACCCCGGCACGCGCCGCGGCGACCTGGTCGCCTGCCTATGCCTGACGGTCTCGATCGGCTTCTCCAGCCTCGGCGTCGTCTTCGCCGCCGCCGCGCTCGTCGACGTCCTGCAGCGCCGCCGCAGCCACGGGCTGCGGCGCGCCTACCTCGCCGCGGTCCCGATCCTCCTCTACGCGGTGTGGTGGGCGGGCTGGGGGCACGACGCCGAAACCCATCTCTCCCTGCACAACGTCCTCCTCTCGCCCCTCTACCTCCTCGAAGGCCTCGCCGCGTCGCTCGCCTCGCTGCTGGGCCTCGCCGCGATCGGCCTGGGCGGCAAGGTGGTCTGGGGAGCGCCCCTGCTGGTGCTGCTGCTCGCCCTCCTCGCGCGACGCCTGGCTCACGGCTTCCGGCCCTCGCCGCGGCTCTGGCCGGTCGCGACGGCGACCGCCGCCTACTGGCTCCTCGCCGCCTTCAACTACATCCCGGGTCGCGAGGCGCACGCGAGCCGCTACATGTACGCGGGGGCCGTCTTCGTGCTGCTGCTGGCCGCCGAGCTGCTGCGCGGCGCGCGTCTCGGCCGGGCGGCTCTCGTCGTGGGTGGCGTCGTGACCGTGGCCGCCGTCGCCTCCAACCTGGCGCCGCTGCGGGACGGAAAGGACTGGCTGCGGGAGCAGACCGTGCTGACCCGCTCGGACCTGGCGGCGATCGAGATCGCTCGCCGAACGGTCGACCCGAGCTTCTCCCTGACCCCCGAGATCGCCGGCACGCCGTCGCTGATCGACGTGCAGGCCGACAGCTACCTCTCCGCCGCCGTCGAGGACGGCTCCCCCGCCTACACGCCGGCCGAGCTTGCGAGGGCCCCCGCGGCGGGGCGGCGGCAGGCAGACATCGTCCTCGCAAAGGCGCTGCCGCTGAGCACCAAGACGTCCACCGGAGTGGATTCGCCCGCCGCCCGCCGCTGCGCGGTCGTCGCCGGGGGCGGGGGAGGAGCCGACGGCGAGGTTCGGATCGGGCCCGGGGTGACGAGGATCGAGGTCGCCCCCGGCGGGCCCGCGACGTTCAGTCTGCGGCGCTTCGCCAGCGGCGAGTACCCGGTCTCGACCGAAGGCGCCCCGGGCGACTCGACCACCTTCCTGCGCGTTCCCCGCGATCGCGTCGCGCGGCCGTGGCGCCTGCGCGTCGAGGCGGCGCAGCCGGTGCGGGTCTGCCGGTAGCCAACCTAGAGCTCCTCGGCGATCCGCGGCGCCTCGCGGGCGAAGACCCAGACGCCGAGCACGCAGACGGCGACGAAGATCGCCGCCGCCGGTATCAGCGCCGCGGCGCTGCCCGCGGCCTCGACGGCGGTCGGGGCGGACGGGTCGATGACCCAGACGCGGACCTGCTCGAAGATCGGCGCCAGCGGGTTGAGCAGGAGGAGGCTCTGGTACTTGTCAGGGACGATTTCGATCGGATAGAGGATCGGCGTCCCGTAGAAGAGGACGCTGGCGAGCACCGACCAGATGATCGCCACGTCGCGGTAGCGCACGTAGAGCGCCGAGAGCATCATCGAGACCCCGGAGGTGAAGGCGAACAGCACGAGCAGCGCGACCGGGAAGAGCAGCCAGGTCCAGGCCGGGTCGACGCCCCAGGCGAGGATGAAGACGAAGACGACGATCAGGTTGACGCACAGGTTGAAGACGCCCGTCACCACCGCCGAGAGCGGGATCACGAGCCGCGGGAACTGCGTCTTGCGAACCACGCCCTCCTGCGAGACCACCGCGGTGACCGCGTTGCTGCTCGCTTCCTGGAAGAACCCGAAGATGACGATGCCAAGCAACAGCATCACCGGGTAGTTGGGGACGCCGCTGCCGACCCGGAAGATCTGGGTGAAGACGAAGAGCAGCACGGCGAACAGCAGCAGCGGCCGCACCAGGGACCAGAGATAGCCGAGCACGGTGCCGAAGTAGGTGCGCTTGAACTCGGTCGCCGACATCAGCCAGAGCAGGCTGAAGAAGCGCCGCCAGCCGCCGCCCAGCGAGGAGGGCCCGCCCACCTCGCGCAGCTCGCCCGTTGCCGGCACGGTGCTCACGGCGCGCCCCCGTTCTCGACCTTCGCCTCGATCTCGTGCTTCAGCGCCAGGACGCCGCCGGAGCGCTCGCCGCCGAAGACGACGAAGTCGATCGCGTCCTTCACGAAGAGGTCGACGTCCCCCTCGCCCTGGTCCTGCTGCATCCCGCAATGCACGTAGTAGCGGTCCGGCGCCAGCGGGTTCTCGAGCCTGGCGCTCACCTTCGCGCGGTCGCCCGCGTGCAGGCGGGCCGAG
>Ga0210144_1000416_pt1 | contig 23049 bp, 29 predicted proteins | sample Muzzi_PWA_D2_FD_185532 | JGI IMG/M metagenome (GOLD analysis project Ga0210144, IMG submission 185532) | Wetland microbial communities from San Francisco Bay, California, USA, that impact long-term carbon sequestration - Muzzi_PWA_D2 (SPAdes) | ecosystem: Environmental > Aquatic > Marine >...
TCTGTCCGCTTCGGAGGTGTTTCGATGCTCTGGCGTATTGCGGGTGCCGCCTTCCTGATCGCGACAGCTGCGCGATGCCGCCTTTGCCAACGAGCATGGCCCGGTTGCCTCGATCATGTCCTATGGCCGCATCAACTTCGTTGCGCAGCCCGGCGACGGGGTCACGCAATTTGTCGGCAAGGTCGGGCCGTACGACCGCTTCGCCATCGCCTGGGGCTACAAGCCAATTCCGGAGGCGGCAACGCCGGACGACGAGGTGCCAACGCTCGACAAGTGGGCGGATGCCCAGCTTGACAATCCATGGCTCGCTTTCGGCGGCGAGGACGTGCCGTCGTTCTTCGATCCGACGGTACTGACCGAGACGATCGGCAAGGATCGCATCGAAACAACCGTCCTCGGTCTCCAGAACCTCGACCGGGTCGCCGCCCGCCTCGCCAGCGCGGCGCGCGACCAGAACGGGACCAACGCGGACGTTGCCGAGATGTACGGCATTCTGCTCGACACCCGGACGAGCTGGATACGGGATGTCGCCAAGATGGTCGGTGGTGTCGTCGAACACCGGGCCGAGGCGAGAGCCGGGAAGGGGCCACGCTTCGTCCCCGTGCCATCCGACCAACAGCGCCAGGCCGTTGCCTTCCTTCTCAAGGATGGGCTGGCGCCACCCGAGAAGTTCCTCGACCCGAACCTTATCTCGCTTTTCGCGGCTGCCGACGCCACCGCTGCGGTGGAGGAAAGCCAGGCGAGAACTCTCGACTCGTTGCTGAGTGGCCGCGTCTACACGATGCTCAACCAGCAGGCGATCCTGGACCCGAAGGCCTACACCATCACCGACCTGCTTGCCGAGGTGACCGGCGGCGTCTGGGCGGAACTCGGTCAGCCCGGCACACCCATCCCGCCGCTCCGGCGCGCCCTGCAGCGCGCCTATCTCGATTGGCTCGAACAACAGCTTGCCGGGCAGGGTGAGCCGGTCGACACGGCGAGGCTCGAGGCGTACGGCGTCCCGCCCGAGGCCGCGGCGATTCTTCTTTCAAGTGGCCAGGGCACTGATTTCAATGGCGCGGTCGGTACGGTGCTGACCGAGCTCGCCGATCGCATCGAGGCGTCGATGGGCTGGACGGGCGACCGGGCCACTGCCGCCCATCTCGCCAATTCGCTGGTGCGGGTGAAGGCGATTGTCGCGTCCACGCGCTGACGCCTGGTCGCAATTATGGGGACACATGGCGGAGGGCCGTGTTCACTAGCATGGAAGGTGGGTCCCTTGTGCTAAGCCGGGCGCTTGTTCTAACTACGGCCGGCAATGCATCCCTCCAAACGCTTCTCAATCTCCCTGCTGGTGCTCGCCGAATTGGCCGGCATGAGCCTGTGGTTCACATCCGCGGCGGTGCTGCCCGACATGGCGCGGGAGGGCGCCATCGAGCCCGTCCGGCAGGCGCTTCTGTCAAGCGCCGTCCAGGCCGGCTTCGTAGTCGGTGCTCTGGTCGTGTCCATCAGCGGGGTCGCTGATCGATTCGATCCGCGCCGGGTGTTTGCGATATCGGCGCTGCTTGCAGCGCTCGCCAACGCATCCCTGCTCGTTACCGTGCTTGGAGGCGACCTCGCGATCAGCGCGCGCTTCGCGACTGGCGCCTTGCTTGCCGGCGTCTATCCGGTCGGGATGAAGATCGCCGTCGGCTGGGGGACCCGTGATCGCGGCTTTCTGGTTGGCCTGTTGGTCGGCGCGCTGACGCTGGGCAACGGCGTTCCCTATCTCGCCGCGTTTCTCGGCGGCGCCGAATGGCGCGCGACCGTCGTGGCAATCTCGGTGCTGGCTGGAGCGGGCGGGCTGATCGTGCTTGCGGCCGGCCTCGGGCCGCACCACGCCAAGGCGCCGCGCTTCGAGCCCGGCGCCATCCGTATTGCGTGGACGGAGCGACGCATCCGGGACGCCTATCTCGGCTATTTTGGCCATATGTGGGAGCTTTTCGCGATGTGGGCATGGATCGGCGTCGCCTCGGCCGTTTCCTATGGCGCGACGCTCGATACGGCCGCAGCGGAAAGCCTCGCCAAGCTCACCGCGTTCCTCGCGATCGGCCTCGGCGCGGTCACCTGCGTCGTCGCGGGACGCGTGGCCGACCGGGTCGGCAAGGCAGAGGTCACCATCATCGCCATGGCGGTGAGCGGGACCGCGGCGGTGCTCACCGCGCTCACCTTCGGCGGTCCGGTGTGGCTGACCTTCACGCTGATCATGGTCTGGGGCATCGCGGTGATTCCCGACTCGGCACAGTTTTCGGCGTTGGTCGCCGATGCGTCACCGCCCCATTTCGCCGGCAGTCTGATGACCTTCCAGACTGCGATCGGGTTTGCGCTCACCATCGCCACCGTTCAGGTGGCGCCGATTCTGGCCGATGCCTTCGGTTGGCCGGTCGTGCTCGCCGGGCTTGCCATCGGTCCCGCTTTCGGCATCGTCGCGATGATGCCACTGAGGCGATCCCGCACGGCCACGCATTAGAAAAGCGCCGGCGGGGGGGCTTCGCCGGCGCTTTTCAGTCCGGCCGGGCGCGTGCACCGGCCAGCGGGGGCTTCTAGTGATGGTTCTTGTCGCCCTTGTGATCACCCTTGTGATCGCCCTTGTGATCCTTGCTCCCGTCATTTCGGTCATGGCCCTTGTTGCCATGATCGCCATGGTCCGACTTCTCCGCATGGGAATGATCCTTGGCAAAGGCAGCCGACGATATCAGGGCGGGACCGGCGGTGGCGACGGCGAAGGTCAGGCCGACGGCGGTGGCGATGGGGCGAAGCTGCATGGTTGTCTCTCCTGGGTTGGTGGCATCGCGATGCGTTGCCGATGGGCCCACTATTGACGGAAGTTCCCCACGCCACGCTGACGGCCTTCGTCAGGGAAATGACAGGCACGCCCAGCCCTCGCCCAGGAGAAAGAAAGGCGCCGGTGGCGGGACCACCGGCGCCTCGCGGACCAGGGCCAGGGCGGATCAAGTGTGGCCCGGTCCGTCGTCCGGCCCGCCTTTGTGGTTCTCCTTTTCGTGGTGCTTCTCGCTCTTGTGCTTGTCGCCGTGGTGCTTCTCGCTTTTGCCATGATCGTCGTGCCGGTCATGACCGGAACGATCGTCGGCGCCCCGACGCGCAACAAGGATGGGGTCGCCGACGTCGCCGGACGTGACCGCGAGCGTCAGTCCGGTCTTTGAGCGGAAGCCGGCCTGGTCGTCGACGGACGGAACCGAAGCCTGGGTTGCGGCGGTGCCGATCAAGATCAGGCCCGCGGCGAGTGCGAGTGAGCGGATGAGCATGTCATCTCCTTTCCTTAATGGCAGGATGGCTGTGCCACCCGATGCCCGGTAGTGTGACGGTGGAGCGACACGTCGACCTGACGCGGTTTGTCAGCGAAATATCAGCCCGGATTGCCTAGTCTGAGCGGTTGGAGAGAACCAAACATGCCGCGCCGGTCCTGGCTTTTTTCCCTTGTCCTGGCTTTCGGGCTCGCCGCCGTGAGCGCTCCTCACTTTGTGCCACTCGCTATGGCGAAGGATGGCGGAGGCGACGGCGGTCATGATGGCGGCGGCGGCCACGACGGCGGTGATCACGGCGGCGGTGGCGGCGGTGAGGATAACGGTGACAACGGCCATGACGGCGGCTCCAGCTATGGCGGCGGGTGGGATAACAGCAGCTCCAACCAGGCGCGCAGCCTCGTCAAGGACGGCGAGGCGCTGTCGCTGAGCAGGGTTATCCCGACGGTGCGGCAGGCAATTCCCGGCCGGGTGCTCGATGTGGATTTGCTGCGCCTGAAGGGAGGCGGATGGGTGTACAAGTTCCGCGTGCTGGCACGCGACGGCAGCTATCTGGAGGTCTTCGTCGATGCCCTTCGCAATCGGATCCTGCAGACCAGGAGGCGGTAGTGCGCCTGTTTGTCGTCGAGGACGAGGCCGATATCGCCAGGGACATCGCCGAGTCCTTTCGTACCATCGGCTACCTGGTCGAGATCGCCACCGACGGCGAGGATGCCTGGTTCCGCGGCAGCACCGAGGACTATGACGCCATCATCCTCGACCTCAACCTGCCCCGGCTCGACGGTTTGTCGGTCCTGCAACGGCTGCGGGAGGAGGGGGTGAGCTGTCCCATCCTTGTCCTTACTGCCCGCAATGCCTGGCTGCAGCGCGTCGAGGGGATCGATGCCGGCGCCGACGACTATCTGACCAAGCCGTTTCACATGGAGGAGCTGGTGGCCCGGGTCGGAGCCCTGCTCCGTCGGATCGGCGGCCATACCACCCCGATCCTCGAGGTCGGCGATCTTCGTATCGATACCCGCCGGCTGCGGGTGCTGCGGGACGCCCGCCCGGTCGACTTGACGCCGCTCGAGTTCCGCCTGCTCCGCTACCTTGCACACAACAAGGGGCGGGTGGTATCGCAGTTCGAGATTTCCGAGCACGTCTATCAGCGTAGCCGCGAGCCCGACAGCAATGCCATCGAAGCGCTGGTTGCCCGGCTTCGCCGCAAGATCGGCGGTGACGTGATCGCCACCCGCCGCGGCCATGGCTATGTGATGGGGCCATGAGATGCCTGTGCGGCGTCCGTCCATCCGCTTCCGCCTGCTGACCGTCGCCCTGGTCTCGATTGTCGCCACGCTGGCGGTTGCCGGCGTGTCGCTGGTTTCGGTGTTCGAGCGACAGATCCTCAAGCGCGTGGAGCAGGAATTGGAGGTCCGGTGGACCGAGCTCGCTGCCGCCTTCGATGTCGACGCCGACGGCCATCCGACCCTGATCAGGCCGCTTACCGACCCGCGCTATCACCGGCCGTACAGCGGCGCCTATTGGCAGATCAGCCAGGGCGGCACCACGCTGATGACGTCCCGATCGCTCTGGGACGATAGCCTCGATATCGGTAGCCGGTCCTATTCATTTTCCGGCAGCACAGCGTTCGAGACGGCCGGACCGGGCAACTCGACGCTTTATGCGATCAGCCGCCGGGTCTCGCCGGACGAAAACGATCCCTTCGACCTGACCGTGGCGCTCGATCATGCCGAGGTCGACGCACTGCGCCAGGAGTTCGAGCAAGACGTGCGGTGGATCCTCGGGGCGATCGCTCTCGTTCTCGCAATGACCGCCTGGTTTCAGGTCCGCCACAGCCTCAGCCCGCTCCGTGATCTCGATCGTGAACTGAAGGCGGTTCACGAAGGCCGGCAGCCGCGGCTTGGCTCGGCATTCGCGCGCGAGGTCGAGCCGGTCGTCACCGACCTCAACAGGCTGCTCGACCGGCAGGAGCAGCTGATCCGCAAGGCGCGTGACCGGGCGGGCGCGTTAGCCCATGGCCTCAAGACGCCGCTTACCGTTATCGGCGCGGAGGCGCGCCGGCTGATTCCGCAAGGTCTCAGCGGAGCGGCCGCCAAGATCGGCGGTCAGATCGAGGCAATTCGTCGCCATGTCGACCGGGAGCTTGCCAGGGCGCGCACCGCGGGTGCGGCAGCGGCGGCAGGCACCTATACCAATGTCGGCGAAACCGTCGACAGGTTGTTGCGGCTGATGCAGTACCTGCCGCGCGGCGACGCGATCGCTTGGGATGACGAGGTCCCGAAAGATCTGTCCGTACGCATCGACCCGGGCGACTTCGGCGAGGTGCTCGGCAACCTGCTCGACAATGCGCGGAAGTGGGCGCAGTCGTCGGTCGTGGTGCGGGCCGCGGTCGAGGATGGTCAGGCGGTTATCACGGTCGAGGACGACGGCCCCGGATTCGATGAACCTTCCGGGGACCCGCTGTGGGGGCGGGAGCTGCCCAACGCAGCGGACGAGGAATCGAGTGGCCTCGGGCTTGGCATCGTTCGCGGCATTCTCTCCGAATATGACATCGCTCTGCGGGTCCAGACCGCTGACGGCCTGTGCCGCGTCTCGTTCTCCGCCCCGCTTGGCAATCCCGGCACGGCAGCCCCGGCTTCGGGTGATGCAGTCGTCGCGGAAGCAACCGAGCCGCGGACCCGGGCCGACAAGTCCCGGTCGGTCGGAAAAGCCCTGGTCGAATAGCAGAACGCCGGCGGCAGGCCGCCGGCGTCTCGATCATCGGACTCCGTCAGGAAACTAGCGGATACCCGCGTCGATCAGATCGACCAGACCGCCGATGGTCTCCGGCGTGACGGTGCCGGCGCCGGTGTTGAGCGACAGGCCCGGCATCTTGTACTTCTTGGTCATCACGCACTGCACCACCGGCATGAAGCCCTGCAGGTAGAGGAGCTGGTCGAGTGTCGCCGAGACGTAGCCCGATTCCAACCCGTCGATCGTCGCCGGGGCGAGATCGATACCACCGACGATGATGTCGCCCGGCTTCTTGCCGGCTTTCTTCAGGACTTCGGCGAGCACGCTGGTGATGCCGCCATGCTGGGTGCCGATCGCCTTCAGGTTGGGGTGCGCCTGGATGTAGGCGGCGAGCACCGGCACCGCCAGCGAGGCGTCGCTGTTGGCTTCCTGAGTGATCTCGAGACGGTCGACCGTAAGGCCGGCCTTCTCCAGGGTATCGGCCAGGCCCTTCTCCGACTGACCCCGTTCGGCCTGGCTGAACACGCCATAGACCATGGCCTCGTCGCCGGCCTTGAGACCGTGGGAGAGCATGGCATTGGCGGTCAGCGTGCCGCCCGCATAGAGATCGACGCCGGCATAGCCCGTGCCTTCGGGACCGAACTCCTCCTGCAGGTCGGTCATCGGCGAGTTGCCGACCGTGACGACGATGCCCTGATCGACCGCGTCCTTGACGAGGTCGTGGAAGGCGGTGCCACCCGGATGCCCCATGATCTCGATGCAGTCGGGCTTGGCGGCGACCGCCTCCTTGAACTGGTTGATCATGGTTTCCGGCGCCCAGGCGGAAAACTGAGACTTGAGGTCGACGCCGAAGGCTTCGGCCGCTTGCGCCGCGCCGGTCTGACGGGCGAGGGTGGCGCCGTCACCGGGGTTGCCGCCCATCTGCATATACATGGTCAAGCCTTCGCCGATCATCTCGGCCGAGGCGGCGCTCGCATTCGCGACGAGGGCGACGGCGGCGACGCCGGCAAGCAGTGTCTTGGCTGGTTTCATGATTGTCTCTCTCCGTTTGGTTATCAGCTCAGCGGTGGTGTGTCCGCGCTATGGGGCGCGGGTCTGCCTCGGTCGTCAGCAGCCTGGCCGCGACCGAACCTTCCGAAGACCCCCAGCCGCACGAAGAAAGCGCCTCGCCGCTGCGGTTCCTCGACATAGAGGTAGAAGATGATCGACATCAGGAAGACCAGGCCCTGCACAGTGCGGACCCAGGCGCCGGTCAGGCCGGTCGCCACCAGCGCCGGCTCAATCATCAGGATGATAGCCGAGCCGAACGCCGTGCCGATCACGGTCGCCCGGCCGCCGAAGATCGAGGTGCCGCCGATCAGCACCGAAGCGATGGCGGTGAGCAGGTAGCCTTGTCCCTGGTTGCCGAAGAAGTTCTTGTTTTCGAGCGTCAGCATGATCGCCGCGATCGCGGCGAGCGCCCCCATCAGGGTGAAGATCTTGATCTTCTCCCGGTCGACATCGATGCCGAGGACGCGCGAGACGTCGTTCGAGTCGCCAATGAACAGCACGTGCTCGCCGAAACGGTGGCGCCTCATGATCATCCACAGGAAGATGACGATGAGGGCGGTCCAGAACGCCTGCATCGGCAGCTGGGTGACCCACACCGTCTCCGAAGCCTCGAAGGGGCGGCCGACGATCCACTGCCAGACCGAGCTTTGGTCGACCCCGCGCAGCGCGTAGGACTTGCCGCCGGAAAGCACGGTCGCCATGCCGAACCAGAAGAACTGGGTGCCGAGGGTCGCGATGAACGACGGAATGCCGATCTTGGCGATGATGATGCCGTTGATGAAGCCGACAAGCACCCCCGAGGCGAATCCCGCGATCACCGCCAGCCAGCCGAGGTCGTATTCCTTGAACAATACGGCGAAGACGAAGCCGGAGAAGGAGATGATCGCCGGAAACGACAGGTCGATCTCGCCGGCGCCGATCACGAAAGTCAACCCGACGGCCAGCAGCATCAGCGGCGGCAGGGTCGACAGGAAGGTTGTGTAGATGAACGGCTGCAGAAAGACCTGCGGCGCGGTGTACATGAACAGGCCGAGCAGCAGGAAGAAGACGACAATGATCGGCAGTCCTTCGAACCGCTCCACCAGCGACGGGCCACGCACAATTGCCAATGCCTGCTCCTACTCGTGACTGTGCTGCAACTGGATGAGAAATTCAGTGAGATCGATCACCGACATATCCTTCGGCAGGATCTCGGCGACGATGCGGCCACGATCGAGGACGACCAGCCGGTCGGCGACCTCGTGCACATGGGCGAGGTTGTGCTCGATATAGATGCAGGCGCGGCCGGCCTCCTTTATTCGTCTGACGAAATCGAGGACCTTGCGGACCTCGGCGACGGCAAGCGCCACGGTCGGCTCGTCGAGAATGATGAGGTCGGCGTTGTAGTGCATGGCCCGGCCGATGGCGATCCCCTGCCGCTCGCCGCCGGACAGGTTGGCGACGGTGGAATCGACCGTGATCCCTTCGCCGCGGAAGCCGATCGCCTCTTTCAGGATCTGGTCGGCGAGCTGTTTTTCCCGCTTGATGTCGATGAAGCCGAGACGGTTGGTGATCTGGCGGCCGACGAAAAAGTTGCGCCAAAGCGGCTGCTTGTCGGCGAGCGAGCGGTCCTGATAGACCGTCTCGATCGAGAGGTCGTGGGCCATCCGGACGGAATAGTCCGACAGTCTGATCTCCTTGTCGCGGATGAAGATGCGGCCCGAAGTCGGTGCCAGCACGCCGGTCATCACCTTGATCAGCGTCGATTTTCCGGCGCCGTTGTCGCCGATCAGGCCGACGGTCTCGTTCCGGCCGATCTCGATGTCGATGTCGCGAAGGGCCTGAATCGGTCCGAAGAACTTCTGAACGCGTTCGAGTCGGACGATCGAGGCGAAATCTGCCGCGCGGGCCGCTTCGGTTTGCGCGAGCTCAGCCATGGGCCGGCCGCCTGACAGTCAAGGAAAACGCACGAAAAACGCAGCCGGAACGGCTGGCGACGCAATGAATGATCATAGAAGTCCTCCCACTATCATCCTACTAAGGCGCCCAATCCGGTCAAGGTGGCGTTTTTCCGAGTTTTTCTTCGTCCACCGAATCGGCGAGTGAAGGCCGCCGCTCGCATTGGCTCTGAGGACACGCGGGGCAGGGCAGCAGCAGGCGGGCCCAGATCACGGCCCGGTTTTTTCTTCCGCTTCGGGTGCGGGCTCGGCCTGGTCCTCCACCGGAACCGTGTTCCCGCCGTGCCCGAGCAGGACAAGGGTCGAGGCGGCATAGACGGTCAGCAGCGAGATCATCGGGCCGATGATCTGTTCGGTGGTCGCCAGGACCACGATAGCCATGTCTCCGGGGACCCCGACCGAGCCGAGGATCGGAGCCATGACCGGGGCAAGGGTTGCCCCGCCGCCGACCACCGCGGTGCCGCCGATCATCCCGCCGATCCCGAGCGTGAGTATCTGCTCCACCGAAAGGCTGATGCCGTACAGGTTGGCGAGAAACATGGTGAGCAGAATGATGTTGATGATCTGTCCGTGCTGGCTGGCGATGATGCCGAACGGCAGCACGGTGTTGGCGACCTCGCCTTCCGCCTTCAGCTTTTCGACGAGGCTGGCGATGGTCGGCCTCAAAGCAATGATCGGATTGTTGGCGAGGAACGAAATCAGGAGCGGCCGCCGCAGCTCCGACAGGGCGCCGACCCCGTCCACGCGGCGGAACACCAGGAGAATGGTCGTATAGATGGCGAAGACAGCAATCGCGGCGCAATAGAACGCAATGATGAAGCCGACCAGGGTGAGGAACATGGCGATGTCGACCGAGGCGGCGATCCCCGCCATCAGACAGAAGAGGCCGAGGGCCAACGGCGCCAGGATCCACTCGAAGATCTTGGAAAACGCGGCAAACAGGGCCCCGGCGATGCGAATTGTGTCATCGGCGGCGGGTGCCTTGATGAGGCCGAGACCGACGCCGAGCAGGATGGAAAAGACGACGATCGCCACGAAATTCCGTGAGCTGAGCGCCTGGAAGATGTTGCTCGGGATCGCGGCGAGCAGGAAACCGCCGAGCCCCTGAGCCTGCGCGCCGCCGGCGCCGGAAGTCGAAGGGGCGGATGCGATCTGCTGCCCGAGTCTTGCCACCGCATCGGCGCTGAGGTCGGCCCCGGGCGCCAGAAGATAGCCGATCGCGAGGGCCACACTACAGGGCACCAGAAGCGTCGTCACGTAGACGATGGCAAAGCGCGGAAAGGTTCGACGGAGCGCCGGATTGCGCAGCATCGTGCCGGTGCCGCTGACCAGCGCCGTCACGATCAGCGGGACGATGCAGATCGACAGCGCCGCGATGTAGAGCTCGCCGAGGGGCTGCAGGATCTCACCGGCCGCCGGCACGAATCCGCCGAGCGCCCCGCCGAGTACCGTGCCGGCGATAATCAGTTTCGGATCGGTCAGTCGCCAGCGTCTCAAGGAGTACAACTCGGATCGGGCGCCGTCTGTGGGCGTGGGTGTTGTCCGAAGGAACGCCATCGAGAATAGTACGGATTATGGCGTTCCGTCCTGCCTCGAACAGCCCGGCGGGGAACGGTGCCTCAGGTCTTGTCGCGTCCCGGTGCGTTCGGTTTCCTGAGGTGGCGTCCGGCCTCCTCCTCGAACACAAGACCGGTCTCGACGGCCGGACTGCCGAATTTGTCGCGGATCCGGTCGATGGCTGCTTCTGCCGCCCGCCGGCGCGATGCGGAAGCGTCGACGAGGTCGTCGGGATCGGCAAGCCGGGGATCGGCGAAGTCGGAAACGCCAATGCCGACGAGGCGGTAGCGGGTGCCGTCGGTTTCTCGCGCCAGCATGTGACTGCCCGCCTGGAAGATGCGGTCGGCGAGGCGGGTCGGATCCGCAAGCTGGCGGCTGCGGGTCCTCGTGCGGAAGTCGGCCGTCTTGAGCTTCAGCGTCACCGTGGTTCCGGCGAGGCCGGCCTTCTTCAGCCGCTCGGAGACGCGCTCGGACAGCGACCGCAGGATGGCCTTCAGCCTGTGCGCGTCGGAAATGTCGGTTTCGAGCGTGGTCTCGGCGCTGATGCTCTTGGCGCCGCCGCTCGGATCGATCACCCGGCTGTCCTCGGCGCGGGCGAGGCGGGCGAGCCGCAGGCCGATCACGCCGTAGCGGCGGGCAAGATCGGCCTCGTTCATCTCCTGCAGGGCGCCGATGGTCCGGATTCCATCCTCGGCGAGCCGCTTCTGGGTCTTGCGCCCGACGCCCCAGATGAGCCCGACCGGCTTGTCGCGGAGGAATGCCACCGCCTCGGCCTTGCCGATGACCGAGAAGCCGCGCGGCTTGTTGAGGTCCGAGGCGACCTTGGCAAGGAACTTGTTGAAGGACAGGCCGATCGACACGGTGATGCCGATCTCCCGTTCGATCCGACGCGCCAGCCGGGCGAGCGATCGGGCCGGCGATGCGCGATGCAGCCGTTCGGTGCCGGACAGATCGAGGAACGCCTCGTCGATCGAGATCGGCTCGACCAGCGGCGTCAGGTCAAGCATCAGCGCGCGGACCTGTCGCCCGACTGCGGCATATTTCTCCATTGCCGGCGGAACGACCACCGCGTCGGGGCAAAGCTTCAGCGCCTCAAACATCGGCATCGCCGAGTGCACGCCATTGATGCGTGCGATGTAGCAGGCGGTGGACACGACGCCGCGCTTGCCACCGCCGACGATCACCGGCTTGTCGGCGAGCGAAGGATCGTCGCGCTTCTCGACGGCGGCATAGAAGGCGTCGCAATCGAGATGGGCGATGGCGAGGCGGTGGAGCTCGGGATGCCAAAGCAGGCGCGGACTGCCGCACGCCGGGCAGCGTCGTGCCGCGGCTTGCGTCGGGGTCAGGCAGTCGCGGCAAAGGCCGGCCTCGCCGTCGGTCAGCTGCGCGGAAAGGACGCTCGTCATCAAACCGGTCCTTCCGGCCGCCCGTCATTGCGGCGGCCGGCACCAGGCCGGATCATAGCGCGATTCCACCCGTTTCGATGCGGCGTTGCGGCGACTTGCCCCGGTGAAACCGGCTCTGCTATAGCCGCCGGCAATCAGGAAAGTTCCCCATGTCCGTCGACAAAGACACGGTGAAACGCGTGGCCCGGCTCGCCCGGATCGCGGTCAGCGAAGAGGAGGCAGAGGCGCTGAAGGGCGAGCTCAACGCCATCCTCGGCTTCGTCGAGCAGCTGAACGAGGTTGACGTCGACGGCGTCGAGCCGATGACCTCGGTGATTGCGACGACGATGAAGAAAAGGTCGGATGAGGTGACCGAGCACGATCAGGCGGCGAAGATCGTCGCCAACGCCCCCGCCGTCGAGGATTCATTCTTCGTCGTTCCCAAGGTCGTCGAATGATCGCCGCGGGCATATCCGCATGAGCGACCTTACCGCGCTCACTGTCGCCGAGATCCGGGACGGTCTGGCGGCGAAGCAGTTCTCCGCCGTCGAGTTGACGCGGGCGTATCTGGCGGCAATGGAGGCAGCGCGCGACCTTAACGCCTACGTCTTTGAAACGCCGGAGCGGGCACTCGAGATGGCAGCCACCTCCGATGCGCGGATCGCCAAGGGCGAGGCGCTCGCGCTCGAAGGCGTGCCGCTCGGGATCAAGGACCTGTTCTGCACCGAGGGCGCCCATTCGCAGGCGGGGAGCCACATCCTCGACGGGTTCCGGCCGGTCTACGAGTCGACGGTCACCGCCAATCTGTGGGCCGACGGCGCGGTGATGCTCGGCAAGTTGAACATGGACGAGTTCGCCATGGGCTCGTCCAACGAGACCTCCTATTACGGCCCGGTGGTCAATCCCTGGCGGTCGACCGGCTCCAACGCGCCGCTGGTGCCCGGCGGCTCGTCCGGCGGCTCCGCCGCGGCCGTCGCGGCGCGGCTTTGCGCGGCGGCGACCGGCACGGATACCGGCGGTTCCATCCGCCAGCCGGCCGCCTTCACCGGCACCGTCGGCATCAAGCCGACCTACGGGCGCTGCTCGCGATGGGGGATCATCGCCTTCGCCTCGTCGCTCGACCAGGCCGGGCCGATCGCGCGCACGGTCCGCGACGCGGCGATGCTGCTTCGCTCCATGGCGAGCGCCGACCCGAAGGACACGACGTCGGTCGAGGTGCCGGTTCCGGACTACGAGGCGGCGGTCGGCCAACCGGTGGCGGGCCTGAAGATCGGCGTCCCCAAGGAATACCGCATGGACGGGATGCCGCCGGAGATCGAGGCTCTGTGGGAAGCGGGGAAGACCTGGCTCAAGGAAGCCGGCGCCGAAATCGTCGACATCTCGCTGCCGCACACCAGGTATGCTTTGCCGGCGTATTACATCGTCGGCCCAGCGGAGGCCTCGTCCAATCTCGCCCGCTATGACGGGGTGCGCTATGGGCTCCGGGTTCCCGGCGACGATGTCATCTCGATGTATGAGAACACTCGTGCGGCGGGCTTCGGCAAGGAGGTCAAGCGGCGGGTGCTGATCGGCACCTATGTGCTCTCGGCCGGCTATTACGACGCCTATTATCTGAGGGCGCAGAAGGTGCGCGCCCTGATCAAGCAGGATTTCGAGATTGCGTTCGAAGCGGGCGTCGACGCGATCCTGACGCCCGCGACCCCCAGCGCGGCCTTCGGGGTCGAAGCGATGGCGCTGGCGTCGCCGATTGAAATGTACCTCAACGACATCTTCACCGTGACGGTCAACATGGCTGGCCTGCCGGGGATTGCGGTGCCGGCCGGGCTCGACGGAAAAGGCCTGCCGCTCGCCCTTCAGGTGATCGGCCGCCCGTTCGACGAGGAGATGCTGTTCCGCCTCGGTCAGGTGATCGAAGAGGCGGCCGGACACTTCGTCCCCCAGCGGTGGTGGTAGCATCGCGCAGGGTGTACCGTCGGTGGGGGTCGAGGAGAGGAAGCCAGCATGACAGGATCGGAGCAGTTGATGCTCGTTGCCGCCTTGCAGACCTCGCTCGAGCATGACGATGCGCCGCCGACCGGGCTCGACGGCCCGCTCGAGTCGCTCTGGCACGTCGGCAAGGGCGACTACGAGCGCGCCCGCAAGCTGCTCGAGCCGGATTTCGGCAAGGAGGCGGCCTGGGTGCGGGCCCATCTGCATCGGCGGAAGGGCGAGCACGACGAGGCGCTCGAATGGTACAGGAAGGCGGGCAAGAACCCGTCGCCCGACGACGTTGACACGGAATGGAGCCAGATCGCAGCAGGCCTGTTGCTAAAGGTCTGAGTGGTGGCGGGCCGCGGCGCTGGATCGAAAAAGAGGGTGAAATGGACTTCGCTACGTTCAAGGCGTCGGTCGCAACGGACGATCCGCCCGCCGGCATGGCGGGGCCGCTGGTCGCGCTGTGGTATGCGGACAAGGGCAGCTGGCACCGCGCCCACGAGATCGTTCAGGACGACGAGAGCGCCGATGCCGCCTGGGTGCATGCCTACCTGCACCGGGTCGAAGGCGACCTGTCGAATGCTGCTTACTGGTACCGGCGGGCGAACAAGCCGGTCGCCGCAGCGTCGATCGACGACGAGTGGCAGGAGATCAGCCAGGCGCTGCTTGCGCGGGCCTGATCATTCGACGGCTATTTCTCCTTCAGCGGCGGCAGGCCAAGCCGGGCGAGAAGGGCCGACAGGATTGGCCGCTGCCCCGGCACCAGCTTCGCCGCCGCCTCGTCGGCGGTGAACCAGCCGCCGCGATCGACCTCCGGGAATTCCGTCTGCTTGCCGGATTTCGGCGGCCATTCCATGCTGAACAGATTGCTCGTCAGCCGGGCCGGGTCAAAGTCGGCCTCGACGGCCCATGCGACGATGCGCTTGCCGCTTTTTTGGCGGAACTTGCCGAGCGGGATGAAGGCGCCTGCGGGGGTGAAGCCGGTCTCCTCCGCGACTTCCCGCTTGGCTGCGGCCAGCTGGTCTTCGCCCGGGTGGCAGAGCCCCTTCGGGATCGACCATGCGCCGAGGTCTTTTGTCGCCCAGAACGGCCCGCCGGGATGCACGAGAAAGAACTCGGTCGCCGCGGCGCGCCGACGGTGCATGAGGATGCCGGCGCTCAGTTCAGGCACGATCAGGCGTCCACCGGCCTGGTGCGGAATACCAGGTGCCGGCCAATGACGCGACGAAGGCCACGCCGGCCGCCCAGCGCACCCAAACGGAGCGCTCGGTCCTGGACCCACCGTGACCGTCACTCGGCACTGCGCTTGCCTCAGCTGGTTGACGCGAGACGCTTCAAGATGCCGGAGACAGTCCCGATGTGGCAACCAGATAGCGTTCCGGCGGCTGTCTGTCTCGACGCGCGGTTCTTGCTCGGTGAGCGTTCCTGACGCACAGTCGCGGCCATGATGGAAAAATCGGGAGTCAAACGTGGGCGCCACCGATACGATTGACAAGACTCGACTCGGCCGGAGCGGCCTGACCGTTTCGCGGATCTGCTACGGCACGGGCCCGATCGGCAGCATGCCGGAGGTCTACGGGCATGGGGCGACCGAGGACGAGGCGCGGGAGACCGTACGGGCGATCTTCGCCGGACCGTCGAACTTCTTCGACACGTCGCGAAATTATGGTGCAGGTCGGAGCGAAGCGCGGCTCGGTGCGGTGATCCGGGAGATGGGCGGCCTGCCGGCCGGTTTCGTCGTCTCGACCAAGCTCGACCGCAATCCGGAAACCAACCGTTTCGATGCGCCGTCGATGCGGCGCTCGCTCGAGCTGAGTCTTGAGGCGCTCGGCCTCGACCGGGTGCATCTCCTCCACCTGCACGACCCGGAATACGCCGCCGACCTCGACGAGGTGACCAAGCCCGGCGGCGGGTTGGCGGAGCTCTACAAGATCAGGGATGAGGGACTTTGCGACGCGGTCGGCCTCGCCGGGGGCCGGGTCGACATCATGATGCCGATCCTCGAACGCTTCGACTTCGATGCGATGATCACCCACAACCGCTTCACCCTTGTCAACCGCAACGCCGAGAAAATGATCGACTTCGCCCACGGCAAGGGGATCGCCGTGCTCAACGCGGCGCCGTTCGCCGGCGGCGTCTTGGCCAGGGGGAGCGCCTCCCATTCGCGCTACGTCTATCAGGAGGCGAGCGAGGCGATGCTCGCGCCAGTGCGTGCGGTGGAGGCGATCTGCGCCCGCTACGACGTGCCGCCCGGCGCCGTGGCGCTGCAGTTCTCCATGCGGGACTCGCGCATCACCTCGACCATCGTCGGCGTCGGCCGCGCTCACGAGATTGCAGAGATCGCGGCCTGGGCGAACCACCCGATCCCCGACAGGGTGTGGGAGGAATTGGCCGCGCTGCCGGCCAGCCGCGACGATCCCGAGGCGACCCGGAACTACGTCGCGCCGTCGTAGGGGCGGAATTGTGGGGAAAGGTGATGACGCCCGGCGGCAGGCGACAATTCAGCGACGGGAGCGGACGACGCTCTTGATCGGCCGGGCGGGCTTGCCCGAGAGTTCAGCGATACGGCGGTCCTGATCCATGATGACGGTGAGGGCGGGCGCGTCGCCGTCGAGGCCGCCGAGTTCGGTGGCCGGCACTTTGCGGTTCGAGGTGCGGCCGCCGTCTTCATAGAAGACGTCGAAGAGGACGACGCTGCTCTCCGTGCGCGATTTTATCCTGGCCATGGCTCGGACTCCTTACGGTTTCTCGATTCCGGGCTCGGCCGGTGTTTCGTCAACAGGCGGGCCTTCGCCCCGCTCCGCCTTGCGCTTGGCGGCATCTTCTTCGCGGCGGCGCAGCTTTTCCTGCTTCTTCTGCTGCTTGGCGCGGTCACGATCGCCCCGCGCCTGATTGTAGTTCGGCCTGAAGGCCATCGGACTCTCCTTCGAGGGCAAGAGCCTGGTTGCAAGCGGAGCCGGGGCTCCGGACAGGGAAAAGCCCGGCGCAGGCGCGCCGGGCTCGTGTTACCGGCGAATTGCCGGCGATCAGGCGTTCTGGAGGTTCGACGCGGCGTCCTTGCCGCGCTCGCTGACCACGTCGTAGCTGATCGTCTGACCCTCGGTGAGGGTGTGCATGCCGGCCCGCTCGACGGCCGAGATATGGACGAATACGTCCTTCGAGCCGTCCTTCGGGGTGATGAAGCCAAAACCCTTCTGGGTATTGAAGAACTTCACGGTGCCTGTAGCCATTTTCGGGTATTTCCTTTGTTGAGAACGCGGAGCGCGTCATTTGGCCGGCGACCATCGCGCGGCCGTCGTATCCAAGTTCGCGTTGTCTTGAGGAAGTCCCCGTGCGGGGCAGCTGCAGCAAGGCAGAGCAAAATCTGGAACGCGCCTGATATAGGTCAGCGCCGATCAAACGGCAATGGGAGGCGGCGAAGGAGGCTGAGTAGGGCGGGCGCTCGACTGCTTTGGTGGGATGGCGACGAGGAGCAAGCCGCCTCTGCAACACGAAAATGACACACTCCATCGTTGCCGCGCTCGGGTTCTCGCCGAGCCGGATCATGAATCGCTTCCCTCATTCCCCCTCGAAGCGAGGGGTGGCGGGCGTCTTCAAGAACGCCTGTCCGAGTTTAGTCTCTGTGGGGCGCTCATCGAGACGCCCGCCGCGGCGTTTTTTGGCGCAAGGTCCACGCCGGGGGCACATGGGGGGCGGCCCATGGCGGGCTTCCCCATGCGAAGGCCGGCGACCCCGACCTTCGTGAGCAGGCGGCGCCGTTGCCGGTCACTCGCCGTCCTCTGCGGCTCCTTCTTGGCCCCGGTTTCCCGGGCTCGCATCCGCCAAACATCCGCCCCGGGTCTTGCGGGACGGGATCCGGCGGAGGCACCGCGCTCACGCACCCGTTGCCGAACCGTTCACCGGTCTCCGGCACCGGCTTGTCACCGGCGGGTGGCACCTCGGACCTCCAGGCGGCCGCTTGCGAGGCAGGCCGCCAGGACGCCGCACCCCGCTCCACCGAACGAACGCCTCCGGACGGCGCCCTCAACGAGCGGGGATGCGCCGCATTATGAGGCGCGGGCAGCGAGCGGGGATTTCTTTTTTGTTATGCCCGCTGGGGCCGGGCAGGGCGATAATGGAAAGTTTGCCTTTCAAAGCCCCCACGGTGGATTTGGCGGGCGCGGGGACATAGGCTCGCGCCGACGTGCGGCCGTGAGTTCCGGGCGAGTCCGACCGGGCGGCCGCCGAGGAGGATGACCGATGAAGGGACTTCTTGCCGCCGCTGTGCTTGTCGTGCCGCTGTTCGTCGCCGCCGAGGCGCAGGCGCACACCGAGCAATACTGCGAGAAGCACGCTACCGAATATGCCGATTCCAACACCCACGGGGTGGGACAGACGCTCGGCACTGCGGCGGTCGGCGCGGTCGCCGGGGCCGTGGTCGGCGGCATTCTCAACGGCAACAAGGGCGCCGTGACCGGGGCGGTGGTCGGCGGCGGCGGCGGCGCGGCCGTCGGCGCGGTGCGCAGCAGCAAGGAGTGGCAGAAGAACTACGACAAGTACTTCGACTCCTGCATCAAGGAGTAGGGGGGGCGGAGCAGCGGGAGCGACGCTCGCAGTTCGGGGATAAATGCCTTCCCGGTGAAGACCGCGCCAAACGCTGTCGTCCTCCTCCCCGGCTTGACCGGGGATCAGACCGGAGGACCGTCGGCCGCTGACGAGACGTCGAAAGCCAGGCCACCGCTGTTCAACTTCCTCCCCGCCTGCCAGATGGAGAGCGGTCCTCCGGTCAAGCCGTAGGACGACAGGATGAGAGGGACGTGCCCACCCGGAGAGGGGTCATGAAGATCGTCTCGGGCGGCGAGAGCGGCGTCGACCGCGCGGCGCTCGACACGGCGATCGCGCTTCATATCCCCTATGGCGGCTGGGTGCCGAAGGGCGGCTGGGCCGAAGATTTCCCTTCATGCGCAATGTCGGACGGAAAACCGGTACCCACTTTTCCTGACATTGCTGCCCCGCCGGGTCTGCTCGCCGTCTATCCGGACCTCACGCCGACGCCCTCGGCCGACCCGGCCGAGCGCACGGCACGGAACGTGCGCGACAGCGACCGCACCCTGATCCTCACCGGCGCCGGGGGCCTCGCTGCCTCGCCCGGAACGGCGCTGACCGTGCAGATCGCCGAGGAGATGGGCCGGCCGCATCTCGTGGTGAACGCCGACGACCCGGGCGCGGCCAAAACGGTGCGCGCCTGGCTCGCCGACGCGCCGGCCGGGCTCGTCCTCAACGTCGGCGGGCCGCGCGAGAGCGAGGCGCCGGGGATCTACGCGGCGGCGCGGCAGGTGTTGGAGGCGGTGTTGAGGCGGGACGTGCCGCCGTAGGATGCGGCCCGGAGGACGACATAGGAGTGGGTGCGTCGGCGGACATGGCGGGATTTCCGGTGGGTGGGGAGGTGGGGAGAACGCCGGGGCCATGCCATGCATCGGCCGCGCAGTTGAAGCCTACCTCGCGTGCGGTTGAAGCGCGGCTTGGGCGGGGCGCCGCATAGACGGCTCCTCGCTCGCTACCGTCGGTGACTTCCTGAGCAGCGCTAGGTGTTGAATGGCGCATGGAACGAAGAATACCGGCTTTTGGAAAAATAGTGCTATCCTGCGGACAGAATTCCACCATCGTCGCCTCCAATTCAGAGCCGATCGTAGCTGGATTCGTTTCGGGTTGATCTCCATGGAGACTTGTGGGGGCGTCCGGTTAGGGCCACGAGGACGGACTTCACAAAGGGAGACACCATAATGTTGAAACTCAGTTGCACAATTATTGCCTTACTATTCGTCGCGCCGATGAGCATCGCGATGGCCGCGCCCAACACAAACTCCAAGGGGCAGAAGTGCATTAAAACGGGGACAGAACGGAGAGTCGGTACTGATCAGGACGGCAACAAGTTAGATTGCCTGTTTGACAGCTGCACAACGTGCAAGTCGGTTGAAGGAAAAATCGACTGCAACAGCCTCAGCACTGAATATACCAATGCCAGAGACTGCAAACCCGTCGCCGACGCCGGGCCAAAAACCAGATTTCTCCTTGAAAAGCAGCAATTAGTGGCTCCACCAGCGGTCATGACGACTCCGCCGCCATCCACAGCTCCCCAGAAGCTGCCGCCAGCGCCCAATGTCGGTGGCGCAATAATGGTCGCGCCGAAATAGGCGGAACCGTATGAGAAAAGACCCCCGCAGTGCGTGGCTGACGGCGGCGCTGGGGCGGGATGTGCCGGCGTGAGAGGCGTTGCCGGCGTAAGGTGCGCAAAGCATGCCCTCGGGCCGGCCGAAGGCCGGACCCGGGGGGCGCGGAACGCGCCGTGCCCACGTCAGGTCGCCGAACCCGCGTGGGCACGCTTCGCCCCCGCCTTCGCGAGGACAAGCTTGCCCACCCTACGCTTGCTGGGGAGGATTGGAAGCGAGTAAGGCGCAATAGCGGAGCGTATTGCGCCAGCACGGCCCAGGCCGTGAAGGTAGGCTTGCCGAAAAAGGCGGATTACACTCCGCTAATCCGCCCTACGCGCTACCTTTGTCAGCTATGTAATTCTGAAGCGCGCTCCGCACGTTTGGGCCTGAAGCCCGTTTATCATAATAACTAATTAAGTATGATCGCGCGTTTCGGTCATCCCCCAAGATCCTAATGTATGAATCTATTAATTTTCCGCGCGCCAGCGGGTAAATCAACGATACTCCTAAATTCATGAGATATGGAATTGATACAGAGGGCGGGCCTGACATCTCCCGATCATGCTGGAGTGCGTGAACCGCGAATTTCTTTATTGACTTGCGATCGTCAGAATCTAGACAATGCTGAAGAATACCCAATTTCTGGTTTGGATCGCTGGCTGCTACGACTTCTTTAATGATCGTGGCGATAGCGTCGGTGTAATTCAAGCTCTCGGTGGAGGGAGATGGGAGTGGTTCGGTGAGCCGTATGGAAGCGACTACGTATCCCTTACGAGTATTAAATTTCGCGCCCCTTATGTTTTCCTTGCTGAATAGCGTCTTATAAAAGATGCAATCAGTTAAGTTCGCGTCGTGCAGAACGTAAATTCGTAGATCTTGGTTGGAGAGGTCACATCCACTTAAATCAGCCCCAATGAAATCAACTTTGGGGTCAAGTCCCGAGATTTCAGCTAATTTGACAAACTCATCGGTGTCCGCAAGAGCGAGCTCGTAAAGTTGCCGTTCAATATCCGAGTCAATCATGGTCGTTCGCCGGCATAAGAAGCTCATCGAGCTTCAGTGGCGCTCCAAAATGGCGAAGGAGCCTTAGGCGGCCCAACGTCTTCTTATTCACGCTGCCGAAAACACCTGCCTCACCTCGGACGGACAGGCCGTGGGGTGGCACCGTTAGCAGAAGTTCTACTTTCGCCGGGGACCCGGTCAAACACACGCCACAGAAGCTTGCCGCGTTTAGGATTGGACCAAGTAGAGGCTCGGAAGCACCATCTTTGTTTTTGAAGGCACTCTCGATGAGCCAGCGGGGATTCAATTCGCTTCCTATAGGAACGATCAAATAATGCTCTTTGGTAGCAGTCTGCTCCAACGCAAACTGCTCACCCTGCGCGCGGACGTTCTTTTTAGCCGCGGTGGGCTTTGCCTTCGCCCCTCCGGCGAGATCGACCTCGACGGAGGCGCCGACGGAACCTTCTGACGACGAATCATGCTTTGAAGAGGTGGCGGCCTTCTGCTCCACAGACACCTTGAGAGCAGGGGTGTCGTTGAAGCTCCAGTCATCCTCAGGCGCCTTGCAGTTCGTCAGAGCAAGAGTGAGGTTGGCAATATGTGCCGCGACGTAGAGTTCGCCTTGAATGAGACCGAGATATCGGTACTTATGGAAGCCAAACTGAATCTCCGAGAAACGCAAAGTTAGTGCAATTCTCGAAGTCGGCTTGTTTGATTCCTTGAGTAGCAGAGAGCCGTAAGCGATAGGGTCGGTCAATGGCTGAGGCCAATTCAATCGTGTCTAACCGGCCAATAATGTAACCATACCGATAATTGTCAATGATTGCAGCTTAACCGCTTATGGCCAACTGCAAGTCAACCTTACTCCGCCGCCTCCCGCCCCGGCCTCTGAGCCGCCGCGTTCCCGCGCCGCCTTGGCGCGGGCGAGCACCGGCTTCGGGAAGGCGCCGGTTTCCCCTCGGGTCAAGCCGGAGGGCTGAAGGCTCACCCGCTTCACCGTGACCTGTCGGCGTGGCTTTATGCGGACACTGGCAACAGTTCGAGCACGCGGCCGTGCTCTGCAGCGGCCTTCACGTCGCCGCGGCGCAGCGCGAGCGTGACCGTTTCGAGCTTGAGCGCGTCGGCGGCCGTCATGGTCGGCGACCAGCTGTCGTCGCTGTAATGAAGGTCGACGACGACTTCGGCGGCATATTTGCCTTCGTGGATAAGTTTCGTCCGCTTCCTCGTCATTTCCGTTTGCCCAACACGTGCCGTCATACCCGTCCGGCCTTCGGCCGGCCCGAGCACATGCCTTGTGCCGGGCATCCACGCCTTTTTCGGCCCAGCGTCAAGACGTCGATGGCCGGGTCAAGCCCGGCCATGACGGGGTAGGGGATCGCTCCGATGCGGCTCATGATTCGCGGCGGTGCTCTCTGGATCGCCCCTTCCGCGGTGAGACACCCCCTCCCGAAATCGCTGCGCGATTTCGACCTCCCCTCAAGGGGGAGGTTAGGCCCTCGGGTCAACGCGGCGACCTACTCTGCCGCTTCCCTTCCAGCCCCAGCTGATCCACCCCGTTCCCGCGCCGCCTTCGCCCGCGCCAGCACCGGCTTGAGGAAGGCGCCGGTGTAGGAGCGCTTCACCTTGACGATGTCCTCAGGACTGCCGGCGGCGACGATCTCGCCGCCGGCGTCGCCGCCCTCGGGGCCGAGGTCGATGATCCAGTCGGCGGTCTTGATCACCTCGAGATTGTGCTCGATGACCACCACGGTGTTGCCCTGCTCGACCAGCTCGTGGAGGACTTCGAGCAGCTTCTCGACGTCGGCGAAATGGAGGCCGGTGGTCGGCTCGTCGAGGATGTAGAGGGTGCGGCCGGTGGCGCGCTTCGACAATTCCTTCGACAGCTTGACGCGCTGCGCCTCGCCGCCGGAGAGCGTCGTCGCCTGCTGGCCGACATGGA
>Ga0210144_1000418_pt1 | contig 22996 bp, 14 predicted proteins | sample Muzzi_PWA_D2_FD_185532 | JGI IMG/M metagenome (GOLD analysis project Ga0210144, IMG submission 185532) | Wetland microbial communities from San Francisco Bay, California, USA, that impact long-term carbon sequestration - Muzzi_PWA_D2 (SPAdes) | ecosystem: Environmental > Aquatic > Marine >...
GTTTAAGGCTATGCCAAAGCCATCTCGATACTCTACAATGACCCCTTCCGGATAGTTCTTAATTGCTATTCCCAACTGGTTATAAAGCTTCTTTAAGACGGCATGTTCCAGGTCACCTTGTTTACTGTCAGCCCCTACATAGGTCACACTTCCTTTGCCCAATTGATGAAAGGTGACCGCTGATCTGCCATCGTAAAAATCACCGGAATAAATTCCCCAGGTTTTTGTGTTTTCTCCGGATTTTAAGATATCTCCCCAGCTCGTCCATGCAAATTTTTGGCCATCCAACTCCACATTATTTGAATCATAAGATCGCAGAAGGTCATAAAATTCTATTTCACCGCCAATGAGTTCATAAATGGGCTCAGCGTGTTTGGCTTCCCACAAGTGACCTCTTTCATCCTGGTGGCCTGTTCTGCACGATATTACCAGATTACCTCCATCCTTCACATATTTGGTTAGCTTTTGAATCAGGGCTTTGCTCATCTGCTGATAAGCAGGAAGTACAACGACCGGATAAATGGAGAAATCCATTGTATCCCGGATGAAATCAACGGGCGATCCAAATGACTTTAAAGCTTTGTAATATTTCAATACATGCTCTTCTGTGTTCCAGACCTTGGTTTGTTTGTTCTGGTTTATTGCTACTGTGTTGTCTGGGTCGTATAGAATGGCGGTTCTTCGCTTCAAATAATCGTCCGGATCTTTAGATGCAGGATTAAAATTCTTTCTTAAGAACTGTACCTCTTCGATAAATTTTTGATATTCTAATCCACCCCTTGTCGGAGTAATTCCGTCCGTTCCTACGATGCCGTAGTGATACTGTTCATAGCCATAAATCGGCGCCCTAAACCGGTAGGTGCAGGTGAATTTGCTGCCTCCGGCAAAGACATGCCACAGCCATAGCCGCACAGCACCTGGCAAGGGTTGTGAGTTGATGCTGCCCCAGTTTACCTGTCCTGGTTGTAATTCCATTACGCCATATATAGGTGTAATGGGTCTGAAGTAGTCATTTGCCATGGCGATCCTGGAATATTCCCCAACCCGGTATCCTTTAGGACCGATCCCTTCATGCTCACCGTAAACCATATAACGGGTGTAGGTAATGAAGTCCAGTTCCTTACTCATTCCTATAAAACTGGCATCATACATGGGAATGTAGTTGGTGGTAATCCACTGGTCCGCTGAGGCGTATTTTCGTACGGTTTCGGCTTGTTCATCCAGAAAAGTCGCCGTTTCTTCATTGCAAAAGCGGTTGTGGTCCAACCGCTGGTAAAGGTTCATGCCCCATTGTGAATGTTTAGGGAGGTTGATCTCTGAAAAATCGCTGTATGTGCCACTCCAGAAGTTCGTTCCCCAGGCTTCATTGAGTTCGTCAATGGTCTTATATTTTTTTCTCAGCCAGTCCCGGAAACGATCCTGTGCATCCTTTCCGTAGTCGACTGCCGGACGTGGTTCATTATCCAGCTGCCATCCTATTACTCTATTATCCTGACCATAGTGTTTAGCCAGCTCAGCGATCATCTTTTGCGAATATTGCCGGTAGTAATTATTTGAAAAAGAAGCATGCTGGCGAGAGCCATGATCCATAGTAGTGCCATCTTCCATTGTGATGAGAACATCCGGATGTTTTCGGACCAGCCAGACGGGAGGTGTAGCGGTAGAAGTACACATGATCACTTTGAGATTGTGTTTTGCTGCCAATGCAACGGCTTTATCAAGCCATTCAAAATTGTAAACTCCTTCTTCCGGTTCGAGTTGTACCCAGGCAAATTCAGCAAAATGAGTGAATTCGAAACCCATGTCTGCCATTTTCTTTAAATCCCTATCCCATTGAGATTCATCCCAATGTTCAGGGTAGTAGTAAGCGCCAACACTCGTCAGTTGTTTTGTTGGAAAAGAATTTTCAAGCTGTTGGGCAAAACCGCTGCACAATGAAAACATCAGCAGTATGGTGACTAATTTTTTCATCATAAAAAACCTTAACCATCTATTCATAAACATAGTTCTATTTTGTTGCCAACCTCCAAAACTTCCCGGAAAAGCATATCATAGGAATAAATATGAAGTTGATACATAAATAAAATACTTTGAGCAATTATATCCATCATGTTCTATCCAATATGGATATAAGAATGTTCATTGAATTGAATTAATGCCCTTAAGAGTAGGAATCGCTTCAATTATACTTCCATCTTCATCAAATTCCAGCTTATCCATACAAACTTCCCGATGAAAACCAGCAGATCTTCCCATGGTGATCCCTTTGGGCCGGTTAAATCGGTGATAAATGATATACCAGGCATCGGTATCAGGCACATTGATCACTGAGTTGTGGCCGGTACCGTATATTGTCGCCTCTTCATCTTTTGCGATAACGAGGTTCTCTTCAGGAATAGTCAATGGTCCGGTTGGTGATGCCATGAAAGCGTATCTTACCCGATAATTGGGACTACGTGTATCATCTTCTGACCAAAGACAATAGTATTTTCCATTGCGGCAGAAGACCTCTGTTCCTTCTCTAAATGTTTCATCGGGCGTCAATACTTTGATCGTTTTCTTATCGATGGAGATCATGTCATTGTTTAATTCGGCCACAGCCATATACCCATTCCCCCAATACAAATATGGTGTTCCTGACACCGGATCAATGAAAACATCCGCGTCAATTTCCTGTCCACCCGAAACGCCTTCCGGTTTAAAATCAATCAGTGGTTTTCCGCTGTCAACAAATGGTCCCGTCGGATTATCAGAAACAGCCACTCCAATTTTCTGGGCGGCTGTGAAATAATAGAAATATTTATATGTATCATCTATTTTTACCTCTGCAATTGTTGGGGCCCAGGCATTGCGATCAGCCCACGATACGTCAGTCGTAAGATCCAGGATCTTTCCTTCAGGATTCCAGCTGACCAGGTCATTGGAAGAAAAAGTTTCAAAATATTTACCCGACCAATTGTGAAATCCATCACTGGTTGGATACAAATAATATTTTTCGTCTTTTTTGGAATACAGAATTTCCGGGTCCGCATAATAACCTTCTATTATGGGATTGTGATCTATGTGAGCAGAAACTTTTGCATCCCTGGATTGATCACCATAAGAGATGGCGTATGAAACCGGGCCATTAGAAAAATTCTGTGGTCCCGATTTGTCTGTGGAGACATTCCGAAAAAGGGTGAACTGTGGGTCGAATTCGTCAAGTGCTGTTCCGGATTTTAAAGGAATGTAAATTGTATTTGATTCATCATCAATAACCAGATTGTTTTGTTTAACCTCCGAAGCTTTCACTCCTATAACCAAATTCCCCAACTGCCCCCATTTATTAAGAAGCGCATCCAACTCCCTTTGTGTAATTGATATCACCGAGCCATGACGGGGATGAAAATCCATGGAGATTTCCGAATCAATTACGTTGAAGTTTTCAAGGTCTGTCGACTCACAGAATTGATACTGTCCCATGGTATACACGTCATACATCAATATGTACTTATCAGAGTTGATCAGTTTAAAAGTTCCCGATCCCTCCACCTGGTCCTCCGTCTGGTCCACGTGCTCCTTTCCCACAACATAACCTTTGTTGATCTTATCAGACACCGCTTTTAATATCCCTTTTGCACCTTCATCTTCATTTTTGAAAAACAAATGGTACTTCCCATCCTTGTAAACAATATCTCCATCAATACAAGCCCCATCTTTAAATAAAAGCTGTTTGGGTTCGCTTTCCAGTCCTGTAAAATCACTGTTGGCATAGGCATAATAAATAATATCCGGATCCTGTTCGTGACGCATGGACCAGTAGATCATATACTTTCCTGAATTCTGATCATAAATTGTCTGAGGTGCCCACACCCTGTTGACATCACCAAAATTTTCAGGATAGGTCTGTGGAATGTCAATGATGCTGTGTGACCAGTTGATTAAGTCCGGGGATTTTAACAATACCATGGCTGTATTTTCCCAGCCCATTTCAGGTACGTATAGATCCGTGACAACCATATAAAAAGTGCCATCTTCTCCACGGAGGATATGTGGATCTCTAACGCCCCCGGAAGAACTGATGTTTTTTGAGTCGATAACCGGTTTATTTCCATTGAGTGCCCGGTAATTGTAGCCATCTGTGCTTATGGCATAATGCACCTGTTCCTGCCCCGGTCCGTTTCCCGTAAAATAGGCAAACAGATAGGCAACCATTTCGTCACTACCGTCATTCGACTGGCAAGAAAAAAGTAGTAATAACAGTCCGACAAAAAATGGGTGTAGGAAATGATTCCCTTTGGTTTTAGCTTTTCTATGTTTCATTATTTTAAAATTTTAATGTGCAAAATGGATTAATACCGGTCACCAACAATTATTTTATCCCCAGAATCGTCAACTTTAAACAAATGAGGAATTCGTATGTATCGTCCATTCACATTTTTATGGCTATGAACAGACATCAATAGCTTTCCATCAAAAGTTCGAAACAGCATACCGTGTCCAAAATTCGGAGGAGTAACAGGTTCTTCTTCCTGCACCCAGGGACCGTCCAGTGTACCACTTTGGGAATAGGCTACACCCTGGGTGTAAACATCAAAAACCCAACTTGACCATAACATACCCAATTTACTGGTTTGAGTTAGAAATAGCCAGGAACCATCAGTAACCTTATTGGGGATGATATTTCCATTCTCATCCCGCTCTTTGCTCCAGGGCGAATCATGCGCACGAAATAGTACCTTTCCTTCACCAATTGAGCCGCTCAGGTCGGGTTTTAATTCTATCTTTTCAATGGTGCCATTCCAGTTTTGAAGCCATTCATAACAATAAACCATATAGGGTTTTCCATCTTTATCTACCCGAAATGTTCCGTCCAGGGTTGGTTTGTCCGCCGGCAAGTATGTAGGATCATCCATAGGAACATAGGGACCATCCGGATGATCACTGACCAGCACATGACTGGCACGTCGTTCTATCACGTTGCCTTTTACGGTATCAATTTTTACATCTCTGTTGGTGAAGGTGGCGAAATAATAGTATTTACCTTTATACTGATGTAGTTCCGCCGCCCAGATCATGGGATTGGGTCCCATCCAGGAATCAGGATCCATCTTTGTCACTTTATAAGGGCCTGTCCATTTTCTCAGGTCTTTGCTTTTCCATAACAAACCACCCGACCCTGTCATATAATAAGTCGATGTTTTTTTATCAGCTAAAATGCATGGATCACTAAGGCGAATGAAATCCAAAGGAATATCTTCTTTGAATTTAGATTTCCAGTTTTGAGAAAAAACCTGGGAAAGAGTTAAAATAAGTATTAAATCTGCGACAAGTATTTTACAAATCATAATGTATAGATAGATAAAATTAGCTTTCAGATACTTTTCTCATAAGATCAAAATAATGTCATATTATTACCTTGGCTATCTCCACTTTTTTCAGTGTTCATCGAGCTATTATCGATTAGCGTTAAGCCAATCGTGGAATATCGGTCTGACGGCTACAGCAATAAAGCTGGAAATGGCATCCCCGGCCACCGAGCCGTCTGACCGTTTGATGCCCTATTGGAAAGACCATGTTTAACACGACACTAGAAACGCTTTGTCATGATCTTGGTAATTCTATGGTTTATATTATTATTTAATTTTTATCATTTACCCGGAAACAATTATGCGCTTTTCGACTCCTTTATCCTAATCAAAAGTTTATTTTAATATTATCTAATATCCGCACCGTAAGCATCCTTCTCCCTCAGGGATCCCTTACAGGCCAGAACAGCTCAGACTATGACTGTTTAATTGTCAATTGGTTCTGGAGTCTATCTTTTTCTCTATCCACTGCCTTTTTGTGCTTTTTTGCAAAAAAACAAAAAAAACTAAGGCGAACTTATTCCTCATTTTTGTATCAATTATTAATCTAATAATAAATAGACGGAATTTTAATAACATCTTCCCGAAAAGATTCTTCCTCTCCAGTTCCAATCAGATATATCCGTTCATTTGATTTTTGCATGGTAGAAGTTAGTTCCGGGTATGGTTTGTTGGTGATGTTTACTACCCCAATGTTGTAGTTCTCACCATCAAACCTTCCATAAAACGGTTGATCGACCCACTGGAAATAGCTACAATCAAAATGAGAACAAACGTGATCAGTTTTTTTTAGGATAGCTTTAAGGTTATTCATATTGGTTTGGTTTTAGTCAGGAATTTGAAAATATGACAAGCAATTTCTGAGGTTGCTTATACTTTTCCCATCACTCTTTCTGATAAACTCTTATATAATCAACCTCGTATTTCCTAGGAAATGAGGTAGCTGATGGATCACCACCATTTGAACCAAGTGCAAGGTTCAGTAAAACATAATGCGGTTGATGGAAAGGATTAAAACCATCGGCATTCAATGTTTTACTCAAATCCACTTCGTTAAGCATTTCATCATCAAGATAAAGTTTGATATAGTCCGCTGTCCATTCCATTTTCCAAATATGAAACTTCTCAGGCCATTCGGGATCTTTTTCCAGGAAGTGTGCAAACTTTACTTTTTCATCGTCCCAAACTGATTGATTATTCTCATCAGCCCAAGCCGCATTAGCAAGGATTGTGGGCTCGCCCTGCACCCGGTAAAACTCCATGATATCAATCTCGCCATTAGCCGGCCATCCACGGTCCGGGTGTGTGCCCAGGGTCCAGATGGCAGGCCACATACCTTTGGCCGTGTCGACGCGGGCGCGGATCTCAAAAACCCCATACTGAAACGACTGATTTCCCCGAGTGTTGATACTCGCAGAAGTGTATTCCGCATAACGTCGGTTTTTTCGCCAATCAGTACTAGTAGAATCATAAGATTCATTTTCAACCTGTTCACGACGCCCCTCAATCACCAGTAGTCCATCTTCGATATTGGCATTACCGGGCTGATACCACTGTAGCTCCTCATTACGGACAAAACCGTTCTCATACGACCAGTTGGATGAATCCGGTTTGTCACCTTCATCGAACTCATCGCTCCAAACCATCTTGTAATCTTCAATTGTCGAAGGCGTGTTGTCCGGCTCATAGGGTGATTGTGATTGCCCGCATGCTGCGAGGGTCATCATTAATGGTATTGTGATTCCATTGAATATTTTCATCTCCGTTCTAAGCTGGTTTAGTTTTTACATTTTTGTTTTCTCCCTTTCGCCCCTTGCATTTATTCCCATTTTCTTTAGTATTAGCGTAATATCCCCGCCCAAAGATGAGCAGGATTTAATTGAATCGTTCGTTGAAAAGCCTCTTGTGCACCTTTCTTATCGCCAAGTCCAAGTTTGCCCAACCCAATCAGGTAGTGCGCATTGGCCTTCCGTTCACGCTCATTCTCATTAGTACTGAATTTCTCAAAGAAATCAGACCGATTATCTCCTGAAAGTAAATGCTGGCCCTTGTCAATTAACCCGGAAAACTGTTCCCTGGCTTTATCTATCTGTCCAAGCTTTTTGTAGGCAAGAGCTTGCTGATATTTCATTTCGTTCCAGCCATAATCTGATTCGATCGACATTCGATAGTACTTTCGGGCCTTTTCGGATTTCCCCATAGCATCACAGGCTTCTCCCATGAAGTAGTAGACCTGTCCTTCCCGGTTTCCCCCTCCTACTTCCAGGTTTTTAGGATAGATCAAGGCCTGCTCGAAATCGTTAATTGCCTGGTCATATTCCCGGTTCTCCAGCCGTTTTCGACCGCGTAGCAAATAAGCATCGACCCATTGATCATGGATATTACCAACGCCCTCTATTTTCCGGAAGTGGTGATTTTTGAGTATATCTATTGCTTCCGTATAACGCCCGTGAAATATCAGAAGGCGAATTTCACGGGAAAGAGCCGCATCATCTTGTTTTACTACGTTGTGATTTTCTTCAAGCAGGGCGAGGCGTTTTGCTGGCGACTCACTACCATTCTCGTAATACTGGTCCAGTTCGGCATAGTATCTCGGATCGTCCGGATTTAACCTCAAGGCCTTTTCCATCGCCTCGATCGCTTTTTCGGTATTATTAAGGGTATGCGAATAAGCAAATGCCAGGTTACGATACGCAATTGCAAAGGAGTCATCCATCTCTACCGATTTCTCCCATTCCTTTATAGCTCTTTCAGGATTGTTATCGTAATAAAGGTTGCCCAAGTAGTAGTGTGCTTTGGAATCCTGTGGCACCGTTTCAAGAGCTGCTTCCAGCACGACAGCCGACTCAAACCGGTACGGGAAGCAATAATCAGACGGCATAGTACTCGCCAGCTGATAGTTTTCTTTCGCTTTTGAGTCATCACCTTGCTGTTCCCAGTAGTAACCCAGATAATAGTAAATCAAAGGATAGGTGTTTAGTGCCCTTAATTCCGCATCGGCTGCCCGGTTCAACACCTCAATTGCCTCTTCAAAGAAGCCGGCATTTCCGTAATCGATAGCGAGCTCGAGGTAACTTTCTACGTCATCCTGCATCTGTTCGTTCAGCTTTTTGAGCACCAGTTCACTATCATTTAAAGATAAATAAAGCTCATTAGCAGCCCAGGCATTCAACGGATCCTTCCCGATAGTTTTTTGTACGGTCTGGCGAGCTTCTTCAATTTTGCCCATTTTCCTCAAGACAGCTGCTTTCAAAACGTACGCGTTACTGTTCAGTGCATTGGTGGAAATAGAATGTTCAAGATGCTCCAATGCCCTCTCGTAATCACCATTTGAGGCATCTATGGTCGCTATCAGGTAATATGCCGGGGCATGCCAGGAAAAATCCCATGTCGACTTATACAGCCACTTATAGGCTTCATTCTTTTCACCCTGCTTGAGCAACGTCACACCCAGGTAATACAGCGATTCAGCATTTTTGGGAGCTGTATAGTCATAAGTTACCGTTTCCACTGCCGTCCGAAGATATTTCTCTGCTTGATCGAAATTTCCTTTCTTCAAATAGCTGATCCCAAGCTGGGTATTAACAAGCGAATGATGCGGGTCCCGTTTCAGTGCTTCCTCGTAGTACTGCATCGGGTCAACCGTGGGATTGTAGAACTGCTCAAGGCGAAGACCTTCTCGATAAAGCTGTTCAACAGTCTCTATTTCACGAGGCAATTCCGGAGGCTTAACGGCTTCTGGCATCGGCTTATTTTCCTGTTTGACCGGCTGATAAACAATTACTTCATTGCCATGTGAATCAAACAGCCGGAGATGCAGGTCAAATTCGTTAACTGACGCTGGCAGTTCCATCTCTGCAAAGAATGGAGCTTGCGGTGAGACAGTCACCCGCTTCTCAAAGATATCCTTTTCTTTCGCACTCAAAACAATTCGGGCATCCTCAAACACAGCGGTGGTATTGACGCCCAATTTGACTTTATTGTCTGCCACATTCAGGTTCAGGGCTGCATCAGTGTTTGCTTTTTTTACACCTTTGATGTTACGCAATGGCGAGAAATATATGTTGGCCGTTTTCACCATGGTAGGATTTACCCAACTGTAGTCAGGTTGGTTGTCGGAATAGGTTCCTGCCATCAATTCGAGATAAGGCCCGCTGGTGTCGGTCAGAATAGCATCCCACATGCTCCCTACAGAACCCGGACCCCATTCGAAAAACTTCCGGCCGGTCATAATATGTGGGTTGCCAACAATGAGTGTACCCGCCTCTTTGCCATGATCATATCCGGCCACAAAATTGCCCATGCCCCATGCAAAGATCGAGATCGGAGTAGGGTGGTTTTTCCACCAGCTAACGTCTACGGCTTTTCCTTCTTCATGTGCCCCATACTTCTGGTGGGAAACAGGCCACTCGGTAAAATGGGTTTTGCTATGTGACGTTCCATATTGCGTTGATGGGGGGAAGATCACCTGGTAATGCTCGTTGGCATGCACAGCCGTGTTGGCAAAAATCAGGAAAGAATGCTCCAGCGGGGTCCGGTTATAGAGCTTGATCGTTGTTTCTACATAAGATTTGCCGGGATACAGGGTATAACCTACCAACCACCTCATGCGGTGACGACGTTCAATTTCGCCAACCCAAATTGATTTACTCCCATCAGGATGTTCTTCTATTTCATAATCGATCGGCATATATGTAGATGCCCGATGATGATGGGGTATATTCCATTCCAACCCACCAGAAGTCCAGGCGCCCAGCATACCGATCAGTGCGGGTTTGACCTGTTCATTATAGTAGATAAAATCGTAATCATTGGTTTTATCAATAGCATACCACATTTTACCTCCCAGTTCCGGAAGCACGCAGATTTTAATAAACTCATTTTCAAGAAATAACCCTTTCCAGGCTCTATCAATCTTGTTGTCAGTGAGCCTACTCTGCATAGGATAGGGATACACTTCCCCCTTTGCTCCCTGGTATGCCCGGTCGGTGTAGAAAACAGGGTTTTTATCAGGCTCTCCGACCTCATAGGTGGGCAGGACTAAGGATTCTTCATATATTTTCACCGTATCCTGGCCCGCGGTCTCTACCGAGATAGCCATGGCCACCCACAACACACAAAATCGAAGAGTTCTGTAGATCATCATATTAGGTTTTTAAAGAATTGTAAATACAATAAGGAAGACTTCTACTTCTCTTGTTAATTATTTGGTAGCAATTATTTTTTTTGCAGTTGCTTAATTCAAAACCAAGATCCGCTTTGCATCAACTCCAAACTCCGTTCTAATCCTAACTAAGTAAACTCCCGGTCTAAATTCACTGGTCCTTATTGTTGCTTTTTGTCGGTCTTCCCCGTGGATTTCGATCACCTCTACATTGAGCTGTTTACCATCCAACGAGAAAATCTTCAGGTTAACAATAGGAGTTTTGGTTGAAATGTTCAGGATTTGTCCCCTATGAACAGGGTTTGGATAAGGGTCCGTCACCCGAGATGGCTCGGTAGCAGAAAGTACAATTTCATTTTCAAAATACTTTAAGGCAAACTCGAATGCTTGCGCACCTAATTTCCGTCCGAGCACCCTTCCTCTGATATCATCCATTGGAGGATGTATACCTCCCCAAATTCTGGACAGACTGCATTGGTCTGATGCATCGTAGTATTTAGCCCATTGCAAGGTAACATCCACGCTTGGGCTTTTCTCGAAGACCAAAAAATTATTTTTTGGCGCATGAAACTCACCCATTCCTCCAGGAAAATACTCGCTGCCTGTCAACATGGTCAAAATCTTAGCCGCAGCGCTGGAATATGTAGAATGACCGGAGATATATCCGGCAAACGGCGGCGTTACAAAACTTGGACGCTGGTAAGGCCACCAGTTTTCGCCTAAAATCCATCCGACCCCAGCCTCGTCCGTTTCTGCATCACTCACAAAATCGTGTCCTCTCCGTGCGTAAACCTTGATTTTTCCAATATTCTCTCCATTTTCTCCGGCAAGCTAGTCTCCTTCTGTTATCAGTTCAATAAGCCCATCTATCAACCCAATCCCTTGCGGATCATAGTTTGGTAATTCAGAATCCGATGATTGTCCCCGGGTAGCCATAGATCTTATGGCAGAAATAGGTCTTACATAATCATAGTATCCCTTGATGCTCCAGGAGCTTATTGCCACATCATGCATGGCTCCGCCGAGAATAAAATACGATTTCACATCCCACTCCAGGTTGTCAATTAAATCACCTTCACCCATAAACCGGTGTTCATGCAAAGGATGATCATTTACGTAGTTGAGAATGGTAAACCAATGGCCGGGAGGTGTTTCCGAATTAGGGCCATCTGCCCAAAACTCAGCTAGTACGCGAGCATAATCACCTCGTGGCACTATTTGCGGTTCATATGACTCTCCTGTGACGGGGTTGATGTCATATCCATCAGCGATGCCCGGTTTTTCACCTCCATTTTCCACATCATAAAATTGATCATATTCTGCGTAGTTCACAGGGTAGCTTTGAATATTACCAATCGCCCCTGGTGAAATATCCCACATCACGCCGTCATAGGGATTAAGATGTGAAGACCAGACAGATACCAATTCAAATGTCCAGCGATAATCCTCGCTTGAACCATTCATGCCATCTTCTTCAAGAAAACATGGTGTTCCCGGATCATTGTATACCCAAAGTGAGGTTCCATATCTTTCACATATCTTCCCATCTGAATTATCAGCGCCGATATATGCACAATAGCTGCCCGAGCGCTGGTTTTTAGAGGAAACCGAACTTGTCCCATACTTCATCCATGGATCAACCGATCCAGTTTCAAAATTGCCATTTGTGAGAGAAATAGTTGTAGAAACCTTTGGCTGATAAACCTGTATGTAATCTATTTCCAAATTGTTGGGGTATAGCGTAGAATCCTCCGGAGAATCTTTTTTAATTTCATTATTTAAAATGATATACATGTCTTCATCAGGCCAGTCAATAACAGAACTTGCGTTCAAGGTGCGAACAAGATTGCCATCGATATACCATTTTGCGTACGTAGATGTCCATTCAAAGCCATAGACATGCCAGGTTTCTGCGTCATAATTGCTAAAATTGTATAATTAATGTTTTTCATAGTTGAACTTTATTATTTGAGAAGATATTTTATATTTCTACTTGAACTTGTGTTCTAAGATGGTAATAACATCGGAGATAATTTTGCTCCCTACGGTTAACAAGTTTTTTTTGTAAAGTCGATAGCATACCGTACCGACTACGAGCAATATAAGCGCAACTACAGTCGTGATGCCGAATAAATTGTTTAACAACCCGGTTCCATTTGCCCGATACCAGCCCCACCAAGGTTGTTTAGCTTCAATTATCAAATCGTCAGATAACCTCAAGGTTTGATTGGCCTCAATGTCGTAAATGGTTTGCGCTTTGGCACCGCTCCACTTTACGACAATAGAATCTACTTTACGAAAAGCGGCCAAACCAAAATGTGCTATTGTGCTGTTTTGGGATTCATGGCTGGATCCTCCGTCTATTTCCCTGATCAGCACCCTGGAGTCGACATAAACCTCTATCCTCGATCCGATCCCGTTCGTTTCAGAAAGTTTTCCTTCCAGCTTAACTTTAAGCCAATTGTTCGTTGAGTTTTCATTTCTGAAAAGACGCGTGCCCAGAAAATCAATTCCCACATCCTCGTCTTTGTTGGGTACCTGGTTAACCACAAGCAAATCAAGATCACCATCATTATCATAATCAAAGACTACTGAGCCGCGACCAATCGAATGATCATTGGTATTGGTGATATAACCTGTTTCAATAAAGGTTCCGCCTTTATTCATCAAGAAAAGATTTGGGTTTGGGGTAATAAGTGGATTAAGACATCCATTAGAAATATATAAATCAAGATCCATATCTAAATCCACATCAAAGAAATTTACTCCCCAGCTTATCGGGGGCACACCTTTGCCCGAATTGGTGAAGATCCTGGAAAAACCCGTGCCCAGGCTGTCCGTATTCTCTTTAAATACTTTTTCGCTACCTTGATTTACAAAAAAACGGGACTTTTGAATATTCGTCACCAGGTAGTCCATCCATCCATCCTGATTATAATCGCCAACGCCGATACCCATGCCGCTCATTCCAAAGGCAAACTTCATCTCCTTGCTTACATTGGTTAGCCTTCTTTCAGGGTATTCGTTCCGGTAGAGATAGTTTGGGTGCCCCCTGAATCCAAAATCATTCGCTATAAGCAAATCCGGGTCCCCGTCGTTATCCACATCACTCCATACTCCCTGAAATCCCAAGCCGATATGATCCATCCCGTAAATGGCGGAGGATTCTATGAATTTCTGACCATTCTCGTTAATGTACAGCAAATCTCTCGCAGGACCATTGGTATTGTTTAGCATGGCTCCGTTGTATTGGTCGAGACTGCCTTCAAAATCTTTGAAAAAAACGCTTACATATAAATCAGGATAACCATCGCGGTTTACATCACCAAATGCCGCTCCCGTTGAAAAAGTCGCTTTGATAAAACCGTACTCTTCCGATTTGTCTGAAAACGTTCCGTCACCATTATTAACTAAGAGGAAATCGGTCGTCTCTTTAAATTCTCCCTCGGTCACGAGTGCTATGGTGGTGACAAACAGGTCCGGATATCCATCTTTATTTATGTCAGCAGAAACAACTCCCTGGGTAACTACGCCACTCAGAACATTCAAACCTGCTGCTTCAGACACATTTTCGAATGTACCGTCTCCATTGTTCTTGTATAAGTGATTGTTGCCGTTTCCGCCCGTGATAAACACATCTTCAAAGCCATCCAGGTTATAGTCAAGCACTGCGGCGCCTCCGCCGAAGGTCCCGCCAAACACCTGGAAAACATGATTGATTCCAGCTTCATCGGTTACATCGGTAAAAAGAGGTTGTCCAAAGACCAGCTTTGGAAACAACAAAAGTATTAATCCTATTTTTTGTGACAAGGCCAAATACAATACGAATTTTAAGTCAAACTAAACTCATAAAATAGAGCAAAACGATTCCGATAACAGAATATCGGAATCGTTTTGAGAACTCTTGCCATCCTAACTAGTAACCGGGGTTCTGGGTAATATTCGGGCTTTGGTCTCTCGCACTTTGAGGAATTGGCCACAGGTAATTTTTAGCAGGATCAAAAGTTCTGTTTTCATAGTCAGGAATAGAAGGAATGACCGTTTCCGCATCGCGCCATCTCAGCAGATCGAAATAGTGGTGACCTTCCATCATGAATTCGATCTTTCTTTCATGCTTGATCTCTTCTCTCATTTCTTCCTTATTCAGCCCGTCAGGAAAATCAGGCATTTCCGCCCTTGCCCTGATTTTATTTACGGCGACGTAAACCGAGGCATCGGGTCCTGCAGCTTCATTTTGTGCTTCTGCATACATCATCAGCACGTCTGCATATCTCATCACCACCAAATCAGCAGAGCTATTGGCAGCCCAATTAATATTGTCTGTATCAGTCGCCCATTTCCTGGCGGCCATGGGGATTTCGGATGCAACTCCATTTACCATAAAATTAGTTGTATCCAGAACCACGCCTCTATAAGTATCGCCTGGTGTGAAAAATGTCATTTTGAATCGTGGATCGCGGTTTTCAAATGGACTATCTTCGTCATACAGGGGAGAGGTGGAAATATCAAGGCCATCTGTCATATAATAATCATCCAGTAATTTGCGCGTGTAGAAAAAAGAGCCCCACCCTTGTCCTGACGATGCACTGGTGCCATCCAGGTTATTGGGTGCGTAATGGGTCTGAATAAAACTCCCTTCTCCCGCTCCCGCCTCCTGTCCTACATACTGTATACTAAACAGGATTTCTTTGCTCTCTTCATTTGCTCCTCTGAACAGGCTTTCGTAGTCAGGATCCAACTCGACAACAGATCCTTCCATGTCAATCACTTTTTGCAAGGTAGTGGCTGCTTCTTCGTACCTGTTATTATACAGCAAAACCTTTCCTTTAAGCGCCAGTGCTGCCTGTTTGGTAGGTCGTCCAAATTCTCCGTTTCGAGGTTCAGTTTCCAGATTGGCAATAGCAAAATCCAAATCTTCCAACAAGGCTGCTACAACTTGTGCTTTTGGGGTTCTTTCTATCTTCTTAGCTTCCTCACCGGATATCACGGAGAGGATCAACGGCGCATCTCCATAAAAGAAGGATATCTCGGCATACACATAAGCTCTCAGGAATCTTATTTCAGCTAAATAACTATTCTTCAGTTCCTCAGTCATTCCCTCCAGTTCCTGTGTTTCAATAACTTCCATAATCTGATTTGCCCTCGCAATGGCCTGATACCCAAAGTCCCACTTCCATGCTGCAAAGCCCCCAGATGTAGGATTTAAGGTGCCATTGGCAATGGCGGTAATTCCATACTCCCAGGGACAGCATACTACAGCATTTTCTGTTACCGCTTCAAAGTGTGGCTGAATATGCACAAAAGCGCCACCCCACCAGTCACCTTGAAATATCTGGTAAATCCCATTAATTCCGGCTTCAGCATCGCCGGCCGATTTGTAGAAACCTTCTGCCGAGGGAAATCCCGGAGGATCTACTTCAAGGACTTCTTTGCACTCGTTTGTTGCTAAAATGGTTACCAATAATAATATTATTTTAGATATTCTTTTCATCACTCTCATTTTATCAGGTTAGAAATTAATACTTAAACCACCGGAAATGATCCTCAGGTTCGGGAACCCTTGTCCGCCACGTTCCTCGTTGCCCGGCCGTTCAGGGTCAAAATATGGGAAGTCGGTGATCGTGAACAGGTTTTGCGCGTTTGCATATACCCGGAGGCTCTTAATAAATGTATTTCCCAACAGGGATTGAGGCAAAGAATATCCTATTTGAATATTCTTAAGTCTCAGGTATGACCTGTTCAACAGCCAAAATGAATTGGTACCGGCCGTGCTTGGCCCATTGCTCACGTACATTCTTGGCATAGGTGCATCGGGATTTTCCGGAGTCCATCGGTCCAGCCACCTTGATTGTAATTGAGCAAGGTTGAAAAAAGGCTGATTGATTTCTTGTCCAGCGTAACTTTGAAAATCTGCAGCACCTTGTAAAAGCGCAGAAAGGTCTATTCCCTTGTACTCCAGCCTGAGATTAAATCCATACATCCATGTGGGATCCTGCTTGCCTATTACTGTGCGGTCTTCCGCGTCGATGATGCCATCATTGTTGATGTCTGCCAGGCGAATGTCACCTACACCATAATTTCCATTAAGACCGGTATGGTCGGGAGCAGCATCATATTCTTCCTGGGTACGGAAAATACCAATTGCCTGGTACCCAAAGAAGCTATTCACGGGAGAGCCACGTTCCAGTATGGTTCTGCCACTTATTCTTCGGTCCACCTCACCTTCACCCAAAGTCTTATTTAGGACTAAAACTTCGCTGGTCACATGAGTCACATTTCCTCCTACCTGAAGGTTGAACGGCCCCAGGTCATCCTGATAATTGATAGCTAGTTCCCAGCCTTTATTTTCGACAGTAGCAGAGTTGGAAATCTGACTTCCAAACCCGGTGAGAGAAGGAATAGGTACATCGAACAGGATATCTTCTGTTTTCCTTAGAAAGTAATCGGCTTCGATATTTATTTTTGAGTCTATCAGCCCTATATTAATCCCGACATCGCTGGTAGTGCTTTTTTCCCAAACCAAATCCGGATTACCAAGATTGGTTTGAGCAGCGCCTTGTACGATAGTGCCTCCAAATGAATAATTCTGAGAAAGACTTAGAGCCCTGGCATAAGTAAAATCGCCTATGTTTTGATTACCCAACTGCCCCCAAGAACCACGTAATTTGAAGAAATCTATAAAAGATACATCAAAGAAGGGTTCGTCGGATATTATCCATCCTGCCGAAAAAGAAGGAAAGGTTCCCCATTTTTCATTTTCAAATCGGGAAGAGCCATCGATTCTTACATTGGCCTCAAACAAATATCTGTTTTTGTAGTTGTAATTGAACCGGCCAAAATAAGACTGAAGCGCCCATTCAGTAGCTGTTTCGGAATTGGCAGCCGAGGAAGGATCACCTACATCAAGAATTTGGATTTCATTGGAAATGAAAGTATTTCTAGAAGCTGTGAATTCGTCATAACGGCTGGTTTCCTGGTTAAACCCACCTAAAAGTTTAAAGTCGTGGTCTCCCACAGCGCGTTCATAGGTAGCTGTGATCCAGGAAGTGAGATTTTGGGATTTCCACATTTTCCGAAATCTAACGCGTGTATTATTGGGCTCCGTTACAAGTTCGCCTGTCGTTTGATTTACCGATACCAGCGTGCTAGTGAATGATTCATCAAAAAAGTCTCTCTGATTGATTGCTACTGTTCCTTTTAGTTTCAAACCTCTTACTATCTCCAATTCTAAATATGCGCTTCCAAGGATTTCGTTACTCAGCACGTTGTAATTTCCCCTTGCCGCATCCATAAAAACGTTGTTCACACCATAGAAAGGACGCACGAATATTCCATCTTCATTACGGATAGGATCCAATGGAAGTGATCGAGCGGCATTGGCCAGCAAACTGGCGTCCCCTTCCGCCGTCAAGTCTTCGCGGCTTCCATTTCTGTCTCCCCTGGCCAGTGAGATGCTCGTCCCGATGGTGAGGCGATCGCTTACTTTAGCGTCCAGGTTTAGCCTGCCGTTGTATCGCCTATAGTCCGCTTTGGGTACGACGCCATCCTGGTCTAAAACGCCAAATGAAAACCGGTAGTTCACCTTTTCAGAGGATCCTGCCACACTGAAATTGTGTTGCTGAATGGGTGCTGGTGAAAATAGTTCTCCGATCCAGTCGGTGTTGGGTGAATTTTGCCTGAAATCAGCTATTTCGTCATCCGTATACCTGGGCTGGCTGCCGAAATTAGTTAAGCCCTCATTCCACAATTCGGCAAACAGGGCCCCATCTGTAACCATCTCGGGCAAGCGGATAGCTTCTGATACTCCATAATAACCATTGTAATTAAAATTAACACCTTCCGTACCACTGCCACGTTTGGTGGTTATTAAAATTACCCCGTTAGAAGCACGTGAGCCATAGATAGAAGCAGAAGCAGCATCTTTTAGCACGGTCATAGTCTCGATATCGTCGGGATTGATGTTACTGAGCGGGGCTTCCACGCCATCTACCAATACGAGCGGGTCGGCATTATTTAAAGTTCCCACACCACGAATCCTGATAATTACATCGTCCCGACCTGGCTGACCGGAATTTTGATTAATAAATACACCGCTGGTTGTACCTTGTAAGCCCGAGGCTATATTGGTGATCGGCCTCGCATCAAGCATTTCAGAAGACACAGTACTAACGGCCCCTGTTAAATTCTCTTTTCTCTGGGTACCGTACCCAACAACTACGATTTCTTCCAGTGCAGTTATATCGGGAGTCATTAAAACATTGATCACGGTTTGATTCCCAACTAATATCTCCTCAGCAATAAATCCTACAGAGCTGAAAACAAGTACTGATTCATCGGACGGTACGTCTATCTCATAGCCACCATTTATATCAGTGACTACACCTTCTGTAGTACCTTTGATAATAACATTAACTCCTGGCAATCCTCCTGGCGCATCTCCACTTGTCACCTGTCCGGTAATGGTTCTGGACTGCAACACCACTTCTACCGGCTCATCATGACGCTTAAAAAAAGTCTCTTTTGAAACGGAAATAGAATTGTTGATTTGCTTAAAGTGCAAATCGGCCGCCTGGGAAAGTTGTAATAAACAATCTGATACCAACAACCTCTTGTCAAAATTAAATTTGAGATCCGGATCAATGATATCGCTATCGTATTGAAACTCGTAACCGGTTTTCGATGATATGGCTTTAAAAACCTCTTCAATTGTTGCACCTTTTAAGTTTAATCTCACAGAAGTTTCGCGTATACTCCTGTACTCCTGTCCGGAAGACTCCGATGCGATTAACACAGTAAAGGTAAAAACCTGTGTCAAAACACCGTACAATGTGAATTTTGTAAGCATTATGATATGCTTTAGTAGATTTAATTTCATAATTTTGAATTAACGTTATACATAATTTTACAGGGTCATTTAAGATTGCCGTCTTAAATGATCTTACAAGCCGGGATTATATCCCGGTTTTTTTAATTTTTAAAGATCTTCAACCAGTTGTATTCATAAGCTTAGAGTTACTATTTTGTCATCAATAGAATAATCAAATTTTTCGCTATAGCTTAGCGTCGTCAATATGTTTTCAAGGTTTTCATTTTTGAACTTGCCGTTGAACCTCCAGTGCGGCAGCTCACCTGAATAATTGAACCTGACACCATACCACCTTTCCAGTTTTTTAATAACTGTACCAAAATCTGCTTCTTCGAATATTAATATGTTATCACGCCAACCAAGGACTTTTTCAGGAGAGTAAATGCCTTTTCCCACATCACTATCGGAATTAAAGGCTACATACTCGCCGGGGCGCAATATAAATTGATCGTTATACCCATCTGTTGATTGTTGTTTTTCTACCTGCACTATACCTTCTTCCAAAGCGATCTGAACATCAGTTTCATCTGAATAGGCCCTGACGTTAAAAGCTGTTCCTACGGCAGTCGTAGTTATATTCCCGGATCTTACTTTAAAGGGCCTCAACGTATCCTTTGCAACATCAAAGAACGCTTCCCCTTGTAGTTCCACTATTCTCTGAGAATTATTATAGTCCTTCTTGAAAATCAAGGTACTTTCGGAATTGAGGTGAACGCGGGTACCGTCTGGCAGGGTGATCAGACTTTTTACTCCTGCCGGGTTTGTCTTTTTAATTGTCTCAATCTGTGCTGTTTTGGGTGGGGTGTCCAAAGATTGATAACTTTTCCAAAAGAAAATTCCGGTGGATAAACTTAGGATAAAGATTGCCGCTACTTTGATGATCCATCGGAGACTGACCAGGTTATTTTTTTCATTTACCGCTCTATTCCATATATTCTCCTTTATCTCGTCTGATTTTAAAAGTTTTTGTTCAGGCAGTTTCTTTGTCCAAATATTTTTCAACTGATCATAGACTTCTCTCTTCCCCGGATCTTCCAGCCATTTTGAAAGCTCCTTCCTCTCTTCCTCCGATGCCTGGCCGGAAATCGCGGATGCTATTAGCTTATCTATATCTTTATTCATCTGTTTAAATTGTCGGTTTTCAGTGGGACATCCCAAAAATTTTCGAGGACTAATCTTATCTACCTCATATCGATATCTATCTCTCACAAATTCGACTGCATACTTATATAGTTCCCCTTGCGACAAAATACCCTGAACCCGTGTTGAAAAAATTTTTAGAGAATTTTATTTTTTGCATGCATAGTCGTTTTGCAGCCCAGACGAGAACGAGGTCAGACGATAGTCGGACCGGTCCGACTATCGTCTGACCTTGTCTCATTGCCAACATGAAAATCGAAAATAGCGATAGGGAATTAATAATTAAATTTAACCACCTTTGCGTCACGCCCCGAACTATAGTAATATGTGCCGATTTTCTCCTTTAGATCCCTGATGGCCAGGGATAAATGTGTTTCCACGGTTTTTACCGAAACATCCATAATTATGGCTACTTCGTTGTATTTCAACCCGTCTTCCTTGATCATTTTAAATATGACTTTTCGCCGGGGAGGTAGCGCTTGTATTGATTCGATCAATATCTTTTCCAATTCAGAATTCAAATACTCTTTTTCAGGAGAGTGGAAATCAATAAAATAATCGGTGGGGCATTCGATGTAGTTAAGAAACTTTTGTGCAGATTTTTTCTTTAGAAATTTGAAGACCTGAAACCTCACAGATTGATACAAATACTTTTCAAGGTTTTCTATCCGGTTAGCTGTTTTCCTTTTTTTTAAGAACTGATAAAAAATTTCTGCTACTATATCCTCCGATGCTTCATATGACCGGACAAGTAAATAGCAAAAATTCACAAGGCGGCTATGGAAATGATCAAAAAGCTCATCAAAAGCTGCCTTATCGTCCATGGCGATTCTCTCAAGAATACTTTTGTTTTTTAAGGTGTTACTCAATCCGAAAATTATTTGTAGAGAAAATTATAATATAGAGCATTAATTTCTTATGCTCACCATTTTAAATCCCTCTTTTATATTGCACCATTAATTAATTGACAAAAAAATCGTTGTTTGGAAAGAGAATTACAATTTGAGCAATAAAATAAAGTAATATTTATTAAAATCAAAATTTCAAATTATTTAGCACTTTTCATATCGCTATTCCTTTTTTGCCTAATGCCCAACTCTGTGTAACCGGCAACGCACTAAGGCCCCGCTACATAATTCTTCAATGGAATATCAGCGTCCACAATAGCTTTTGAGAGCGCTTCGGCCATTACTGTTGCTCCAAAATCACTGAAATGGGTATCGTCGATTATTCCATTAGGATAGTTCTCACATTCGCCTTCAGCACAATGTAAATGTAGTTTTTTGGATTCGGTTTCTCCATATTGTACAAGAATGGCCATACTGATGGTATGCATATCGATGTTCCATCATCAATAGTTACGGCAAACCGGAGTTTGTAATCCTCATTTATCGGTTGAGAGGACAAACAATAAAATAGCAGATTTGCTTCCCCGGCTGAGCGGTTAACGAATTCATAAGTCAAAAACGGAGCTTGTTTATCAGACTCTTCGAGAGGGCTTGCAGCTATCGGAAACGTGCCCACGGCATCATTTTCCCTTCCCAGTCCCTGTATGAGTTTTCAATCTCCATTTTTTGTGTCTTGCGCGTTCGCGAAATGCTCCGCTTCTATGGCGACAACACCATTGTCTTCTACAAATAGTTGTTGTCCATCCTGCAGATCTAACTTTTGTGCTTCTACCTGCACATCGTAAACTGAATTTCCCACGCTGAAACTTATAGAAGATGTTTCTGTGTGATCATCCGGTATGCTTGACCAATCTACTGAGATCCAGACGCGTTCATCAGCAGAAGTCTCTCCGCTTGTCGATGAGACTTTGACCCACGGGTCTTTTGCCTTGGCTGTCCATTTTATTGGCTCCGAACCAGCATTAAATATATCTATAAAATATTGTCGATCGGTAGCTGAAATGAAGGTCGGTAAAGAGGCTTTTTTGCCTGGTTCAACAGGTTGAGAACTACTCTCGGGAACGATTCCTCCTGCCATCTTTTGCGTGGGTTCAAAATGACTAAGCTCCGGCATGCCAAAGACCGGAAGATCCCTGGGGTTATAATATACTTGTCTTCCGGGCTTAATTCTTCAATTCTATCCCGCCAATATTTCTTTATAACATCACTATTCGTGGCATAATTATATTCGCCAAACTTTTCATAATAAATCACCCATTAACAGATTTTAAAATTTACCTGGCAAAAGTTTTTCGCTCAATTCAAGAACCTGTATTTTATCGTTATTCTTTGAAATGACAATTTGTGGTGAGTTTTTCGTCCGAAGGAGTTTGGCATCGCGGACATCCCCACGGATCCATACTCCCAATTCTTTTTGTGACGCTGCCCTGTATTGACCATTACCCATTCCGATAAGCAGCGTACCAATAGATGCATCAATTGGCCCATATTCGACTCTTAATGGATAGAAATTTCCGGTTAAAAGAATGTCATCTGTTTCATCACCGGTTACATCCGTAAAAATAATTCC
>Ga0210144_1000420_pt1 | contig 22904 bp, 18 predicted proteins | sample Muzzi_PWA_D2_FD_185532 | JGI IMG/M metagenome (GOLD analysis project Ga0210144, IMG submission 185532) | Wetland microbial communities from San Francisco Bay, California, USA, that impact long-term carbon sequestration - Muzzi_PWA_D2 (SPAdes) | ecosystem: Environmental > Aquatic > Marine >...
GGCTTGATCACTGACCACTCGAAATCCGTCAAATCGAACCGCGCCATCTCAATCTCCCCTGCTCCGGAAATTGAATCAGCCTTCACTCGATTCGTGAATCCCCTTTATGGGTCTATGGCCTAGACCAGTTCGACCTGAACCACGCCCTGCACGGCCCTCAGCGCGCTGGCGATTTGCGGGCTGACGGCGTAGCGGCCGGGAAGGTTCATCTCGATCTCGCGGCGCCCTTCCTCGAGGAGAAGGACCAGGCTGACCGCTCCGTCGCCCCTGGGTGTGAGGTGACGCTGGACGCTCGGCAGCGGCGCCTCGTCGCGGAGATAGACCCTGATCTGCTTGAGGCCGGAGACGAATTTGTCCAGCGGTTCAACGGATTGCAGACGAACGTTGATCCCCTCCGGGCGCTCCTCGGCGGCGACCAGGACGACCACTGACCGGCCTGGTTCGAGCAGGTCCCGGTATTCGGCAAGGTTCTCGGAGAAAACCACCGCCTCGTACGATCCGGTCGGATCGGAAAGCTGCACGGCCGCCATGCGGTTGCCGGTGCGGATGCGCCGCTCCTGCTTGGCGGTGACGGTGCCGGCGAGGCGGCCGGCGGTTGCCCCGCGACGAACGGATTCGACGAACGCCGCCCAGGTCTGCACGCGCATCCGCTCCAACACCGATCGGTACTCGTCGAGGGGATGGGCGGAGAGATAGAAGCCGACCGCGTCGTGCTCGCGCTGGAGCTTTTCCGCCGCCAGCCACGGCTCGACGGCGGGGAGCACGATCGGCTCGCTCGCGCCCGGCCCCCCGAACAGCTCCGCCTGCCCGACCGCCGCGCTGTCCTGCCGCCGCGCGGCATGGCCAAGGATACGGTCGATGCCGGCATTGACCCGGGCGCGGTCCGGCTCGATCTCGTCGAAGGCGCCGGCGGCGACCAGGCTCTCCAGTGAGCGTTTGTTGATCAGCTTCGGATTGATGCGTTCCGCAAAGCCGGCGAGGTCGCGGAACGGCCCGTTGGCGCGGGCCTCGACCAGATGCTCGACCGCCTGGCTGCCCACCCCCTTGATCGCCGCTAGCGAATAGAGGATGCGGCCATCCTTCACGTCGAACTCGACGCCGGAACGATTGATCGACGGTGCCTCTACAGGGATGTCGAGGCGGATCGCCTCGCGCCGGAACTCGGCCACCTTGTCGGTGTTGCCGGTGTCCAGCGTCATCGAGGCGGCCATGAACTCGGCCGGGTGGTTCGCCTTCATCCAGGCGGTCTGGTAGGTGATGAAGGCGTAGGGCGCCGAGTGGGACTTGTTGAAGCCGTATTCGGCAAACTTCGCGCAGGCATCGAAGATGGTGTTGGCGAGGCCCCGATCGACACCGCGCTCGACCGCCCCTTCGAGGAAGCGCCCGCGCTGGGCGTCCATCTCCGCCTTGATCTTCTTGCCCATGGCGCGGCGCAGAAGATCCGCCTCGGCGAGGCTGTAGCCGGCAAGGTCGCGGGCGATCTGCTGCACCTGCTCCTGATAGGTGATGATGCCGTAGGTGGGAGCGAGGATCGGCTCGAGCTTGGGGTGAAGGTACTCGACCGGCTCCTTGCCGAGCTTGCGGGCGCAATAGCTCGGGATGTTGGCCATCGGCCCCGGCCGGTAGAGCGCCACCAGCACGATCAGGTCCTCGAAGCGGTCGGGCCGCATGTCGACCAGCGCCCGCCGCATGCCCGCGCTTTCAACCTGGAACACGCCGACGGTCTCGCCGCGAGCGAGCATGTCGTAGGTCTTCCTGTCGTCGAGCGGGATGCGCGACAGGTCGAGCTCGATGCCGCGACGGCGCACCATGCGGGCCGCCACGTCAAGCACGGTCAGTGTCTTGAGGCCGAGGAAGTCGAACTTCACCAGCCCCGCCTGCTCCACCCACTTCATGTTGAACTGGGTCACCTTCATGCCGGAGCGCGGGTCGCGATAGAGCGGCACCAGCTGGTCGAGCGGCCGGTCGCCGATGACGATGCCCGCCGCATGGGTCGAGGCATGGCGGTAGAGCCCCTCGAGCTTCTGGGCGACGGTGAGCAGCCGATCGACCACCGGCTCCTCCTCGCGCATCGCCTGAAGCCGCGGCTCGTCGGCCACCGCTTTTTCGAGGCTGACCGGGGCGGCCGGGTTGAAGGGGATCATCTTGGCGATACGGTCGACCTGGCCGTAGGGCATCTGCAGCACCCGGCCGACGTCGCGGAGACAGGCGCGCGCCTGCAGCGTCCCGAAGGTGATGATCTGGGCGACGTGATCGGCGCCGTATTTGTCCTGGACGTAGTGGATCACCTCGTCCCGCCGGTTCTGGCAGAAGTCGATGTCGAAGTCCGGCATCGACACCCGGTCGGGGTTGAGGAAGCGCTCGAACAGGAGATCGAAGCGGAGCGGGTCGAGGTCGGTGATGGTCAGCGACCAGGCGACGAGCGAGCCGGCGCCGGAGCCGCGGCCGGGACCGACCGGGATGCCCTGCCCTTTCGCCCACTGGATGAAATCGGCAACGATCATGAAATAGCCGGGGTACTTCATCCGCTCGATGACGCCGAGCTCATATTCCAGCCGCGCGCTGTAATCCTCCTCGGCCAGGCCCGGCGCCAGGCCATGGACCTCGAGCCGGCGCGCGAGGCCGGCCCGCGCCGCTTCGCGCAACGCCGCTGCCTCCTCCGCGTCGGCGGTTTCGGGGTCGGCGCCGGCGCCGGCGAAGCGCGGCAGGATCGGCTTCCGCACCTCAGGCCACCAGGCCGAGCGGAGCGCGATCTCCACTGTGTTGGCAACCGCCTCCGGCAGATCGCTGAACAGCTCCACCATCTCGGAGCGGGTCTTGAAATAATGCTCCGGCGTCAGCCGCCGGCGGTTGTCGTCGCCGATCACTGCGCCTTCGGCGATGCAGATCAGCGCGTCATGGGCCTCGTAGTCCTCCCGGCTCGGGAAGAATGGTTCGTTGGTGGCGACAAGCGGCAGGTTGCGGGCATAGGCGAGGTCGACGAGATGAGGCTCGACCGCCTGCTCGCTTGCCGTGCCATGCCGCTGCAGCTCCACGTAGAGGCTGTCGGGGAAAATCGCCACCAGGCGGTCGAGGCGTTCGGCCGCCAGTTCCTCCCGCCCCGTGGCAAACGCCCGGTCGATGGGACCGGGGGGCCCGCCGGTGAGCGCGATCAGGCCGGCGGCATGCGGAGCGAGGCGGTCCACCGGCAGATGCGGCCGCTCACCCGCCACCGTCTCCATGAAGGTGGTCGAGACCAGGCGGACCAGATTCCAGTATCCGGGCTCGTCGGCCGCGATCAGGACAATATCGGCGAGGCGCCTTTGATGCGCCGGGCCCGCCCGGTCGCTCTCGACGCTGTCGCCGAAATCGACGGCGACCTGGCATCCGAGGATCGGCTGGATCCCCTCGCCCGCCATCTTTTCGGAGAATTCGAGCGCCCCGAACAGGTTGCCGGTGTCGGCGAGACCGAGCGCCGGCATGCGGTCGGCGGCGGCAAGCGCCGCCAGCTTCTTGATCGGCAGCGCCCCCTCAAGCAGCGAATAGGCCGAATGCACCCTGAGATGGACGAACCCGACCTCTTCGGCGATGCGACTCATGGTGCGATCCTCCTCGCACCAAGTGTCGCCAACGGCCCGCTTCATGTCCACGGGCCATGTCTGTTTCTCCCGGGCGGAATCGTCACAGGACGAGGCGCATGGCCTCCGAGACGACGCCGACGGAGGCGATGAAGGTGGTGATGACAATCAGGGCGGCTATGTCTTTGACGAAAGCGGTCATTTGCGGTCCCCCTCGTTCGTTGGGAGGGCACTATGTTCCTGTTTTGTTCTTTTGTCAACGGCACCTTTATGTAAGGTATGTCTCAGTTTGAAATTTAGGACTAGGCATCCCGCGATCGGCGGATTGCGACGATGGCGGTTGCCATGATGGCAATATCCCCTCTCGGGACTCGCCCCTGTTCGGCGGCAACTATTTCCACGCCGTGAACCTGACCCACATTTTTCGCGACGTTGGCCAAGTTCGTAGGGCTACCTGCGTCGTGCTCAAGCACGATCTCTTTTCCGTCGATTGTTGAGATTCTGAAAGTCGCCATGGTTTACTTTATTCCCCTGCCGCCCCATGGATCGATTTTTCTAATAGCTCTGGCGGCAGCTTGAGAGCGCGAGAGTCGCAGCCTACCATTAAATTGCACGCAAGGTGAATTGCCTGATTAAGCAGCTACGCGCTTCTTATATGGCTCGTGCTTTCCCGGCTTGGGAGCCCGGGCATCGATCAGCGCGACGATATCTTCCATCGACCACAGATGGTCAGCGACGCCAGCGGCCATTGCCGGCGACATGCGGAGCGCCTTGTGCATCCGCACGAAATTGTAGAGCACGAAATAGAGCGACAGCGCGTGTGCATGTCGATCTTCTTGGAGAAGGCATTGGTCAGTCGAGTGAACCGGCGAAGCCCCATGCGGATGTTGAGGTTCTGCCGTTCGACGTGCGACGTGCTGATGTGCTTCCGGACCGGTGCGCCAGTGATGGGAACCTTGCGGGCGCCGACGCATTCGCCGGGGCTGTATTTGCGCTCGGGTCCAGGCGTCGGGTCTTCCCCGTACAGCTCGACCAGCATGGCATAATCGATGTCGCTGCCGAACGCTCCGCTACCGCGTCGAAGTTGACCTTGTGTCCATCATTACCGCCTCACTCGTCGGCCGCATCAGGCGGCGGCGACTTGTCCGTCAGATCGACGACGGCACCGCAATTCAGGCAGCGATAGATGTCCGGCCGCGGCGATTCCGGAGAGGACTTCTCGCCGACCATGCTCACGCGACACACCGGGCAGTGGCGCAGGTAGCTGCTTCCGTCGTCGGGCTCCACAGACGTTTCCTCTCACACCGCGCTGCACGGTGTGAGTGAGATGGTGCCACCGGCAAGCCGGAGCGCGTTGACGGCGATCAATTCAGAATCGGGCATGTGTCTCGGAACCGGCATCGCGGGCTCAATCCTTTTCTCCACCTCCATCGTGGCTGCCGCCGGGCCGCAACGTTTGCCCCGCTTGCCCTTATTTCCCCGTCTTCAGGACGATGCAGGCGCCACCTGCCGCCTGCAGGCGACCACAGACCTTCGCCGCCTCGTCGCGGCTCTGCGCCGGAACGCGGATCTGGAAGAGCGCCGCGCTGCCCCGGCTCCGGTTGATCGCGCGCACCACCATCGGCGGCTGGTCGCCGAGAATCGCCGGATGCTTCTGCTGCAGGCGGCGGTAGCTCGCCATCGCCCGGTTGAGCGAGAAATTGCCGGCAACCTGTGCGCCCCATGGCGCCCAGTCGGCTTTCCTGATCCGATCGACCAAGTCCGACCCTGCTCCGGCCTTGGCGAGCTTGGCGGCAAGCGCGAGACAGCCCTCCCCGGCCTCGCCCTCCACGGTGGCCGAGGGAACGGTCCCGTCGTCGGTATTCCATTCCTCCGCGGTGCGCCCGGTGATCGACAGCACGTAGTCACGGGTCTCGTACGGCAGGCCGCCGGTCCCGGCGAGCCAGTTCTCCACCCGCGTCTCGCCAGAATTGTAGGCGGCCGCGGCAAGTCCGAGATTGCCGAACTGGTCGGTCAGGTCGCGGAGATAGTAGGCCGAGGCGGGGATCGCCTCGATCGGGTCGAAGGGGTCGGCCACCTTTCGCCGCGCCGCAGTGCCGGGCATGAACTGGGCGATGCCCTGCGCCCCCTTGGGGCTCACCGCGTCGGCCCGAAAGCGGCTTTCCTTCCAAATCAGGCGGGTGAAGAATCCGACCGGAAGGCGATGGGTCTTCGCCGCCGATTCGATCAGCCCGCAGATGGTCTGGGGCGTGTCGTCGACAGGCTTGGCCGCCGCCGTTTGGCCGGTCGATCCTTCCCCGGCGAACGGCTCCACCACTGCGGCGGGCGTCGGCGGCAGCACGGCGGCCCCGGCCCGCGCCGCAGACAGGCCGGCAAGCACGATCGAAAGGCTGACGACCGCACGCCGGATCATCGCGGCTCCTATTCCAGCTCGACGACCTTGCCTCGCTCCAGTGTTATGCGGCGATCCATGCGGCCGGCAAGGTCGTGGTTGTGAGTGGCGATCAGCGCGGCCAGCTTTGAGGCGCGCACGAGCCGCGTCAAGCCGTCGAAGACGTGCCCCGCAGTAGTCGGATCGAGATTGCCGGTCGGCTCGTCGGCGAGCAGGAGCCGCGGTGCATTGGCGACCGCGCGGGCAATCGCCACCCGCTGCTGCTCGCCACCGGACAGTTCAGCCGGTCGGTGGCTGGCACGCTCCTTGACCCGCATATAGGCGAGGAGCTGCATCGCCCGCTGGGTGGCGACCTGCCGCGGCAGGCCACGGATCAGCTGCGGGATCATCACGTTCTCCAGCGCGCTGAACTCGCCGAGAAGATGGTGAAACTGGTAGACGAAGCCGATCTGGATGCGTCGGATCGCCGTCCGCTCGCGGTCTGACAGCTTTCCCGCCGGTCGGCCGGCAACGATCACCTCGCCCTCGCTGGGGTGCTCAAGCAGCCCGGCGATCTGGAGCAGCGTCGACTTGCCGGCGCCGGACGGAGCGACCAGCGCTACCAGCTCGCCCGGAAAGACCTGGAGATCGGCGCCGTCGAGGACGGTCAGCCGGCCGGCGGCCTCCTTGAAATAGCGGCCCACGCCCTGAAGACGCAGAATCGGAGCGCGCGGCCGGCCGTTCTGCGGATCGGCGTTCATTCGTAGCGCAGCGCCTCGACCGGATCGAGCCTGGCGGCCCGCCACGCCGGGTAGAGCGTCGCCAGGAACGATAGCGCCAGCGCCATGACGATCACCGCGGTGGTTTCCCCGGCATCCATGTCGGCGGGGAGCTGGCTGAGGAAATAGAGGTCCGGCGAGAAGACGTCGGTCTGGAAGATGCTGGTGATCGACTCGCGGATCGTCTCGATGTTGAGCGAGATGACCACGCCAAACACGAACCCGGCGAAGGTGCCGATGGCGCCGATCGACGATCCGATGATGAAGAAGATGCGCATGATCGCGCCGCGCGTCGCCCCCATGGTTCTCAGGATGGCGATGGCGTGGCCCTTCTCCTTTACCAGCATCGTCAGGCCGGAGATGATGTTCAGCGCAGCGATCAGGATGATGAGGCTGAGGATGACGAACATGACGTTCCGCTCGACCTCCAGTGCCGAGAAGAAGGTGACGTTCCGCTGCTGCCAGTCGGTCAGCAGGATCTGCCGGTCGGCGGCGCGCTCGATCTTCGGCCGCAGTTCGTCCACCATATCCGCGTTGTTGAGGTAGATCTCGATCGCGCTCGCTTCGTCCTCTAGGTTGAAGAAGGCCTGCGCCTCGTGGAACGGCAGGAACACGAAGCTCGAATCATATTCCGACATCCCGATCTCGAAGATCGCGGTCACCGGATACGCCTTGATCCGCGGCGTGACGCCCATCGGGGTGACGCTGCCGTTTGGCGAGACCAGGGTGAGGCTGCTGCCGATGGTGAGCCCCAGAGACGCCGCCAGCCGGGTGCCGATGGCGATCCCGCCGGACGCTTCGAAATTGTCCAAGGTGCCCAGTTGAACGTTGTTGGCGATGCCGCGCACATTCGGCAGGTCGGCGTCGCGGATGCCGCGCACCAGCACACCGCTGGATGTGTTGGAGCCGCTGGCGAGTGCCTGTCCTTCCACCAGCGGAATGGCCGAGGCGACGCCGTCGACCGCGGCGATTCGCTTGGCGACGGCATCGTAGTCGGTCAGCTTCGAGTCCATCGGCTGCACGATGAGATGGCCGTTCAGCCCGAGGATCTTGTCGATCAGCTGAGCGCGGAAGCCGTTCATCACCGCCATGACGATGATCAGCGTCGCAACGCCGAGCATGATGCCGATGAAGGAGAATCCGGCGATGACGGAGATGAACGCCTCGCGGCGACGGGCCCTGAGATAGCGCCCTGCCAGCATCCACTCGAAGCGGGAAAACGGTCCCGACCCGCCGGGCAGCTGGCGAGGTCTGGAGCTGTTCGCTTTCGCCGGATGCCCTGGCTGAGCGTCTTCGTCCCTACCCGGTAACGAGTCGGTTGATTGCAGCATCGATCGTCAGCGTCTCTCGTTTGCCCGTCGCGCGCCGCTTGATCTCGACCTCGCCCGAAGCGATTCCCTTCGGGCCGACAATGACCTGCCACGGCAGGCCGATCAAATCCATTGTCGCAAACTTGGCTCCGGCGCGGTTGTCCACGTCATCGTAGAGGACGTCGATTCCGGCTTTCGTGAGGCGTTCGTACAGCGCTTCCCCCGCCGCGTCGGTCGCCGGGTCGCCGGGCTTCAGGTTGATCAGGCCTATTGCGAAGGGGGCGACGCTGTCCGGCCAGATGATGCCGTCTTCGTCGTGGGAGGCCTCGATGATCGCCCCGGTCAGCCGCGACACGCCGATGCCGTAGGAGCCGCTATGCACCGGCACGTCGACGCCGTCCGGGCCGGCGACCGTCGCCCTCATCGGCGCCGAATACTTGGCGCCGAAATAGAAGATCTGGCCGACCTCGATGCCGCGGGTGTGGAGGCGCTGTTCGGCGGGGACCTCGCGCTCGAAGCGCTCGGCATCGTGAACGTCCTCGGTCGCCGCGTAGAAGGACGTCCACGGCTTGATCAGCGGTACCACGTCCGTGTTGTAGTCAACGCCTTCGTCTGGCACGGACAGATCGAGCACGCCCTTGTGGCAATAGACGCCGGATTCGCCGGTCTCCGCCAGGACGAGGAATTCGTGGCTGAGGTCACCGCCGATCGGCCCGGTCTCCGCCCGCATCGGGATCGCCGTCAGGCCCATCCGCGCGAAGGTGCGCAAATAGGCGACGAACATCTTGTTGTAGGCGATCCGGGCGGCCGCCTCGTCGATGTCGAACGAATAGGCGTCCTTCATCAGGAACTCGCGGCCGCGCATGACGCCGAATCGCGGCCTCACCTCGTCGCGGAACTTCCACTGGATGTGATAGAGATTGAGCGGCAGCGCCCGGTACGAGGTGACAAAAGTCCGGAAGATGTCGGTGACCATCTCCTCGTTGGTCGGGCCATAGAGCATATCGCGCTCGTGACGATCCTCGATGCGCAGCATCTCCTTGCCGTAGTCGTCGTAGCGCCCGCTTTCGCGCCACAGGTCCGCCGGCTGGATCGTCGGCATCAGGATCTCGATGGCGCCGGACCGGTCCTGCTCCTCGCGCACGATCTGTTCGATCCTCGACAGAACGCGTTGGCCGATCGGCAGCCAGGAATAGATGCCGGCGGCCTGCTGGCGGATCAGCCCGGCGCGGAGCATCAGCCGGTGCGAAACGATCTCCGCTTCCTTCGGCGTTTCGCGGAGCGTGGGAAGAAAATACCGTGACAAGCGCATGAGAAAGGTGATTCCCGACCGGCCGGATTTGAGCCGGCAGTCAATCTATCCTGCACTGAAAAGACAAGCCCCTGACCTTAGCATCGGGGCGACGCGGCATGTCGCACGCACACGTGCTGCTGAGCGCTTCATTTACCCGGCTATCCGGCGCGCGCATTGACCGTCGCCACCGCCGACGACATGCAAAAATTTTGGGCCACAAGCGCACAAATAGATGACAAGCCTTCGAAGTTTCGCTACGGTCAATTTTATAAGGGGGGGATGGGAACTAGCTCTTCGAAAGCGTGCCCTCTCCCCTGAAAAAAAAGGCATCGCGGTCTAAGTCTTGGGAGGAAGATCCCTTCAGGCGCACCGTTCGGTTGCAGCCGCTCCACCCTGAGGAAAGGTCCAATCAGCCAGTTGGATCGGTGAGTGGAGCAGGAAGGGTTAAGACGCGGAACTCGGCAAAGCAAGGCTGAAAAGCCTTGCTTTTTTTATTGCTGTGGCCCGAATAGCGCACCCAGTTCCTCGACGCCGTAGCCGAGGTAGCCGACGACAAACCAGATCCCGAAGGTGACAACGGCAGCGACGATGGTCGTTGCAATCGCGGCGCGCAGCAACCTCGGATTGGCCGGCGCGCTTGCGGTTGTGCCAAGCGTGACCTCGCCCTCCTCCTCCTGCGTTCGCATGCCCCAAGGCAGAACGGCGAAGAGGACGATCCACCAGACGACAAAATAGATTGCGGCGATACCGAAGAAGCTCATGCGCGTGACCTCACGCCTCCTCAAGCTCGATCAGGGTGCCGAGAAAATCCTTGGGATGGAGGAAGACGACCGGCTTTCCATGCGCGCCGGTTTTCGGCTCCCCGTCGCCGAGGATGCATGCACCTGCCGCCGCCAGCTGCCGACTCGCCGCCCGAACGTCGTCGACCTCATAGCACAGATGATGGATGCCGCCCTCGGGATGCTTCGCGAGGAATGAAGTGATCGGCGAATTGTCGCCGAGCGGAGCGATCAGCTCGATCTTGGTGTTGGGGAGGTCGATGAACACCGTGGTCACGCCGTGCTCCGGCTGGCCTACCGGCTCCGAGGTCTCAACGCCAAACCGGTTGCGGTAGAGCGCCGCTGCCGCCGCCAGGTCGGAGACAGCGATGGCAATATGGTTGAGGCGGCCAATCATGTCGGCAACCTCATACGACCGACAGGAACACCGTGCAATTCGGCTTCTTGCCCCACCCGGCCGCGACTTCTGCCCGCACCGCGCGACGGACAGCGTCCCGCACCAGCTCCGGATCCCGCCGCCGCGGCCGCGGGATCGAGTCGATGGCACCGAGAGCGGCGTTCAGCACAGTCTCCTCCATCGGCCGGCCAGCGGGATCCTCCTGCGGCAGCCCCATCAGCGCGACATCGGGGTCGGCCAGCAGCTCGCCCTTCCGGTCGAGGACGATGGCGACCCCGACATGCCCGGCAAAGGCGAGACGCCGCCGCGTCGGGATGCCGAGGCTCTCGGCATCGCCGATCATCTTGCCGTCGCGATAGAGGCGTCCGGCCGGTATCTCGTCGATCACTGCGGCCGGCTCCGGCGCCAGCCGCACCATGGAGCCGTTCTCGATTTCGAGAACGGTGTCGACGCCGATCTCGCTCGCCAGTTCCGCATGGGCGTCGAGGTGCATGGCTTCGCCGTGCACCGGCACCGCGATGGCCGGCTTCAGCCAGCCATACATGTGGCGCAGTTCCTCCCGCCGCGGATGGCCCGACACGTGGACGAGCCGGTCGCGGTCCGTCATCACCCGCACGCCCCGCTCGGTGAGGGCGTTGATGATGCGGTTGATCGGCACCTCGTTGCCGGGAATGGCGCGCGAGGAGAACACCACCAGGTCGCCTTTCTCGAAGGCGACGTTGCGATGCTCGTCGGCGGCGATGCGGGCGAGCGCCGCGCGCGGCTCGCCCTGACTGCCGGTCAGAAGCGCCAGCACCCTGTTCGGCGGCAGGTGCGCAAACGCTTCCTCCTCGAGGAAGGGTGGCAGTCCGGTCAGCATGCCGAGCTCGCCGGCCACGTCGAGCACACGGCGGATGGCGCGACCGACGACCACGACCTCCCGCCCCGCTTTTGCGGCGGCAAGCGCAATCGAACGGATGCGGCTGACATTGGAGGAGAATGTGGTGAAACCGACCCTTCCCTTCGCCAGCTTGACGACCTCCTCAATCTCCCGCGCGACTTCCTGCTCGCTCGGGCTGCGACCTTCGCGATAGGCGTTGGTCGAATCGCAGACCAGGGCGAGGACACCCTCCTCGCCGATCGCCCTCAGACGGGCTTCGTCGGTCGGCTGGCCGATCACCGGCGTGTCGTCGAGCTTCCAGTCGCCGCTGTGGAGCACGGTGCCGAGCGGCGTGCGGATCGCCAGGGCGTTGGCCTCGGGGATCGAGTGGGCGACGTTGATGTATTCGATGTCGAACGGCCCGACGGTGAAGCGGCCGCCGGGCGCGACGATCGTCACCGGAACCACTTCGGTGCCCAGCTCCGCCGCCCGTTTCGCGTTGAGCAGTCCGGCCGTGAATGCGGTGGCGTAGACGGGCACGCGGAGGCGCGGCCACAGCTCGAGCAGGGCGCCGTAGTGGTCTTCATGGGCGTGGGTGATGAGGATGCCGGCGAGGTTGGTCCGCTCCTCCTCGAGGAAGGCGATATCGGGAAAGATCACGTCGGCGCCCGGCGTGTCCTCATGCGCAAAGGCAATGCCGAAATCGACCGCGATCCAGGTCCGCTCGCGTGGCGGTCCATAGCCGTAGAGCCCCAGATTCATGCCGATCTCGCCGACCCCGCCGAGGGGGACGAAGACCAGCTCTTCGCGCAGAGGGGCCAAACCGCTTTCCATCATCCCGCGCGGGCGAAGAAAAGGTCGCCAGCGCTGATCGTCTCGCGGGCCCCGTCGGGCAGTGCGAGCAGCAGCCGCCCATCCCCGTCGAGGGCATCGAAGCGGCCGGCGATGACACGGTCGGGCAGATTCACCGTGATCGCCTCGCCGACGCCGATCGCCCGGTCGAGCCAGGCGGCGCGGATGGCTGCGAACCCCCGGCCGTGGTCCCAGCGGTCGATCTCGGCGGCGAAGTTGACGGCCAGCCTTTCGAATAGCTCCGTAGTACCGACCGCGGCGCCGGCCGAGAGAAGGTCGGTCGCCGGGTACACGGTGTCGCTCTCGGGATGGGAGCGACAGTTGGCGCCGATGCCGATCACCACTGCGAAGCGTCCGTCCAGAAGCTTCTCTCCCTCGACGAGGATGCCGGCGACCTTCCGCCGGTCGAGAAGGAGATCGTTCGGCCATTTCAGCTTCAGCCGGTCGACGCGTCCCGGGCCGACAAGATCGAGAATCGCCTGATGGAGCGCCAGGCCGGCGACGAAGGAGACCGTTGCCGCGAGCGGCGGCGGCGCCGGGTCGATCAGAAGCAGCGAGGCGGCAAGATTGCCTGTCTCGGTCGTCCACGCCCGACCACGACGGCCACGGCCTCCGGTCTGCTTGCCGGCGGTGATCCACAGCCCTGATGCCGCGCCGGCTCGCGCGCGCTCCAGAGCAAGGGAACTCGTCGAGGGCAGGCTGTCGTGCCCCTCGTGGCGATAGCCCGGGGGAAGTTCGGCCCGCGCCATCAACCGGGCGGCGGGAAGAAGGTCAAAGCGGCGTGCTCGGCCGCGCCGCCCACCGGTCCGGCAATGACGACGAACAGCAGGACGAAGGCCCCGCTCGCGCCCAGCACGAAACGCAGCTCGGTCGGCATCGGCTCGAAGCTTCCGACCGGATCGTCGAAATACATGATCTTGACGATGCGCAGATAGTAATAGGCGCCCACCACGCTGGCGAGCACGCCGATCACCGCCAGCACGTAGAGGCCGGACTCGATCGCCGCCAGGAACACGTAGAACTTGGCGAAGAAGCCGGCGAGCGGCGGAATCCCGGCGAGCGAGAACAGGATCATCGCCAGCATGAACGCCATCATCGGATGCGTCTTCGACAAGCCGGCAAGATCGGTGATGTCGTAGGTCATGCCCTCGCGCCGCCGCATCGACAGGATGCAGGCAAAGGCGCCGATCGTCATCGCCAGGTAGATCGTGATGTAGAGGACCACGCCGCGCACGCCGGCCTCCGTGCCGGCGGAAAGCCCAACCAGCGCGTAGCCCATGTGGCCGATGGAGGAATAGGCCATCAGCCGCTTGATATTGCGCTGCCCGATCGCGGCGAAGGCACCGAGCACCATGGAAGCGATGGAGATGAAGGCAAGGATCTGCTGCCAGTCGGGCGTGATCGGGGCGAAGGGGCTTACGACGATGCGCACGAACAACGCCATGGCGGCAACCTTCGGCGCCGCGGCAAAGAATGCGGTCACCGGCGTCGGCGCGCCCTCGTAGACGTCGGGCGTCCACATGTGAAACGGCACTGCCGACACCTTGAAGGCGAGGCCGGCGATCAGGAATACCAGACCGAAGACAAGGCCGAGCGAGGTGCCGCCGGTGCTGCTCTCGAGCGCCTGGGCGATGCCGGCGAAGGTCGTCGTGCCGGTGAAGCCGTAGACCAGCGACGCTCCGTAAAGAAGCATCCCCGACGACAGCGCCCCAAGCACGAAGTACTTCAGGCCTGCTTCGGTCGAGCGGATGGAATCCCGGTGGATGGCGGCCACGACGTAGAGCGACAGGGACTGCAGCTCGAGGCCGAGATAGGTGGCGATCAGGTCGTCGGCCGAGATCATCATCATCATGCCGAGGGTGGCGATGACGATCAGCACGGGAAACTCGAAGCGCTCGAACCGCTGGGCCCGCGCGTAGCCGATCGACATGACGATCGCCACCGCCGAGCCGATCAGCGCCAGCACCTTCATGAAGCGCGCGAACGGATCGAGGACGAAGGCGCCGCTGAAAGTCGTCCCCTCCACCGGCTCGATCAGAAGAACCGCGCCGGCCACCACGAGAAGCGCGATCGACAGGCCGGTGACCAGCGCCGTCGATTTCTCGCCAACGAACACGCCGATCATCAGAAGGGCCAGCGCACCGACCGCGAGGATGATTTCCGGCAGCGCCGGGAGAAGGTACGGGAGCGTCATCGGCTCGATTCTCCGCGCGGGCCGGTCATGGCGAGATCGCCGCGAGCTTGCCGGCAGCCGACAGCGCTGCCTGGTAGTTGGAAACGAGCTGGTCTACCGACGCCGCCGTCACATCCATGATCGGACCGGGGAAGAAGCCGAACAGCAGCGTGAGGACGACCAGCGGCCCCAGGATCAGCTGCTCACGCCGCGACAGGTCGAGGATATCCTTGAGGCTCCCCTTCTCGAGCTTGCCGAAAATGACGCGGCGGTAGAGCCACAGCGCATAACCCGCCGAGAGGATGACGCCGGTGGTCGCCAGGAAGGCCACCCAGGTGTTGATGCGGAAGGTCCCGATCAGCGTCAGGAACTCGCCGATGAAGCCGCTGGTGCCGGGCAGCCCGACATTCGCCAAGGTGAACACCATGAACGCCGCCGCATACAGCGGCATCCGGTTGACGAGTCCGCCGAACACCGAAATCTCATGGGTGTGCATGCGGTCGTAAAGGACCCCGACGCAGAGGAAGAGCGCGGCCGAGACCAGACCATGCGACAGCATCAGGAAGATGCCGCCCTGCACCCCCTGCGTCGTCATGGCGAAAATGCCCATGGTGACGAAGCCCATATGGGCGACCGACGAATAGGCGATCAGCTTCTTCATGTCGTCCTGCATCATGGCGACCAACGAGGTGTAGATCACCGCGACGACGGACAGGGTGAAGATGAATGGCGCGAGCTCGGCTGAGGCGAGCGGAAACATCGGCAGCGAGAAGCGCAGGAAACCGTAACCGCCGAGCTTCAAGAGGATGCCGGCGAGGATCACCGAGCCAGCAGTCGGAGCCTCGACGTGAGCGTCGGGCAACCACGTGTGCACCGGCCACATCGGCAGCTTCACCGCGAAGCTTGCGAAGAATGCGATCCACAGCCAGGTCTGCATCGACGCCGGGAAGCTGTGATTGAGCAGCGTCGGGATGTCGGTGGTCCCCGCCTCGAAGTACATCGCCATGATGGCGAGCAGCATCAGCACCGAGCCGGTCAGCGTGTAGAGGAAAAACTTGAAGCTCGAATAGACCCGGCGCGGGCCGCCCCAGATGCCGATGATCAGGAACATCGGGATCAGGCCGCCCTCGAAGAACACATAGAAGAGCACCAGATCGAGCGAGCAGAAGACGCCGACCATCAGGGTTTCCAGCACCAGGAAGGCGATCATGTACTCCTTGAAGTACTTCTTGATCACCACGCGGCTGGAGAGGATGCAGAGCGGCAGGAGGAAGGTCGTCAGGATGACGAACAGCATGGAGATGCCGTCGACACCCATGTGATAGGAGATGCCGCCGCTGATCCACGCGCTCTGCTCGACCATCTGGAAACCGGGATCCGACGGGTCGAAATTCACCCAGATGAACAGCGACAGGATGAAGGTGATCGTCGTCGTCCACAGCGCCACGTTAAAGATGTTGCGGCGCGCGATTTCGTCGTCGCCGCGGATCACCAGCACCAGCAGCGCGCCGACCAGCGGCAGGAAGATGACAGTCGACAGGATCGGCCAATCGGTCATCGCACGATCCTCACAACGCGAACATCAGGTAGGTGACCAGCAGCGCCACGCCGATCAGCATGGCGAAGGCGTAGTGGTAGAGATAGCCGCTCTGCAGCCGCACCACCCGCTGGGTCACGTCGAGCACCCGGGCGGAAACGCCGTCGGGGCCGAACCCGTCGATCAGCCAACCGTCGCCCTTCTTCCATAGGAAACGGCCGAGCCACTTCGCCGAGCGAACGAACAGGATGTCGTAGAGCTCGTCGAAGTACCACTTGTTGAGGAGGAACCGGTAAAGCCAGTCGTTGCGCTCGGCGAGACGGCGCGGGATCTCCGGATTGACCACGTACCAGTAGTAGGTGATCGCCACGCCGATCAGCATCATCAGGGTCGGCAGCAGCGTCTCCCAGAACGGAAGCTGTTCCATCTCCGGGAGCAGCTTGTTCTCGGTGACCAGCGCCAGCGCCGACTTCCAGAAGGCCTCGTGCTCGGCGCCAATGAACAGGCCGTGGAAGGCAAGCCCGCCGAAAAGCGCCCCGGCCGCGAGAACCATCATCGGGCCGAGCATCACCCAGGGCTGCTCGTGAACCCGCTTCAATAGATCGGCGGAGATGCGCGGCCGCCCGTGGAAGGTCACGAAGATCAGTCGCCAGATATAGAACGAGGTAAGCAGCGCGGCGCCGAGCGTCATGAAATAGGCGTAGCCGGCGAGCGGATTCGTGCTCACTTCGGTCGCCTCGATGATCGCATCCTTGGAGAAATAGCCGGCGGTGAGCGGGAAGCCGGTCAGGGCCAGCGCGCCGATCACCATCATCCAGTAGGTCACCGGCAGGATCTTGCGCAGGCCGCCCATCCTCCGCATGTCCTGCTCCTCGTGCATCGCGGTGATGACCGAGCCGCAGGCGAGGAACAAAAGCGCCTTGAAAAAGGCGTGCGTGAACAGGTGGAAGATGCCGACCGAGTAAGCGCCGACGCCCATCGCCGCGAACATGTAACCGAGCTGCGAGCAGGTCGAATACGCCACCACCCGCTTGATGTCGTTCTGCACGGTGCCGATGGTGGCGGCAAAGAAGCAGGTCGTGGCGCCGATGAAGGTGACGAAGATCAACGCCACCGGCGACAGCTCGAACAACGGCGACAGCCTCGCCACCATGAAGACACCGGCCGTCACCATCGTCGCCGCGTGGATCAGCGCCGAGACCGGTGTCGGGCCCTCCATCGCGTCCGGCAGCCAGGTGTGCAGCAGGAACTGCGCCGACTTACCCATCGCCCCCATGAAGAGCAGCAGGCAGAGCAGCGTGAGGGCGTCGAAATCCCACGACAGGAAATGCATCTTCGTGCCGGCGATGGACGGTGCATTGGCGAAGATGGTCTCGTATTCCACGGAATTGAACAGGAGGAAGATGCCAAAGATGCCGAGCGCGAAGCCGAAATCGCCCACCCGGTTGACGACGAAGGCCTTGATCGCCGCCGCGTTCGCCGCCGGCTTCTTGAACCAGAAGCCGATGAGTAGATAGGACGCAAGACCGACCCCCTCCCAGCCGAAGAAGAGCTGGACCAGATTGTCCGACGTCGCCAGCGCCAGCATGGCGAAGGTGAACATCGACAGATAGGCGAAGAACCGCGGCCGGTCAGGGTCGTGGCGCATGTAGCCGATCGAGTAGACGTGGACGACCGACGAGACCGTAGTCACCACCACCAGCATCACCACGGTCAAAGTGTCGATGCGGAACGCCCAGTCGACATTCAGCGTGCCGGACGAAAACCACTGGAGAACCTGCACACGCTCCACCGGCCCATCGCCGAGGCCGACAGTGAAGAAGGCGATCCACGACAGAATGGCCGTGATGACCAGGAGGCCCGAGGTGATGATTTCCGCCGGGCGCGTGCCGACCGCCGCCGGCTCGTGGTCATGCTCGTCGTCGTCGGCGCCGTTTTCGCCGTTGCTGCCGGTCGCGTGCGGACGGGCGCGAGGTGCAGTGCCCTCCTGCGGCGGGTTCGGGTGGCGCTGATGCGCGCCGAAGACCGTGATCGCTCCGGCAATGATCGCGCCGATGAGCGGCAGGAAGACGATGGCCGAGTACATGCCCGCTCAGCCCTTCATCATGTTGATGTCTTGCACCGCAATCGAACCGCGGTTGCGATAGTAGACGACCAGAATGGCGAGGCCGATCGCCGCCTCGGCGGCAGCCACGGTGAGAACCAGCAGGGCGAAGACCTGTCCCACCATGTCCCCGAGAAACGACGAGAAGGCAACGAGGTTGATGTTGACGGCGAGCAGGATCAGCTCGATCGACATCAGGATGACGATCACGTTCTTCCGGTTGATGAAGATGCCGAAGACCCCGAGCGTGAACAGGATCGCGGCGACCGCCAGATAGTGCCCGAGCCCGACCGCCATCAGATCCCCTTCCCCGGTTCGACCTTGCGGATTTCGATCGACGTCGCCGGCGTCCGGCCGACCTGCTCGGCCGCCGACTGGCGCTTGACATATTCGCGGTGGCGCAGCGTCAGGACGATGGCGCCGACCATGGCAACGAGCAGCACCAGCCCGGCCGCCTGGAAGAAGTAGACGTACCGCGTGTAAATGAGCTCGCCGAGCGCCGCAGTGTTGGAGACGTCGGCGGCTGCCGGAGCCGCCGGGGCCACCTCGGGGGCGAACGCCCACCCGCCGAGGACGACCAGCAATTCAGCCAGCAGGACGATCCCGACCAGCGCGCCGACCGGCAGGTAGTTGAGGAAGCCCTGGCGCAGCTCGACGAAGTCGACGTCGAGCATCATCACCACGAACAGGAAGAGGACGGCCACCGCGCCGACATAGACGACGATCAGGATCATGCCGAGGAATTCGGCGCCGAGCAGCACGAAAAGCCCCGCCGCATTGACGAAGGCGAGGATCAGGAAGAGCACTGAATGGACCGGGTTGCGGGACCCGATGACCATGACGCCCGAGGCGATCGTCACCGCGGAGAACAGATAAAAGAAGATTGCGCTGAGAACCATCGTCAGCGTTTCACCCGAGACTCGCCGGCAAGCGATGGTTTTCTAGCCATTTGCCCCGCCCCCGTCCAATCCTTCATCGCAGCGGCGCGTCGGCGGCGAGGTTGGCCGCAATCTCACGCTCCCACCGGTCGCCGTTGGCAAGCAGCCTCTCCTTGTCGAAGTACAGCTCCTCGCGCGTCTCGGAGGCGAACTCGAAGTTCGGTCCCTCGACGATCGCATCGACCGGACAGGCCTCCTGGCAGAAGCCGCAATAGATGCACTTCACCATGTCGATGTCGTAGCGCGTCGTCCGCCGCGTGCCGTCGTTCCGCCGCGGGCCGGCCTCGATGGTGATCGCCTGGGCCGGACAGATCGCCTCGCAGAGCTTGCAGGCAATGCAGCGCTCCTCGCCGTTGGGATAACGGCGCAGCGCATGCTCGCCACGGAAGCGGGGCGAGATCGGGCCTTTTTCGAAGGGATAGTTGAGCGTTGCCTTCTTGGCGAAGAAGTAGCGCATCGACAGGAAGAACGCCGCCACGAACTCGCTCAGGAGCAGTGATCTGGCCGCCTGGTCGAGTCTCATCTCAGGCACTCCAACCCGTGATCTGCAGGACGGCGGCGACGGCGACAACCATGAACAGCGAGATCGGCAGGAAGACTTTCCAGCCGAGCCGCATCAGCTGGTCGAACCGATAGCGCGGCACGAACGCCTTCACCATCGCGAACATGAAGAAGACGAACGACACCTTGAGGACGAACCAGATCACGCCTGGCACCCAGGTGAAGGGCACCACCGCCACCGGTGGCAGCCAGCCGCCGAGGAAGAGGATCGTGGTCAGCGCGCACATCAGCACGATCGCCACGTATTCCCCGAGCATGAACAGCATATAGGGCGTCGACGAATACTCGACCATGAAGCCGGCGACCAGTTCCGACTCCGCCTCGACCAGATCGAAGGGCGGCCGGTTGGTCTCGGCCAGCGCCGAAATGAAGAAGATGACAAACATCGGCAGCAGCGCCAGCCAATACCAGTCGAGGAAGCTGTTGGGCAGGCCGAGTTCCGTGCCGAGGCCGTGAGCCTGGGAATTGACGATGTCGGTCAGATTGAGCGAGCCGACGCACAAGAGCACGGTGATGATGACGAAGCCGATCGACACTTCGTAGGAGACCATCTGCGCCGACGAGCGCAGGGCGGCCAGGAACGGGTATTTCGAGTTCGACGACCAGCCGGCCATGATGATGCCGTAGACGCCAAGTGACGAGATGGCGAAGATGTAGAGAATGCCGACATTGATGTCGGCGATCACCCAGCCGGCCGCCACCGGCACCACGGCCCACGCCGACAGCGCCAGGGTCGTCGTCACCAGCGGCGCCAGCAGGAAGATCCCCTTGTTGGCGCCGGATGGCACCACCGGCTCCTTGAGGACGAACTTGAGCAGGTCGGCGAAGGACTGGAAGAGCCCCCACGGCCCGACGACGTTCGGCCCCCGCCGCATTTGCACCGCTGCCCAGATCTTGCGGTCGGCGTAGAGCAGATACGCGACGAAGATCAACAACACGACCATCAGCAGCAGGCTCTCGCCGATGACGATCAACGCCGGAATGACGTAATCCTGGAAGAAGCCCATCGTCCTACTCCGCCGCACTCGCCAGCCGGCCGGCCGCCAGCGCCGAGCATTCCGCCATCACGGCCGAGGCCCGGGCGATCGGATTGGCCAGGTAGAAGTCCGCGATAGCGTTGTGGAAGGGCTCGGACCGCGGTTCACCGCCCCGCGCGCCCAGCTTGCTCACATCTTCCGCAGCGCCGCCCCCCGCCTGATCGAACCGCAAGAAGTGCGGGTGTTCGGCATAGAGGGCAGCGCGCAGCTCGGCCAGCGAGTCGAAGGGAAGCCGGTGGCCAACAACATCCGACAGCGCCCTGATGATCGCCCAGTCCTCCCGCGCCTCGCCGGGCGGGAAGGCGGCGCGGGCGGTCATCTGCACGCGGCCTTCGGTGTTCACGTAGATCGCCGATTTCTCGGTGTAGGCGGCGCCTGGCAGGATGACGTCAGCCCGGTGGGCGCCGGCGTCGCCATGGGTGCCAATGTAGACGACGAAGGTCTCGCCCAGCGCGTTGACCTTGATCTCGTCGGCGCCGAGCAGGAACATCACATCGATTTCATCGGCGGCCGCGGCGGCGACCATGCCGATCACGTCGTGCCCGTTCTCGCCGGGAACGAAGCCGATATCGAGGCCGCCGACCCGGGAAGCCGCGGTGTGCAGCACGGCGAGACCGTTCCAGCCCTCGTCGCGGTCACCGGGCGTCGCAAGCTTCGCCGCAATGGCGAGGATCACGTCGCCGTCCGGCCGCCTCAGCGCCCCCTGCCCGACGATGATCAGCGGCCGCCTGGCTTCCGCCAGAACCTTGCCGAAAGCGTTGTCGCCGCCGGCGACGCGGGTCAGCGTGTCGGCTCCGGCGCCCAGATAGTCGTAGTCGTAGGTGAGATCGACTTTTTCGCCGATCAGCCCGATCCTGAGATCACCCCGGCGCCAGCGACCACGAATACGGGCGTTGAGGACGGCAGCCTCGTGGCGAGGATTCGAGCCGATGATCAGGATCGCATCGGCGGCGTCGATCCCGGCGATGGTCGGGTTGAAGACGTAGCTGGCACGGCCGAGCGACGGATCGAGCTTGGTGCCGTCCTGTCGGCAATCGAGATGCGGCGAGCCGAACGCCGCCATCAGCGATTTCAGCGCATACATTTCCTCGACGCCGGCGAGATCGCCGGCGATGGCAGCGATGCGCTTCGGATCGATTCCGGCGGTCTTTTCGGCGATCGCCGCGAACGCTTCCGGCCAGGTGGCCGGCTCCAGCCGTCCGCCGCGACGGACATACGGGCGATCGAGCCGTTGCGTGCCGAGCCCGTCCCACACAAAGCGCGACTTGTCGGAAATCCACTCCTCGTTCACCGCCTCGTTCAGCCGGGGCATGATGCGCATGACGGTGCGGCCGCGCGTGTCGACCCGGATCGCGGAGCCGAGCGCGTCCATGACGTCGATGGACTCCGTCTTCACCAGCTCCCAAGGGCGCGCCTGGAAGGCGTAGGGCCGCGAGGTCAGCGCGCCGACCGGGCAGAGATCGATGACGTTGCCCTGCAGCTCCGAGCTCATGGCGTGCTCGAGATAGGTGGTGATCTCCATGTCCTCGCCGCGACCTGTCGCGCCGAGTTCCGGCACGCCGGCGATCTCGGCGGAGAAGCGGACGCAGCGCGTGCAGTGGATGCAGCGCGTCATGATCGTCTTGACCAGCGGGCCGATATACTTGTCCTCGACGGCGCGCTTGTTCTCCTTGAACCGGCTGCCGTCGACGCCGTAGGCCATCGCCTGGTCCTGCAGGTCGCACTCGCCGCCCTGGTCGCAGATCGGGCAGTCGAGCGGGTGGTTGATCAGCAGGAACTCCATCACGCCTTCGCGGGCGCGCCTGACCATCTTGGAGCGCGTGATCACTTCCGGCGGCTCGCCGTTCGGGCCCGGCCGGCAGTCGCGCACCGCCCAGGCGCAGGAAGCCACCGGCTTCGGGGCGCCCTTGAGCTCGACCAGACACATGCGGCAGTTGCCGGCGATCGACAACCGGTCATGGTAGCAGAAGCGCGGAATCTCAGCGCCGGCCGCCTCGCAGGTCTGGAGCAGCGTGTACTCCGCCGGGACTTCGATCTCCTTGCCGTCGACCTTAATCAGGGGCATCTCTGCTCAACCAGCTTGCGCGTCACGTTGAAAAGTCATTCCGGTTTCTTCTTGCCGATGCCTTCTGCTCCGAGCAGGATCGCGGCCGCGGTGATCTGACGGTCAAGTTCCTCGGGAGACAGCTCCTCGAGCCGGTCAAGGAGATCGTTCAGCTGCGATTGCTCGCCGGACATGTCTCCCCCGTCGAGGACCCCGGTGACATCCAGCATCTCCTTCAGCTCCGCGAGTTCCTCCTCGATCCGGTCAAACCGCAAGGTATGCGCCGCGAGTGTCGCGCGGATCTCCTTGAGC
>Ga0210144_1000421_pt1 | contig 22901 bp, 24 predicted proteins | sample Muzzi_PWA_D2_FD_185532 | JGI IMG/M metagenome (GOLD analysis project Ga0210144, IMG submission 185532) | Wetland microbial communities from San Francisco Bay, California, USA, that impact long-term carbon sequestration - Muzzi_PWA_D2 (SPAdes) | ecosystem: Environmental > Aquatic > Marine >...
ACCTTCCCCTTCGCTCCCGCCTCTACGAACATGGGGGAGACGATACAAAGCACCGCAGACAGAACATTACAGATTCAAACCCGCAAATTGCGAGCCTCTCAAGGCGGTTCCGCGGGACCTCCTTGTACAGATCCGCAGCTCCAGCAGATAGATCTATCGACCGAAGACGACTCCGTCGGCATCGAATCCGAATCGCCGATCCAGCGCCCCGGTGAACCAGTCGTCGGGAACCGGGGGACCCGAGCCGAGTCTGTAGTCAGCCAGGTCGTAGTAGCTGATGCCGTGGTCGAGAGTGGCGATCCCGGATATATGGGGCCAAAGGTTCTGCGGTCTCCCCCTTGAATCTGTTCCGCAGAACACTCCGTAGCCCGGTTCGTGGACCACACTCTTGGCGCCTAACACCGATTCGACGCTGTAAGCGCTTGGCGTTCCGGTCGCCGGTCCACCAAACATCGTTGCGGCGAGTTCGGATTGCCCGAGGTCGACCTCCGCTCCGCCAGGATTTGCCAAAACGATGATTAGTGGAACACCGGTTTCAGAGAACGGCTCCAGCTGTTCCGCTTTACGGCGAATGGCCCAGTAGAGCCGCTTGCGCGTCACCATCGGGGTCCTGAATTCACGCACCTCGACGATCGCAGGGAGGTCCTCGCGCGAGACGAGAAAGTCCGGTTCCGTCGAGAACTGGCCTCCGAGCTTCTCGTTCCAATCGGGCTCGTAAACAGCCTGCAATTCGTGCTGTTCCGCGTACGTTTGAAATTCACGGTCGGCGGGAGTCGGTATGTGCTTCATGGCGCCCGCAGGGTAGACGACGCCGCGGCGTCGCCGGCCGCGTGTCGCGCGCCCGCCAGCGCCCCTGCTACTTGACGACCAGCGTCCCTTCCATCCCCGCTTCGCGATGGCCCGGGACCGTGCAGTAGTAGGTGTAGGTGCCGGGCTTGAGGTCGACCGTGGTCGAGGTCGCGCTTTCGGCGATCAGGTCGGTCTTGTCGATCGTTTCGCCGCTTTCGTCTTCGATCGCGACGTCGTGGGTGAGGCCCTGCGGGTTCGTGAAGTCGATCGTCACCTTGCCGGCCTTCGCCGTCGCTTCGTCGGTCGTGTAGGCGAGCCCGCCGTTCGGGTCGGCTTCGAATTCGACGGTGGATCCGCCGCCGCTCGGCTTTTCGCCGCCTTCCTTGGCAGCGGCTCCGCCGCCCGCTTCGCCGCCTTCCGTAGTCGTCGTCGTGTTCGAGTCGCTGCCGCCGCAGGCGACGAGAGCGACGGACGCGAGCGCCAGGGCGAGCAGGGCGGCGAGCTTGTTCATCGGCGAATCCTTTCGATTGAAAAGCGGGCTCAGAGAGACTGTAGCTCGGATACGCGTGCGGGCGACTTCAGGTTCAGCGACCCGTGAACACGGGCGTCTCGCCGCCGAAGAAGGCGACCGCGCCGGTCGCCAGGTCCTCGGTCGCCATGCTGTCGGCGATTCCGTGCCGCTCCAGCTGAAGGTGCTCGGTGAGGCTGTTCTCGACGCTGACTCCGCAGAGTCGTTTCGCCATCTTCACGTAGTGGGGCGCCTTTGCGGCCAGCTCCTCCGCCTTGGCGCGAGCCCGGACGAGTAGCTCGTCCGGCGCGGCGACCTCGCTGACCAGCCCCTCCGCGAGCGCTTGCTCGGCATCCATGTTGGGGTCCTCGAGGAGGATCTCCAGCGCCCGGCTCGGCCCCACGACCCGCGGCAGGAAGTAGGTCATGCCGCCGTCGGGCGAGGCGCCGATGCGGCCGTAGGCGCAGGCCAGGAAGGTCTTCTCGGAGGCGACCCGGATGTCGCAGGCGAGCGCCAGCGAGAAGCCCGCCCCGGCGGCCGGCCCGTTGACCGCGGCGATCACCGGATAGGGGATGCGGCGCAGATCGACGATCGCCGTGTGCAGCGCCTCGGCGCCGCGTCGCACCTGTGAGGGCAGGTCGATCGAGTCGTCTTCGACCCCGGCTTTGAATTCGTTGATGTCGCCACCGGAGGAGAACGCCGGGCCGGCGCCGGTGACGACCAGCGCCCGCAGCGGCGCCTGGTCTGCGAGCCAGGCGAAGGCGGTGCCCAGCTCCAAGATCAGCTCGGCGCTCATCGCGTTGAAGCTGTCGGGGCGGTCGAGGGTCAGGGTGCCGATCTCGCCGTCGATCTCGATCCGCAGCGTGTGCAGCTCGGGGGGGCTCATGCGGCCCGCAGCCTACCCTTTATCGCGTGAGGGAACGGATCCGCGAGCTGCCCGACTCGGCCGGCGTCTACCTGTTCCACGACGCCGGGGGCGAGCTGCTCTACGTCGGCAAGGCGCGCTCGATCCGCAAGCGGGTCGCCTCCCATTTCTCCGGCGGCGAGACGCGGCTCACCTCGCGGGTGGACCGGATCGACTTCCTGGCCACCGCCAACGAGGCCGAGGCGCTGCTCGCCGAGCAGAGCTTCATCAAGCGCCACCGGCCCCGCTTCAACATCCGCCTGCGCGACGACAAGTCCTATCCCTACGTCTGCGTCAGCCTCGACGAGGACTACCCGCGCGTCTACTTCACCCGCGAGAAGCACCGCGCCGGCCGCGCCTACTTCGGCCCCTTCTCCAGCGCCAAGCGGGTGCGGGAGACGCTCGACCTGCTTGGCCGCCTCTTCCAGTTCCGCACCTGCGAGGGGCCCGAGCCCGGCCGGCGCTCCGGCAGCCCCTGCCTCGACTACTACATCAAGCGCTGCGGGGCGCCCTGCGTCGGCTACGTCAGCCGGGACGAGTACCGGCGCAACGTCGAGGCGATCGTCGACTTCCTCTCCGGCCGCTACCGGCAGGTCGAGGACGACGAGCAGGCGAAGATGGAGGAGGCCGCGGTGGCGCACGAGTTCGAGCGCGCCGCCCTGCACCGCGACCGCCTCAAGGCGATCCGCTCGCTGTTCGAGCGCCAGCGGGTCGCCGGCGGCTCGGTCGGCACCGCCGACCTGATCGGCGTCGCGACCGAGGGGGCCGACGCCAACGCCCAGGTCTTCCAGGTGCGCGACGGCATCCTCGCCGAGCGGCAGAGCTTCTACCTCGACAACCAGGCCGAACGCCGGCCGGCCGAGGTGGCGGAGGAGTTCATCGGCCAGTACTACTCGGCCTCGCCGGCGATGCCGCGGACGATCGTCGTCGGCCCCGACCTGCGCGACCGCGCCGAGCTGCTGGCGGCGGCGCTGGGCGAGCGCCGCGGCTCGCCGGTCGAGGTGCGAATCGCCGAGCGCGGCGACAAGCGGCGCCTGCGCGAGCTGGCCGAGCGCAACGCCCGCCTCGCCCTCGACCAGGACCGGCTGCGGCGCGAGCATCGCCGCCAGCGCCGGGTCGAGTCGCTCGCCGACTTGCGCGAGGCGCTGGGGATGGAGGAGCTGCCCGTCCGCATCGAGGGCTTCGACGTCTCCAACCTGGGCGGCGAGCACACCGTCGCCTCGATGGTGGTCTTCGAGGGCGGCGCGACCAAGAAGTCCGACTACCGCCGCTTCAGGGTGCGCGGTCCGCGCGGCGACGGGTCCGACGACTTCGCTTCCATGGAGGAGGTGTTGAACCGGCGCGTCAGCCGCTACCTCGAGCAGGTCGACCTCTCGCCGCACGACGGCAAGCGCGACGAGAGCTTCGCCTCGCTGCCGGCGCTGGTCGTGATCGACGGCGGCAAGGGCCAGCTCGCCGCCGGGATGCGCGCCCTGCGCCCCTTCGCCGAGCGCGGCGCGACGGTGGTCTCGCTCGCCAAGCGCGAGGAGGAGGTCTACCTCCCCGGCCGGCCGGCGCCGATCGACCTCGCCGCCGACTCGGAGGCCTCGAAGCTGCTGCAGCGGGTTCGCGACGAGGCCCACCGCTTCGCGATCGAGCACCACCGGGGGCGCCGCGCCGAGGCGATGACCGGCTCGGTGCTCGACGGGCTGAGGGGTGTCGGCCCGGCCCGCAAGCGGGCCTTCCTGCGCCACTTCGGCTCGCCGGAGCGGTTCCTGGCGGCTTCCCGCGAGGAGCTCGAGGCGGTGCCCGGCGTGCCCGGCAAGCTGGCCCGCGAGATCCACGAGCAACTGCACAGGATCGGCTAGCGGTGGACCTGGTCCTGATCACCGGCCACTCCGGCGCGGGCAAGTCGGAGGCGATCGCCTCCTTCGAGGACGGCGGCTACTTCTGCGTCGACAACCTGCCGCCGCGGATGATCGGCAGCCTCGGTGCGCTGTTCCGCCACGAGGGCAGCGGGGTGGAGCGCGCCGCGGTCGTCTCCGACGTGCGCGGCGGCGACTACTTCGACGACCTCGTCCAGGTGCTCGACGAGCTGCAGGCGGACGGCCTCGAGCCCACCCTGCTCTTCCTCGAGGCCGACGAGGAGACGCTGCTGGATCGCTACAAGGAGACGCGCCGCCGCCACCCGCTCGCCCCGGAAGGGAGGATCGTCGATGGGATCCGCGCCGAGCGCGAGCTGCTCGCCCCGCTGCGCGCCCGCGCCGACATCGTGATGGACACCAGCGACCTGACCGGCGCGCTGCTGCGCCGGCGGATCGCCGAGGAGTTGCTGGGACGTCACGGCAGCGGCAAGCTGGCCCTGACCCTGCTCACCTTCGGCTTCAAGAACGGCCCGCCGCGCGACGCCGACCTCACCCTCGACGTCCGCTTCCTGCCCAATCCCCACTACGTTGACGGCCTGCGGCCGCTGACCGGGCTTGACGAGGCGGTGCGCGAGTACGTCGAGGCGGGGACGCAGGCGGGCGAGTTCTACGGCCGCCTGCTGCCGTTGCTCGAGTTCCTCGTCCCCGCCTACGTGGCCGAGGGCAAGAGCCACCTGACGATCGCGGTCGGCTGCACCGGCGGGCGCCACCGCTCGTTGACGGTCGCCGACCGGGTACGCCGGGCGCTGGAGCGGCGCGACGACGTGGTGGTGCGGGTGAAGCACCGCGATGTCGAGCCATAGAATCGATCGGCTTTGTCGGAGATCCCCAAGCCCGTCATATCGGTCCGCGGACTGTGCAAGCGGTACGGGGACGTCGAGGCGGTCCGGGGGGTCGACTTCGACGTCCGCGCTGGCGAGATATTCGCCTTTCTCGGCCCCAACGGCGCCGGCAAGACGACGACGGTCGAGATCCTCGAGGGCTATCGGGACCGCAGCGCCGGCGAGGTGCGGGTGCTGGGCGAGGATCCGCAGCACTCAGGGCGGCGGTGGCGTGAGCGGATCGGGATCGTCCTGCAGAGCTGCCGGCTCGATCCCTACCTGACCGTACGCGAGTCGCTCGCCCTCTACGCCGGCTACTACAGCGCCCCGCGGCCGATCGAGGAGACGATCGAGCTGGTCGGCCTGGAGGGCAAGGCGGATGCCCGCGCCCGCAGCCTCTCCGGCGGGCAACAGCGCCGGCTCGACGTCGGCATGGCGCTGATCGGCGACCCTGAGCTGCTCTTCCTCGACGAGCCGACCACGGGCTTCGACCCTTCCGCCCGGCGGCACGCCTGGGAGACGATCGCCGGCCTGCGCGAGCTGGGCAAGACGGTCTTCCTCACCACCCACTACATGGACGAGGCGCAGCGCCTCGCCGATCGGGTGACGATCATCTCCGCCGGCGAGGTGGTCGCGCGCGGCACCCCGGAGGACCTCGGCGACCGCGAGCACAGGCCGGCGAAGATCACCTACCGCGAAGACGGCCGCGAGGTCGAGCTGGAGACCATCGATCCGGTGAAGACCCTGAACGAGCTGACCGGGCGGGCGCTCGCCGAGGGACGCGAGCTGGAGGGCCTGGAGGTCAGCCGGCCCAGCCTCGAGGACGTCTACCTGGAGCTGACCGGCGCATGAGCCTCGTCCTGCACCAGTTCCGCTACGACCAGAAGGCCTTCTGGCGCAACCCGGCCTCGGTCTTCTTCACGGTCGCCTTCCCGGTGATCCTGCTGCTCATCTTCGCCACCGTGTTCGGCGACCAGACGGTCGCGGTGCACGGCGCGAAGATCGAGACCACGACCTACTACGTGCCGGCGATCATCACCCTCTCGGTGATCTCGGCGACGATGCAGTCGCTGGCGATGTCGCTGGTGATCGCCCGTGAGGACGGGCGGCTGAAGCGCGGTCGGGGCACGCCGATGCCCGCCTGGGTGTTCATCGCCGGCCGGATCGGCAACTCGATCGTCGTCGCGCTGCTGATGCTGGTGCTGATCGCGGCGCTCGGCCGGATCGCCTACGGCGTCCCGGTCCCCTGGGAGCGGCTGCCCGAGATCGTCGCCGTGCTGGTGATCGGCGCCGCCGCCTTCTGCTGCCTCGGCATCGCCCTGACCGCGGCGATCCCCAGCCAGGACGCCGCCGCGCCGATCGTCAACGCGCTGCTGCTGCCGCTCTACTTCCTCTCCGGCGTATTCATCCCCGACGACCAGCTGCCGGCCGGCGTCATCCACTTCGCCGACGCCTTCCCGGTCCGCCACTTCTTCGAGGCCTTCTTCAACGCCTACGTGCCGGCGAGCGGCGGCGGTACCGGCCTGGAGTGGGGCAACCTGGCGGCGGTCGCCGCCTGGGGGGTCGCCGGGCTGGTCATCGCCGCCCGCTACTTCAGCTGGACGCCGCGACGCGGCTAGGCAACGCGCCCGTAACGCCGCTCGGCAACGCGCCCGTGACGCGGCTCGGCAACGCGCCCGTGACGCGGCTCGGCAACGCGCCCGTATAGCCTCCCCGGCCCGATGTTGCACCACGTTCTCCTGGAGGTCTCGTCCCTGGAGCGGAGCGCGTCGTTCTACGACGCTCTGCTCGCGCCGCTTGGCTGGCGCCGCCATTTCGAGCAGGACGGCACGATCGGGTGGGGCATCGCAAAGCCCGTCTTCTTCGTCGCCGGGCATCACGAGCCCAAGCCCGGCTTCGGTTTGCTCAGCTTCTCCGGTCTCGGGATCGTCGCCGTCAAGGCCTCCTGGGAGGCCGGGGTCCGGGCGGGCGGCGCGAGCGTCAGCGAGCCGGGGGAGCGCCGCTCGCACGGCTCCGGCGCCTACTCGGGGTTCCTCCGGGACCCGGACGGGTACGAGATCGAGATCACGATCGGCAGCGATTAGCATCGACGGCACACGACTCAGGAGGGAATGACTTCATGGCTGTGAAGGTCGGCATCAACGGCTTCGGCCGGATCGGGCGCAACCTCTTCCGCGCTGCCCACGCGGCCGGCGCGGATCTCGACTTCGTCGCCGTCAACGACATCACCGACCCCGGGACTCTCGCCCACCTGCTCAAGTACGACTCGATCCTGGGGCGCTTCCCGGGCGAGGTCGAGGCGGGGGAGGAGTCGATCTCGATCGACGGCAAGCCGCTCAAGGTGCTCTCCGAGCGCGACCCGGCGGCGCTGCCCTGGGCTGAGCTGGGCGCCGACGTGGTGATCGAGTCGACCGGCCTGTTCACCGGCCGCGCCGATGCCGCCAAGCATCTCGAGGCGGGCGCCAAGAAGGTGATCATCTCCGCGCCGGCCAAGGAGCCGGACGTGACCGTCGCGCTCGGCGTCAACTTCGACAGCGACTACGACCCGGACAAGCACCAGATCATCTCCAACGCCTCCTGCACGACCAACTGCCTGGCGCCGCTGGCCAAGGTGCTGCACGAGGAGTTCGGGATCGAGCAGGGGCTGATGACGACGATCCACGCCTACACCGCCGACCAGCGCCTCCAGGACATGCCCCACAAGGATCTGCACCGGGCGCGCGCCGCGGCGCTCAACCTGATTCCGACCACGACCGGCGCCGCGAAGGCGGTCGGCCTCGTCCTGCCGGAGCTAAACGGCAAGCTGAACGGCCTCGCGATGCGGGCGCCGGTCGCGACCGGCTCGGTCGTCGACCTCGTCTGCACGCTCGCCAAGCCGGCCTCGCCGGAGGACGTCAACGCGGCGGCGCAGGCGGCTGCCGAGGGCCCGCTGAAGGGCATCCTCTCCTACACCGAGGACCCGATCGTCTCCACCGACATCGTCGGCGACCCGCACTCCTCGATCTTCGACGCCGGCCAGACGATGGCGATCGGCGAGAACATGGTCAAGGCGGTCGCCTGGTACGACAACGAGTGGGGCTACTCCAACCGCTGCGTGGAGCTGGCCGAAAAGGTCCTTTGAGCCGATCCGGGCCGGCGAGGTGAGCGACTTCCCCAAGGCAAGCGTCCGCGACGCCGACGTCGCGGGCAGGCGGGTGCTGGTCCGGGTCGACTTCAACGTGCCGCTGGACAACGGGCGGGTGGCCGACGACACGCGGATCCGGGCGGCGCTGCCGACGATCGAGCTACTGCGCGAGCGCGGTGCGGCGGCGATCCTGGTCTCGCACCTGGGGCGGCCGAAGGGCGAGGTGGTGCCGGAGCTCTCGATGAAGCCGGTCGGCGAGCGGCTGGCCGAGCTGCTCGGCGCCCCGGTCGAGCAGGCGCCTGCGGTGGTCGGCGAGGACGTCGAGACGCTGGCCGCGGGGCTGAGCCCGGGACGCGTGCTGCTGCTGGAGAACGTCCGCTTCGAGCCGGGGGAGACGGAGAACGACCCGAAGCTGGCCGCTGCGCTGGCCCGTCTCGCCGACCTCTACGTCAACGACGCCTTCGGCGCCGCCCACCGCGCCCACGCCAGCACCGAGGGGGTTGCCCACCGGCTGCCGGGCTGCGCGGGGCTGCTGCTGGAGCGCGAGGTGACCGAGCTGAGCCGGGTCGTCGAGTCGCCGCGGCGGCCGCTGGTCGTCGTCCTCGGCGGCGCCAAGGTCTCCGACAAGGTCGGGGTGATCGACCGCTTCCTCGAGGTCGCCGACCGGATCCTGATCGGCGGCGCGATGTGCTTCAGCTTCTTCCGCGCGCAGGGGATCGCGACCGGCGACTCGCTGGTCGAGGAGGAGGGCGTGAAGCTGGCCGAGGGGGCGCTGCGCAAGGCGGAGGGCGCGGCCTGCGAGCTGACCCTGCCGGTCGACCTGATGCTGGGGGAGGAGTTCGACGCGGCGACCGAGCGGCGCCAGGTGGACGGGGTCGAGGTGCCCGACGGCTGGATGGGGCTCGACGTCGGCCGGCGCACGGCCGCCGCCTACGCCGAGGCGATCGGGGCCGCCGGCACGGTGCTCTGGAACGGGCCGATGGGCGCCTTCGAGCTGGAGCCGTTCGCGGCCGGCACCCGCGCGGTCGCCGAGGCCGTCGCGGCGGCGCCGGGGACGACCGTGGTCGGCGGCGGCGACTCGGTCGCCGCGCTGCACGAGTTCGGGCTTGCCGGGCAGGTGGACTGGGTCTCGACCGGAGGGGGGGCGTCGTTGGAGCTGCTGGAGGGAAGGAAGCTGCCGGGGATGGAGGCTTTGCAGGATGCCTGAGCGCACGCCGTACATCGCCGCCAACTGGAAGATGCACAAGACCGTCGCCGAGGCGGCCGAGTTCGTCGACGCGCTGCTGCCGCGGATCGCGGCGACGCAGCACGACGTCGTCCTCTGCCCGCCCTACCTGGCGCTGGCCGAGGTGGTCGAGCGCTCGCGCGGCAGCGCCGTGCGGGTCGCCGCGCAGAACATGCACGAGGCTGAGTCGGGCGCCTTCACCGGCGAAGTCTCGGCGCCGATGCTGCTCGAGATCGGCGTCGAGGCAGTGGTCCTCGGGCACTCGGAGCGACGCCAGTACTTCGGCGAGACCGACGAGGCGCTGGCCCGCAAGGCGCCGGCGGCGCTGGCGGCCGGCCTGGAGCCGATCCTCTGCGTCGGCGAGAGCGAGGAGGCGCGCGACGCCGGACAGACCGAGGGCGTGCTGGAGCGCCAGCTGCAGGCCGACCTCGCCGCGATCGAGCCGGCGGAGCTGGCGCGGATCGTCGTCGCCTACGAGCCGATCTGGGCGATCGGCACCGGCCGCACCGCGACGCCCGAGCAGGCGCAGGAGGCGATCGCCTTCATTCGCGACGTGCTGCGCGGGCGGGGCGGAGAAGCCGACGCGGTGCGGATCCTCTACGGCGGCTCGGTGAAGCCCGCCAACGCCGCGGAGCTGATGGCGAAGCCGGACATCGACGGGGCCCTGGTCGGCGGGGCGAGCCTCGACCCCGAGGACTTCGCCGCAATAGTCGAGGCCGCATGACGACCCCGGTCTCGTCATGACCGTTCCTTCGTTGGCCCTGGTCATCCTCGACGGCTGGGGTCTTGCGCCGCCCGGCCCGGGCAACGCGATCTCGCTGGCCTCCACGCCGGTCTTCGACCGGCTCTGGAGCGAGTGCCCGCACACCGAGCTCTCCGCCCAGGGCCGCGACGTCGGCCTGCCCGAGGGCCAGATGGGCAACTCCGAGGTCGGCCACCTCAACCTCGGCGCCGGGGCGATCGTCAAGCAGGACCTGGCGCGGATCGACGACGCGATCGCCGATGGCGGCTTCTTCGAGAACGAGAGGCTGCTGGCCGCCTGCGACCGCGCCCGGCGCAGCCCGCGGGGGCGCCTGCACCTGCTTGGCCTGGTCTCCGACGGCGGCGTCCACGCCGGCTGGGAGCACATCGAGGCGACGATCGAGCTGGCCTCGCAGGAGGGCGTCCCCGACGTCGTCTTCCACGCCTTCACCGACGGCCGCGACACGCTGCCGCACGGCGGCCGCGGCTACCTCGCCGAGCTGGAGCGCTGGCTGCGCCAGGCCGGCCGCATCGCCACGGTCGGCGGCCGTTACTACGCGATGGACCGCGACACGCGCTGGGAGCGGACCAAGCTGGCCTACGACGCGATCGTCCACGCCCGCGGCCTGCACGCGGCCAGCCCCGCGGATGCGATCGAGGCCTCCTACCAGCGCGAGGAGACCGACGAGTTCGTGAAGCCGACGGTGATCGGCGACTACGACGGCGCCGCCGCGGGCGACGTGGCGATCTTCGTCAATTTCCGCCCCGACCGCGCCCGGCAGATGACCCGCGCCCTGGCCGAACCCGGCTTCGACGAGTTCTCGCGGGCGGGCGGGCCGGTCCTCGACCTGACCACGATGACCGCGTACCGCAAGGGCTGGCCCTATCCGGTCGCCTTCCCCGAGGCGCGGCCGAAGACGACGCTGGCCGAGGTCATCTCGGAGGCCGGCGGCCACCAGCTGCACGTCGCCGAGACCGAGAAGTACGCGCACGTCACCTATTTCTTCAACGGTGGCCGCGAGGACGAGTGGGAGGGGGAGGAGCGCTGCCTGGTCGACTCGCCACGCGAGGTCCCGACCTACGACCACAAGCCCGAGATGAGCGCTCGCGCCGCCGCCGACGCCTTCGTCTCGGGCTGGCCGGAGGGCGGCTACCGCTTCGGGATCATCAACTTCGCCAACCCCGACATGGTCGGCCACACCGGGTCGATCCCGGCCGCGGTGAAGGCGGTCGAGGAGGTCGACGGCTGCTTCGGCGACGTGGTCGCCGCGGTGGAGCGAACCGGCGGCGCCTGCATCGTCACCGCCGACCACGGAAACTGCGACCACATGCTCGAGCCTGACGGCTCGCCCAACACCGCTCACTCGCTCAACCCGGTGCCGCTGATCGTCACCGCCGCGGGGGTCGAGCTGCGCGACCACGGCATCCTCGCCGACGTCGCCCCGACCGCCCTCGAGCTGCTCGGCATCCCGCAGCCCGAGGCGATGACCGGCAAGTCGCTGATCGCCGAATGAACGGTTGACCCCCTTTTTCGGTGGTCAATAGTCCACTTGAGCATGAGGCACGAGGCTGAGAGACTGAGCTTTGAGATCGAGGCGGGGGACGGGGCGGCTCGGGCCGGCGTGCTGCGGACCGCGCACGGGGCCGTGGAGACGCCGGCTTTCATCCCACTGGCCACCAAGGGGACGGTGCGGGGGCTGGATTCGCGAGAGGTGGCCGAGCTCGGCTTCGAGCTGGTCCTCGGGAACACCTACCACCTGTTCGTCTCGCCGGGGCCCGATCGGATCGCCGCGGCCGGCGGGCTGCACCGGTTCATGGGCTGGGAGCGGGCGCTGATCACCGACTCGGGCGGGTTCCAGGTGTTCTCGCTGGCGCATGGCGGGGTGGCCGACGAGGTGAAGGGCAAGGGGCGGCCTGGGGGAGACCCGGGGTCGGTCGTCTCGATCGACGAGGAGGGGGTGCGGTTCCGCTCCTACACCGACGGCAGGGAGCTGTTCATCTCTCCGGAGGTCTCGATGGAGGTGCAGGCGAAGCTGGGCTCGGACATCGCGCTGGCGTTCGACGAGTGCACGCCGTACCACGCCGACCGTGGGTACACGGCTCGCTCCACGGAGCGGACCCATCGCTGGCTGGACCGCTGCCTCGCCTGGCACGGCGAGAACGGGCCGGAGCGGCAGGCCGTGTTCGGGATCGTGCAGGGCGGGGTCCACGAGGAGCTGCGGCGCGAGTCGGCGCAGGTCGTCTCCGAGGCCGGGGTGGACGGGATCGCAATCGGCGGCACGCTGGGCCGCGACAAGGGGGAGATGCGCTCGGTGCTGGAGCTGACCGCGCCGCTGCTCCCCGCCGAGGCGCCGAAGCACCTGCTCGGGATCGGCGACGTGGACGACCTGCTCGCCGGCATCGCCCTGGGGCTCGACCTCTTCGACTGCGCGATCCCCACCCGCCTCGCCCGCCACGGCACCGCCCTCGTCCCCGATCCGAACAGCCGCTTTCGCCTCGATCTGCGCAAGGGGGGCTGGGAGGGCGACCGCAAGCCGATCGCCGACGGCTGCCCCTGCCCGGCCTGCCGCCACCACGACCGCGACTACCTCAGCTACCTCTCGCGAGCCGAAGAGCTGACCGCCGTGCGCCTCCTCTGCCTCCACAACCTCACCTACCTTCACGAACTGGTAGCCCACGCAAGGAGTGCCATAACGGCCGGGACCCTGGCCAGCTACACCAGCGCAGTCCTGAACGGCACCGCACCCTGGGATTGAGCTGTCTGTCTCGAGCTGGCGTCCCTCGCGCGGGTGGCGGGGGATGGGCCTTCCCCCGCGCAGCGGCGTCTTGTTTTTCGCACAGAACACGTTGCTCAGACGACCGCCAACTCGGCGGCGAAAAACCCAGCAAGCGGGGGGAGGCCCATCCCCCGACAGGACCCGCGCGCCAGACCCGCGCGTCAGCCACCACCTATTCCGTGTTCTTTTTCACCAAGTCCTTCACTTCTTCGACCACCTTGTCCACAGTGTCCCCAGCAACTTCGGTGGCCTTCACGCCGGTCGCCTTGTCGGTGGCGACGATCACCGCGGTCGCCACCGCGGCGGCGATCAGAACGAGGGCGACGGCGGCCATCACGAAGCGGGCGAAGCGGGAGAAGGCGCCGCGCTTGGCCGCTTCGGGTTGCGCGACCTGGGCTGGCGGGGGGGGGACCGGGGGTTGAGGGGAGCGTCGGGCCGGCCGCACGCTGGGCGAGGCGGGGCGCAGCTCGGTGCGCTCGGTCTGGTCGAGGCGGCGGGTCGCCGTCTCGCCGCCCAACGCCTCGGTCGGGGTCTCGCCCTCCTCCAGCGGCAGGGTCACGTCCTCGCCCTGCAGGCCGAGCTGCAGGCCGCCGGCAAACTCGTCGGCGCTGGCGTAGCGGCGCGCGGTGCTGCCCTCCAGCGCCCGCATCACGGCGCCGCTCAGCGTCTCGGGCACGTTGCCGTTGTAGGCGCTCGGCGGCAGCGGCCGCTCGTTCTGCTGGCGGACCGCCAGCTCCGCCAGGCTCGAGCCCTCGTACGGGAGCCGGCCGGTGAGGAACTGGTAGAGGACGACGCCGAGCGCGTAGACGTCGGTCGCCGGGGTCGCCTCCTCGCCGCGCACCTGCTCGGGCGCGAGGTAGGCGGCGGTGCCCACCACCGAGCCGACCTGGGTGATCCGCGTCTGTTCGATTGCCCGCGCGATCCCGAAGTCGGTCAGTTTGACCGTCATCGGCCCACCCCCGACCGGTCCGCCGACGATCATCAGGTTGCCGGGCTTGACGTCGCGGTGGATGATCCCGCGCCGGTGGGCGTAGTCGAGCCCGGCGCAGGCCTGGATCCCGGCCTCCGCCGCCGCCTCGGGGTCGAGTGGCCCCTGACGCTGGAGGATCTGCGCCCCGGAGCGTCCCTCGACGTACTCCATGACGATGTAGTGGCGCCCCTCGTCGATGCCGGTGTCGTAGACCTGGACGATGTTGGGGTGGATCAGCTTGGCGACCGCCAACGCCTCGCGGCGGAAGCGGGCCACGAACCGATCGTCGTCGGAGAGGTGCTCGGCGAGGACCTTGACCGCGACGGTGCGCTCGAGGATCCGGTCGGTGGCCATGTAGACGATCGACATCCCGCCCGAGCCGAGCCGGTCTCCCAGCTCGTAGCGATCGGAGAGGATTCCCGACTTCATCATTCGGCCGGGGCGCCCGGGCTGACGCCGCCGGAGGGGGCTTGTTCGCCTTCTTCGCCACCCCCGGACCCACCTTCGCCGCCTTCGCTCGAGGGCGGCTGGGTGGGGGTGGTCGGCGGTGCCGTTTCCGGTTCCGGAGTGGTCGTGGTTTCTTCCTGCTTGGACGTTGATTCCTGCTGCTGGCGTTGCTTCTTTTTCTTCTTCGACGGTTCTTCTTCTTCGCCTTCGGTCGGGACTTCGGCGGGAGCGACCGCTTCGGTGCTCGATTCTTCGCAGCTCGCGATCACTTCGTTGAGCCGCGCCGCCCCTTCCTCCAGCGCCCGCTTCAGCTTCGGGTCGATCCCGCTCAGTTCTTCGATCTGTTCGCTCACCTGGCCGGCGGCGCTTTCGGCGCCGACGCAGTCGCCTTCGTTGGCGAGCTGCTTGACCGTGTCGAGGTTGGCGGTGATCTCCCGCGCCGTCTCGCCCGGCAGCAGCTTCGCGTCTTCGCCGCCGCAGGAGGCGATCGAGATCGCCGCGGCGGCGAGTGCGAGGGCGAGCAACGATACGGGGAGGCGAGGCATCCGGCCGAGTCTAGAGAACGGCCCCAAGGGCGGATTTCCCCTGCAACTGAGGAGTCATTGGCCGGTGTGCAGGCGGTCGGCGAGGCGTCGCGGCAAGCCGGCGGCGACGATCGAGTCTGCGGCCCGCTCGACGTCGTAGCGGACGCGGTGGAAGCGGGCCGTCCCCTCGTCGCTGTCGAGCTCCAGCCAGGCCGCCCGCGGGTCGCCGTCGCGCGGCTGTCCGACGCTGCCCGGGTTGACCAGCCAGCTGCCGGCGGCGAGATCGAGCAGCGTGTCGTCGCCCGCCTGAGCGCCGCGGACCTCCGCGAGCCGAGCGGCCGGGCGGGCGAAGAAGAGGGACACGTGCGAGTGGCCGATCAGGGCGACCCGCTCGGGCTGGGCGTCGAAGCAGGCGTCCGCCTGCTCGGCCGAGAGGACGTACTCCCAGACCGGATCGCGCGGGGAGGCGTGGAAGAGGGCGATGCCGTCGCGCCGGCCGGCCGGCTCCATCTCCCGGAGCATCTCCAGGGTGCGGACGGCGACGTTCTGACGCGTCCAGGCGACCGCCTCGGCGGCGGCCTCGGAGAAGGCGGCGACGTCGAGCGCCCCCAGCACCGCGAGGTCGTGGTTGCCGACCAGGCAGAGGGAGCACCGATCACGCACCAGGTCGGCGCAGGCGTCGGGCTCGGCCCCGTAGCCGAGCACGTCGCCGAGGCACCAGATCTCCTCGACGCCGGCCGCGCCGGCCGCGTCGAGGACGGCCTCCAGGGCGGGCAGGTTGGCGTGGATATCGCTGATCACGGCGAGCCGCACGGCACGGCCAGCGTACCCTGGCGCGGTTTCGGTCCATACGATGGGACCGTGACCACGGCAGACTCGATCGCCGAGCTGCGCGCCGCCGTCGAGCGGGCGGCGCGCGCCGTGCGCGACGGCGAGCCCGCCGGCCCGGAACCCACCCTCGACCGGCCGCGGAAGCCCGAGCTGGGCGATTACAGCTCCAACGCGGCGATGCTGCTGGCCGCTCCGCTGGGCGAAGCGCCGCGCGAGGTCGCGGCGCGGCTCTGCGCCGAGCTGGAGAGCGAGCTGGGTGCCGCCGGCAGCCTTGCGCAAGTCGAGGTGGCTGGCCCCGGGTTCGTCAACCTGTTCATGTCCGACGACTGGTACCGGCGGGCGATGGCCCGCCTCGGCGCGGCCGGCGAGAGCCTCGGGCCGGCGCCCACCGCCTCGCCGCAGCGCATCCTGGTGGAGTTCGTCTCCGCCAACCCGACCGGGCCGCTGCACGTTGGCGGCGGCCGCCACGCTGCTTACGGCGACTCGCTCGTCCGCCTGCTGGAGGCGGTCGGGCACGAGGTCGAGCGCGAGTTCTACGTCAACGACGCCGGCGGCCAGGTGCAGCGCTTCGCCGCTTCGCTGGCGGCGCGGATCAGCGGCGGCGAGCCTCCCGAGGACGGCTACGAAGGGCCCTACGTCGACGGCCTCGCCGAGCGGCTGGCCGCTGAGGGAGTCGATCCGGCCGACCCCGAGGCGATCGGCCGGCGCGCCGTCGAGCTGGTCCTCGAGGGGGTGCGCTCGACCCTCGACCGGTTCGGCGCCCGCTTCGACAACTGGTTCTCCGAGCGCGACCTCTACGCGCGCGGAGAGGTCGAGGAGGCGCTCGCCCGCCTCGAGCAGCGCGGCCACACGTACAAGAGCGAAGGGGCGCTGTGGCTGCGCAGCACCGAGTTCGGCGACGACAAGGACCGGGTGCTGATCCGCGCCGGCGGCGAGCCGACCTACCTGGCGGCCGACGTCGCCTACCACCGCGACAAGCTGGATCGGGGCTTCGGCCGCCTGGTCGACGTGCTCGGCGCCGACCACCACGGCTACGCGCCGCGCATCCGATCGGCGGTCGCCGCCCTCGGCGCCGACCCGGACAGACTGGAGGCGCTGATCATGAACCTGGTCCATATCGTCGAAGCGGGCGAGCGGGCGCAGATGTCGAAGCGCAGCGGCGATTTCGTCTCGCTCGACGACCTGGTCGACGACATCGGCGTCGACGCGAGCCGCTGGTTCATGCTCTGGCGCAGCCACGACACCCCGGTCGACCTCGACCTGGAGCTGGCGCGGCGTGCGTCGGCTGACAACCCCGTCTACTACGTCCAGTACGCGCACGCGCGGATCGCCAGCATCCTGCGCAAGGCCGGGGGGGAGGCGGGGGAGGCCGGGGCGCCGACCCCCGGCACGGCGCTGGTGCCCGCCGAGCGGAACCTGGTCAAGCGGCTGCTGGAGTTCCCCGACGAGGTCCGCGAGGCGGCGGCGCGGCGCGCTCCGCACCGCATCTGCGCCTACTCGACCGCGGTCGCCGCCGACTTCCACGCCTTCTACCGCGACTGTCAGGTGGTCGGCGCCGAGGGCGAGGGGGTGGAGCGGTCGCGGCTCGGCCTCTGCCTGCTGGTCAAGCGGACGATCGCGGAGGCGTTGGGACTGCTCGGCATCGCCGCCCCCGAGCGGATGTGAGGGTCCTGGCGGAGATCCCGGCCCGCACCTCTCCCGACCTGCGGGCGGGGACTCTGCGCCGCTGCGATCTCGAGGCCTACGGCGACCTGCTGAACGGGCTCGGCGGCGCCCGTGCCGTGCTGGTGGCCGGGCACGGCGCGGGCAGGTGGGACGGCGCGGTCGGGCTGGCCGCCGCGGCCGCTGCGGCGGGAACCCGCACCGCGCTGCTCGAGTGCGAGCTGGCCCGGCCGGCGCTGGCCGAGGCACTGGGGCTGGCGATCGCGCCGGGACTGCACGAGTACCTGCGCGGGACCGCCGACCCGGAGCGGATCCTCAAGCCGGTCGCCCTCGCCGGTCCCGGCTCGGCCGGGGCGAGCGAGCCGCTGGTCTGTGTGGTCGGCGGCCGTCCCACTTCCGAGGCCGCCGTGCTGCTCGGCTCGGAGCGCTTTCGCCACGCCGCCGCGAGCCTGCGCGACGCGTACGAGCTGCTGGTGATCGTCGCGCCCTCGCCGACACCCGACGACCCGGGCCCGCTCGCCGCCGCCGCGGCCGAGGCCGATACGGTCCTCGCCTGGCTCGACCGTGCCGGGTCGCCGTCGAACCTGCCGGTGCCGGTCACCGGCCTGGTGGTCCAGGCCGAGCCGGCTCAGAGGTCGTAGCGGGCGAGATCGGCGTCGAGGCGCTCCGCGTCCTCCCCCTGTGGGCCAGGCGCAGCCGGCGGCGCCGATTCCGCCGGGCGCGCAGCCCGGCGCCAGCGCCGCAGGCCGAACGCCAGGCCGAGCGCCGCGGCGACGAAGGCGATCGCCGGGACCAGGTAGGCGGAGAGGTCGAAGCCCGAGCCGCCGGGCAGGGCCAGCACGGCGGAGCCGTACTGGGCAACCAGGGCGTCCTTGATCTCCGCCTTGCTCTTGCCGGCGGCGATCTGGCGCTCGACGAAGGCCCGCTCGCGCTGCGCTTGCGGCGATTCGGCGAGCTGCAGCAGGGTGCCGCAGATCGGGCACATCACCTCGTCTTCGATGTCCGGCAGGCTGGTCCGCGGCGTCGCCGCGAGCGCCGGGGCGGCGAGCAGGAGCGCTATCCCCAGCGCCACGAGCGAGGCGAGCCGCAGCCCTGGCGACTTTGTGGCGCATAGCGAAAGAAAGTCGCCAAGCGGGCTCATTGCACACCTTCGACGATCGGAACGACCTGGTGGTCGAGGATCTGCTCGTCAACCGGGCCGCGCCAGATGAAGGCCAGCTTGCCCTGCGGGTCGACGAGGAAGTTCTCGGGGACGCCGGTGGAGCCGAAGGCGGCGCTCCGCTCGTCGCCTACCGAGCGCAGCTGCGGGTAGCTGACCCTGAACTCGCGCAGGAAGGCGAGCGCGTCCTCGCTGTTGTCCTGCACGTCGATGCCGAGCACCCGCAGGTTGCGGCCCCGGTGGCGCCGCGCGAAGCGGTCCAGCAGCGGCGCCTCGCGGCGGCAGGGCGTGCACCAGGAGGCCCAGAGGTTGACCAGCACCCAGTGTCCGCGGTAATCGGCGATTTCCCCCTGCCCCGTGTCGCCGAGCACCGGCAGGGCCCGGTCGGGCACCGGGTCGCCGACCGCGAGGCTGGCCTCGCCCTTGCTCAGCAGGCCGAAGCCGAGCAGGCCGATCACGGCGAGCACGGCGAGGGTGGCGGCGAAGGCGCGGGCACTCACGGCAGCGAAGGTTAGCCCTCGCCAAACCCCGGCCCGGCCGTGGAATTTGTCCTGCTGTACGGTGAGGTTCGGCCGTCGGCTCATGTTCCTCTCCTCGCCCAATCCTGTTCTCGTTGCGGGCCTGCGGGTCTCCCCCCAAGCGATCGCGGCGGCGCTTGCGCTGGCACTGGCGGCGGCGGCCGTCTGGCTGGCGCCGCTCCCGTCGGCAACCGCGCGGTCGTTCAGCTTCGGGACCGGCGACGTGCCCGACCTGGCCCTCGACCGCGGCGGGACCGCGCATCTCGTCTGGGCCGGAAAATCGGGCGTGCTCTACTGCGGCATTATTCGCGGCGGGGAAGCCTGCGGGAAACCCCGGGCCCTTTACGGGCGTGGGCTGAGAGCGGGGCGGCCCCACATCCTGGTGGCCGGACGTGGCCGGCTGGTCGTCAGCCTCGGCGACGGACCGTGCGCGGAATCGCGCCCGGGCCTCGGCTACTGCACCTACGTGCGCCGCTCGCCCAGTAACGGAGTGAGCTTCGATCCGCCGCAGGCGATCGCTGCGCCGGAAGGGCCCGAACCGCTGGTCGGTCCAAACTCCTTCGGCGACGCGGTGTACGGGCCGGGAGAATCGATCTCCTACGCGAGCGCGACGAGCGCGATCCTCTTCACCAACGCGCCGCTGGCCGGCGGGATCGAGCATCGCTTCGCGCTGCTCGCCAACCCCGAGCCCGGCGGGACCGGCGCCGTCCTCGGTCTTCTGACCGGGACGACGCCGGTCGTCGCGTTCGCCGATACCGGCGAACCGCAGACGCTCTACTGGCAGGCCTACCGCGGCCCGGCCGGCCTCGACGAAGCGGCGGGCTGGACGCCTCCGCAGCCGATCGAGAGCGGTGTTCAGGTTGTCGAAAACGACGCGATTGCGAGCGGCCCCGGGGGGCTGTTCGTGATGTACCAGCGCGGTCCGGCGCGGGGTGCGCAGCGCCTCGTCGTGCGGCGCTTCACCGGCGGGGGATTCGGTCCCGCCACCCCGATCGGCGAACCAATTCGCTCCGGTGGCCGCCCGGTTCCCGCCGACCTCGCTGAGGACGCCTCGGGGCGCCTGCACGCGGTCTGGATCGACTACCGCTCCAACCGCCTCCGCGCGGCGGCTTCGACGGCCGGCGGCGCCGTCTGGGGGAAGCCGCTCACGATCGCCTCAGGCAAGGCGATCGCCTCGATCGCGCTGCCGCTGTTTCCACGGCTCGACCTCGCCGCAGCCCCGGACGGCCTTGGCTACGCAGTCTGGACGGCCCGCGAAAGTAGGCATCGAGGTGAAGGCTTCGACCTCCGCGCGGCGCAGCTGGAACCGCCCGGCCCGCACGGCGCCTGCCGGCTGCCGAACTGTCTCATCCTCGGTGGCAGGCCAGCGCGTGCAAGCGGGAACAAGAGGTTCGAACTCCGGGTGCGGGTCGCGAGCTGCGCGTCGAAGAAGCTGACGGCGGAGGCGAAGGTCGGGATCGCGCCGCGGCGCGGCTCGAAGGTGAGGACGAGGCTGCGCAGGGTCGCGCTGCGGCTCGACGGCGGCGAGCGGCGGGAAGCCGGCGGGAGACCGCCCGCGGCGTCTTTCTCGTTCCCCCGGACGGCGCGCGGGGGCCGACACAGGCTGGTGGCGAAGCTGGCGCTGAGCGTGGCAAGCAGCCACGGTGGGGCGAAAACCAGGAAGCTGACCCTGAGCGAGGCCTTCGCCTCTTGTCCGTGAGAGAGGTCCGCCCGATCCAGGTAGCTTCGCGCGCCACGCTGAGCTTCAGCCCGCCTTCTGCGACGACCTGAACCAACCTGATCCGGCCCTCTTCGAGATTGGAGTGAGCCGCTCGGCGACCACGCCGGCCTCGCAGAGCGCGCCGCGAGCTGCAGGGAATGGCGGGAGAAGCGGCGCGAAAACCGAGCGCCCCTCTCACCCGATCTTTACCTGCGACCAAGGGGCGGTGGGGACACTGGTCTCTGGGACCAACCAACACAGAGGAGAACGTCATGACCCAGATACTCGTAGTGACCGGTCCCCGCGGCGACATCAACGCAGGGACGGTCGTGTACAGGGAGCGGATCAATCCCAGCGACTTCGACTCAGACCACTTCTCCGGCCAGCTGGTCGAGCGGGTCGGCTGGGCTGTGGTCGACGCCGACGAGATCGAGCACGGCGACGAGGGGGCCGGTTAGCCGAGAGCGAGTCGCGCTCCTCTCTATGCTGCGCCGAGATGACCCCCGGTGCGGCTGAGAGCAGCGCGGCCGACTTTGCCCGCCGCTTCGCCGAGTTCTGGGCGGCGCCCTCTCCGGAGCGGCTCGACACCGTGCTGGCACCCCGGGTGCGCCTCGTCGCGCCGATGACGCCGACGACCCACACGCTAGAGGACGGCAAGCGCGTCTTTGCCGACCTCTTCGAGCTGACCCCCGACCTGACCGGCGAGGTGCACCGCTGGGGCGCGACGGCGGACGGCGTGCTGATCGAGTTCACCCTCAGCGGCACCGCCGCCGGCGGGCCGCTCTCCTGGCACGCCGTCGACCGCTTCGTGCTCGGGGAGGACGGGCTCGCGACCGAGCGGGTCTCCTACTTCGACTCGGCGCCGATCGCGCTCACGGTCGCTCGGCGCCCGCGTGCCTGGCCTGGCTTCGGGCGCGTCCAGCTTCGCCGGCTGCGCCGCTGAGGCGCGGGGAAGACCCGCGCAGCCGGCGTGGGTCACAGTAAAGTGGCTTGGGCAAGCCAATCACGCGGACGTAGCTCAGCTGGTAGAGCGCGAGCTTCCCAAGCTCGAGGTCGCGGGTTCGAGACCCGTCGTCCGCTTGCCACCGCCCCCCTGCGAAACGGCCCTCGATTACGTGGGCAGCGGGCGGTTTTCGCCATAGCCCACCTGCGCAACCTGCGAACGGCTCGCGCCTGAGCAACCGGCTCAGGGCCGTATGGTCGGCAGCATCCGGTACGCAGCCGGGGCGTATACCCGGCAGCATGCGGCTCGGGAGGCGGGCGTTCGGTGGCTAAGCCCAAGGCCCCAGCCTGGCTGCGCGAGAGCTTCCGCGACGGCGTGGACGAGAACTACAGCGAACTCCTCGTGGCTGACGGCGAAATATGCGCCAGTCGGCGGTTTTGCTACCTCGCCCACCACGACGACCGCCCCTGCGAGGGCCGCTTGGAGCGCTTCCACTACATCCCCCGCCAGCGGGTCGAACATGCGCTGGGGGCGCTGCTGCCGCTTCAATTCGTCGCCGGGCTTGGAGCCTACGAACCGGACTATGTCGTGGTCCGCCGCGACCTCATCCTCCTCGCCGCCTGGGACCCACGCAACGGCGGCATCGCCTGCGAGGCCCACCATCGCCGTTTCGACGGGCACCTGACGCCCGCTTTTCTTCCCATTCCAGTGCCGAAAATCATGGATGGTTCGAGACCTGCTGTACCCACCGTCGGCGAGTGAGCTGTGGGCCGCCGGGCATACGGGGCCGCGGGTTGGGACCACCGGAACCATCTTCGAGACGAGCCTGCCGCCGAGCGAGTGCGTCACGAGTGGCTCGAATCGGGCGCCGCGAACTCGGTTAACCTCGGCGAGGCGATGTACATGGAGATGCGGCCACGCGGCACGCAAGGCGCGGGGAGCGCGATCGAGAAAGCGCGCCGCGAGCTGGCGGCCTTCGATCCTGATTGGAAGCTCGTCGTCTCTGCCGCTGAAACCCGAGCGGATGGGAGGCCGATAACAGGAACGACCGCTGCCTTTGGGGAGCGTCCACGACCCGTCTATGCTGAGGGCTTCTAGGATTTGCCCTGGCAGAGGTCGGCAGGAACGGATCGAGATGAGGGGGAGAAGCCGGATGGGACTGGGCGTAGCCATACGGCGCTTCGTGGTCGGCTTGGCGGTGGCGCTTGGAGCGGCGATCTGGGCCTGTCCGGCCCTGGCCGACACCGGGGACATCGTTGCGCCTTCGGATCCCAACGACCCACAGGTCGACAGCGGCTGGCAGGCGGGGACCTGCAACTCCGACGCCCCGCAAAAATGCAGCGTGGCGACGCCGG
>Ga0210144_1000422_pt1 | contig 22885 bp, 19 predicted proteins | sample Muzzi_PWA_D2_FD_185532 | JGI IMG/M metagenome (GOLD analysis project Ga0210144, IMG submission 185532) | Wetland microbial communities from San Francisco Bay, California, USA, that impact long-term carbon sequestration - Muzzi_PWA_D2 (SPAdes) | ecosystem: Environmental > Aquatic > Marine >...
TGTAGCTGAAGATCCGCTTGATCTTGAACTTGAAGTTGAGAACCGATCCGCTGCCGCCGGCGATCACGGGGATCCTGGCGATCGTGTGAAAGCCGAAGCGCCCCTTGCGGATCTTCTTGATCGTCACCGTGGTGACGATCGCCGCCGGAACCGGCACGGTGATGAACGAATGGATGAACAGCGTCGTCTTGCCGCCCTTGCTGCCGCCGTTGAACAGGGTCAGCGGGCTGTGGGCGGTGATCGACCGTTGTTCGGGGAAGGCGATCTGCACGTTGACCCTCCCGTTGCCGACGATCGCCTTGCCGCAGACTCGCTTCGCGGCCTTGGTGTCGCGCGCCTCGAGCTTGCCGCGCCTGCAGACCGGCAGGCCCCTGGCGTTGACCGCGCCGTTCTTGTCGATGTCGATGATCGCCTGACGGAGCGCCGACGGATGGGTGCCGTCCGTGGTCTTGGCCTTGCCGCTGATTCGCAGGGCGATCGGCGCGAGCTTCCCCTTCGGCAGCTTCTTCGGCGAGACGTTGCTGCCCACGGTGAGGATCAGGTTGCCGACGCGGACCGTCGTGGACGCCGCGGTCGCGATCGCCGCGCCTCCCAGGGCGAGCACGGCGCTCAGGGCGAGTGCGGCGAGCAGGTTCTTGCGCATGGCGGTCTCTCCTTTGTCGGCTTGCCCGCGAGCCCGGGCCACGGAGCCTCGATCTGTCCCTCCGGTAGCGGCTTCCCGCTCCGGCCTCTTCCTAAACCCGGCCAAGCACGAAAAAGAGCGGCCCGGAGGCCGCTCTTTTTCTCGCTGCGGTCGCCCTGGAGCGACGCTGGTGCTGTCGCCGCGCTAGCCCTTCGGCGTGCAGGGCACCACCAGGCTGCCCTTGAGCGAAGTCGACGCCGGACCGGGTTCCCGCGCTTCGTTCTTGAAGAGCGCCGACACCAGGTTGGCGTTGTAGTGCCCGTCCGGGCACTTCGCTTCCAGATACGTGTGCTTCTTGCCCTTGTAGGTGAACTTCTTCTTGCTGAACTGGAACTTGAAGTCCAGCGCCGAGCCGCTGCCGCCGGCGATCACCGGGACCTTGGCGATCGTGTGATAGCCGTAGCGGCCCTTGTGGATCTTCTTGACGGTCAGCGTGGTGACGACCGCCGCCGGGACCGGCACGGTGATGAACGCGTGGATGAACATCGTCGTCTTGCCGCCCTTGGTGCCGCCGTTGAACAGGGTCAGCGGGCTGGTGGCCGTGATCGGCCGCTGTTCGGGGAAGGCGATCTCGATGTGGGTGTTGCCGTTGCCGACGACGGCCTTGCCGCAGACCCGCTTCGCTGCGGTGGTGTCGCGCGCCTCGAGTTCGCCGCGCTTGCAGACCGGAACGCCCTTGGTGTTGAGCGAGCCGTTCTTGTCGATGTCGACAATCGCTTCGCGAAGCGCCGGCGGGTGGGTGCCGTCGGTGGTCTGAATCTTGCCGTTGACGTTCAGGGCGATCGGCTTCAGCTTCTTCTTCGGCAGCCCCTTCGGCGAGACGGTGCCGCCGAAGGTGAGCTTGAGGTTGCCGGCCTGGACGGTGATCTGCGCCGCATACGCGGCGACCGCGATCCCTAGGGCAAGCACCGCGCTCAGGGCGAGTGCCGCTAGCAAGTTTCTACGCATATCCTTCTCTCTCCTTTGTCGGCCTGCCCGTCAGAGCCCTGGCCATTGAATCCCTCCGCCGGTAGAAGCTACCAGCCTCGTCCTACTGGGCAGAACCCGCGCGCTCGTACAAAAGAGCGCCTTAACACACGCGCCGCTCAACTCTCGAGCTTCCAGGATTGCGTCCGCTCGCGCGCTTCCGCGGCCCCCTCGGGGCCGAGGAAGGGCAGCGTTATCCAGAACATCAGGTCCGGAAGGCGGCCGGGGAGGCGAGCCGAAGCGCCGTGCAGGATCTCGCTGTAGAGCAGCTCGTTGACGCCGCCGGCAACCGACAGCGAGGTGATCCCCGGCAGCTCGACCGATGTCTCGGCTCGGCCGGCGTCGAGGAAGCCGGTGAACTGGCGCAGCGCCGCGTCCCGGCGGGCCAGCGCTTTCGGGCCGGCGGCCAATACCTCGACGATCGCGAACCGCGCCTCGTCGGGATGCTCGGCGAGGTGCTCGAGCAGGGCCCCCAGCCCGGCTGCGACCCGCTCGGCCCAGGGCGCCCCGGGCTTCGACTCGAAGCCCTTCCCCGTGTCGCCGAGCAGGTTGTCGACCAGCGCGTCGTAGGTGGCGAGGAAGCAGTCCTCCTTGCTCGCGAACAGCTCGTAGAACGTCTTTCTCGACACGCCGGCGACGCCGATCACGTCCACCACGCGCGTCTCCGGGTAGCCGCGCTCGGCGACGACTTCGATCATCGCCTGCAGGATCCGGCGCCGTTGGGACTCCGTCACCGCCTCCCGCGGCAGCCCGTGACGACCCCTCGGCAGCCGCTCGCCAAGCTTGGCCGTGCGTCTACCAGAAGCCACGCCCAGACTCTAGAGCAGGACTATCGCCGCCGCTAGTGCCCTGTCACGCAGCGTCAGACCGGAAATGACGGCCCCAGTTCGCCGCCATACGGCGTCCTCATTCGCCCAAATAGCGCTGCTTTCGGGCTCCCTGCGTCCTTGTCTGGCGACGACTGGACCGGGTCATTTCATGGCCAACGTCACGAGACGCGGCACTAGGCGGCGCGCAGGCGCGGCTCGTCGCCCATCCAGACCACCTGGTCGCGTCCCGGCCCGACGCCGACGAGGCGAATCGGTACGCCGACGAAGCCGGCGACAAAGTCGAGGTAGGCGCGGGCCTGGGGCGGCAGGTCCGCCTCGCTGCGGCAGGCGCTGAGGTCGGCCTCGAAGCCGGGCAGCTCCTCGTACTCGGGCTGGGCCGAGTGGAGGATCGACTGGTGGTAGGGGAAGCTGTCGAAGACCGCGCCCTCCCGGGAGCGGTAGCGAACCGCGACGCGCAGCGGGTCGATCCCGCTCAGCACGTCGAGCTTGGTGACCGCCAGGGCGCTCATCCGGTTGAGGCGGACGGCGTAGCGCAGGGCGACCAGATCCATCCAGCCGCAGCGCCGCTCGCGCCCCGTGGTGGTGCCGAACTCGTGTCCCGCCTCCAGCATCTGGCGGCCGACCGAGTCGAGCAGCTCGGTCGGGAAGGGGCCGGCGCCGACCCGGGTCGCGTAGGCCTTGGCCACCCCCCAGACCTCGTCGATGTCCGTCGGCCCGACCCCCGCGCCGACGCAGGCCGCGCCGGCGATCGGGTTGGAGGAGGTGACGAACGGGTAGGTGCCGTGGTCGAGGTCGAGCAGGGTCGCCTGGGCGCCCTCGAATAGCACCGTGCCGCCGCCGTCCAGCAGGTTCCAGCAGAGCCGCGACGTGTCGGCGATGTGGGGCTCGAGGCGGTGCCCGTAGCCGGCGAACTCCTCGGTCATCGTGTGCAGGTCGAGCCGCGGGTCGGGAGCGTCGGCGACCGACGGGTCGCCTCCCTGGCGTGCCCCCTCGCCGGCCTCCTTGCGCAGCTTGCGCCGCTGCACGGACAGTTCGCGCAGCGCCTGCTGCTTGGGCTCGAGCGCGGCGAGGATCTTCTTGCGCAGGATCTTCTCGTCGAGCAGGTCCTGCACCCGGATGCCGAGCCGCAGCGCCTTGTCGGCGTAGCAGGGGCCGATGCCGCGCCGCGTGGTGCCGATCGAGAGCTTGCCGAGCTTCACCTCGCCGGCCGTGTCGAGCAGCACGTGGTAGGGCATGATCAGGTGGGCGTTGGCGGAGATCCGCAGGTTGCCGACGTCGATGCCACGGCGCTTCAGCCCCTCGATCTCCTCGAGCAGGATGCGCGGGTCGAGGACGACCCCGTTGCCGATCACGCAGGCCTTCTCCGGATAGAGGATGCCGGAGGGGATCAGGTGGAACTTGAACAGCTCGCCGTCGCGGACGATCGTGTGGCCGGCGTTGTTGCCGCCCTGGAAGCGGACGATTGCGTCCGCCCCCGCGGCGAGCAGGTCGGTGACCTTGCCCTTCCCCTCGTCGCCCCACTGGGCGCCGACTATCACGATGCCGGGCATAAGAGGGATTGTGCCCTAGAGCGCCTTGTCGTAGCGTTGATCGGAGCCGAACAAGGGAACCTCGTCACATATCTGATTCAGGCGTGAAACGGTTCGCATGCCGATCTGCTCCTCGAGCTCGTCATGGGGAAGGTTGGTCGTGATCAGCACCGATCGCTCAGCCTCGTAGCGCTCGTTGATCAATGCGTACAGCTGCTCCAGAACCCAATCGGAGCGTTTCTCGGCGCCGACATCGTCGATATGGAGAAGATCAACTGACGAGAGTCGTTCAAAGAACGAGAGGTAGGAATCGTCGGTTGGCGCGGAGTCATAGGTGCGCCGGATGCGGGCGAGCAGCTTGGGCAACGAATAGATCGCCACGGAGCGCCCAGCCTCCAGCGCGCGCTTGGAGGCCAGCATTGCCAGCGTCGTCTTCCCGGTGCCGGTGTCTCCGTACAGCCATAGGCCCCTTCCCCTGTCGAGCCGCTCGTCGAGGTCCTCGATGAACTTACGCACCTCCGCTACGGCGGCCTTGGTCTCCAGGTCGCGGGCCATGTCGCTGACCGGAGGGCGGTCGAAGGAGACGCCGCGGTAGCGCGGCGGGATCACCGAGGCGACCCCCCGCACCCTGCCGCGGTTGAGCCGCCGCTCGCGGCACTCGCAGGGCCGCGCCACGTCTTCGGGGCCGAGGATCCAGCCGGAGCCGTCGCAGTTGCCCAGCGGGCAGGCCCGTGCGGCGAACGGCTCGCTGCGGGGGATCGCCGGCATCAGAAGTCAGGGCCGGCGCTCGCCGCCTCCTCCAGCGGCGGCCCCTCGCCGGCCGGCTGCTCGACCGGCCGTTCGTGGCCGGAGAAGTCGGCGAATTTCGGGAAGCGATCGAGGAAGACAAGCTTCGGCGAGCCGATCGGCCCGTTGCGGTGCTTGGCGACGATCACGTCGGCCAGCCCGTCCGGCTCGTCTTCGGGATCGCGGTAGTAGTCCTCGCGGTAGAGGAAGGCGACGAGGTCCGAGTCCTGCTCGAGGTTTCCGCTTTCTCTCAGATCGGACAGCATCGGCTTCGGCGGGTGCCGCTGCTCGGGGGCACGGGAGAGCTGGGAGATCGCCAGCACCGGCACCTCCAGCTCGCGGGCGAGGATCTTCAGGCCGCGACTCATCTGGCCGACCTGCTCGACCCGGTTGGCACGCGGGTCGTCGGAACGCATCAGCTGGATGTAGTCGACGATGATCAAGCCGAGGCCACCCTGCTCCTGCGTCTGAGCGTGCAGGCGCCTCGCCTTCGCCCTCAGATCGAGCACGCCGAGGTCGGAGGAGTCGTCGAACCACAGCGGCGCCTCCTCCAGCTCGTTGCAGGCCCGCACCACCTTCGGCCAGTCCTTCTGCGCGACCTGCCCCTTGCGCAGCTTGTCGCCGGAGATCCGCGCCCGGCAGGCGATGAAGCGCTGCGCCAGCTCCACCTCCGACATCTCCAAGGAGAAGAAGGCGACCGGCGTCTTGCGCTTCAACGCCACGTTTTCGGCGATGTTGGCGACGATCGCGCTGTTGTGGACGATCAGATCGTCGGCGACGAAGTTCCTCAGGCCGGGAACGTCGAGGTCGTAGGTCTCCTCGACTCCCACGTACTCGACCGACGCGACTTCGTCCCACCAGACGTCGGAGTCGGCGAGCTCCTCGAGGGCGGGCGAGGCGGTGGCCGTCGCCAGCTCGGTGAGGAGCCCGCGCGACGGGCTGCGCTTGCCGACGTGCCAGTTGTGGGCTCGTGGGCGGCCGGTGAGCTCGCTGACGTCGGCCCAGGCGCGGTCGCCCTTGGCGAGCAGGATGTCTTCCCAGATCTCCGGCGGGATCGTGTCCGTGTTGGTCATGCGCGGGGCGGCGTCGAGGCGCTCGAGGACCTGTTCCTGGCGATCCTTCTTCCCGGGGACGCAGATCAGCTCGCAGAATCTCCGCAGGTCCGCTTGGGAGGTGATCCTGATTTCCCGGGCGACTTTGTCGGTCCCGTCGTAGACCTCTCTCTTCAGCGTCCTGATCGTCGCGACGATCCCCAGCCGCAGGAGCAGGTGCTGGACATCGTGGGCGAGCCGTGCGCTGATCGTCGTGTAACCGATCTGCGCAAGGCGGTCGCTGCAATACACATGCCCGTCGCACGCATACATCACGCCCAGGAAGCGGGCGATCTGCTCGTCGTCGAGACCGAAGATCGCATCGGGCACGAACTTCTCGGCCGAGCGCAGGCCCATGAGCCTGTGTTCTCGCAGCATTTGCGTGACTGGATTTGCATCTCGGGCTCCCGGCGTGAGATAGGAACCGCCCTCCGCCTTCTCGCGTGGCGGTTGAAACCGAACGCCATACGCTTTCGCTGCGGCTTCGACCGTGTCCACGACACCGGATTCGGAGCCGTAGCCGTAGACGGGAGAGTCCCGAGCGATGGATCCATCTGCGATAAGAGCGGCGAGAAGTACGACCTCGTGATCGGGCAGCCCGACTCGCCTGCTGGGCCTCGGTAGCCGGCGTGGAACCGCGATCCGGGTGCCAGGAGCGATGCTCCCCAGCTCCTGCCAGCCACAGCTGGTGAGGACCGGGTGATTGAAAGTGGCCTCAGTCCACCGGCCGAGCCGGGTGGTCAGCCGGAAAACCTTCCTGCGGCCGTTGCGCTCGATTGCGGCGACCTTGGCGGAATTCATCTTCAGATCTGAAGCGAGGGAGGCGACCCAGACCTCCTCGCCGCGCTCGTACGCTTCGTATAGCTCGTCCACCGTTCGCCGACTGCCTGTCCTCGGGTCGTACACCAGACTTTGTGCGCTCTGACACTTTCCCATAGCCGGCCTTGCGGCCACGATGATCAGATTCCCCGGCTGGAAGCCGCCGGTGATCGCGTCGATGTCCTTGAAGCCGGACGGGGTGCCGGTCAGCTCGGTCTCGCCGGTCGAGAGCTTCTCGAGGCGGTCGACCTCGTCGTGGAGGATCTCGGAGAGGAGCCGGAAGTCGCTTGCCTGCTCCCTGTGGGCGACGTCGAAGAGCAGCTTCTCGGCCCGCTCCGACAACTCGCGCGGGGCGCCGTCGCGCTCGTGCACCCAACCCTGGATCTCCTGGCCGGCGCCGAGCAGGCGCCGCAGCAGCGAGTTCTGCTGGACGATCTCCGCGTAGTGCCTGGCGTTGCCGGCGGCCGGCACCTTGGCGGCCAGCTCGGAGACGTAGTGCTTGCCCCCCGCCTCCTCGATCTCGCCGCGCTGGACCAGCGCCTCGGTGACGCTCAGCTCGTCGACCGGCTTCGAGGCGGCGTAGAGGTCATGGATGGCGGCGTAGAGGAGTGCGTGCTTCTCCAGGTAGAAGTCCTCGGGGCCCAGCTTCACCTCGTCGATCACCCGGCCCAGCGCCGACTCGGCGACCAGCATCGCGCCCAGCACCGATTCCTCGGCCTCGATGTTCTGGGGCGGAACGTGGGTTGCGGAAGGCTGCGGCATCTCTCTCAGTGTGCGCGGTGGACCGGCGGCAGGGCCGGAGCGGCCAACGTAAACAAGCCGACCCATCCCGGCGGATCACGAAGCCGCCGTTTGCGGACGAATCCGTCGCGGCTCTCTCCGGACGTTCCCGGAAGTCGGCTCACGCAGGGCGCGCCGAACGCCACGGAAGTGGAATTTCTCAGCCCAGAGCCCCGGCGCCCGCGACAAGGTGGTCCGGGCCCGGCGGGATCCGGCCCGCCTCCTCCTGGCGGCGCTCGCCCCGCCGCAGCATTCGCTGGGTGAGGATCGCGACGCTGAGGATCGCCGTCGCCCCGAGGCTGAGCTGCACGCTGAGCAGTCCCTCGCGAGTCCAGTAGACGTCGCGCAGGTCGAGCAGCAGCGCCGCCTCGTCGAAGGTGAGCCCCATGCCGGCGCCCATCGGGACCGCCAGGCGGTCTTCCAGCTTCTCGTCGTCGGTCAGCAGCGCCGCCGTTCCGGCGGCGAAGCTGGTCAGGATGCCCGGCACGAAGTGATGGATGTGGCGGCCGCCGACGCTGACCTCACGGAAGGGCCACCACTGGTCGCGCATCCCCCAGGTCGAGAGCCGCACCAACGCGAAGGCGCCGAGGAAGCCGGACAGCAGGTTGAAGAGCACTGCTTCGCCGCGCGGCGCCGCTGCGTAGCCGCTGGCCGCAACGCCGACCGTGTCGAGCGCCGCCGCTTCGACCACCCCGTCGCTCGTCCGTCGCTCGTGGGCGCGGCGCCGCAGCATCCGGCCGAACTGCCCCGCCAAGACCGTGCCGGCGCCGCCGATCGCGACCGCGGCGAGCCCCAGGGTCGCCCGCTCCGAGCGAGCCCAGCCGAACCGCGTCCTCGCCCTGGCGCGGCGAGTCAGGCGGGTCCGGAGACGGCGCAGCGGCTAGCTCTCCTCGGCGACGATCGTCTTCACCGTGGCGACCGACCCGTCGGCCAGCTCGATCTCCACCATGTGGGTGCCGATCTCGCGGATCGGCTGCTCGAGGCGGACTTTGCGGCGGTCGATCCGCAGGTCGCGCGCGTCTCGGATCGCGTCGGTGATCTCCTTGGCGCCTACAGAGCCGAACAGCCGGCCGCCGTCGTCCGCCCGCTGCTGGATCGTCAGAACGGTCTTCGAGAGCAGTTCCGCCGCCCGCTCTTCGCGCTCGGCTCGCCGCCGCTCGGCCTTCTCGGCCTCTGCCTGGCGGCGCTGCGCCTCCTCCAGGGCGCCCGGCGTCGCCGGCGTTGCCAGCTTGCGGGGGACCAGGTAGTTCCGCAGGTAGCCCGGCGAGACGTCGACCGGCTCGCCGCGCTGCCCGAGGCTGTCGACGTCCTCGAGGAGGATGGCCTGCGCCATCAGCGCTCCCCGACGTAGGGCAGCAGGGCGATCTCGCGCGCCCGCTTCACCGCCACCGAGAGCTGTCGCTGGTGCTTGCGCGAGAGGCCGGTGACGCGGCGGCCGCGCGTCTTCCCCTTGTCGGAGAGGAAGCGGCGCAGCAGGTTGAGGTCCTTGTAGTCGACCGCCTCGGAGTTGATCCGGGTGTACTTACGCGGGCGCGTCCGGTCCGCCCCGCGACGCCCCCGCCGCGGCGCGGACGATCCGTTCTCTCTCGGTCGTGCCATCGGCAGCGCATCCTACCGAGTCGCCCCCAGGCGCCGCCATGCAGCGTCGGGGGGAGCGACTCGGCAAGGACTCGCTCAGAACGGGATGTCGTCGTCGGCGCCCCCGCCGCTCTGGCCCGTGGCGGCTCCGGCCGGGGCTGCGTCGTAGTCCGAGGTGTCGGCCGGCGTATCGCTCTGCGGGGTGAAGCCGTTGCCGCCGCCCGAGCCGCCCCCGGAGCCGTCGCGCGAGCCGAGGAACTGGACCGAGTTGGCGATGATTTCGACGCTCTGCCGCTTGTTGCCGTCTTTGTCCTCCCACTCGCGCCAGTCGAGCCGCCCTTCGACCGCCACCGGTCGACCCTTCGAGAGGTAGTTGGCGCAGTTCTCGCCCTGCGCTCCCCAGACGGTGACGTCGAAGTAATTGGGCTTGTCGACCCAGTTGCCGGTCTGTCCGTCCTTGCGCCGGCTGTTGACCGCCACCCGCAGCTTGCAGACGGAGGTGCCGCCCGGCGTGCTGCGCAATTCCGGATCGCGGGTCAGGTTCCCGGTGATGACCACCACGTTGATGTTCGAAGCCGCCACGGCTCTCACTCCTCCAGATCGCTTTGTCGAGGTACCAGTCTAAGAGCGCAGGCGGCGTAACTCTCCCCCCCGAAAGCGGAATCTGCGCCAAGAACCTGTCCGGGACGGCTACTCGCCGGATCCGGCGGATCCGCCCTGGTCGCCCTCGGGCGGCGGCGGCGCCTCGTCCGGCTCGGGCGTGGCCTCGGCGGGAGGCTCGGCGACGGCAGCTGCCGTCGCCGGCTCAGACGCAGCCTCCGTCGCCTCCGGGGCAGGCTCGGCAGGCTCGGCAGCTTCGCTCACGGTCTCGGCGGGTCGCGGTGCCGGCTCGGGCGGCCGCTCGCGCGAGGCGCCCGGACCCGGAGCGCTGGTGGCCGGCGGCGCCATCACCGGCGCGCTGGCATCGACCTTGAAGATGCGGAAGCGGAGCACGCCCTCGGCGATCTTCAGGTTGTGGTCGAGCTGCTCGAGCAGCGCCGGAGGCGCCTCGAAGCGGAACCAGCGGTAGTCGGCCTCGGTCCGCCGGGCGATCTCGTAGGCCAGCTTGCGCAGGCCCCATTCGTTCTCGTGTTTGAGCGTCCCGCCCGCCTCGATCTGCTCCTTCGCCGCCGCTGCGACGGCATCGCGCCCAGGGGCGTCCCGCCCCGGGTCGAGCATCAGGACCAGCTCGTATTCGCGCTGCGCTGCCAAAGCGGCGTCGGACTATAGCGGCGGGGCTCAGTGCGGCGCGAACTCTTCGGAGCCGTCGCCGGGCGCCGGCGGCGAGGGCGCTGGGGGTGGCGCTTCGGGCGCGGGCGCCCGTTCGGGGGGTGGCGGAGGAGCTTCGGCAGGCGACGGCGCTGCCGGGACGGGCGTCGTGGCGGACGGGTCCTCGTGCCGAGGCGCCGAGCCGGGCGGGTCCTGGCGGCGGTGGGAGGGTCTCCGCCGGTCGCTGGGTTTTTCGCCTGGCGCGCAGCGTCTCTTGTCAAGTGGTCTGTGCGAAAAACAGGACGCCGCTCCCTCTGGAGACCTCCCCACCGCCACGTTCCGCCCGACCCGGCTCAGCTGCCGGACGGCTTTCCCGTCGTGCCGCAGCGTCGGCGCGCGGCTCGTCACCGGCGGCCCTGGCTTCACCACGCGCGGCAATCCGACATCGGCGGGCACCGGCGGTGGCTCGGGCGCCTTCAGCAGCGCCGGCAGCAGCTGCGACGCCAGCAGCCCACCGACGACGACCGCAGCTCCCTTCCAAGCTGCCTTCCAGCGGATGCGGAGTCCCACAGCTCTCCAAGCTGCGAGCGCCCCGGGTTCTCCCCCCCAGCTTTCAAGAAATCATCGAGCCGCGGAAGCTTTTGAGGGGGAGGGGTTGGGGGTCCCTCCGAACGGCTTGTACTTTTTCCGAAACGCGGCTCGCGGACAGCCGCAAGCTGTCTTCGGAAAAAGTTGAGAGAGGAGGGACCCCCAACCCCTCCCTACGCAACCGCCTCGCGCAGCTCCGCGATGTCCCGCAGCTGCTCGTCCACCCAATCCCCCGGATTGCGCGAGTAGATGATCTCCTTCAGGTGCTGCGCCCGCACCCGCCGCTCCTCGGGGTCCATGGTCAGCGCCCGGTAGATCGCGTCGGCCTGCTCCTGGATGTCGAAAGGGTTGACCGAGAGGACGCAATCCGCCAGCTCCTCGTGCGAGCCGGTGTTCTCGGAGAGCATCAGCACCCCGTCGCGGACGTTGACCGCCGGGGCCTCCTTGGCGACCAGGTTCATCCCGTCGAAGATCGAGTTGACCATCAGCAGGTCGAAGTGCTTGTAGCGGGCCACCGCCTCGGGGAAGTTCTCGTAGATCTTCAGGTCGATCGGCATCCAGTCGGTGGTGCCGTGGCTGTGGTTGACGACCGCGACCAGCGCCTCGATCCGCTCCAGGTACTCGGCGTACTCGGGCACGTCCTGCCGCGAGGGCTGCAGGTGGGCGATGAAGGTCACCTTCTCGCGGAACTCCGGGTGCTGCTGGAGGAAGACGTCGAAGGCGGTGAAGCCGCGCAGCACGTTCTTCGAGAGGTCGGCCCGGTCGACGCGGATGATCAGGTGCTCGCGCCTCCGCCGCTGCACCTCGCGCTCGTACTCGGCCACCTCGGCCGACTCGGCCACCCGCAGCAGTCGCTCGGCGTCGATCGAGAGCGGGTAGGCCCGGGCCAGCGTCTCGCCGCCCGCATGGTGCACCGCCACCCGCCCATAGTCGACCTCGGCCTCGAGCAGTTCTTCGCAGCAGCGCAGGAAGTTGATGCAGTAGGCGTGGGTGTGGAAGCCGATGATGTCGTTGGAGAGCATGCCGCGGAGGATCGCCTCGCGGATCCGCCCCGGCAGCACCCGCCAGCTGTCCGGCTGGCCCCAGGGGATGTGGACGAAGTGGTGGAGGAAGGCGTCGGGGCGCTGGGCGCGGATCATCCCCGGGGCCGTGTACAGGTGGTAGTCGTGCAGCATCACCAGCGGTCGCTCCCGCTCCTCGATCTGCCCCAGCACGGCGCGGGCGATGTCGCGGTTGACCGCCTGGTAGCCGTAGTCCCAGGCGTCCAGCTCCTCCTGGCGGATGTCGGGCGCGTTGGAGAGGTCCCAGAGGTAGTGCTGGATGAACCAGAGGATCGGGTTGGCGATGATGTTGTAGAAGCGGTCGTAGGCTTCGGGGTCGCTGCCGACCAGCAAGACGCGGTAGTCGATCCCGTCGATCGACAGCTCGACCGGCCCTCCCTCCTCCTCGGAGACGGTGACGTCCTCGTCGGTCATCGCCGAGGCGATCCACAGGGCCCTGCGGTGGGAGACGAGGCCGGAGAGCGCCGTCACCAGGCCGCCGCCGCCCCGGCGCACGGTGCGCTCGCCCACCTCGTCGCGCTCGAACTGCGCGGGTCCCCGATTCGAGACGATTATCAGCGGATCGCCGTCGATGGCCACGCGCTGACCTTACCCCGACGTGCCGGTGTGCCGGTGATTGAGTGCCCACATCGGTATCTATCTACCGGCGCGTCCCGCGCTCTAGCCGTCGAGCTCGCTGAGCAGCTGCAGCCAGTCGCGCAGCAGGCGCGGCGAGAGAAATTCGCGGCGGGCGCGTTCCTTGCCGTTGCGGCCGAGCCGCTTGCCCAGCTCCGGGTCGCCGAGGATCGCCCGGCAGCGCCGCGCGCACTCCGCCGCCGAGTCGACCAGGTAGCCGCTCGTCCCGTCCTCGATCTGCAGCGGGATGCCGCCGACCTTGCCGGCCACGGTCGGCCGGCCCTTCCAGAGCGCCTCGGTGACGGTCAGCCCGAAGCCCTCGCGGATCGACTTCTGCAGGCAGACGTCGGATTGCGACTGGAAGGCGTTGACCTCGATCGCGCCGACGTTGTTGAGGTTGTTGAGGATCTTGATGTCGGGGTCGCCGTCGGCGTACTCGACCGTCCGCTGGAAGAAGTCCCAGCCCTCCGGGTCGTCGGTCGCCATCGAGCCGACCAGGGCGAGCTGCACCTCGGGCATCTCCGCGGTCACCGCCCGGTAGGCGTCGATCACGCCGATCGGGTCCTTCCAGGGGTCGAAGCGGGAGACCTGGGTGAGCAGCGGCCGGTCGACGTCGATCCCGAGCTGGTGGCAGACGAAGGCGGCGTCGTCGGGCGAGAACGCCATGTTCTTCGGCGAGAGCGGATCGATCGCCGGCGGCACGATCCGCACCCCGTCGTGGCCGTCGACCCCGTCCGGCACGTAGGAGGGCATGTGCCAGACGGTCGCGTCGTACTCCTCGATCAGCGGCCGCAGCCGGTCGATCGGCTCCGGGTTGGGCTCGGAGAGGTCGATGTGGCAGCGCCAGATCCAGTTGCGGCTCTTCTCGGCAGCACCGCGGCGCAAGCCGATCGGCTGCGGGTCGTGGACGACGATCGTGTCCCACCCGCCGTGCAGGTCCTCGGCGTTGAGCGCGCTGACCTCCTCGAACAGCGCCCACTGCTCCTCGCTCAGCGTCTCCTCCGCGCCCTGCAGCGAGTTGTGCAGAAGCTTGGTCGCGTTGTAGAACTCTTCCTTGCCGAAGATCACGTGCCAGTGGGCGTCGAGCCCGGCGTCGCGCATCAGCGGGACGATCGTGTAGAGGATCTCCGAGACGCCGCCGCCGAAGGCGGTGGCGCTGACGTGCAGGACGCGCCTTCCCTTCAGCGGCTCGGCCAGCTCGCGGATCTGCTCCGCCAGCGCCTTGCCGGCGATGTGGGTGTAGTCGGAGAGGGACTTCTGGCCGAGGGTGACTTCCTGAAGCACCCGCGGATTTCTACAGACAGCGCCAGCCTGAACCGTGGGCCGTTCCGCTCAGCCGCTGGAGACCGACTCGGGCCGCTTGCCGAGCGTGACCTGCACCTGGTCCCGACCGCCGTCGGCGTGGAGGACCTCCAGCGTCACCTGGCGGCCGGGCGGGAACGAGGAGATGTAGCGGGCGAGGTCGTCCGGGCGGACCACCTTGCGGCCGTCGACGGCGAGGATCGTGTCGCCGCCCACCTGGTAGGGAACCCCCTGGAAGCGCAGCTCTTCGTCGCCGCCCTTCAGCCCGGCCTTGTCGGCCGGGCCGCCCGGCACCACTTCGGCTATCAGGCCACCGAAGCGGGCGTCGAGGCCCAGCTTCTGGGCGAGCTGCGGATAGAGCGCCTGGCTGGAGACGCCGATGTAGGCGTACTCGGTCTTGCCGCCCTTCCTCAGCTGGGCGAGCGAGCGCTTCACGGCTGAGATCGGCACCGCGAAGCCGACCCCGTCGTTGGCGCCGGAGTTGGTCTCGATCTGCTGGTTGATCCCGATCACGCGCGCCGCCGCGTCGAGCAGCGGGCCGCCCGAGTTGCCGGGGTTGATCGAGGCGTCGGTCTGGATCGCGCCCTCGATCTGGAATTGGGTCAGCGAGCCGACCGAGCGGTCGGTCGCCGAGACGATCCCGACCGAGAGCGACTGCTGCTCGCCGAACGGGCTGCCGATTGCCGCCACCGGCTGGCCGACGACCAGTTCGCTGTCGTCGCCCAGCTTCAGCGGGTGCAGCTCGAAGCCGTCCGGCTTCACCGCGAGCAGGGCGACGTCGGCGAAGGGGTCGAAGCCGACCACCCTGGCCGGCAGCACGTTGCGATTCGGGAACTCGACGAAGACCGCCTTCGCCTCCCTGCGGCCGCCGCCTTCGCCGTCGGTGACGACGTGAGCATTGGTGACGATCCGGCCCGAGGTGTCGAGCACGAAGCCGGAGCCTTCGGCGCCGCCGCCGTCGAAGATCGAGCGGATCGTGACCACGCCGGGTGAGGCTTCGCGGTAGACCTTCGCCGCGTCGAAGCCGTTCGCAGCGGTCTGGACGACCACCTGCGTCGTCGTCTTCGTCGCTCCCGCCGGGCCGGACGCCCCGTCGCCGCCGCAGCCGATCAGCAGGGCGGCGAGCAGCGCCAGCGGCGCCGCCAGGGTTGCGGCCCGCCGCCGGCTCACGCGGTCGCCCTCGCCGGGTCCGCCGCCGCCGGGGGCAGCCCCTCCGGCGCGGGCGGCAGGCCGAGCGTGAAGGCGGTGAAGCGCCGGCTCGAGGAGATCGCGATGCGGCCGTTCATCCGCTGTGCAAGCTCGCGGGCGATCGCCAGGCCGAGTCCCGACCCTCCCGAGGGATCGGCCGTGTAGAAGCGCTCGAAGATGCGGCCCTGAACCCGCTGCGGGATGCCGCCGCCGCCGTCGGAGACGGTCAGCTCGGCGCGGCGGTTGATTGCGTAGGTGGTCACGGTGACGCTGGTGCCCTGCGGCGTGTGTGTGAGGGCGTTGTCAAGCAGGATACGGACGATCTGCCGCACCCGGTCGGGGTCGGCAAGGGCCGCCACCGGCCGTTCGGTCGTTCGCAGCTCGAGCCGCGAGCCGCGCCGGTCGGCGCGCGGGCCGAACTCGCGTGCCACGTCGCGGGCCACCGAGCTGAGGTCGACGCCGCGCGGCTGCATCACGATGCCACCGGCGTCGAGCTGGGAGAGGTCGAGCAGGTCGGTGGTGAGCTTGGTGAGGCGCTCGACCTGCCGGCGCATCGTGCGCACGAACTCGGCCCGCTCCTCGGGGCTCGGGTCCTCCTCTTCGAGCAGCTCGACGAAGCCACCGAGGCTGAAGATCGGCGTGCGCAGCTCGTGCGACGCGCTGGCGATGAACTGCTTGCGGGCGCTGTCCAGCTCGGCGAGGCGGCCCTGCATCTCGTTGAAGGTGCGGGCGAGCTGGCCGAGCTGGCCCGAGTTGTCGACCGGGATGCGGGTCGCAAAGTCGCCGTCGGCCACCTTGCGCGCGGCGTCCTCGATCCGCCGTATCCGCGTCGCCACGAGCTGGGCGAAGTAGAACCCCACCGCCAGCGCCAGCAGCAGGGCGATCAGGCCACCGATCAGGATCGGGCCGGCGGCCTCGGAATGCCCGCCGATCGCCACGACCCAGACGTAGACGATGATCGAGGTGCCCGCGCCGATCACCAGGGACACCGTCGTGATCATGCTGCCGAGCGGTGTCAGGTGGAGGTTCCTCATTCCCTGAACCGGTAGCCGACGCCGCGCACCGTAAGCAGGTACTCGGGCTCTTTCGGGCTGCGCTCCAGCTTCTCGCGCAGGTGGCGGATGTGGACGTCGACGGTGCGGGGATCGCGGTACTCGGAGTCGCCCCAGACGTGCTCGAGCAGGGTCTCGCGACTCAGCACCCGGCCGGGAGAGCGGGCGAGCGCGCTGAGTATCTCGAACTCGACGTAGGTGACGCGGATCTCCTCGGAGCCGAGCGTGACCATGCGGCGACCCGGGTCGATGCGCAGCTCGCCGAGTTCGATCGGCTCCTCCTCGGGGAGCTCGACGGCCATCCGCGAGCGCCGCAGCGCCGCCTTGACGCGGCTGCGGAACTCGCGCATCGAGAAGGGCTTGGTGATGTAGTCGTCGGCGCCGACCTCGAGGCCGGCGACCTTGTCGGTCTCGCTCCCTTTCGCGGTCAGCATGATGATCGGCACCTGGCTGCGGCGGCGAAGCTGCCGGCAGACCTCGACCCCGTCGACCTTCGGCAGCATCAGATCGAGGATCACCAAGTCGAAGCGGACCTCGCCGAAGCGCTCCAGCGCCTGGCGTCCGTCGAGCGCCGAGGTGACCTGGTAACCGTCCTTGCGCAGCGGGTAGCTGAGCAGGGTCTGTACCGACTGCTCGTCATCGACGAGGAGGATCCGTGTAGACCCGTTCGGCATAGACAAAGCGTATCCCCCGCGCCCGGGGGCGCCCGCGGCGTTCGCCCGGGCCGCTCTTGGACAGATGTGTGAGTACCAAGAACTAAGGCATCGGGGCGGGAGGTCCGATAGGGCAAGCATGCAGCTGACACGGCTCAAGCACCTGATCGAGGCGGGCTGCTACAAGCCGGAGCCGGCTCGCGTCGCGGAGGCGATGCTGGAGCGCCGTGCCGTGCGCGAGCTGCTGAGCGGGGGTGGCGCGTCGCTCGACCCGGGTGCGTCGCTCAACTCAACTGGTCGAACCCGATCGGGTCCAGAAGCCCGCCGCCAGGCAGCCTGATCTCCACCCCCTCGCCGGCGACCACGTCGCCCACCCGGGTCAGCCCGGGTCCGCCCGGCTCGGCGACCGCCCCGGCCGCCTGGTCGAAGCGGTCGGGCGGCAGCGCCGCCAGCAGCTCGTAGTCTTCGCCGCCCGAGACGGCGAGCTCGAGCGGGTCGCGGCCGGTCGCCGCCGCGACCTCGACGACCCCGGCGGCGAGCGGCAGCGAGGCGGCCTCGATCCGCAGTCCGACCTCGCTCGCCGTGGCGAGGTGGCGGGCATCGCCGCCGAGGCCGTCGCTGAGGTCGATCATCGCCGTCGCCCCGGCCTTCGCAAGCGCCTGCCCGGCCTCCAGTTGCGGCCACGGCTCCAGCTGCCGCGCCAGCAACTCCGCGCTGACGGAATCCGCCGGATCGGGGGCGCGGTCGACTTTTGGGTCGCCATGCGATTCAAAAGTCGACCGCGCTCGATCGCTGCGCTCGAGCAGCTGGAGACCGGCCGCCGCGCCGCCCAGCTCGCCGGTCACGGCGAGTACGTCGCCGGGGCGCGCCCCGCCCCGCGTCACCAGCTCCCCGATGCTCGGCGCGTGGCCGACCACGGTGATCGCCAGGGTCAGCGCCGGGGCGCGGGTGACGTCGCCGCCGGCCAGGGTCGCGCCGGTCTCCGCGGCCAGCGTGGCGAGCCCGTCCAGCAGCTCCAGGCAGCCGTCCTCGTCGAGGTCGGTGGGGACGCCGAGGACGACGTAGGCCTCGCCCGGCTGACCCCCCATCGCCGCCAGGTCGGAGAGAGCGACGGCGAGCGCCTTGCGACCGATCTGGGCCAGGCTCGTCCAGTCGCGGCGGAAGTGGACGCCGTCGATCAGCGCGTCGACCGAGGTGACGGTGGCGCCGCACGGCACGACGATCGCCGCGTCGTCGCCGCTGCCCAGCCGTACCTGCCGCCCCGGCGGCGGCAGTCGCTCCCGCACTCGCGCCAACAGCTCGAACTCGCCCATTCGACGACTATCGCAAAGGAGGACCTATCCCCATAGGGCCCGCCCCCCCTGGATGCGGCCTGGATGGCTTCGCGGATGCTTCGTCCTCGGGAGGCCAAATAGCGCACGACTATTTGGCCTCCCTGCGTCCTCGCCCCGCTCGCCCCCAGACCGCCCCAGGGGCACGCTCCCTATCGAGATAGGTCCGTATCGCGCGCGTCTGGCGGCGGCGGACCCATCCCGGCATTGGGCCCCGGGCCGGTGCTCGAATGGGCGACCCCATATCTCACTATCGTGCGGCGGCGTGGGCCAACCCTTGTTGCACCGAATAGGCGAGGCGGCAGCGCGGTTCGGGTCGCAACCGCCGCGCAGCAAGCGGGTCCGCCTCGCGATCCAGCTTGGGATCGCGATCCTCGTCTTCGGCTTCCTCGTCCTCACCGTGGTCGACCAATGGTCGGAGATCAAGGACTCGGGCGTCCACTTCCACGTCCTCTGGCTGATCCCGGCCTTCGCCGTTCTGCCGCTCTTCTACGCGCTCAGCGCCCTCGGCTGGGACCTGACCCTGCGCTTTCTCGGCTACTGGATCGGGCCGCGCCGGGCGCAGGTCGCGTGGGGTCAGCCGCTGCTCGCCCGCTACGTGCCGGGCAGCGTCCTCTACGTGCTCGGCCGGGTGCTGCTCTCCGAGCGGGCGGGGGTGCCACGGCGGATTACGATCGCCAGCATCGTCTACGAACAGGCGATCTCCGCCACCGCGGCGGTCTGCGTCGCCGCCTACTTCATCATCAGCCACCCCGACCTCCAGGGCCAGCCGCTGCGCTGGGCGGTGCTGCTGCTGGTCCCGGCGGCGATCGCCCTGCTGCATCCCCGCGTCTTCGGTCCGCTCGCCGACCGCGTCCTGCGCGCCTTCGGCCGCGAGCCGCTGCCGGCGGTCATCCCGCTCCGCGGGGTGATCGCCCTGCTTTTCTTCTACGCCTTCAACTGGGCGGTGATCGCGGTCGGCGTCTACTGCGTCGCCCGCTCGGTCAGCACGATTCCGCTGAGCGACCTGCCGGTGGTGGGCTCGGCGCAGGCGGTCGGCTACGTGGCGGCGCTCGTCACCCTCATCGCCCCGGCGGGGCTGGGGATCCGCGACGCCGCCTTCGCCTGGGCGGTGAAGGTCGCGGTGCCGGGCAAGAGCTTCGCGGTCGGCTCGCTGATCGCGATCGCGGTACGTGGGGTGCTGACGCTGGTCGAGCTGTTCTACGTCGCGATCGTCACCGCGCTGGGGCGGCGCGAGGGCTGGTCGATCCCGACCGGGGTGCTGCATCCGTCCCCCGAGGAGGAGGAGGACGGGCCGCCCCGGCGGGACGAGACCGCTGTCCATACCCCCGAGATCCTGTAGGTGGTGGTGGGACGGATAGGTGTCCCTCACCCGGACAATCGCCGGTCTAATGAGACCGGCGATTTGAGTAGTGCGCCCGTTCGAGGGACACCCATCCCTCCTGACCAGGGGCTTCGGTTGCCCGTTCAGGGGGACACCCTCTCCCTCTCTTGCAGGCGCTGTGGCCACCGGCTCGGAGGGCAACCGCTCCCTTCCCTGGCAGCGGTATCTGTGCGGGAGGAACGGGGCATCCCCCGAACGGGCGGATACTCAAAGTGCCGCGCCAATTGGCGCGGCACTTGTCCGGGCGGGGGATGCCCCGTTCCTCCTCCGACGAGCTCTCTCACAGCGGGACGCGGGCGAATAGCTGGAACGCCGTCAATGCCAGCGTGAGCAGCTGAAGGGGGCGGTCTCGCGAGAGAGCCACTAATGGCAGGGCCCAGATCAGGTACCAGGGGAGCAGCCAGGCGGTGGCGAGAAGGAGGCCGAGGCTCGCCCAGGCGGCGTTGCGGAGCCAGTCGTGGCCGTGCCAGGTGCGAACCAGCAGGTAGGCGAGCAGGACGGCGTAGGCGGCGAGCGCGACGGCGCGAACCGCGGTCGGGTCGAGGCCGGTGAGGCGCGCCGCGGTTATCGGGATGCTCATGTGGGTGGTGCGACCCTGGTTCTCCCCCGCCAGCCCGATCGCGTCGAGCCAGTGCCAGCCGAAGGCGAGGTAGGCAGCGACGCCGATCGTCGCCGCGGCGAGTGCGGCGCCGGCGAGCCCGGTGAGGGAGCACGTGGCGCCGGCGATCGGGCTCGGCTCGCGATTCGCGTCGAATGGAGCTTTTGCCCCCTTATGCGGGGGCAAAAGTCCCACTCGTGCGGAGGCGACAAGCGCGAACGGGGCGGCGAGGGCTGCGGGGGGCTTGAGGGCGAAGGCGGCGACGAAAACTGCGCCGCCGCTTGCCTGGCGCGCCGAGAGCACCGCAGCTATCCCAGCGGTGGCGACGAGCATCGCGATTGCGTCGTTGTGGCCGCCGCCGACCACCTGGAGGAGGACGACGGGGTTGAGGGCCACGAAGGCGGCGGTCCCCAGCGGGCTGACGCCGCGGACCGGGGCGAGGCGGGCGACGAGCGCGGCGGTCGCAAGCACCGAGGCGCCCGCCGTGGCCTTCAGCGCCGCGACCGCCACCGTCACCGGCAGCCAGGCGAGCGGGTAGGTGGCGATCGTGAAGAGCGGGCCGTAGGCGCTGGTCGCCTCGATCCAGGTGACGTCGGAGTAGGCGGGGTCGGCGGGCGCCGCGGCCGGAGGGTGAAGGTAGGGGTCGAGGCCGTGCAGGGCGCCGAGCCGGGCGTAGTCGACGTAGCTGTATATGTCGTGCGAGAGGAGCGGCGGGGCGGCGGCGAAGCCGGCGAGCAGGACGACGACCGCAGCCCAGAGTAGGGGCCGGGCGCGGCGGCTATTCGCCACCGCTGCCGGGAGCTGCACCAGCGCCAGCGCCGCCGTCGCCCGGCGACGGCGAGCTGGACGCCGGCGGCGGTGGCTTGTAGGGTGGCACGTGGGTCGGTTCCTGCCCGACGCCGGGCGCGTAGGCGTTGGGGTCGTAGCCGCCGGTCGCTTCGCGGCCCAGCCGTTCGGCTTCGCTTTCCCCGCCCCCTCCCTGCGCCTTGGGGTAGGAGCCCCCGCCCGGCGGCGAGGCGGTGAAGCGGCCGAAGAAGGGCGCCCAGCTGATCCTCTGCTTCGGTTCGCTGACCTCCTCGCAGGGGACTTCCGCGCCGCTGTAGAGCGAGTGCCAGATCTCGGCCGGGAAGGTGCCACCGTAGACCGTCGAGCCGTGGACGGCGGTCATTTCGATCGCGTTCGACTGCGGGTAGCCGACCCAGACCGCGGTCGCCAGGTTCGGCTGGAAGCCGGCGAACCAGGCGTCGGTGAAGTTGTCGGTCGTCCCCGTCTTGCCGCCCTGCCCGGCGCAGCCGGTGTAGGCGGCGGTGCCCGTGCCTTCGGTGATGTTGTCGTGCAGCAGGCGCCAGACCTGGTAGGCGACCGCTTCGGGGACGACCCGCCGCGGCTCGGCCCTCCCCGGCCGGTCGACCCGCCCGCCGGGGAAGACGACGCGGCGGATCGCGACCGGGTCGCGGTGGATCCCGCCCGCGGCGAGAGTCGCGTTGGCGTCCGCCATCTCCAGCGGCGAGACGCCGATCCGCAGGCCGCCGATCCCCTCTGCCGGGATCCCGTCCAGCGGGCTCGTGATCCCCATCGACCTGGCGGTCGCCGCGACGTTCTTCGGGCCGACGTCGAGGTCGAGCTGGGCGAAGACGGTGTTGTCGGAGGCGACGGTCGCCTGCTGCAGGTTGATCGTTCCCTGGTAGCCGAGGTCGGCGGTGCTCACTTCCCAGTGCCCCCAGTGCGGCAGGTTGAGGTCGAGGTGCTTGGACGTGTAATGGGTCGAATAGGGGTCGATCCCCTGCTTGATCGCCGTGGTCAGCACGAAGGTCTTGAAGGTCGAGCCCGGCTGGCGGTGGCCCTGCGCGGCGAGGTTGAACTTGCTCTGCGCATAGCTCGAGCTGGAGGCCATCGCCCGGACGCGGCCGTTGCGCGGGTCGATCGAGACCAGCGCCGAGGCGGGGTCTTCGGGGTAGGGCAGGGTCGAGCGCATCGCTTCCAGCCCCACTTCCTGGAGGCGCGGGTCGAGCGTCGTGTAGACCTTCAGACCGCCCTCCCGCACCTTCCTCGCTCCGTACCGTTCGATCAGCTGGTCGACGACGTAGTCGAAGAAGTAGGGCTGGCGCTTGGCGAAGTAGTCCCGGTTCCGGTCCAGCTCGAGGCCGTGTCGCTTGGCCCGGCGGGCGCGCGCCGTGGAGACGAAGCCCAGCTCGGCCATCTTCGACAGCACCTGGTTGCGCCGGGCCAGGGCGGCGCGCGGGTGCAGCGCCGGGTTGTACTGGCTCGGCGCCTGCGGCAGGCCGGCCAGCAGCGCCGCCTGCTCGAGGCTCAGCTTCCGGACCGGCTTGGAGAAGTAGACCTTCGCGGCGGCCCCGACCCCGACCGCGGTGCTGCCCTCGACCGTCCCGTAGGAGGCGGTGTTGAGGTACTGGCCGAGGACCTGGCGCTTCGAGTGGCGGTCGGCGTACTCGATCGCCAGCTTCGCCTCGACGATCTTGCGCTCCACGGTGCGGGCGGGGTGCGCGATGCACAGCTCGCGGACCAGCTGCTGGGTGATCGTCGACCCGCCCTCGACCGGCTTTCCGGCTTCCAGGTTCTTGAGCGCGGCGCGGGCGATCGCCTCCGGATCGATGCCGCCGTGCTGGTAGAAGCGCTGGTCCTCGATCGCGACCGTGGCGCGCTGCAGGCTCTTCGGGATGCGATCGATCGAGACCGGCGCCCGCGCCTCTTCGGAGGCGACGATCCCCAGCTTGCTGCCGTCCGCCGCGTAGAGGGTCGAGTTGCCGCCGTGGTGGACCGGCTTGCAGGCTGCAAGCGAGGGC
>Ga0210144_1000424_pt1 | contig 22766 bp, 18 predicted proteins | sample Muzzi_PWA_D2_FD_185532 | JGI IMG/M metagenome (GOLD analysis project Ga0210144, IMG submission 185532) | Wetland microbial communities from San Francisco Bay, California, USA, that impact long-term carbon sequestration - Muzzi_PWA_D2 (SPAdes) | ecosystem: Environmental > Aquatic > Marine >...
GGGGACACCTGAGGATATTGTGTCGCTTGCGGCCCTTGGCGCAGACATGTTCGATTGTGTCCTTCCCACGAGGAATGCAAGAAACGGCCAAATGTTCACAACAACCGGCACCATAAATATCTCCAATTCACGATTTAAAAATGATACTGATCCCATAGAATCGGAATGCATCTGTTATACCTGCAGGAATTATTCAAGAGCCTACCTACGCCACCTTTATTTGTCAAAAGAACTGCTTGCTTATCGTCTAAATACCATCCATAATGTTCATTATTACATGAACTTGGTGCGTCAACTGCGTACGGCCATCTGTAAGGGAAAATTTGAGGAATTTAAAAAAGAATTTTTCAAAAATAGCTTGCAACCCTTATCATGATATTTATATACTTACTATTTTGGTTCAACTTGCTCTCTTCTTTATCTCATAGGGGTGACAGAAAAATACCGCAAATTTATATTCTACGATATCAAGTAATTATGAATTCTCTGAAATAACCGTTTATGATGTTAACATGACCATTGCAACGCATATAAAAACCAAAATATCCGGATCTTCATGGATCCGTAAAATGTTTGAAGAAGGTGCACGGCTTAAGGCGGAACACGGTGCCGGCAATGTGTTTGATTTCAGCCTCGGCAATCCAAATCTGGAACCTCCTGAAATATTCAGGAAGGTACTCAAAGATACGGTAACGTCCTTGGCTGGAACAGATCATGGATATATGCCCAATATCGGGTATCTCCACGTCCGAAAGTCCGTGGCTGAGTACCTGTGCAAAGAGCACCATGTTCAGATTTCGGAGAACGATGTGATCATGACCTGTGGCGCTGCCGGGGCTCTGAACGTTATTTTAAAAGCAATTCTTGACCCGGGCGACGAAGTCATTACGCTGGCGCCTTATTTTGTCGAGTATCAATTTTATGCAGATAATCATGGCGGGATTTTGAAAACCGTACCGACAAAACCCGACTTTTCTCTGGACCTTAAGGCAATTCATGCGGCCATTACTGAAAAGACAAAGGCTGTCCTGATCAACTCACCCAACAATCCCACAGGCCAGGTCTATTCAAAAGACAGCCTCGATGAACTCGGGACGCTTTTAAAAGCTAAAGGAAAAAGACTGAACCGGACATTGTATCTGATATCGGATGAACCTTACCGCAAGGTTATCTACGAAGGACAAACGGTTCCCAGTATATTCAACAGTTATAATGAGAGCATCATTGCCACCTCATATTCCAAGGATATTTCCATCCCCGGCGAACGAATCGGTTATCTGGTGGTTCATCCGGGCGCTTTATTCAAAGAAGAACTGATCGGGGGAATGGCACTGGCAAACAGAATCTTAGGGTTTGTTAACGCACCGGCCCTGATGCAGCGGGTGGTTGCGTCTCTTCAAGGTGCGAGCGCTGATATTTCCGCTTATGCCCGGAAAAGAGACCTTTTGTGCGATGGTCTTGCAAATTGCGGTTATGATTTCATCAAACCGCCGGGCGCTTTTTATCTTTTTCCAAAGACACCTGTTCCTGATGATGTAGCGTTTGTTAAAGAATTACAAAAAGAGCTGATTCTTACGGTACCCGGAAGTGGTTTTGGAGGTCCGGGTCATTTTAGAATCGCTTTTTGTGTGGATGACGAAACGATTATCAATGCTTTGCCGGGATTTAAGCGTACAATGGAAAAATATAAATGATGAATTTGCAATAGTTTGAATATATTTAGGTTTAGGTTTTAGGCTTTTTTTTATAATAATTTTAAGATACTTAAAACTTAAAACCCAAAACTTAAAACAGGGATGTTTTTATGAAAGGAGATGGTTATGAAGATTCTTAAGATTGACCATTTAGGAATTGCGGTAAACAGTATCGAAGACGGCAAAAGCTTGTGGACGGATGCCCTGGGGCTCCACTTTGAAGGGACCGAAACCGTAGAAGAGCAAAAAGTAACCACCGCCTTTTTTCCGGTGGGAGAAAGTGAAGTGGAGCTGCTGGAGTCCACCGCTCCCGACGGGCCGGTTGCAAAATATTTAGAGAAAAAGGGGCCAGGGGTACACCATGTCGCCTTTCGGGTAGAGAATATTGAGGAAGCGCTGGCAGAGTTAAAGGAAAAAGGGGTGCGTCTCATCGATGAAAAGCCCAGAAAAGGCGCGGGCGGTGCAAAAATTGCTTTTTTACACCCCAAAGCCACCAACGGCGTTCTGGTTGAACTGTGCGAAAGATAACTCGATTAATGAATAATGACGTCATTGAAAAAGGAGAATGCCATGGCAGAACATCCTGATTTACAAAAATGGAAAGAACTTGCCACCAAACAGCTCAGGGGAAAACCCCTTGAGGCTCTGAAATGGAAGACCCCTGAAGGAATAATGGTTAAACCTCTCTATACGGCGGAAGACCTTGAAGGGATGGCGCATGTCAACACGCTGCCGGGTTTTGAGCCCTATGTCAGAGGACCCATGGCCACCATGTATGCCGGAAGACCCTGGACCATCCGGCAGTATGCGGGTTTTGCCACAGCCAAAGAGTCCAATGAATTTTACAGGAGGAACGTTGCTGCCGGGCAAACCGGGCTTTCGGTGGCGTTTGATCTTGCAACCCACAGGGGATATGATTCGGATCACCCCAGGGTTGTGGGTGATATCGGCAAGGCCGGTGTGGCTGTGGATTCTGTGGAAGACATGAAGATTCTCTTTGATCAGATTCCCCTGGACAAGATAACGGTTTCCATGACCATGAACGGTGCGGTTCTTCCGGTAATGGCGGGATATATTGTTGCTGCTGAGGAGCAGGGCGTAAAGCATGAGCAGCTTGGAGGAACCATTCAAAACGATATTCTAAAAGAATACCTGACCCGAAACACCTATATCTATCCACCGGAACCTTCCATGCGGATTGTTTCCGACATTATCGGATTCTGCTCCAAAAACATGCCCAAATACAACACCGTCAGCATCAGCGGCTATCACATGATGGAAGCGGGTGCCGACTCTGTTCTTCAGGCTGCTTTTACACTGGCGGACGGTCTCGAATATGTCAAGGCAGCACTTGCAGCAGGGCTGGATATTGATGCGTTTGCGCCGAGGCTCTCGTTTTTCTTTGGGGTCGGGATGAACTTTTTTATGGAAATTGCCATGTTAAGGGCAGCCCGTTTTCTGTGGCACGAACTGATGGGCCAATTCAATCCTAAAAATCCGAAATCTCTCATGTTACGAACCCATGTTCAGACATCGGGCTGGAGCCTGACTGCCCAAGATCCGTATAACAACATCATTCGAACCACCCTTGAGGCCTTGGCTGCGGCCCTGGGGGGAACCCAGTCTCTGCATACCAATTCCTTTGACGAGGCTGTGGGCCTGCCCACCGATTTTTCCGCCAGGATCGCCAGGAATACCCAGATCATTATTCAGGAAGAGTCTCAGATCTGCCATGCCATCGATCCTTTAGGAGGATCTTATTATGTCGAGGCTTTGACCGACGGTATCATCAAGGCGGCCAGAGAGATCATCCAAGAGGTTGAAAAGATGGGTGGAATGGCCAAAGCCATTGAAAGCGGCATGCCGAAGATGCGCATCGAAGAAGCGGCGGCCAGAAAACAGGCCCGCATCGATCAAGGAAAAGATGTTATTGTGGGCGTGAATAAATACCAGATCGAGGAAGAACCACTGGTAGATATTCTTGAAGTTTCAGCGGCGGTCCGCAACGAACAGGTTACAAAATTAAAAGAGATAAAGACGAAAAGGGATGCCAATGAAGTTCGAAGGGCTCTGGAGGCGATCACCAATGCTGCTGAATCCGGTGGGAACCTTCTGGAAGCCTGTATTCCTGCGGTACGGGCGCGGGCCACGGTTGGAGAAATTTCAGACGCCATGGAAAAGGTCTTCAACCGGTTCGTGGCCACCACCCAGTGCATATCCGGTGCATATGCCGAAGAATATGCGGACAGTGAAATCTTTGCAGCCGTACGCAAGAGAACAGATGAATTTCAGGAAAAGAACGGGCGAAGACCTCGGATCCTGGTGACAAAGATGGGACAGGACGGTCATGACCGGGGGATCAAAGTGATCGCCACTGCATTTGCAGACCTCGGGTTTGACGTGGATATCGGCCCCATGTTCCAGACACCGCAGGAAGCCGCTCAAATGGCTGTGGAAAACGATGTACATGTGGTCGGCGTTTCGAGCCTTGCCGCCGGTCACAAAGCCTTGGTACCGGAGCTTATCAAGGTTCTCAAAGAAAAGGGAGGTGAAGAGATCGAGGTCGTCGTGGGAGGTGTTATTCCCCCGGCAGATTATGACTTTTTGTACAAAGCCGGCGCCAAAGGAGTATTCGGTCCGGGAACTGTGGTCGCCGATTCGGCCAATAAGGTTCTGAATGTTCTTGAGCGTCCGTAATGATCTCCGAAGATCCACAGTTTTATGTGCAAGGTGTTCTGAACGGTGACCGGCGTCTGCTCGCCAAGACCATTACCGTGATTGAAAGTTCTCTCCTTGCCCACCAAAAGTTGGCACGTGCGATCATTGATCTATTGCTACCTTATGCCGGGAAGGCCATACGTGTCGGCATAACAGGGGTGCCGGGAGTGGGTAAAAGTACGTTTATCGAAAGCCTCGGGACAATGCTTGTAAAAAAGGGGCATCGTGTGGCAGTCCTTGCCGTTGATCCCAGCAGTAAAAGAAGCGGCGGCAGCGTACTGGCAGATAAGACCCGTATGGAAAAGCTGGCTGTGGAAGAAAGGGCGTTTATTCGACCCTCTCCTTCCGGAGGCACGTTGGGCGGTGTTGCCCGAAAAACCCGGGAGACCATGATTGTGTGTGAAGCCGCCGGTTTTGATGTTATCATCGTTGAGACCGTGGGTGTGGGGCAGTCCGAAACCACCGTGGCATCTATGGTCGATTTCTTTTTGGTATTGATGATTGCCGGTGCCGGAGATGAATTACAGGGTATAAAGAAAGGCATTCTCGAGCTTGCGGATGCCGTTGCCGTTAACAAAGCCGATGGTGACAATATTGAGCGGGCGGAATTTGCCAGAAAGCAATATGAAACAGCACTTCACTTTTTGGCGCCTTCATCACCCACTTGGACGCCGCCGGTCCTGACATGCAGTGCTTTGGAAATGATCGATATCGATGTGATCTGGGACACCGTTACAGAGTATCACAGAAAGTTAACGCAGACCGGAGAACTCATAGAAAATCGAAAAAAACAGGCAGCAGACTGGATGTGGTCATTGGTTAAAGAGGGACTGAACGACCGTTTTTATCAAAACCCTGAAGTTCAAAAAATCCTTCCCGAGACAATAAAGGAGGTTGAAAACGGAACCATTGCATCCACCATAGCAGCAAATCGATTGCTTGATCTGCTGGACAATAGAGCGTCTGATTAAAACAAACCCTACCGGTGCATAAATAACACGTTGAGGGTTTTGGCTATTTTCTAATCGTTTTCTGATATTCTCATTAGGGTAAGCTCAAGCCAAGACCCCTCAAGAGTGATAAGGGCCGCGTTTGATTGAACGGGGCCTGCATCCAATGAAAGGAGAATGGCGAAATGGCAGTAAAAATAATCATTAAACGAATCGTACCGCAAAACAAGACCGAAGCTTTAAAGCCGCTGCTTCAAAAACTTAGAAATTTGGCCTTGCAGCAATCCGGTTATATTTCCGGAGAAACATTTAAACGAATCGATCGTCCGGGTGAAAGTCTTGTGGTCAGTACGTGGCAGTCCATGGAAGATTGGAGAACATGGGTGATGAGCGACGAAAGAAGGGGAACTCAGGAAAAGATCGACCATTTATTGGGTGAAAAGACAGACTATGAGGTGTATACCTATGATTGAGGCCGATCTAAAATACATCCTGTATATTTATAAAACATAACACGCAGCTGTTAAAAAACAAAAGACACAATCCCATTTATTTTTTAATGACGTATTTTATTGACCGGACATCGGATTTAGAATCAGTATCCAAACCCCCAAAGGTCAATGTGAATGGATGAAAGGAATTTTGTAATGGGTATTATCGAAAATAAAATCAAGGATCTTAGAGAGCGTGAAGCCAGGATCCTTAAGATGGGCGGTGATAAAGCGGTTGCCGGTCAAAAAGAAAAGGGGAAATTGACCGCCCGTGAGCGGTTGGACATCTTTTTTGATCCGGGTTCATTTCGGGAAATCGACATGTTCGTCAGTCACCGGTGTGTAAATTTCGGCATGGAAAAGGTCGATATTCCGTCTGACGGTGTTATCACCGGCCATGGGCTTGTGGAAGGGAGGCATGTATTCGCCTTTGCCCAGGATTTTACAGCCAGGGCCGGCAGTTTGGGTGAAATGCATTCAAAGAAAATTTGCAAGATCATGGATATGGCGCTAAAAGCAGGTGTTCCGTTTGTGGGTATGAACGATTCCGGTGGGGCCAGGATTCAGGAAGGGGTTGATTCTCTTTCCGGATACGGTCAGATTTTTTATCGAAATTCCATGTCTTCGGGCGTCATTCCTCAGATTTCGGCAATTATGGGTCCCACAGCCGGTGGCGCTGTCTATTCTCCGGCCATGACAGACTGGATTTTTATGGTCAAGAACACCAGCTATATGTTCATTACCGGACCGGATGTCATCAAGTCCGTCACCGGTGAACAGATTACCTTTGAAGAACTCGGCGGTGCCATGGCCCATAACGAAAAGAGCGGAGTAGCGCATTTTGCATGTGAAAGCGATGAAGATGCCATCAACCAGATCAAAAAACTTCTTTCTTTTCTGCCCTCAAACAACATGGAAGATCCGCCCGTGGTTAATACCGGTGATGATCCGCGACGCACAGATCCGGCACTTGACACCATTATTCCGGACAATCCCAACCAATCTTACGACATGAAAGAAATTATCCGTTTAATCGTGGATAATGGGGAGATTTTTGAACCTCACGAATACTTTGCTCAAAACATCATCATCTGTTTTGCCCGACTGAATGGGAGAAGTATCGGAATTATCGCCAACCAGCCCCAAGTTCTTGCAGGATGCCTGGACATCAATGCTTCGGACAAAGCCACCCGTTTTATTCGCTTTTGTGATGCATTCAACATCCCGATGCTGACCATTGCGGATGTCCCGGGGTATCTTCCCGGAAGTCAGCAGGAATGGGGGGGCATTATCCGGCATGGCGCTAAATTGTTGTGGTGCTATTCGGAAGCGACCGTTCCCAAAATTCTTTTGGTAACACGAAAGGACTACGGAGGATCTTATCTGGCCATGTGTTCAAAAGACCTGGGTGCGGACATGGCATTTGCCTGGCCAAGCTCGGAAATAGCGGTCATGGGTGCTGCCGGGGCATGCAATGTCATCCATCGCAAAGCAATCAAAGGGGCGGAGGATCCCGAGGCCAAACGCAAGGAGCTGATCAAAGAATATGAGGAACTCTTTTCAAATCCCTACTGTGCCGCCAGCCGGGGTTTTGTGGATGCCGTAATTGTTCCGAGTGAAACCCGATCGCGCCTGATCGATGCGTTGGAGGTTATGTGCAGTAAACGGGAAACTCTCCCACCGAAAAAGCACGGGAATATACCCGTATAACAGGGAATAGGTTATAGGTCATGGGTCATGGGTTATGGGTTTTTAATAATGTTCTACATCCTTTACCTATTACCTATCACCCATTACCCATAACCTGAATATATTGGTGAAACAATGGAAAATAACAAGAAAGCCGCAGCTGCAGCCGCAGCGGTGTTGAACTATATCATGAAAGAAGAAGAGGCGATTTGTATTCAATCTATGGCGACACCTTCGGTTACGCAGGTACCGGTTCCTTATGCTGCAGCGCCGGTGAAACTATGGGGGATGAGCGGCCGACAGGCCCAGATGCAGATGCGTAACCTGATACAGATGAGAACCTTCAGATAATTGACGATTGCAATCGTCAATCGTCAAGAAGTATTAAATTAAAAAGGGAGAACTTTAAAATGAGTGATCACAACCAGGTAAAATTAAAGACGATGGATTACAGCAAGGAGAGGCCGGCGGCTGAAAATCCCGTTAAGATACAGGACCTGACCCTGCGGGACGGCCACCAGTCCTTATTTGCTACCCGGGGTCGGACCGAAGACATGATTCCGGTTGCCGAAAGGATGGACGAGGTGGGGTTCTGGGCGGTGGAAACATGGGGGGGCGCCACCTTTGACACCATGCACCGTTTTTTAAACGAGGATCCATGGGAAAGGCTCCGGACGTTAAAGCGGTATATGCCCAAGACGCCCTTTTCCATGCTGTTAAGAGCACAAAACCTTGTGGGCTATAGAAATTATGCCGATGATCTTGCCGAGGCTTTTGTGGAGCGAACCGCAGAAAACGGCCTGGACATTTTCAGGACATTCGATGCCTTGAACGACTACCGAAACTTTGAGACGGTGGTTCGTGTTATCAAAAAGTGTGGAAAACATTTTCAGGGCTGTATCTGCTATACCATGACCGAACCGCGGCTGGGCGGGGATGTTTATAATATTGACTATTATGTCCGCAAGGCCAAGGACCTGGAGGCCATGGGAGCTGACAGTATCTGTCTCAAGGACATGGCGGGACTGATTGCGCCTTATGATGCCTATGAAATCATCAAGGCCTTAAAGGCGACCGTGAAGCCGCCCATTCATCTGCACAGCCACTTTACGTCCGGTATGTCTCCCATGAGCCATCTAAAGGCCATCGAGGCCGGTGTGGATATCATTGACACCTGCATGTCGCCGTATGCTTACCGGACATCGCATGCCGCCTTAGAACCGCTGGTGATGACACTTTTGGGGACCAACCGGGACACCGGATTCGATATTAAGCAACTGGCGGAGATCAATGAAATATTCGAAAAGAAAATCATGCCCAAATACAAGCATCTCCTGGACGATTCCAAGGTGTCCATCATCGATATCAGTGTGCTGTTGCACCAGACACCCGGCGGGATGCTGTCAAACCTTGTCAACCAGTTAAGGGAAATGGATGCGCTGAATAAGATCGATGAGGTTTACAAAGAACTTCCCAGGGTCAGAAAAGAACTGGGTCAAATTCCACTGGTAACGCCGACCAGTCAGATTGTTGGAATACAGACTGTCAACAATGTTCTTTTTGATGATGAAAATGAGCGATACAAGATGATCACCGGTCAGGTCAAGGATTTGTGTTATGGATTGTACGGCAAGACCGCCATTCCCATCGATCCTGAGGTTCAAAAGAAGGCGCTGAAGGGGTATCCACGAGGCGAAGAACCGATCACCTGCCGGCCGGCCGAGGTTTTAGAGCCGGAGCTTGAGCAGGCCAAAAAGGATACCGAAGGACTTGCCGAGGATATTGACGATGTGATCACCTATGCCATTTATCCGGTTACAGGAAAACGTTTTCTGAAGTGGAAATACGGCAAAGAAGATCCACCTGAGGCAGTGAAGGCGCGAACCTTGGAAGAGATTAAAAAAGAGGAAGAGCTGGTGAAGCTGGCCAAGCTCGGCAAGCTGGTACATAAATCGGAAAAGAAAGCCCCGGCCAAGACCGATGCCCTTCGGACATTCAACGTATTCGTGGACGATGAATATTTTGAAGTCGGCGTAGAAGAACCCGGTGGATCGCCTGTTGTCAGCTATGTGCAGCCGGCGGCTGCCGGGGCAGCGGCTTCAAGGCCGAGGCCTGCAGCGCCCAGACCAGCAGCGCCCAAACCGGATGCAGCTCCCAAAACGGCAGCACCCCCCGAACCGAAAGCCGCGGCATCGGCAGCCGCCGGGGTTGACGGCACGCCGCTGACGGCTCCAATGCCCGGCATGATCGTTAAATATCTGAAACAGGTTGGGGATGCAGTAACCAAAGGGGAGACGGTGGTCATTTTGGAGGCCATGAAGATGGAAAATGCCCTTCAAGCCCCTGCGGACGGCGCCGTTAAGGCCATTAATTTCTCCAGCGGAGATTCCGTGGCCAAAGACGCTGTGCTGTGTGTAATCGGATGAAATAAATGAATATTAAAGATTGGTTGAAGATTGAAAGATGCTCAATATTTAATCATCAATCGACAATTTCACCCTGTTAAATGCTGCCTTTGGCAGCCCTCCTTTGGAGGATTTAACAGGGCAAGCAATCATCAATCCTAAAGGGGGAATTGGTTTAATGAAGATTCACGAATACCAGGCAAAAGACTTGTTTAAAAAATACAGCATCCCCATTCCGGAAGGGGGTGTCGCCTTCAACCCGGATGAGGCCAGGAAAATCGCCAAAGACCTGGATCAATTCCCGGTAGTGGTTAAAGCCCAGATTCATGCCGGGGGCCGGGGCAAAGGCGGTGGGGTAAAACTTGCTGCATCTATGGATGAAGTAACGACCATCGCCGGCGAAATCATCGGAATGAATCTGGTGACCCACCAGACCGGTCCGGAAGGAAGGATCGTCCGGAAAGTACTGGTGGAACAGGGACTCAACATCGCGAAGGAATTGTACCTGAGTATCATTCCGGACAGAGCAACGGCAAAAGTTGTTATCATGGCCAGTGAGGCCGGCGGCATGGATATCGAAGAGGTGGCAGCCTCCACCCCTGAAAAGATTATCAAGGTATACATAGATCCCCTTATGGGAATTCAGCCGTATCACTGCCGACAGGTTGCTTTTGGTCTGAATATGGCACCGGCAATCATGAAACCGTTTGTTTCAATGCTGTCAAGTCTGTACCGGCTGTTTATGGATTATGACTGTTCGCTCGTGGAGATCAATCCCCTTGTCATCACCGCCGAAGAGACGGTGATCGCACTGGATGCCAAAGTCGACTTTGACGATAATGCACTCTATCGTCATAAAGATATTATAGAATACCGTGACATCGATGAGGAAGACCCCCTTGAGGTCGAGGCATCCAAATTTAATCTCAATTACATCAAACTTGACGGGAATGTCGGCAATATGGTCAATGGCGCAGGCCTGGCCATGGCGACCATGGACATCATCAAGCTTGCCGGTGCAGAACCGGCCAATTTCCTCGATGTGGGAGGCGGGGCCAGTGCCGAGATGGTTGAGAACGGCTTTAGAATCATGCTCGGTGACGAAAATGTCAAAGGGATTCTGATCAATATTTTTGGCGGGATTTTGCGTTGCGACGTTCTTGCAAAAGGCGTTGTCAGTGCGGCTAAAAAAACCGGTATCAGTGTTCCTGTGGTGGTACGGATGGAAGGGACCAATGTGGAAGAGGGCAGGAAAATTCTGGCTGAATCCGGACTCAATCTGATTACTGCTGCCGATATGAAAGATGCGGCGAAGAAGGTCGCACAGTTTGTTGCGGATAAATAAAAAAGGTGACACTTTTTCGGAACCGGCTTGTTTAAAATATAAAAAAGAGGAATGAAGAATGAGCATATTTGTTGACAAGAACACACGCCTATTGGTTCAGGGAATTACCGGAAAAGAGGGACAGTTTCATGCACGCCAGTGTATCGATTATGGCACGAATGTCGTTGCCGGTGTAACACCGGGCAAAGGCGGACAAAAAATGGATGACGTTCCGGTATTCAATACCGTTAAAGAGGCTGTAGGACAGACAGGCGCAACCTGCAGCATGATTTTTGTTCCGCCGGCATTTGCGGCGGATGCCATTATGGAAGCCACAGATGCCGGGGTGGATCTTATCGTTGCCATCACAGAAGGGATTCCGGTGATGGATATGGTAAAGGTTAAAAATTATCTTGAGGGCGCCGGGTCCCGCCTCATCGGCCCCAACTGCCCGGGAATCATTACCCCGGGTGAGTGTAAAATCGGGATTATGCCCGGTGTGATTCACAAACCCGGCGGTCCCATCGGTGTTGTATCAAGATCAGGGACCCTCACCTATGAGGTGGTTCATCAGTTAACCCTCCAGGGCATCGGGCAGACCACCTGCATCGGTATTGGGGGGGACCCTGTAAACGGCACCAACTTCATTGATTGCCTGGAAGCTTTTGAAAAAGATTCCGATACCACAGGAATTGTGATGGTTGGAGAGATTGGCGGAACTGCCGAGGAACAAGCCTCCGAATTTATAACAAAGAATGTTACAAAACCGGTGGTTGGATTTATTGCGGGCCTGACGGCCCCTCCGGGGCGGCGTATGGGTCACGCGGGGGCCATCATCAGCGGCAGCAGCGGGACCGCCCAGGGGAAAATCGATGCCATGAAGGCGGCAGGTATTCATATCTGTGAAAACCTCGGCACCTTTGGGGAGTTATGTGCGCGGGTGTTTAATTAATGCATGAAATGGGTATTGCGATGCAGATCGTTGAGATTGCAATTGCATCCGTACCTGCGGATTTGAAAAATGCACAGGTTAAAAGGGTCAATATAAAGGTCGGGAAACTGGCGGCGGTAGTCCCCGAAAGTCTTCAATTTTGTTTTCAAATTGCGGTTCAGGATACCCCACTTTGTGATGCGGAACTCAATATTGAAGAAATCCCTTTAAGAATCAGATGCACGGATTGTAATGTTGAATGGGTCGCACACGAACCGGTTTTTTTGTGTCGAAAATGCAACGGCAAAGCCGTAAAGATGCTGTCGGGCCGGGAACTGGATATCACTTCCATCGAAGTTGAGGACAAGGAGTAACTTCTCAAAAAAAAGATGGAGGCCACAGATAATAAAACGTAAAAGATCTGGCTTGTTTGAGTATGTTAGTGAGCCTCTAAAAAAACAGTGAATAAAGATAATCTAGCTTCTAAACATATCATCATCAAGTTAAGCAACAATTATGAAAAGGATAGGTTACTGTTTTTTTCTTTAGGCTCACTTGCATGCGAGTTCCAGATCTTTTACGTTTTATTATCTGTGGACGACCCACCAGAACTTAATGAGAAGTTACAGTAAGGATGTTTAACATGCTGGCATTTATATATAGACATCAAACATATTTTCATCACAAAGATTTCCAAAAACCTCACCATTCTCATAACAGCGTCGGCGGTTCATTGGGCGGAAAGAACACAGATACCAGAGAAATAAAAATCGTTCGTAAGGTGTTGGATGTCAATGATACCATCGCGCATCAGAATCGCGAACTGTTTCGGGGAAAAGGCGTTTTTGTCATCAACGTCATGAGTTCACCGGGATCCGGGAAAACCGCTATCCTCGTAAAGACATTGTCCCAAATTGCGCCAAAAATCAGGTGTGCCGTTATTGTCGGAGATATTTGCACGTCAAATGACGCTGACCGGCTTGCCGGTTCCGGTGCACCTGTTGTGCAGGTCAACACCGATGCCTTCGGGGGAGATTGTCACCTGGCAGCCCATGTGATTAAAACAGCGGCCGATAACTTTAACCTGGATGAGATTGATCTTTTAATTGTAGAAAATATTGGGAATTTGGTTTGTCCGGCCGAGTTTGATATGGGTGAGAATTTGCGCATCGTTGTTCTGAGCGTCACCGAAGGAGAGGACAAACCATTGAAGTATCCTTTGATGTTTCGCGTATGTGATGCGGCGTTACTCAATAAAATCGATTTGCTGCCGTATCTTGATTATGACAGAGAAGCAGCCGTTCAAAATATCCTTAAGGTCAATCCCCAAATGCCGGTTTTTGAATTATCCGCAAAAACGGAAGAGGGCTTTGATTCCTGGGTCGAATGGCTGATGCAAAAGCTTCATGGCAAATGAGGAATACGAACACAGATTTTATACTAGGTGAACTTGCCGAACGGAGACAATATTTGGCAGTTGACTTAAATCATGAAGAACCTTTTCGTCTGCCGGTGTGTCGATATTTACCAGACATATGGCCCGGTCGCCGCGCCTTCCAAGTTGAAAACGGGCGATATTGATGTTGTGGCGGCCAAGGGTTGTTCCCACATTTCCGATAACTCCAGGTTTGTCAATATTTTGAATAACAATCATCCAGCCTTCAGGGATGGCGTCCAAATATATTTCTCCAATTTTTACGAGTCTCGGATATTTTTTTTCATAGATGGTTCCCCAGATTTCGTCGATCTCTCCTTCATGGCCTTCAAGTTTCATCCGGATCAAACTGGTAAAATCATGCTTTGTCGAACTAATGGTTTCGTGGACATGGATCCCCTTGTCTCGAGCGAGGGCCGGTGCGTTGACATAGTTTACCGGCGTGTCGGTAAAAGAACCAAGGAGTCCTTTCAAGGCGGCATGTGTTAGCGGCCGTGTGTCCAGATCGGATACACTTCCACTGTAACTGATAGTGATATCATGAATTTTTCTCACAAGCTGACCCATCAAAGAGCCCATTTTTTCAGTCAGGTCCAGATGGGGGCGAAGCTGATCCATCATCTCCATGGGGAGCGACGGAAAATTGACGGCGTTGGTGATAATGCCGTCCAAGAGGTAAGCGGCCATCTGGGTGGCAATCATATACGCCACTTTTTCCTGAGCTTCTCCGGTGCTGGCTCCCAAATGAGGTGTAAAAATGACATTTGGGTGCTGAAGGATGGGCAAGTCCGGTTCCGGCGGTTCCTGGGGAAGAACATCAAGGGCTGCGCCGGCGACATGTCCACTTAAGATGGCTTGGTAAAGATCATCAATTTTAACGATTTCTCCCCGGGAACAATTAATGATTCTCACTCCCGGTTTCATCTTATGAATGGTCGTTTCATTGATCATGCCCACTGTTTCCTGGAGACGCGGTACATGAAGCGTTATAAAGTCTGAGCGGGCAAGTAATTCATCCAAGGGAACAAGTTCCACATCAAGGGCTTTTGCCGCTTCCTCGCTAACATAAGGATCGGCTGTAATGGCGATCATTTTCAAACCTTTAGCACGATCCGCCACCACCCTGCCGATATGACCAAGGCCAACGATTCCCAATGTTTTTCCCGTTATTTCAATGCCCGCCAATTTTTTCTTTTCCCATTTCCCTTCGCGAAGGGATGCCGTTCCCTGGGGGATGTTTCTGGCAAGGGACAACATGAGAGATATGGTATGTTCTGCAGTGGTGATCGTATTACCACCGGGAGCATTCATAACCACGATTCCATGTTTCGTGGCAACCGGCACGTCGATATTGTCGACCCCTATGCCGGCGCGGCCGATAACTTTGAGCTGACCGGCTTTTTTTAATACCTCTTCGGTAACCTGGGTTCCGCTTCTAATTGCAAGGCCATGAAATTCACCGATAATCTCAGACAAGACCTTTGGATCGGATGTTGCTTTGTCATTATCGACAACAACTTCTATTTTTCCGGTTGCTTCAAGGACTTTTTTTGCCAGGGGAGACATATTGTCCCTAACCATGACTTTGTACATTGGTAACTCCTATTGGGCTTTTTTCCAGTACGGGGACAGTTTTCGCAACCGTTCAATAATCGGCGGAAGTTTTTCGATAATAAAGTCGATTTCCTCTTCAGTATTATATGTACTGAGGCTGAAACGGATCGAGCCATGAGCCGCAGTAAAAGGCACCCCCATGGCCCGCAAAACATGAGATGGTTCCAGTGAACCGGATGTGCAGGCCGAACCGGATGAAGCGCAGATACCATATTCGTCCATCAACAAAAGAATGGATTCGCCTTCTACGTACTCAAATGCGATACTGGTGGTGTTTGGCAGGCGATTTTCTCTATCACCGTTAACGATTGAGTTGGGAATGCGATTTAACAGTTCGGTTTCAAGTTTGTCTCTTAATCGTTTAACCCTGATATTTTTTTCCGGCAGGTTGGCGGCGGCAAGTTCACTGGCTTTACCCAATCCGATAATGGACGCGACATTTTCGGTTCCGCCCCTCCGGCCTTTTTCCTGATGACCTCCGATCAGGAAGGGCGAATATTTGGTTCCTTTTCGAACGTACAAAGCGCCCACCCCTTTTGGCCCGTGAAGTTTATGCCCTGAAAGAGAGAGCATATCGACAGCGGTATTTTTTAAATCCATGGGAATTTTTCCGACCGCCTGAACCGCATCCGTATGGAATACAATTCCTTTTTCCTTCAATACCCCTCCGATGTCTTCGATGGGAAAGATGACACCGGATTCATTGTTGGCCCACATGATACTGACAATAGCGGTATCCTCGTCGAGGTTTTTATACAGATAATCCAGGTCAAGCCGACCTTTGCGATCAACGGGTACAAAGGTTACCCGGTAGCCGTTTTTGGACAGATACTCATAAAGATTTTTTATTGCCGGATGCTCTACCCTGGAAGTTACAATATGTTTCTTGCTGGGATTCGATAAAATCGCGGCCCGAATGGCCGTGCTGTCACTCTCCGTTCCACAGCTGGTGAATATGATTTCATCAGGAGAAGCTCCCAAAAGTCCGGCCAATCGCTCCCGTGCTTCAACGATCTTTTGTTCCACCATACCACCGAACGTATGCATGCTGGAAGGGTTTCCGTAATATTCATTAAAATAAGGAAGCATTTCTTCCAGCACTTCCGGGGCAACCTGTGTCGTGGCGTTGTTGTCAACATAAATGACCTTCACTAGTGCACCTCCTCTACCAGGAGCTCGGGAGCAACCAATTCCCTGAGCTTTGACTCCACATAATGCTTAAGGGTAATTTGGGATGCGCTGCAGGTGGCACAAGTCCCCTGGAGTTTCACAAGAACGTTGTTTCCATCCACATCCACGAGGTCAATATCTCCCCCGTCTTTTTTCAGTGCCGGTTTTATTTCGCGCTCCAAAGTCTCTTCAATCAGTTTGATTTTTTGAATATTGGTTAAGCGGATGGCTTTTTTCTTCGCAGGTATTTCCAGTCCGAGGGTTGCGTCGATAATCTCCTGAATCTTGTCATGGCAGCTTTCGCATCCACCGCCGGCCTTGACATAATTGGTCACATCTTCAATGGAGTTCAGGCTGTTTTCTCTAACCGCGCGTTCTATTTCAAGGTCGGTGACACCGAAGCATTCACAAACAATATTGCCTTCGACTTTCTTTTCGGCTTCTCCGCGATAATTTGCAATTGCTTTTTCAAGGGCGTCGCGGCCCATTACCGAGCAGTGCATCTTTTGTTTTGGCAGACCGCCCAAGAATTCCGCAATATCTTCATTAGTTATTTTTTGGGCATCTTCCAATGAAAGGCCTTTTAGCATTTCGGTTAGGGCAGATGAAGAAGCAATGGCGCTTGCGCAGCCAAAGGTTTGAAATTTTGCATCTTTGATTTTTTTATTTTCATCCAGCTTAATATAAAGCGTCAGGGCATCCCCACAAGCCAGGGAGCCGACTTCTCCAACACCGTCGGCATCGTCAATCACGCCCACATTTCTCGGATTGAGGAAGTGATCTTTCACCGTTTTTGTATATTCCCACATGGTATCCTCCTGTGTTTCAAATTACAAACAAGCTTATATTAATCATTTTATTTGAAAAGAAAAGCCCGGCTTCAAATTAAGTACAAGTTAATATCGGGAACAACAGATCATTCAAAAACGATACATGTGCTGTTATTTTTTAGGGTTTTTGCCATAAGAATTCTGTAGAATGTTTAAACCAAAGTATACATAATGGAGGCCTGAAGCTATGGTAAGGCTTGCCGTAATCCAAAACAGCGACCGCTTAGTTATTTGAATTCCCGGAATGCTCGGATCAAGAAGGGTCAGTAAAATCGTTAAAAACTGTGCAACCGTCGTCCATTTACTCACAAGGCTCGGGTTTATTTCAATTGGAATATCCGTTATTGAAAAAACAGCGATGCCGGTGACGATCAGGATGTCACGGCTCAGGACGATCACTGCCAGCCAGGGGGGAATTATTTTAAGGACAGCCAGGCTTACAAAGGCAGACGCCAACAAAAGCTTGTCGGCAATGGGGTCAAGATAAGCGCCCAATACACTGAATTGATTAAAATAACGTGCCAGCAGGCCATCCAGTCCATCGCTGATGGCTGCAATGGTAAATACCAGAAGCGCAAAGTGAAACAGATCTTTTAAAAGGAAAATTACAAAAAGGGGTGTGAGCAAGATCCTGATAACGGTTAAAATGTTGGGAATATTGATGCTCAATGATCTGTTTCCATATTAGCACCTAAGTCGAGCGATTTTCAAGTTTGCCGCAGATACAAGATAAGATGTTGTTTCGCTATAGTCGTCTATGCGGAACGGCATCTGACGCAGGTGATGCGGTGAAATTTGAAACGCTCAGCTTAGGTAGAATTAACCTGAAGTTAGCTGAACTTTCAAGTGATTCTTTGAAACCTCGTAAATGTTAATACCGACCAATCCATAGGATTTCAGTATCAAGGCGTCCGCCAGTGTTTTGGCGTTTCCCTTGTATTTAACGCTGATGACGGTCTCGTTGGCCTTCAATCCTTTTATCCGAAGATTCTTCGTTCCGGATATCTTATTGATAATACCGATAAACTTCTCGAAATCTGCCAGATTGTCCGTACCTTCAACGACGATCTCTATAATGTTGGTCTTCTCATCTTTTCTCTGCCAGGCATCAATGATCTGACTGGCAAGTGTTTCACCTGCAAGTGATCCGGCAGCAGATAGCGCATCACGGACACCTATTGTTTCATCGGCATTTGAATTGACAGCACTCTTAGTTGTGGCGGCGATTTCTTCACCTGTATTTGTCCGAAAGGCACGTACGGATGCAACTCCCTTGAAAGACTTTATATTTTTCCCCATAATATTTTGCGCCTGGTCAATAATTGTATTACCCACAATGACGATATCCGCCTTTAATTTAAGACCAAGGTCGACGGCTTCTTCGTTGGTGAGATCGGGTTTATCGTATCTATTATCAATATTTGTGTTTTGAGCGATACTCCGAATATCAAGTACCGGAAGCCCCTTACTTCTCATGGTTTCTATCAAAGCGCTGACTGAATAGTTTTCTCCCAAAACCGCTTTTTCCCCCCACCAGTATTTCGGTGAAGTGTCTTCAATGTTTTGTTCTGAAACCAACACCAGTATTTTTGGCAAAGGCTTTCCACCTGACAGAATCCCGGCGTCTGACATCAGTTTTTTCAAACCGGCGACGGAAACGTTTGCTTCCACCATGACTCTGTATGCATCTTTTATCTTAGACTCTGCCAGCACTTTGTAACCCTGAATGAATTTGCCGGTTTGGTCATAAAGCGCCTGGTTGAAGTTTTGAAATGTTTGATGCAAAGATTCCGGGGGGATAAGTTCAAGTGCCACACTCTCCACGGCGGATACCAGACTATTTTCAATGGCTACCTTTCTTGCACTGGCAGAATTCTCTTTATAGATTTTACCGGTTCCGATGACCACAATGGTTTTTGTTTCAATCTGATCTTCAGCTTGAACGTTCACAGAATGTGCAAAGAAAGCAAAAAGAAGAAAGGTTATAAAAAAAATTAATGTGATTATGGTTTTAGAAGACACAGGCATATGTATTTCACCTCCGATTGGGACGAAATGATTTGTTTTCTAAAGACTTGATCAGCGCCTTTAACATTCTTTCGATTTCTACGATGTCTTTCTTCCATATCCTTATGTTTACCCTGTTAAATAAAATCTCATTTCATAAAATCAGTTTTTATTCTACACATCTCTAAACAGAGTTCGCATGACTTTTGCCAGGATTTCAAATATTTGTAATTCTTTAGTATTTCACTCGAACCCCTGAACCCTTGGCCCCTGGAATCCTTTCAGGATCATCAACTTATTGGGAGATGATCCATATCTTACGAGGTCGTAATTCTTGAATCAACTTGAAACGCTCAATTTAGGAAAAATAGTTTTTTCAAAAGTTCCTGGACAACGTATAATCGGCAATCATCAACAGGACCTCTTTTGTTTTTGAATGTTCAAAGACGGCAAGTGCTTCAGTTGCTTTTTGAACATATTCTGTCGCAAGATTTTGAGTATACAATTGCCCACCGTACTTGTTTATCATCCTTATCAATGTTTTAAAATCGTTAACAGAGAAATTTTTGTTTTTTATGATGTTTTCCATGCGGATTCGATCTTTTTCGTCAGCCGATTTGAGCGAATATATGACCGGCAGGGTCAATTTTCCCTCTTTGAGATCTGCCCCCACTTCTTTTCCAAGTGTGGCGGTATCTAACGTATAATCGAGAAGATCATCCACCATCTGGAAAGCGATGCCAAGGTTGAAACCATAATCTGACAAGGCGGTCTCTTTTGTTTGTGACACATTTGCGATCAGGGCTCCTGCACGGCATGTCCCCTGAAACAGCACGGCAGTCTTACGTTTTATAATCTCCATGTACTCTGCTTCCGTGAGATCCAAACTGCCCTTTCTCATCAACTGATGAATTTCGCCCTGGGACATATTTTCTGTAATTCCTGATACGACCTTGATAACATCAGGCTGTTTTGTTTCGGCGGCAATGGCCAGTGATCGTGCAAGGAGAAAGTCACCCACAAGGACCGTAGCGGCATTGCCCCATATGGAGTTGGCCACGGGTTTACCTCTTCGCAACGTTGCTTCATCCACGAGATCGTCGTGCAAAAGGGTGGCGGCATGCAAGTATTCAAAAATCGTCGAAAAAATCTTGTCATAGTCCCCGTCATAACCGCAAATCCTGGCGGATAGAACCATGAGTAAAGGTCTTAAACGTTTTCCTCCGCTAAACAATATATGCCCGGCAATTTGAGAAACCAGGTCTAAATACGGATTTAAATTTTGCTCGAGAGCGATCTCGATTTCTTCAAGATCATGTTTTACCTGCATAAGGATTTTATGTTTTAAATCGGTCATACGACTTTTCCCTTGAGATCATATTCAGAAGCCTCCTCAATCCTAACATGAACAAAGGACCCGATGGATAAGTTCCCGGAATGAATATCGGTTGTGCCGTCGACTTCCGGAGCTTGAAAAAAAGTTCTGCCTTTATAAAAGTTGTTGTCCATATATTCTTCCACAAGGACATCATAATTCTTGCCGATGTGTTTACGGTTATTGAGCAAAGATATTTTCTGTTGAAGAGTCATCAGCCGGTTGTATCGATCCATGGCTACACGTTTTGGAATATGACCCGGGAGCTTGTGGGAGGGAAGATCTCCAGCGTCGGAATAGATAAATACCCCAAGGTTATCAAAACATATATCCTGAATAAATGTTGATAACGTTTCAAAATCTTTATCTGTTTCCCCGGGAAAACCAACGATGACGGCTGTTCTGAGCGCTGCATCAGGAACAGTGGATCGAATGTTGTCAAAGAGCCGATACAGATCTTCGGAGGTATAATTGCGTCCCATCTTCTTCAGAATCCTGTCGCTGGCATGTTGAATCGGAACATCAAAATAAGAACATATGTTCCGATGTTCGGCAACTGATCGAATAAAAGAATCCTCTATACTTTCCACATGTCCGTACAATATCCTGATCCATATATCATCCGATATTTCTGATATTTTTTCAAGCAATCGATAAAACGGTACAGGGGGGTGAAGATCCGTACCATAATGGGTGGTATCCTGTGCAATTAAAATGAGTTCCTTGACTCCGGATGAGATCAAATCACGTGCTTCGGAAACAATATCTTTAAGATGGCGGCTTCTTTGTTTTCCCCTGAGCTTTGGGATGATACAATATGTACAGTGACGGTTGCATCCTTCCGAAACTTTAAGATACGCCATATAAGAAGAACTTAAAACCCTCAAAGATTCCTGTTGCCCATAGGAAGTGATATTCGGGTCCGGCAGAAAACAGCTTCCAACATTCAGATCGTCGTTCGCAGCCGATACAATTTTATCAAAAGCACCGGTCCCCAAGAACACGTCGACTTCCGGGAGTGTTTCGACCATGGCTTCCCTGTAACGTTCCGGGAGACATCCGGTAATGATGAGACGTCGGCAGGTTCCGTTGTTTTTGAATCGGGCAAGTTCTAAAATGGTGTCGATAGATTCGTTGACTGCGGATTCAATAAAACTGCACGTATTTACAATGATCGTGTCGGCGTTTTGTGGATCTTGTGTGATGCGCCATCCTGCTTTTATCAATCGGCCCAGCATCACTTCGCTGTCAACGAGGTTTTTCGCACAACCTAAGCTGGCCAGATAAAGTTTCATGTGTTTTATCTAATAGTTTAGTTCTTTGAAACAAATCGATGTCAAAGGAGCTTCAGGTGTGATTAAATTTTTGGCTGGAAGCTGTTTGAGTGAATTAGGGATCGTTTTGAAAGAACCATCGGCGATTAAACTTTATGGAATCCCTCTTTGTTAAAGCAGAGACTATTATTAATAGCCCGTTCAGGTTCTTTCATTACGAGCCCTTATTCACGAGTTCTTTCAGCAAAAATTAAATTATACCTGAAGCGATAATGTTATAAAAAGTAAAGTGTAACAGTTTCATGAGTATCCTTGATAAAAAACTACATCCATTAAAAAATTAAAGGCTCCCGGAAGGTATCGGCAGCCTTTAAGGGCGTAAATCTCGTTGCGATATAACACCGTATAGAATCAAATTTGGATTCAGCCTTTTAATTTTCTGACTTCTTCGGTAATTAAGGGCACTATCTCAAAAAGATCGCCCTGTATACCGTAATCGGCTTTTGAAAAAATAGGTGCTTCCGGATCCTTGTTTATGGCCACAATGACATTGGATGACGACATTCCGGCAAGGTGTTGAATGGCGCCCGATATGCCGCAGGCAATATAGAGATTCGGAGAAACGACCTTTCCGGTCTGTCCCACCTGATCCGAGGAGCTGCGCCAGCCTTCATCTACAGCCGATCGCGATGCACCGACAGCACCTTCGAGCACCTGAGCCAGTTCTTCTATAACGGCAAAATCAGGACCGCCCATTCCTCTTCCCCCGGACACGACCGTATCTGCTTCGGTGAGTTCAACTTTAGCGGTATCAAGATGCTTTTCAATGAATTTAACAAATGTCGTGCCAATATTGACC
>Ga0210144_1000427_pt1 | contig 22716 bp, 21 predicted proteins | sample Muzzi_PWA_D2_FD_185532 | JGI IMG/M metagenome (GOLD analysis project Ga0210144, IMG submission 185532) | Wetland microbial communities from San Francisco Bay, California, USA, that impact long-term carbon sequestration - Muzzi_PWA_D2 (SPAdes) | ecosystem: Environmental > Aquatic > Marine >...
AAAGGTCGAGGGGTTCAGCTTCCCGGACAGCGAGGTCGGCTGGGAGGCGAGCTTCATCCACTCGACGCGCCATTTCATCGAGGCGCTGAGGACCGGTGCCACGCCGCACCTCACCGGCGCCGACGGTCGCGAAATCCTGAGGTTCACACTGGCCGCTCAGCTTTCTGCCGAAAAGGGGCGGGCGGTGCGAGTCGATGAAGTGATTTGATCAGCCGGCAGCTTGCGGTCAGGGTCGCCCGGGTCTACTCCCGGCTGGAGAAAGCGCGCATTTCGGAAGGGTTCTGTCATGTACGAGAAATTCGGCATCCTGATCGACAACGAGTGGCGGCCTGCCACCTCGGGCAAGATGATGGCGGTCCATTCACCGGCGACCGAGGAGAAGATCGGCGAGGTCCCCCATGGAGAGTCGGCCGACGTTGCCGCCGTGCTCAGCAGTGCCAAACGCGGCTTCGACACCTGGAAGGCGATGCCGGCCTGGGACCGGGCAAAGATCATGCGCCGCACCGCCGACCTCATTCGCGAGCGGGCCGAGGACATCGCGCGGGTGATGAGCACCGAAACCGGCAAGCCGCTGGCCGAGGCGCGTGGCGAGGTCAACGGCACCGCCGACCAGTTCGAGTGGTATGGCGAGGAAGCCAAGCGCGTCTACGGGCAGACCATCCCCGGCCGTGCCGCTGGGCAGCTGATGACGGTCACCTACCAGCCGGTCGGCGTATGCCTGTCGCTGTCGGCTTGGAACTTTCCGGCGCTGCTGCCCTCCCGGAAGATCGCTGCGGCGCTGGCTGCAGGATGCTCCGTCGTCGCCCGGCCTGCCTCGGATGCGCCCGGCTCTTGCTTCAAGATCGCCGAGGCGCTGGTTGACGCCGGCGCGCCGCCCGGCGTGATCACCGTGATCACTGGACCGGCTTCGAAGCTCGCCCACGAGCTGATTGCCTCGCCGGTGATCCGCAAGGTGTCGCTGACCGGCTCGGTGGCTGTCGGCAAGAAGGTGCTCGCCCAATGTGCCGAAGGGATAAAACGCGCCTCGATGGAGCTCGGCGGCCACGCGCCGGTGATCGTCCATCGCGACGCCGACCCGACGGCAAGCGCCAGGGCGGCGGCAATGGCAAAGTTCCGCAATGCCGGGCAGGTGTGCATCTCGCCCACCCGCTTCTATGTCCACAAAAGCCTGAAACAGCCTTTCGAGGACGCCTTCGCCGACTTCGCCAAATCGATCGTCGTCGGCGACGGGCTCCAGGAGGGCGTCACCATGGGGCCGATGATCCGCGCCAGCGCCGTCGAGGCGGCCCTAGATCTCGTGCAGGACGCGGTTTCCAGGGGTGGACGGCTCCTCCACGGCGGCCGCCGCCCGGCCCATCTCAACAAGGGGCACTACATCGAGCCGACGGTGATCGCCGACGTGCCGGACGACGCCCGCATAATGGTCGAGGAGCCGTTCGCGCCGATCGCGCCGCTGACCACCTTCGAGGACGAGGACGAAGTGATCGAGCGGGCCAACGCGCTGCCCTTCGGGCTCGCGTCCTACGTGTTCTCCAACGATGCGGAGCGGGCCGAGCGGACCGCCGAGCGCCTGGAGTCCGGCATGGTCGGCATCAACGAGATGCTGCTTGCCGCGGCGGAAGCGCCGTTCGGCGGCATCAAGGAGTCGGGATATGGACGCGAGGGCGGCTCGCTCGGCGTCAAGGACTACCTTGAGCCGAAGTACGTCCGCCAAAAGCTGCTCAAGGTAAGCTGAAAAGCCCGCGACGTCACTGAGGCCGCATGCCGTTGTGGCCCGCCAATGGCGCTCCGGCGCCTGCTACCGGCTGCTTCGGGTGCGCATGTGGTACCAGTAGGCCACATATGGCGCCATGACGGCGGCGGACAGGACCATCGGCAGCCAGTGGCCCACGTGCGCCGCGACCGCCACCAGGGCCAGCAACCCGAGGGCGCCGGTCAGGCCCACGACCACGGCGTCGAAGCCCGGAGCGGGTGCCTCGGTCCCGTCCGGCTCCACCGCGAAGAACACCCCGTAGATAATGATTCCCACCAGGAACCAGCCGGCGAAGTTTCCTAGCGGCACCCCCAGATAGCCGCCCGGCTCGCTCCAGGTCCAGGCCCCCACGAAGGTGGCCAGCGGGTCCAGCGAGAGGTCGGCCGCGGTGAGGAACAGGCTGCACAGCAGCGTCTTCGCCAGCCAGCGCAGCGCCCCGTGGCGGCCGGCGACGGGCACGCGCCGCAACAGCACAAGGGGCAGATAGGCCAGCACGAACCAGGCCAGCGGGATGAACAGCGGCAGGCCCAGGAACTGGGGACGCAGCGCCGGATTGTAGGAATAGTCGCCGAACAACGGCCAGCCCCAGCGCAGCGCCGCCAGCTCCGCCGCAAGTCCCACCCCGGCGGCGAGGACGAAGAAGCGCAAGGCCGACGCCGGGGAAAAACTCACCGCGGCGTGCAGCAGCAGGGCCAGAACGAAGCTCAGGGTTCCCGCCAGCAGCAGGGCGTTCATCTCCCGCCAGACGATGGTGTCGTGGAGAACGAAGGGGACGCCAAGCAGCAACGGCACCGCCAGCAGGCCCGCCAGGGCGGACAGCAGGCGCCGTTGAGCGGTGGTCTGAGCTTCTGCCATTCTCCAATGATCCCGCCGCCGGTTTTGCGCGAACGTCCCGCCGATCCCGGCACGGCACTATGCCAAGCCCGACGACGGAGAGCTACCGCGCGTTGCCCGAGCGCCACCGCTGCGCCGCATCGCCGCCGTCCGGGCACCTTCGCCCGAGCTGGGGGTCACCCGGGTGCAGGTGGACACGACCAGCAGCTGCTCTTCCGCCGTAGTGAGCGCGCCGACGGGAGGTGAGGTCAGTCGGTCCCGGGTCCTTCAAACCGTCGAGACGCCTCCGGACCACCTTGAACAGGCACGTTGCAAGCGGGGCAGAGCCCGCAGGGCCCCGCGCATACCTGACTTCCCGAACCCCGGTGGCGCCGAGGCCGGACGAAGGATCTTGCTCGCCGATTGCCTCAGTGCGCCAGCCGCACGCCGGTCTCGCGGTCGAAGAGGTGAACGAGGGCCGGGTCGGTCTGCAGGTGCAGAACCTCGCCAGGTGCGACCCGGATTCGCTCGCGGAACACGCCGACGAAGTCGTGCCTGCCGAGCTTCATGAAAACCTGGGTCTCCGAGCCGGTCGGCTCGACCACCTGGACCTCGGCCGGAAAGCCGCTGTCGGCAAGAGTGAGATGCTCTGGCCGCACGCCGAACGAGGCGGCCCGCCCGGCCGCCGCCGGCGGTAGCGTCGGCGCGGGAAGCTCGATTCCGTCGTCGGTGACGAAGGTCGACGACCCGTTGCTGCCGCGGATCTCGCCTTCGATGATGTTCATCGACGGCGAGCCGATGAAGCCGGCAACGAACAGGTTTGCCGGCTTGTCATAGAGGTCGAGCGGCGAGCCGATCTGTTCGACAACCCCATCGCGCAGAACGACGATCTTGTCGGCCATGGTCATCGCCTCGATCTGATCGTGGGTGACGTAGATCGTCGTCGTCTTGAGCCGCTGGTGCAGTTCCTTGATCTCGGTCCGCATCTGCACCCGCAGCTTGGCGTCGAGGTTGGACAGCGGCTCGTCGAACAGGAAGACCTGCGGGTCGCGGACGATCGCGCGTCCCATGGCGACGCGCTGGCGCTGGCCGCCGGAGAGCTGCTTCGGCAACCGGTCGAGCAGGCCTTCGAGGCCCAGAATGTCCGCCGCCCGTTTCACCTTCTGGTCGATCACGTCCTTGCTTTCGCGGCGCAGCTTCAGCGAGAACGCCATGTTCTTGGCGACCGTCATGTGCGGGTAGAGCGCATAGTTCTGGAACACCATCGCGATGTCGCGGTCCTTCGGCCTGAGGTCGTTGACCACGCGCCCGCCGATGCCGATCTCGCCGCGGGTAATCTCTTCGAGGCCGGCGATCATCCGCAGAAGAGTCGACTTCCCGCAACCCGACGGACCGACCAGCACCACGAATTCGCCGTCGCCGATATCGACGCTCACGCCGTGGATCACCTCCATCGAGCCGAACGACTTGAAAACGTCACGGATGCCAACTTCCGCCATTTGCCTGCTCTCCCTGCCGGGCTTCGCTCCCGGCTTTCCTTTTGGTCCGCGTCAGTCCCAGGCGGGGGCCTTGGGCGGATCGATCATTCTTTCCCCGCGATCAAGCGCGGCCATTCCGGCCATCTCGGGCCCGGAGAGCTGCAGATCGCCCGCTCTCAGGTTCGCTTCGATGTGCTGCCGATTGGCCGAAGCCGGAATCACGATAATGCCCAGTTGCAGGAGCCAGGCAAGTGTGACGACGGCCGGGGTCGTCCCATGGCGCTCCGCGATCTCGCTGATCACCGGGTCAGATAGCACTTTACCCTTCCCGAGCGGCATGTAGGCGGTGACGCGGATCCTGCTTTTGTCGCAGAAGTCGCGGAGCTTCCGGTTCTGCAGGTAGGGGTGCAGCTCGACCTGGTTGTTGACGATCTGGCCGGGGCCGACGATGGAGATCGCCCGTTCGAGCCAGGCGATCGGGAAGTTGGAAACGCCGATCATCCGTGTCACGCCCCGCTCCCGGGCGTCGACCAGCGCGGTCATGTAGTCGGCCATCCGCACGGCGTCGCGATGCGAAGTTGTCGAACCCCACTGTCGGTGTTGTCGACCTCGAGACAAAGATGATTGTAGCCGACCGCATCGGGGGCCGGCACGCGGTCGCCGATCGCATCGGGGAACACCTCGAGGAACTGGTTGTCGGTGATGCGCAGGTAGACGATACACAGCCGGTCGTCCCGGTCGAGCCGGAACATCTCCTTGAAGCCGAGCTTGTTGACATAGAAGTCGAGGGTCCGGTCCACGTCCTTGACCCGGATTGCCACGTGGCCGATGGCCGTAACTCCCTTCATGGTGTCACCCCAGGAGTTTGCTTTTCAATTCGTGCCCGAATGCTCAGAGACGTCCGTATTTGTCGAACACAGCCTTCACGTCGGCACCGGCGCGGATTTCGTCGCGCACCGTGTCCTCGATCCCACTGATTTCCTCCGCCTTCGCCAGCACCTCGTCGACCCGGTCGACCGGGATGACGACGACGCCGTCCATGTCGCCGAACAGCCAGTCCCCCGGGTTGACGCGAACGTGGCTGGTGAGGCTGCCCGCCATGGCGATGGGCTTCTCCAGCGCCCGGATGCGGTAGCGGAGCTTCGATTCGATCGGCGACAGATAGCGGGCGAAGACCGGCCAGTCCGGGATGTCCATCAGGAGGTTGCCGTCGCGGGTGCCGCCGTCGATGATCACGCCGGCAGCGCCGCGTGCCTTCGCCGCCGTGCTCATCAGCTCGCCCCAGTGTCCTGCCCGCGTTTCGCCGGCGACGGCGATGACGACCACGCAGCCCGGATACATGCGGCGGAAGAAAGTGAGGTCCTTGACCTCCGGGAAATCGTCGAATTCCTCGTCGCTCCGCGGGTCGGACATGCCCGCGATGGTGAAGGCCGGACCGGCGACCCGCATCGAGCGGTCAATCGGCTTGATCGCCAGGTCGAGGCACTGGTGCCTCAACCCCATCTCGTCCATGATGTCATAGACTGCGGCGGCGTAGAGCTTCTTGAGGCGCCGCGCGGTGTCCGCGATCCTCGCCGTTTCCGGCTCCATCGAGAGTCCCTCCTCGGGCTCGTGTCCCGTGAGCGGAACGCGGACGGCGCCGTTGTAAACGCGCACCCGGTCGCGGACCTTGCCGCCGAGGAGCTTGTGGACGGGAAGGCCGGCGGCTTTTCCGGCAACGTCCCACAGCGCGTGCTCGACGACGCTGACCGCGGCTCCGAACGGCTTGAAGGCCCCCCGCGGGCGGATCTTGAGCATGCACCGCTCGACGTCGGTCGGATCCTCGCCGACCAGTGCGTCCTTGAGTGCCAAGACGTAGGGCTTGATGCACGGCTTGATGTACGGCTTGAAGTGTTCGACCTCTCCATAGCCGCTGAGGCCTTCGTCGGTGGCGATCCGGACCACCGGGTTGCGGCCGATGATGGCGCACTTCAGGTCGATGATCTTCATGACGCTTTCCCGGTTGCCATGCGGCGGGGACTCCTACATCACAGTGTCGCCATGCGCCATCGGCAGCTTGCGCCGGATCAACGTACCGCGCGATGATCGCTGCTCGGATCGGTTATGACGGCAGGGAGATGACAATGATTCGGACAGCGGCACTCGCGGCGGTGTTGATTCTGGCAGCGGGAGCGGCGTCGGCGCTCGAGCCCGACGAGCAGAGAGGGCTGACCTTCGTCAAGACGAACTGCTCCATGTGTCATGCGATCGGCAAATACGATGAAAGCCCGTTGCCGGTCGCGCCACCGTTCCGCACCCTGCACGAGCGCTACCCGGTCGAGAACCTGCAGGAGTCCCTTGCCGAGGGCATCGTGACCGGCCACCCGTCGATGCCGCAGTTCCAGCTCGAGCCGGATCAGATCAACGACGTCATCGCTTATCTGAAAACGCTCGAATAACCCCTACCGATCGGCGGTCGGTGCCCATATCGCCGGCGTGGCCGCCGAGAGACTACACGAACCATGGATTTCGACCTCGATACCCGGACAGGTTGGCCGCCGGAGTTGCGGCTGCTGCTCGACCGCTATCCGCGCGAAGCGTGGCCGGACCACGCCAATCTCGGCGAGCTGGCGCGGTTCTGGCTGGCGATCCACGATCAGTTCCGGCGCCTCGGTGGCGCGCTGAAGACGGCCGGCGACGAATTTCGCGAGGATCGCCTGGCCGCGGCAGATTTCCGCGCCTTTTACCCGCGCCGCCTCAGCAACTTTCTCGGTGGACTGGAAGGCCATCACACGATCGAGGACTACCAGTTCTTCCCGCTGTTCACCGCCGCCGAGCCGCGGCTCGCCCGGGGTTTCGAAGTACTGGAGAGTGACCACCAGACCATCCACGCGGCGATGCAGGCGGCTTTCGAGTCCGCCAACGCCTTGCTTCAAACCGCCGACGGCGACCGCGACGCGGTGATGCGGGCGGCCGAACGCCACACCGACGACAGCGAGCGCCTGCTCGCCAGGCTGATCCGGCACCTGAACGACGAGGAGGATCTGATCATCCCGCTGATCCTCGACCGGGGCGAGGGGCCGCTCGGCATCTCGTAACCCCCAGCCAGCGGTTCGGGTGCCCGAATCCTGGGAATTGCCGCCCCGGCGGCCCACGTGTCATAGAAGTCGCTCGGCAATTTCCGATCGGTGCCCGGCGAGGCAGCCCGCATGGACGACGGTATCCCAGGGGTAAGGCAGGCGCGCTATCGCCTTCTCGGGCTTCAGGCAGTGCCATATGACGGGGGCGTCATCATCCGCCGCGGCAATACCCGCCTTGTGGTGCGCGGCGAGAACGCCGGCGAGCTGCTCGACCTTCTGGTCGCGCGATCGGCCGAGGGCGGCGGAATCGGGCTCGAAGAGGTGAAGGCCGAGACTGACCCGTCGCGGCATCAGGTGCTGGCCAGCCTGATCAAGCAACTAACGGCAGCGCGGCTTCTTGTGCCATCCGAGGACGGACGCCGGATCCTCGGCGAGCGACGCGAGGACGTCTTTTTTTGGAATCATGGGACAACGCTGGAAGCAACGGCCACCAATATCGAACGGGTCAGCCTCGTGGTTTTCGGGGTCAACCACGTGGCGCTTCCGCTGCTCGGCAACCTCAGGAGCTGCGGTTTTCGCTCCCTGGCGTTGGTCGATCATCCGGCACTGCGCAACCTCGACTTCTTCACTGACCGCCAGGAATTGCGTCCTGAGATTGCCGCCGCCATGTCGGTCAAGCCCCGCCACTTCGAGGAGTGGCAGCAAAGGAGCGAACCACCCGACTGCCAGATTGTGTGCAGTGATTTTGGCGGGCTCGCGCTGATGCGCGACTGGAACCGCGCCTGCGTGGCGGCGCGGGTTCTCTTCTACCCGATCGTGCTGCAGGACGAGGTGGCCTATCTCGGCCCGCTGGTCGTCCCCGGCGAGGGGCCGTGCTTCGAATGCCTGTGGAACCGGCAGAATGCCAACCTCGCGAGCCCCGATCTCGAGCGTGCGTCCGAGGCGCATGCCTTCTTCGGCCAGGCCGTGTCGGGCTACCTCCAGCCGATGGCGCGGGTCGCCGCCGACATCGCAGCGATCGAGTTGTTGAAGTTCTTCGGGCGGACGCTGCCGGGCGGAGCCGCGGGCCGCCTGATCGAGGCGGACCTCATGGCCCCGACCTTGCGGACACGTAACGTGCTCAAGGTGCCGCGCTGCCCGGTCTGTTCGCCGGCAGCCATGTCGGCCAGTCCCGGCGACGAGACGCTGCGGGGGAATTGATGGAAGCGGGAGCGCTCGCTGCGACGTTCGACACGATCTATGATCCGCGGATCGGGATCGTATCCGCGCTCGACGAGGTGCCGCTTGAGCCGGACGCACCGCAATTCCCGCACTACCACGCACAAATCTGCGATCCGGCCGCGCTTGGCGGCATCGCCACCGACCGCGCGGTCGAGGCTGCTGCGACGAGCCGGGAAGCGGCGTTGGTGGCCGCGCTGCGGGAGAGCCTGTCACGCTATTGCGCCGCGCTCTATGACCGCGACGGGCTGCCGGTCGCGGCGGCGGCCGAGGCGCGCTTCGCCTGCCTCAGCCCCGACGATTTTGCCCTCTTCGGCAACCAGCAATACGCCCAGCCTGGATTCCCCTACGTTCCCTTCGACGCGGCGACGCCGGTCCGTTGGACCAGCGCCGTCGACCTTGCTACTGGCGAGACGGCCTATGTGCCGGCGGCCATGGTCTGGTTTCCCTTCCACTACCTGCGCAGCGCTGGCGATCTGCCGATCGTCGCGAGCGAGCCGGGGGGGCTCGCATGCGGCGAGGGCGTCGCCGCCGCCGCGCTCGCCGGCGTCCGTGACGTCGTCGCCCGGGATGCCGCGGCGCTGTTCTGGCAGGCGATGATCCCGGCCCCGCCGGTACGCATCGACACCTTGCCTCACTCTCTTCGCGACATGGCGCAGCGGTTCGAGCTGGCTGGGGATACCATCACCATCCTCGACATCACCACCGACAACCGAATCCCGAGTTTCGTTGTGATCGCTGCCTCGGAACGACCGGAGCGGCCCGCCTTCGTGTTCGCTGCCGGCGCCGATCTCGATCCCCGCGCCGCCATCGTCGAAGCCCTCTGCCGGCTCGCCCGCAACCGGCGTCTTGCCGAGGTGACGATGCGGACCCGCGAGCGCCCCAGCCCGACCAATGACTGGGAGGACGTCTTGGCATCGGCCGATCACGTTAATGTCGCAGCCGACCACGACAATCGCGGCCTTCTTGCCTGGATGTCGGTCGCCGACGAGCAGCGGGAATGGCGGGATCTCGAAAGCGGCGCGACAGGCTCGATCGACGGCGATCTCGAAACCGTCATCGGACGCATCCTGGCGACCGGGCATCGCGTCTACGCAGCCAATCTGACCGGCGAAGACATCGCCGGCCTGGGACTCAATGTCTGCCGCACCATCGTCCCCGGCTATCAGCCGCTTTTCGCCGGTCATCGCCTGCGCCCCCTCGGCGGCCAGCGGCTCTACGATGTCCCGCGCAAGCTTGGCCATCGTGGCATCACCCGAGGCAGCGACGGCAATCCCGCGCCGCATCCCTTTCCCTGAGAGACGAGGGGAGTTTTTTCGCCATGTCATCGGTGTGGTTCGACACGGGGAACACCCAGCCGCCGGATGCGGCCTGGGAGCTCTACCATGAGAACTCCAAGCGCGGCCGCAGGCTCGGGTTCGCCAAAACCCCCGAAGTCCTTGTCCCTCAGCCGGGCACCGCGCAGGGCGCAATGGCACTTGAGGCTTTTGCGCTTCCTGCCGCTGACCCGCTGACGGTGGCGCTGAACGGGAGCCCTGCAAACGCGCGCCCACCGGTCGAAGGGGGGCTGTCGCTCGCCACGCTGTCCACGGTCCTTGCCGCCGCTTGTCAGCCATTCGGCGACGACGATCCGATCGTTTTTCATCTCTATGCCGATGTGGCGGAGACGTTGCCGACCGGCCTCTATCGCTACGACTATCCGGCGCAGTCGCTGCTGTTGCTGAGGCGGGCCAACCTGAAAGAGGGCTTGTCCGCAGCGCTTGCCGATCACGGAGCCGCGGGACAGGTCCAAGTCACGATCTTCGCGATCGGCGAGCTTGAGAGCGCCGCCGCAGCCGCGGGCGAGAGGGGTTATCGCGAGGCCCTCATCGCCGCCGGCCGGCACGCCCTGGCGCTGGGTCTTGCTGCCAGGGCCGCGGGCCTCTGGATTCGGGACGAGCCGGACTTCTACGACCGCGAGATCGACACGCTTCTCGGGCTCGATGGTCTTGCGAGGAGCATTCTCTGGGCGGCGGCGCTCGCGACGGCGGCTGATGGCTGACGCAGACGACAAACCGGATGTTGCGGCGGACGAGCCGTCCACGCGGGTCGAGCCCGGCAAGGTTCGCTATGTCGATCTGACGCTCGGCGCATGGCGGCCGCGGGAGGCCGCGACACAACTTGCCGCCGGGCTTGGCCTTGCGCCGCCAGCGCCCGAACCTGCGTTCGCGAGTCCCGATACGATCGACATCGATGTCGAGTCCGTCGGTGAGCCTGTGCTTCTTCGCGCCCATGAGGACGCGAGGCGGATCGCCGCCGCCCTCCCGACCAACGGCGTCGTCACCCTTCTTGCGCCACGCTACGGGCTTCCCCTCCGATACGATAACGAATGGTTCTTTCTGTTCCTCAGGCGCCGCAGCATTGCGATCGCCCTGATCGGCGACGAACCGACGGCGGCCGTGACCGGCCGCCACGTCTTCGAGCGGCGCCGTGGCGTCAAGGAGCCAGCCGCCGGCGAAACCGCCGATCTCTCACCTTGGCAGCGCCGGGTTCTTCGCTTCTTCCCGGGTCTGCTACCCCGCTCGTTGGCGGCCGACCTTGAGATCACGGTCGGCAGCGCTTTTCTGGTTCCCGTCGACGCCGGCCACTTTCTTATTCCGCCGGCACTACGCGACGTCGACCCGCGATCCGCGGCCCGCGACTTCGACGCGATGGCCGACCTTGAGGCGAGGGACGACGGGGTCAAGGCGCTCGCCCAAAGCTTTTGCACCGCGCATTTCGCCGACAACTCGGCGCTCCTTGCGTTGAGCAGGCGGATGGGTGAGGACGGTGCCGCCGATATCGCACGCGACCTCGCCGAGCGCGCGCGCCAGGTGGCGAGGACGCCGGAAGAGATGGCTGTCGCCGATATCCGCCGCCAGGAAACGCTTGCGCGGGGGTGGTTTCCGGAGATGCTTTCCATGCCGCCGCCCTCCCGCCAGGCGTCCGAAGCCGTGCGGAAGCGCCTCGACCGGCTGAAGCTTCAGGCGGCGGTCCTCGCCGGCGAGACGGCCAGTGCCCGCCGGGAGATCGCGGCGATCGAGGAGGCGCTTGGAGCCGGACAACCCGTCGCCGCGGCGGACGTCCGACTGCTTGACGACTTTGTCGCGGCATTGGCGGCGGCTGGCGAGACGGATCGGGCGGTCACCGTGGCCGAGGCCGTCCGTGCCGCCCTCGCGCGCGAAGCCGCGGCCGACCCGCGACTCGTATTCAGGAACGCTATGGGTCGCGCGCGGCTTCATCGGCAGCGCAAGGAAAGAGAGCTTGAGCGGGCAGCGCTCTTGGCGGCGTTTGCCACCTCTGCCGGGATCAGAAGCCTTGGCGAAGTGATCGAGATGAACGCGCTGCTGGCCGGACTTGGGGCCCCGCCGACCTCACCATCCGCGCAGCACGCCTGGCTTCGCGCGGCGCTCGCATGGCTTGCCTTCGAGCCGGCGGAGGCGCTTCCGGTCGGCGCCATCCGGGCGGTCGGCAGCGTCGGGACGGTGCGCTCCCGGCTCGACCTCGATATCAGCGACGCGCTCGCCGACCGACTGGCGGAGTCATCGCCGGACCTGGCGCCAAGAAAGGAGGGTGAATATCCCACAGTGCGGGCGATGGCTGGTGGTGCCAGGCCGACGAAGCTGTTTGGCGGGCCTGGCGCTTCGGTGCTCTGGCTCGATTCGACCGGGCGGCCGCCGGTCTATGTGCGCCCGCGCGTCCGCCTGGTACGGCTGGTGACGGCTGCGCTCGCAAGTGTTTGCCCGTCGTTTCCCAGCCTCGACCGTGGCACGATCTTCATCGATTACAATGCCGGGCTGGATGTCCCCGCGACCCGCCAGGGGGCGCTGTCAGTTGCGCTCCGGGCAAGGGTCGAGGAGGCGACTTTCGCCAACGAGGTCATTCGGCTCGATGCGACGAGCCGGTCGCGCCTGCTGCGCAGCCTGATGGTCCGGTTGTCGCCTGCGGTCTTGTTAGTCGAGGGCAATGACGACAACATGACTTTTCGCTTTCGCCGCCACCGCGGCGAAACGAGCCTGACGGGAGAGGAGGCGCAAGCCGCGGCGCCGCTTCGCGACGGCGCGCACATGCTGCTCGGCTCGCTGGCCGTCTTGCTCGGCAAGACCACCCTCGACGCCGAACGCTTCTACAGGAGGCTCGAGGCGCAAGGTATTGTGCGGGTCGACTTCGTCCAGGGCGATGAGCCAGCCAAGCCGGCCGTTGACGAACCGCCGGCGAGTTAGACGGACTCATGACCGAGCTCGTAACCACTTCTGTGATCACCTGTCCCCGATGCGGCCATCGCGCCACCGAGGAGATGCCGACCGATGCCTGCCGGTACCTCTACGAATGCGCGGTGTGCGGCGCGCTGCTCAAGCCGAAGAAAGGCGACTGCTGCGTTTTCTGCTCGTATGGCAGCGTGCCGTGCCCGCCGGTCCAGGAGGCGCGGGCCTGTTGCAGCTGATTCACCGCCGCCCGCTGCCGCGTATCTCCGACATCGTGCGGGTCGGCGTGATGGCTTCCGGGTCGAAATTGAGGTCGATGATCGCCGGCTTGCCGGCGTGCAGTGCGTTGTTGAAGGCGGCGGCGAAATCCTCCGTGCGCGTGACCGTTTCGCCGTGGCCGCCATGGGCCCGGGCCAGCGCCGCGAAGTCCGGGTCGACCAGATCCGTGGCGATGTGGCGGTCGGGATAGTCGCGCTCTTGGTGCATGCGGATGGTGCCGTGAATGCCGTTGTTGACGATGATCACGACGATCGCGGCCTTCTCCTGAACCGCGGTGGCGAACTCCTGGCTGGTCATCTGAAAGCAGCCGTCGCCGGCGAAGGCGACGACCGTGCGGTTGGGGTTCTCCAGCTTGGCGGCGATCGCCGCCGGCATGCCATAACCCATCGACCCTGAGGTCGGAGCGAGCTGGGTGCCGAAGCGGCGGTAGCGAAAGAAGCGATGGACCCAGCCGGAGTAGTTGCCGGCGCCGTTGGCGATGACGGCGTCGTCCGGCAGACGGTCGCGGAGCCAGGCGACGATCTCGCTCAGTTGAACCGGGCCGGGGTTCTTCAACGGGGCAGTCCACGCCCGGAAAGCCGCGTTGGCCTGCCGTGTCTCCTCGCGCCAGGATATCTCCGACGGCGGCTCGAGGCCTTCCAGCGCTGAGACGAAGGCGGTAGGGCTGGCGTTGATCGCGAGCGTCGGACGATAGACGCGCCCGAGCTCCTCAGCGCCGGGATGGACATGCACAAGCGTCTGCCCCGGCTCGGGGATGGCGATGTGGCTGTAGCCCCCGGACGGCATCTCGCTCATCCGGCCGCCGATGAGGAGCACGAGGTCAGCATCGCGCAGCCGCTTCGCAAGGGCCGGGTTGGCCCCCAACCCGAAGTCGCCGGCGTAGTTGGGGTGCTCGTTGTCGAAGAGCGTCTGGCGGCGGAACGAGCAGGCGACGGGCAGGTCGAAGCGCTCGGCAAAGCGGCGCATGCCGGCGACGGCGCCCTCGCTCCAGCGCGGTCCGCCGAGGATGGCGAGCGGCCGCTGCGCCGCCCACAGCATCTTCTGGAGCCGCGCCATCTGGGTCAGGCCCGGATAGGTCTCCACCTGAACCCACGGCTCTGTGTCGGTCACCACCGCCTCCTCGCGGAGCATATCCTCCGGCAGGCCGAGCACCACCGGTCCGGGACGGCCCGAGGTCGCCTCATGAAACGCACGGCTCACGAACTCCGGAATTCGCTCGGCGCGATCGATCTCAGCGACCCACTTCGACACCTCGCCGAAGAACGCCCGGATGTTGATTTCCTGGAAGGCCTCGCGCTCGCGCATGTGGCGGGCGACCTGACCGAGCAGCAGGATCATCGCGGTCGAGTCCTGCCGCCCGATATGGAGGCCGGCCGAAGCGTTGGTCGCGCCGGGTCCGCGCGTCGCCATGACAATGCCCGGACGTCCCGTCAGCTTCCCCCAGGCCTCCGCCGCCATCGCCGCACCGCCTTCCTGGCGACAGGTGGTGACGTTGATCGGCGACTCGTAGAGGGCATCGAGCAGCGCGAGGTAGCTTTCGCCCGGCACACAAAAGGCGCGCGTTACGCCGTTCCGCTCCAGGGCATCGGCCAGGATTCGGCCGCCGGTCCGGGTCGTGGTCATGGGATATCCGTTCGGTCTTCGGGGGCGACGAACCTAGCAGGGCTAAAGTTGTCGTACAAATCGGGACGCGCCGGATCGGGTCAGGTCGCGGCAAATCCCGACGACCGGTGCGCCCAGCCGGTCATGCGCCCTTCCGAGACGATCGCGCCCGCCGCCTGCTCAGTCAGACATTTTCCACGGTCACCACGACGAACGTGTGCAATTCCCCGTCATCGTCGCGGATCGAGACATACTCGCCCGGCACGAACCGGTGGCTCGACAGCTTGAAACCGGACTCGTCGCCCTCCTCGCCGTCAATGTCATAGGTGAAGCCCCACGAGCCGCCCGGCCGGTGAATGAGGTGGCCGACGTCGTCTTCTTCACCCGCCCAGAAACGGACCACGCGGCAGTGCTGCCGATGCTTGCGCCATCCCTCGGCGTCGAGATGGCCGTCGGCATCGAGCGGCGCCGTGAACCGGTAGCCATGGCGGTCGCTGCCTTGCGGAAATTCTTTGGTTCGCGCCAGATTCAGCCGAATCGACTTCAGGCCCTCAGTATCGGTCATGGTTCCTCCGGACTTTGGTTTGACAGCTTACCAGACCGACAAGGGCTTTCCAGTTCGGGGTTTCCCGGAGGGGGCGCCGGGCCTAGAGTGCGCTTCGACGATCGGAGGAAGGATTTGCGCGCCGTCGCGATAAGACTCGGACCGTTGTCCGGCGTTTGCATGCTGCTCGGGGCGGCCTCTGCCGCGAGCGCCCAGCCCGACGGTCCGGAGTTTCCGACAACCGAATTCGCCGACGGCGCTAAGAGCGCCTCGGTCACCGTCGGGTCGCTGACGGCCGGCATCAGCCTCGTCCGGCGCCCCGATCTCGACCCTGACTTCGAGACGCCGGTGCTGCGGGTCATGGTCGATGGCACCGCAGTGCTCGAGGTTGCCGGCGTCGCGTCCGGCTTCGACTTTCCGGCGACGGAGGCAAGCGTCGCGAACATCGACCCCGGCAATCCCGGTCCGGAGGTCTATTTCGCGAGTTACAGCGGCGGGGCGCATTGCTGCACCCAGGTCACTGTGGCAACCGCGGTCGGGGGCCGATGGGTGGCCGTTCCGATCGGCGAGTTCGATGGCGACGGCAGCTACCTCACCGACCTGAACGACGACGGTGTCGCCGAGATCGCGACGGTCGACAACCGCTTTCTCTACCAGTTCGGCTGCTATGCGTGCAGCGCGGCGCCGCTGATGGTCCGGTCCGTCCGCAACGGCAAGGCATACGACGTTTCCGCCGAGCCCGCCTTCCTTCCCGCCCATCGCGATTGGCTCAAGCAGATCGAGGAGAGCGTCGATCCGTCCCAACGCTGGACATCGAGCGGCTACCTGGCCGGCTGGGTCGCCGCCAAGATACGGGTTGGCGAGGGGGACGACGCGTGGCGCCAGCTTAACGCCCATTGGGATTTCGCCAACGATCAGGGCGAGGAGGTGTGCCTGACCGGCGAGGACATTGCCGATTGTGCGCGCCGGAACACGGCGGTGCTCAAATTCCCCGACCGGCTCAAGCTCTTCCTGAAGCAGACCGGCTACATGCCTTAGTTAACCGTGATCGACAAAGTCATGGCAGGCGGTCCACGCTCGCGACGCTCGCGCAATCGTTGATGCCCGGCCGCGAGGGCTGGATTGGGAGGGGTGAATGGACTGTGTAACGCTCGGCGAGCCGGGGATCAGGGTGTCGCGCATCGCGCTTGGCACCTGGCGATGGGCGACGCGCGCTTCTGGGGGCCGCAAGATGAGGGGACGTCCGCCCGCTCCATCGCAGCGGCCCTCGATCACGGCATCAACTTTCTCGACACCGCCGAGGGATACGGCGACGGCAGGTCGGAGCAAGTCATCGGCCGCGCTCTGAAGGGACGCCACCACGAGGCGGCGATTGCGACGAAAGCCTATGGGGAAAGCCTGCGGCCGGAGACGATGCCGAAGTCCCTCGACGCCAGTCTTCGGCGCCTCCAGACCGACCACGTCGACGTTTACTACATCCATTGGCCCAATCTCGATGTGCCGCTCGTCGACACTTTCGGCGCACTCGCCGAGCTGAAGGCCGCCGGGAAGATCCGCGCCGGCGCCATCTGCAATTTCGGGCCGCGGAAGATAGCGGAGCTGACCGAACTCATCGAGAGCGGTGCGCCGGTCACCTCGATCGCCCACCAGCTTCCCTACAATCTGCTGTGGCGCGCCATCGAGGGCGAGATTCTCGCGCCGACGCGAGCCGTCGGGATGAAGGTCGTCGTCTACAGCCCGCTCGCCCAGGGTCTGCTCACCGGTGTACCGCAATGTCGATCAGGTGCCGGCGCACCTGAAGGTCACCCGTTTCTACAACGGCGCCAACAAGGATGCCCTGCACGGCGAGGAAGGCTGCGAGGCGGAGCTGTTCGCCGCCATCGATGGGCTGGTCGCGCTCTGCGAGGAGGCTGGCGTCAGCATGACCCATTTGGCCCTCGCCTGGGTTCTCGCGCAGCCGGATGTGGGATCGCTCCTGGTTGGTGCCCGGACGCCGGAAGAGATCGAGGAAAACACTGCGGCGCTCGACGCCGCCGTGTCTCCGGACGTTCTTCGGCGCGCGACCGAGATCACCGAGCCGGTCCGCGCCAGACTCGGACCCAACCCGGACATGTGGATGGGCGGCTCCCAGTCGCGTTACGTCTGAGTGCCGATGGCGCCGCCACGCCTGCCCAGTTAGTGGGCATGTCGCCGATCTGACCGGCGCTTGGCAGGCTCTTTTTGCCTGCTGGACTGGTGGCGGCTTCCGATCCGCTTCGCGGTTTGTCCGCTTTCCTCGCTGGCACGCCTCTTGCCCCCGCAAGAAGCGACCGGAGGGATTGTATGCAACACGCCGCGGATCTGGAACTCGCCAGCTTACCAAGCGATACGGCGACACACTGGCCGTTGATTCCATCTCCCTGAAGATCAAGGCCGGCACTTATTGCTGCCTGCTTGGCCCGTCCGGCTGTGGCAAGACGACGACGCTTCGCATGATCGCCGGGCACGAGTCGGTCACCGAGGGAGACATCGTTCTCGGCAGCGAAGTGGTGAACGACAAGCCGCCGGCCGCTCGCGGCACGGCGATGATGTTCCAGAGCTACGCGCTCTTTCCCCATCTCAATGTCGGCGACAACGTCGCGTTCTCCCTGAAGATGAAGGGCGTGGCGAAGGCAGAGCGGCAGACGCGGGCGGTCGAAATGCTGCAGCTGGTCGCCATGGAGGCCTACGCGTCGCGCCTGCCCAGCTAGCTCTCGGGCGGCCAGCAGCAGCGCGTGGCGCTGGCGCGTGCCCTTGTCACGCAGCCGATGATCCTTCTCCTCGACGAGCCGTTGTCCGCCCTCGATCCGTTCCTCCGCATCCGGGTGCGGGCGGAGCTCAAGCGTTTCCAGCGCGAGCTCGGCATCAGCTTCATCCACGTCACCCACAGCCAGGAGGAGGCGATGGCGCTCGCCGACCTGATCGTCGTGATGAACGACGGCCGGATCGAGCAGAGCGGCGAGCCGCGCGCGATTTTCAACGCGCCGCGCACCGAATTCGTCGCCCGCTTCATCGGCGGCCACAACGTCATGCCGATCGACGGGCGCACCGTCGCCATCCGCATCGACCGCCTGAACGTCGTGCCCGAGCCGGCGGCAGGCGACGGCGCGAGGGCCACCGTCGCCGACGTCGAATATCAGGGTGTGTCGATCATCATGAGTCTCAAGACGAGGAGATCGGGCGGGCGATCGCCGAGGATCGCGCCGAGGGGATCGTCGTGGGTTGCGCCGGAATGGCCGATCTCGCCGCCGACCTGTCGTCGCGCTTCGGCGTGCCGGTGGTGGAAGGTGTCGGCGCCGCCGTCAAGCTCGTCGAGTTGCTCGCCGCACTCGGTCTCAGGACGTCGAAGGTCGGCGCCTGGGCGACGCCGCTGGCGAAGGCATGGTCCGGCCCCCATGCTGAACTCGGGCGCTCCGCCGGCAGCTGACCAGTCGGTCGCTGCGGGCCTAAGCCTGACGCCGCACGATCAGCGCGACCGGTCCGCCGCCGTCCGGCCCCTGGTGCTCGGCGCCGCCGGACACGAACAGTTCCGCATGGCCGACGAGACCGGCGAGGGCGCCACCGGCGAAGGCGCGGGCGTGGCGGGTGGAACTGATGTCGGAATCGTTGAGCATGGTGTGGCGGTTGCCGCGGAGCATACCGGTCGTCCCGGCCTCAGCCTTGGCAAGAAGGGCGACCAGCCTCTCGCGTTGCCCAGCTGGCAACTGTCCGGTTGCCTCGAGACCGAGCCTGGCAAGGGCCGCGCGCACCGGCTCGATATCGATTCCATCGGCCATGACCGCATGATCGACCGCCAGGGACCGGACCACTCTTCGCTCATGCCGAGCACCATGATCTCGTGATTGAGGAGCTCGATGCCGCCGGAGGTGCTGGCACGGGCGGACCACAGGCTGACATCGCATCCGATGACGTCGTCGGTGATGGCGGCGGGATCGATTTCGCCGAGGGCGCAGGCGACGCCGAGCGCCGAAGCACCGCGCGACAGGCCCATCGACTTCAACGTGTCGCTTGTCGCGACGGTCTCGCCACGGGCCGTCGTCTCGGCAATCCGCGCCGAAGTGAGCAGCGGGCATTTCACCTGGACGAAATGCACCGTGCCGGGATCGTCGAGGCCTGCTCTCGCCATTGCCTCGCGCACACCGGCTGCCACCATCTCTGCCTGCTCGCGGCGGCCGAGATGCTCCGCCGGCAGGGCAGGCGTATGCGCGACGCCGATCGCCAGGGACGGGCCAGCGACCGCCTCATCCTCGTCACGCACTTCGAAGACGGTCAGGTGTGGTGAGAGCCCTCCCTCGGTCCCGCCCGACATCACCATGCAGATTCGCTCTACCTCGGCGGGTGTCAGATACCGGGACAGCATCGACTGGAGAGCCTGCACCGCGAATGCGCGGCTGAAATCGTTGACGCAGCCATTACCCTCGGTCTTGCCGAGAATGGCAACCACGGACGCCGGCGCGATGTCACCGGTTTCGATGCACTGCCGGAAAGCTTCAGCGTCATCGGGGGACGCGATGGGCGGTCGGCACGATGCGAAAGCCTCGAAATTATGCTCGTATTGTGGAGCAAGCATCATGCCAGCAGAGGTTTGAGTGGGGCCGCCGACGATCCACAAGGTCGCGCCTGGATGTCGGCTTCCGTCAGACGTTGAAGAACCCTTGCAATGGACGATTTACTACACGGGCAACGCTGTCTGCCTATCCGTGGTACAAAGACAAAGGCGCAATTTCTCCGATTCGACCTGCAAGTGCGATGACTTCGATTGAGGCGATTGACAGTGTGGACGCGTTGCAAGCGATCATCGACGTCCTGGCAACGCCGGTCTTCGTCAAGGATCAGAAGCACCGCTGGGTGTTCGTCAACAAGTCGTTCTGCGAGTTCATGGGGCATTCCGAGGACGAGCTGATCGGCGAGTCTGATTTCGACTTCCTTCCCGAAGAGCAGGCCAAGGTCTTTTGGGAGAAGGACGATCTCGTTTTCAGCACCGGCGAGGAGAATGAGAACGAGGAAAAGATTACCGACCGGTTCGGTGAGTTGCGGACTATCGTCACCCGGAAGCGCCTGGTGCACGTTGAGGGGACGCCGTTTCTCGTCGCAGTCATCACCGACATCACGGGGTTTCGCGAGGCCGAAGAGCACAGTCGCTACCTGGCTTTCCACGACACCTTGAGCGGGCTCGGCAATCGAGCCCTGCTGAGCGAGCGGATTACTGCCGCCTTGAGGGGCTCCCGCAGGGGCCGCTGCAGCCTCCTGATCATCGACCTGGACCGCTTCAAGCAGGTCAACGATGCCTATGGCCATGCCGCCGGCGATGAGTTGATCCGAGCCTTCGCCAAGCGCCTGTCGGCCCTCGTTCGCAGTGGCGACACCGTGGCGCGTCTGGGCGGCGACGAATTTGCCGTCCTCCTGCCCGGTGTGCGCACTTCGGGGGCTCTCGACAGTCTCTGTCGGCGCATTCTCGATGCGGCGCGGTCGTCATTCACGGTTGCCGGCGTCACCGTCAATGTCGACGCGTCAATCGGCGTCGTCTCGGAGCCGGCGCGCAAGACCAGCCGCAGCGAGCTGTTGCGCAAGGCTGACGTTGCTCTCTACAGCGCCAAGACCGCTGGCCGCGGCTGTTACCGCGTCTACAACGAAGCAATGGACGAAGGCCGCAGCATCCGGCTGATGATGGAACGCGACCTCCGTGAGGCGATCGAAAAGAGAACCGGCCTCGAAATCTACTATCAACCGCTTTATGCGCGCGACGCGATCGCCGGCGTCGAGGCGCTGGTGCGCTGGCATCATCTGAAGCTCGGGTTACTTACCCCGGCGCGTTTCATCCCGATTGCGGAAGAGACTGGGCTGATCATTCCGCTTGGGGACTGGGTCCTCGAAAAGGCATGCGACGCCCTGACCCATTGGTCCGGCATCGAGCTTGCCGTCAATATCTCGGCCCTACAGCTCAGGGATCCGGATCTCTCGGGGCGAACACTTCGCACCCTCCGGAAGTTCAATCTAACCCCGACCCGTCTGGAGCTGGAAATCACCGAGACCGCGATCCTCAACGCGGACGAAGTCACTCAGGCAAACCTGACGAGGCTGCGCAAGGCTGGAGTGAAGATCGCGCTCGACGACTTCGGCACCGGCTATTCGAGCCTCAGTCACCTGCAGAAGCTGCAGGTCGATAGCGTCAAGATCGACCAGTCCTTTGTCAGCCATCTCGGGCAAACGTCGGATTCGGCGCCGATCATCCAGGCCGTGGTGCATATCGGCCGGATGCTGGGCCTCAAGGTCACGGCCGAAGGCGTCGAGACCGACAGCCAGCGACAATTCCTGCTCGACACCGGCTGCGCCCACATGCAGGGCCATCTTCTGTCGCCGCCGCTGCCGGAGGACAAGATCGGGCCACTGCTCGCCGAGAAGGGTTCGGCCGACAGCCAGGACGCGGCGTGAGCCGACGTCCCGGTGCCGTCGCCGATCGTTCGGCGCGGCCTGTTCGGCGCATCTTCCGCCGCTGCGCACTCAGTGCCGGACGGCGGCGACCGCCGCTACGCCGCGAGGCAGGTCACCCAGCTGCCATGCGCGGCAAGCAGGTCGTCGACGAGGTCCGAAATCTCGTCCAGCGACAGCTCTGCCGCCGTGTGGGGATCCAGCATCGCCGCATGCTTGGCATAGTCCCGGTGCCCCGTCACGATCGCCTCGACCGTCAGTTCCTGGACGTTGATGTTGGTCAGCATCAGCGCAGCGAGCTGCGGCGGCAGGCGGCCGACCTTGACGGGTTGCACGCCGTTGTGGTCGACCAGGCACGGCACCTCGACGCAGATCCCGTCCGGCAGGTTGTCGATGTGGCCGCGATTCTCGACATTGCCGTTGATCACGATCGGCTCGGCGGCGATCTCTGCCCTGATGATCCTGGCAGCATATTCGTGGCTGCGCTTCACTTCGATCGCACCGCCCTGGGTGAGCTGCCGCTCCTGTTCGGACCAGCGCGCGATCTGCACCTCGCAGCGGCGGATGTACTCGTCGAGCGGGATGTTGAACTTCTCGATCAGGTCGGGACGGTCGCGCTTGATGAACCACGGCACGTATTCGGCGAAATGTTCGGAGGACTCGGTGACGAAATAGTCGAAATGCTTGAACACCTCGTACCGCACGCGGTTCCCGTCGGGCACGCGCCCTTCGTCGAGCACATGACGGATGCGCGGATAAAGGTCCTCGACCATGCCGTCGGCGCCGCGGCGCTCGAACTTCAGATAGAAGGCCATGTGGTTGATGCCGGCGCAGAGATAGTTGATGTCGTCGACCGGCACGCCGATGTCGTGGGCAAGCTCGGCCGCCGTCCCCTGGACGGAGTGGCAGAGGCCGACATAGCGCACGTCCGGCACCAGCCGCGACAGCGCCGCGCAATTGATCGCCATCGGGTTAACATATTGCAGCATCAAGGCGTTCGGGCAAAGCTCCGCCATTTCGCGCGCGACGTCGACGAGCACGGGCGCCGTCCGCAATCCCCGCATGATCCCGCCGATGCCGAGCGTGTCGGCGATGGTCTGCCGGAGGCCATGCTTCTTGGGGATCTCGAAGTCCGTAACCGTGCCGGGCTTGTAGCCGGCGACCTGGATCATCATCACCACATAGTCGGCGTCCGCCAGCGCCTTGCGGCGGTCGGTCGTCGCGGTGATCGTCGGCTCGGCCTTCAGGCTTGCCGCAACGCTCACCGCCACTTTCCGCGACGTCGCCAGGCGCTCCGGGG
>Ga0210144_1000430_pt1 | contig 22623 bp, 22 predicted proteins | sample Muzzi_PWA_D2_FD_185532 | JGI IMG/M metagenome (GOLD analysis project Ga0210144, IMG submission 185532) | Wetland microbial communities from San Francisco Bay, California, USA, that impact long-term carbon sequestration - Muzzi_PWA_D2 (SPAdes) | ecosystem: Environmental > Aquatic > Marine >...
GCCGGCCGTCTGCGGTTATGCGGCAGCCGTCTCCGGTCACTCGCCGGGCGGTTCCGGCGCGCCGGCCGCGGCCAGCGTCGGGCGGCCGGGCGCCGGCTGCCCGGCGATCGGCACGGCCTCGATCTCGCGCACCAGCTTGGACAGGATGGCGCGGCCATAGGCCGCATAGTCGTTGGCCGTCATGACGAAGGCGCCCGGCCCGCCGATCACGTTGCGGGCGTAGTAGCCGTCGATCACCGGGTCCTCGTTCAGGATGGCCAGCCCGTTGATGGTGATCCCGCGCGACACCGCCAGGTCGCGCAGCGCGGCCGGCTGCGGCCCCTGGTTGGTCCGGCCGTCGCCGGACACGTCGATCACCTCGCGCTGGCCGCGGAACCCGTTGATCTCGAGCTGGCGGATGGAGAACTCCAGCGCCCCGCCGATCGCCGTGCCGCCGCCCACCAGATAGCGCGGCGCCCCCTCGATTTCGGCGGCGAAGGCCTGCGCCTCGGCCGCGCTGCGGATCTGCCGCCAGTCGACCGCCACGATCTGCTTGCGGTTGTCCGACCACTGGACCAGGGCGACGGCGATCCCCTGGCTTCCGGTCCCCTCGATCGCGCGACCGACCGAGGGGTCGCGAAAGGCCCGCGCCAGGCCCTCCATCTGCAGATTGAACTCCTCGCCCGACACGCTCGACGAGGCGTCGACCGCCAGCACCAGCTCCAGGCTGACCGGCACCTGCTGGGCGGCGGCCGGCCGCGGGCCGGACAGCGCCATGAAGAAAGAGCAAAGGGACAGGAGCGCCGCGGCACGCAAAGCCCGGCCGCGGCACGGGAAGAACCGGTTCATGGACCGATTGTAGCGTCACGCCGGCGCCGCGTCCTCGATGATCATCTGCACCGATTCGCGGCCGTTCCAGCTGTCGAGATCGAGACGCCCGGCGAGATGCAGCGGCGGCCCGCCGCGGCGCAGCAGGGCCGTCCCCAGGGCGCTCTCCAGGGCGCGGAAGGCGATCCCCTTGAGCCGCCCGCCGTCCGCCCCGCCGAGGATGCAGCGCACGTGGTTGCGGCCGACCACGTCGGCCTTGACGACGCGCACCGCCGGCATGGCGAACCGCGGCTGGGCGTTGCCCGCGCCGAAGGGGCCCACGGCCTGCAGGGCATGGAGCAGCGCCACGGTCGCGCCGCCGGGCTGCACCAGGCCGTCGAGGCCGAGGCTCGGCCGGTAGCCGATCGCCGCCATGGCCCCGCCCAGACGCTCCGCGAGGAAGTCCCGCAGCTGCGGCAGCCGCTCGGCCGCCACGGTCAGGCCGGCCGCCATGGGATGGCCGCCGCCGTCGATCAGCAAGCCGGCCTGGCGCGCCGCCAGCACCGCGGCGCCGAGGTCGACCCCGGGCACCGAGCGTCCGGAGCCCTTGCCCGTGCCGCCGTCGGCGTCGAGCGCGACCACCACGGCCGGCCGATGGAAGCGCTCCTTGAGCCGCCCGGCGACGATGCCGATGACGCCCGGGTGCCAGCCCGCAGCGGCGGCGAAGACAACCCCCTCCGCCGTGTCGTCGGCGGCCTCGACCTGCGCGACCGCGGCCTCCAGCACCGCGGCCTCGACGCGCTGGCGCTCCGCGTTGAGGGCGTCGAGGCGGCCGGCGATCTCGGCCGCCTCGGCCGCGTTGTCGGTCGCCAGCAGCCGGGTGCCGAGGTCGGACGCCCCGACCCGCCCGCCGGCGTTGACGCGCGGCCCCAGCACGAACCCGGCGTGATAGGCGGCGGGCGGGCCGTCCATGCGGGCCACGTCGGCGAGCGCCGCCAGTCCCGGGTTGCCGCGCCGCGCCATGACCTTGAGCCCCTGCGTCACCAGGGCGCGGTTGAGCCCGACCAGGGGCACCACGTCGCACACCGTGCCGAGCGCGACGAGGTCGAGCCAGCCGCGCAGGTCGGGCTCGTCGCGCCCGCTGCGCCGGTACCAGCCGGCCTCGCGCAGCGCCCGGTTGAGCGCGACGACCAGCAGGAAGGCGACGCCGACCGCGGCCAGCGCGGAGAGCCGCTCCGGGTCGGCCGCGCCGCGCGGCTCGTCGATCCGGTTCGGATTGACCACGGCGACCGCCTCGGGCAGCCGCGGCTCGGCGGCGTGATGGTCGAGCACGATGACGTCGAGCCCCGTCGCGGCCGCCGCGGCGAGCGGCTCGAACGCGGTCACGCCGCAGTCCACCGTGACGACGACGGCCACGCCGTCGCGCCGCAGGCGCTCGAGCGCCGCGGCGTTGGGCCCATAGCCCTCGGCGATCCGGTCCGGCACGTAGAAGCGCGGCGCGGCCCCGAGGTGGCGCAGGAAGCGCCCGAGCAGCGCGCCCGAGGTCGCCCCGTCGACGTCGTAGTCGCCGAAGATCGCGATGCTCTCGCCCGCCTCGACGGCCCGCTGCAGACGCGCGACCGCGGCGTCCATGTCCTTGAGGCGCGAGGGGTCGGGCAGGTGGTCGCGCAGGCGCGGCTCGAGAAAGCGCCCGGCATCGTCCGGAGTGACGCCGCGCGCCGCGAGCACCCGGGCGACCAGTTCGGGCACGCCGAGCGCCTGGGTCAAGGCCGCGGTGCAGCGCAGATCGGCCGGCCGCTCCTCCCAGCGCCGCCCGCCGAGGGAGCGCTCGACCCCGAGCACGCAGGCGCGCGGCGGCGTGTCCCGGTCGATCGTCTGAGTCGCGCTTGCCGTCATCCGGCTCCGCCGTTCCGCTTCGCTGTCGCAGGGGCCCGTGCGGGGGCCCGACGCGCCCCTAATCCTTGCCCCTAATCCTTGCCCCTAGTCCTTGCCCCCTAGTCCTTGAAGGCATCGGCCCAGGTCTTGCGCGTGAAGTTGTGTTCGGCCTCGATCATCCGCACCGTCCCCGATTTCGAGCGCATCATGATCGAGTGCGTCGTGGCGCCACCGTGGAAGCGCCGCACGCCGCGCAGCATGCTGCCGTCGGTCACGCCGGTCGCGGCGAACATGACGTCGCCGCCGGCCAGCTCGTGCAGCGAGTACTTGCGATCGAAGTCTTCGATGCCGAGGCGCCGGGCGCGGCCGCGCTCGTCGTCGTTGCGGAACACCAGCCGGCCCTGAAACTGGCCGCCGATGCAGCGCAGCGCCGCGGCGGCCAGGACGCCTTCCGGTGCACCGCCGATGCCCATGTAGATGTCGACGCCGCTGACCGGGCGGCTCGTCGCGATGACGCCCGAAACGTCGCCGTCGCCGATCAGCATGATGCGGGCGCCGGCCTCGCGCACCTTGCCGATCAGCTCGCTGTGGCGCGGCCGGTCGAGGATGCAGACCACGAGATCCGAAATGTCCACCTTCTTGGCCTTGGCGAGGTTCTCGAGATTGCGGCCGGGCTCCTCGTCGAGGTCGACGACCTCGTCGGGCAGGCCGCCGCCGACCGCGATCTTGCTCATGTAGGTGTCGGGCGCGTTGAGGAACCCGCCTTCCTCCGCCATGGCGATCACGGCCAGCGCGTTGTGGCCGCCCTTGGCGGTGATGGTCGTGCCCTCGAGCGGGTCGAGCGCGATGTCGATCTTGGGGCCGCCGCTGCCGACCGTCTCGCCGATATAGAGCATCGGCGCCTCGTCGCGCTCGCCCTCGCCGATCACCACCGTGCCGGCAATGGCCAGCCCGTTGAGCGCGGTCCGCATGGCGTTCACGGCCGCCTGATCGGCCGCCTTCTCGTCGCCCCGCCCCATCAGGCGCGAGGCCGACAGCGCCGCCGCCTCGGTGACCCGGACGGATTCCAGCGCGAGGTTGCGCTCGACCGTCCAATTCTTCGGGACGTCCTTGGCCATGGTCTTCCGTTTCCTTCCCGAACCCGGGCCGCGCGATCGCCGCGCCGCCCGTTCCCCCGCGATTTCCCGTCAGGCGCCGGAGACCGCGTCCGACGCCCCCGGATTATAGCGCCTCGATGCGGATTCGCCGCGGCGGCTCGACGACCGCTTCCAGCGCCGCGATCCGCCGCAGGGCGCGGTCCATGGCGGCGCCTTCGGTCTCGTGCGTCGTGATCACAACGGGTACCGTCTCGCCGGGCGCCCGGCCGCGCTGCAGCATGGCCTCGACGGAGATCTGCTGGTCGCGCAGGGCCGCCGCCACGTCGGCGATGACGCCGGGGCGGTCGACCACCATGAGGCGGACGTACTGGCTTCCGACGTGGCGCTCGATCGGCAGGCTCGGCGTGCGCGCCAGGCGGTCCGCCGGAACCGCGAAGGTCGGCAGGATGATGCCGCGCGCGATGTCGATCAGATCGGCGGCCACGGCCGAGGCGGTCGGGCCGGCCCCGGCGCCGCGTCCCTCGGTCATGATCGTGCCGACGAAATCGCCCTCGGCGACCACCGCGTTGAACACGCCCTCGACCGCCGCGATGGGCGCCTCCCGCGGCACCATGCAGGGATAGACGCGCTGCTCGACGCCGCCGGTGACGCGCGAGGCGATGCCCAGCAACTTGATCCGGAATCCCAGTTCCTCGGCATAGGCGATGTCGAGCGCGCTGATCTCGCGGATGCCCTCGACGTGGACGCCGGCGAAGTCGACCTCGCAGCCGAAGGTCAGCGCCGAGAGGATCGCCAGCTTGTGCGCGGTATCGATGCCGTCGACGTCGAAGCCGGGATCGGCCTCCGCATAGCCCAGCGTCTGCGCCTCCGCCAGGACCTCGCCGAATTCCCGGCCGCTGTCGCGCATGGTGCTGAGGATGTAGTTGCAGGTGCCGTTGAGAATGCCGTAGATGCGCGAGATCTCGTTGCCGGCCAGGCCCTCGCGCAACGTCTTGATCACCGGGATGCCGCCGGCGACCGCCGCCTCGTAGCCCAGCGCCACGCCGGCCGCCTCGGCGGCCCGCGCGAGCGCGGTCCCGTGGTGCGCCAGCAGCGCCTTGTTCGCGGTGATGACGTGATGCCCGGCCGCGATGGCCCGCTCGACCACCGCCTTGGCCACGCCGTCGGCGCCGCCGATCAGCTCGATGACCACGTCGATCTCGGGATCGCCCGCCAGCGCGACGGCGTCGTCGTACCAGCGCAGCCCCGTGACGTCGGTCGGCCGCGGCTTGTGCCGGTCGCGTGCCGACACGGCGGTGATGGCCACCGGCCGGCCGCAGCGCGACGCGATCAGCTCGCCATGCGCCGACAGCAGCTGCAGGACGCCGCCGCCGACCGTGCCGAGCCCCGCGACTCCAACTCGCAGTGCGGCGGTCATGCCCGGAGCGCCCACCGGTCCCGTCTCGTGGCCCGCATGATCGTGGTCTCAGTGCTCGAGGAAGATTTCGGCCCGCCGGTTGCCCGCTTCGCCGGTCGGCATGAATTCGTGGTAGATCGGCTGCGAGTCGCCGCGCGCCTCGACCCGGACGCGGTCGCGCGGCAGGCCCAGAGCGACCAGTTCCGCCATCACCGTGTTGGCGCGCTTCAGGGAGATCTCGAAATTCGCCAGGCGGTGCTCCAGCGCATTGATGGTCCCCGTGAACGCGCTGGCGTGGCCGACCACGAGAATGCTGCCGCCGCGCTCCCGGTTCAGCGCCACGATGCCCCGCAGGACCCGGCGATCGTTCGCGTCGAGGGCGGCCGAGCCGTGGGCGAAATAGATGATCCCGGCCAGCTCGCTGTCCACCGCCGCGGTCCCCGGCAGCGCGCTCGCGATCGGATCGAACTGCGGCGTGGCGGCGGTCTGGGTCATCGAATCCGCCGCGGCCGTCGCCGGCGCGGAGCTTGCCGACATATCGGACGCGGGCGCGGCCGTCGCCTCGGGCGCCACGCCAGCGGCCTGCTCGGCCTCCGCCTGCGCCAAGGCGATGTTCACGTTCATCGCCGCGTCCGACGCCGTGCCGCCGGCGGTCTGCGAGCCGCTGTAATCCGCGTTCGCCCGGTCGGCCTCCAGGGATTCCTTGAGGGCCTTCTGGGTCTCGGCGCTGGTCGCGCTGGGGGCGCTGTCCGGGACGCTCGCCAAGTTCGGAAATTCGGCCGCAGAGGCCTCCGCCTGGGCGTCGCCGGACATCTTGCTGGGGGCCTCGTCCTGGGACATCCAGCCGTTCACGGCGGAGCAGGCGCCGAGCAGCAGGGGGACCGCCAGGGCCAGGGCGAGCCGGCGCAGCGGTCGACGGGCCGTCGCCTCGTTCTTATATGCCTTGATCATGTGTCCGCCCAACCTCCACCGCCGGAGACTCCCGCGCCCCGGGGCCGGGATCCCAGCGCCAGCGAATAGCGCAGTCACCCGGACCGCGTCAAATCCCGCCGCGGCCGAAAAACGGCGGTTCTCCAAGGGTCCGCGCCGCTCGTCCGCCGTGCTCGAGGGGCCGGGGGCCGCTCCGCCAAGAGGGTTGCGCGGCTCTGGACCCGCAATTACCTTGCGCGCCGGGCGCCCCCCTGATTTCCGAGTCCCCCGCGGACTTCGGCCTGATCCGGACGGCCGCCTCCGTTTCCCGCCCCCGCTCGAGTGCAGCATAGGGAAGCCTTGATGGCACAGCAACCAGAGCCCGACGTCAAGCTGCCGGATCCGGTCGAGATGTCGCAAGCCATGGCGCGCATCGCCGAGCGCAGCCAGAAGCTGGTGAGCGAGTTCCTGCAGCGTCAGTCGAGCGGCGCGGCCAGCACCAACTACGACCCGCTGAGCGTCGGGCAGGCGTTCCTCGACATGACGGCCCAGATGATGGCGGACCCGACCCGCCTCGTGCAGGCGCAGATGAACCTGTGGCAGGATTACATGCGCCTCTGGCAGTCCACCACGCGGCGCCTCATGGGCGGATCGGCCGAGCCGGTCGTGCAGCCGGAGCCGGGCGACCGCCGCTTCAAGCACGAGGACTGGGAAGAGAACCAGCTTTTCGACTTCATCAAGCAGTCCTACCTGCTGACCGCCCGCTGGATGCAATCGACCGTGCGCGACGTCGAGGGGCTCGACGACAAGACGGCCAAGAAGGTCGACTTCTACACCCGCCAGTTCGTCGACGCGCTGGCGCCGTCCAATTTCGTCATGACCAATCCGGAGGTCCTGCGCAGCACGCTGGAAAGCGGCGGCGACAACCTCGTCAAGGGCCTGGAGAACCTGCTGGAGGACCTGGAGCGCGGCAAGGGACGCCTGTCGATCCGCATGACCGACACCGAGGCCTTCGAGCTCGGCGTCAACATCGCGGTGACGCCCGGCAAGGTCGTCTACCAGAACGACCTCATCCAGCTCATCCAGTACGAGCCCACCACCGCAGAGGTCTGCAAGCGGCCGCTCCTGATCATCCCGCCGTGGATCAACAAGTACTACATCCTCGATCTGCGCGAGAAGAACTCCTTCGTCAAATGGGCGGTCGAGCAGGGCCATACGGTCTTCATCGTCTCCTGGGTCAACCCCGACGAACAGCTGGCCCAGAAGACCTTTTCCGACTACCTGCTCGAAGGCCCGATGGCCGCGCTCGACGCCGTCGCGCAGGCGACCGGCGAGAGCGAGGTCAACGCCGTCGGCTATTGCCTGGGCGGCACGCTGCTGTCCAGCACCCTGGCCTACATGGCGGAGAACGGCGACGAGCGGATCAAGACCGCCACCTTCCTCACGACGATGACCGATTTCACCGACGCCGGGGAGCTCGGCGTGTTCATCGACGAGGAGCAGTTGACCGCCCTCGAGGAAAAGATGAGCAAGACCGGCTATCTCGAGGGCGCCGACATGGCGACCACCTTCAACATGCTGCGCGCCAACGACCTGATCTGGTCCTTCGTCATCAACAACTACCTGCTCGGCAAGGACCCCTTCCCCTTCGACCTGCTGTACTGGAACTCCGATTCGACGCGCATGCCGGCGGCGATGCACAGCTTCTATCTGCGCCGGATGTACCAGGACAACGACCTGGTGAAGCCCGGCGCGATCGAGCTCGACGGCGTGGCGATCGATCTGCGCAAGGTCAAGGTGCCGGCCTTCATCCTGTCGACACGCGAGGACCATATCGCGCCGTGGAAGTCGACCTATGCGGCAACCCAGCTGTTCTCCGGCCCGGTCCGGTTCGTGCTCGCCGCCTCCGGGCACATCGCCGGAGTCGTCAATCCGCCGGCGGCGCAGAAGTACTCGCACTGGACCAACGGCAAGAACCCCAAGTCGCCGGAATCCTGGTTCCGCACGGCCAAGGAGGCAGCCGGCTCGTGGTGGCCGGAATGGGCCAAGTGGGTCGGCAAGGCCGGCGGCGGCAAGACCGGCGGCGACAAGACCGGCGGCGGCAAGACCGGCGGCGGCAAGGTCCCGGCGCGCAAGCCGGGCGACGGCAAGCTGAAGGTGATCGAGGACGCGCCCGGCTCCTACGTGAAGATGCGGGCGCAGGACTGAGCGCGAAGGCCGGTTCAGAGGAGACGCGGCATGGACCGATTCACCGGCGGTTGCCTGTGCGGCAACGTCCGAATTGTTGCGTCGGGCCCCCCATACCGGGTCGGCCTTTGTCACTGTCTCGACTGCCGCAAGCATCATGGGGCCCTCTTCCACGCGTCCGCGGTGTTCCCTCAGGATGCGGTGACGATCGACGGCGAGACACGCGACTACGTCGGGCGGTTTTTCTGTCCCCGCTGCGGCTCGTCCATCTTCGCACGCAGCGCAGACGAAATCGAAGTGAACTTAGGATCCCTGGATGCCCCGGACCAACTGATGCCAACCTACGAAAGCTGGATCGTCCGTCGCGAGTCCTGGTTGCCGCCGTTTCCGCTCGCGAGACGATACGACCGCGATCGTAACGCCACGGGTCGCTTTGAGGAATAGGTCGCACGAACGGTGCGAAGGCGCCGTTACGAGGTGACGAGAGGGTCTTAGGCGGTGAAACCGCTTCGGGTAGGCGATGCGGTGCGGCAAGTAATGACCGAACTCATGGCCGAGCGCTAAATTCATTCGGCCCGGCGAGCCGATCGCGCTGTTGTAAACTCAGAGCAGGAACTGGTCCTGCAGGGCCTGGGTCAGGTCGTCGCCGAAGCTGCTGCTCTTATGAATCACCGGCACGGTCGGCGGCAGGAGCTGCAGGGTCGCGTCGTCGCGGTCGAGGCTGGTAATCACCGCGATGCCGACGTTGCGCGTCGTCGGCATGGCCTTCATCGCCAGGCAGATGTCGATTCCGTTGAGGTCCGGCATGATCGCGGAGACGATCACCAGGTCGGGAAGCGTCCGGGCGACGAGCTCGAGCGCCTTGAAGCTGTTCGATACCGTCGTCACGCGATAGCCGCATTCCTGCAGCTCGCGCTCGATCACCCGGCGGGCCACGCCGGGCGACATCGCGAGGATGACCTCGACCTTGCGCACGACGACATCGGCGACGTCGAAGCCGCCCTTGTCGGGCAGGCGGCGCATCAGCTGCGCCGGCGTCTCCTCGCTGTCGGCGCCGCCGGCCAGGAGATCGAGCAGCGTTTCCGCATAGCTCGTCAGGTCGCCGATACGGCTTGCGCCCGCCTCGCCCAGCGAGGCGACGTAATCGTCCAGGCGCTGCGCGGCGACCGCGACCAATGGCAGGTCGAAGCCGTTGGCGCCGCCGGACATGTTGATCGCGATGCGTCGCGCGTCGCGCAACACCTCGGCGACCGGCCGGTTGCCGGCTTCGGCCTCGTTCAGGTAGCTGAGAAACGTATTGAGTTCCTCGGTCGCGTCGTCGACGAAGTCGCGGCGAAGCGACTCGAGGGTCTCCTCGGCGCTCGGCGCAACAGGCGCATCGAAGGCATCCGGCATGGCATCTTCCCCGGCGCCCGAAACGAACCGGGCGCAACGCGCCGAAACGGCGCGCTCCTCTGCCGTTACCTCTAAACCGGTCGGATTTCGATATCGTTAAGCTTTCGGGTCCTCGTCCGCCTCGCGGCCCTTGTGCTTCCCCTTGCGGGAATAGGCGCGCGCCGAGGGCTTCACCTTGGGCCGCAGCTGCCGCAGCGCCGGCACCAGGGGGTTGCGGAGCTTGACGGTTTTGCGCGGCCGCTTGCGCCGGCGGGTCATGGCGGGCGCTACTCCTCCTGCCGATAGTACCCGGCAAGCTCGCGGTAGTGCGCGACGATCCAGGCCGCGTCGGCGCTTTCCGCGGCGCTGATCTCGCGCCAGGGGCGAGCCGGCGCGCCGGCCCAGATCTCGCCCGCCCGCACCACCTTGCCCGGCGTGACGACGGCACCGGCCGCGACCATGGCGCCCGGCTCGACCACGGCGCGGTCGAGCACCAGGGAGCGCATGCCGATGAACGCCCGGTCGCCGACGGTGCAGGCGTGCAGCAGCGCCATGTGGCCGACCACCACCTCGTCGCCGATCTCGGTCGGCTCGCCGCCGCCGGTCTCGCGGTAGTCGCCGTCGCGGTCGGAGTTGCAGTGCACCACCGTGCCGTCCTGGATGTTGCAGTTGCGCCCGACGCGGATCCGGTTCACGTCGCCGCGCAGCACGCAGCCGTACCAGATCGAGGTGCCGGAGCCGATCTCGACGTCGCCGATGATCGCGGCGGTCTCGGCCACGAAGGCGTCGGCGGCGATGCGCGGGGCGATGCCGCGGTGGGGCCTGATCACTGCGCCCATGGTCTCCTCCCACGTCGGCGTCGGCGCGACGCTTAGTCCAGTCCCGTGGTCTCGGGCAGGCCGAGCATGAGGTTCAGGTTCTGCACCGCCTGTCCCGAGGCGCCCTTGCCCAGGTTGTCGAGCAGCGCGACGAGCACCGCCTGCCGGTCGTCCTCGTTCTCGCAGACGAACAGCCGCAGCTCGTTGGTCCCGTTCAGCCCCTCGGGCTCGAGCTCGCCCATGGCGTGCGCCTCGGCGAGGCCGGCGACGGTGACGAAGCGGCGCCCCTCGTAATGGCGCGACAAAACGTCGTGGAGGTCGGCCCCCTTCGGCTGGCCCGGAAGCGCCCAGAGCTGCAGCGGGACCTGGACGATCATGCCCTGACGGAAGCGCGCGACGCTGGGCACGAACAGCGGCCGCACCGTCAGGCCGGCGCGCATCTGGATCTCGGGCACGTGCTTGTGCTTGAGGCCGAGCGCGTAGACCCGGAACGCGGCATCGGTATGGCGGGACGATTCGGCATTCTCGAAGCTCTCGATCAGCGACCTGCCGCCGCCGGTGTATCCGGAGACCGCGTTGATCGTGACCGGATGGTCGGCCGGCAGCAGTCCGGAGGAAATCAGCGGATGCAGAAGCGCGATCGACGCCAGCGCGTAGCAGCCGGGATTGGTCACGCGCCGGGCCGCGGCGACGCGCGCCTCGTGCCCGGGCTCGTACTCCGGAAGGCCGTAGACCCAGTCGGGCTGCGTGCGGTGCGCGGTGCTCGCGTCGATCACCCGGACCCGCGGCGCCTCGATCATGGCCACGGCCTCGCGCGCCGCATCGTCGGGCAGGCAGAGGATCGCGACGTCGGCGCCGTTCAGCAGCTCGGCCCGTCGCGCCGCGTCCTTGCGCGCGGCCTCCGGCAGCTGCAGCAGCTCGATGTCGTCGCGGAGCGCCAGGCGGTCGCGGATCTGCAGCCCCGTGGTGCCCGCCTCGCCGTCGATGAAGACCTTGGCCGTCATGTCTCGTCCTCGCCTGCCAACGCCGCGACGGTAGCGCGCCCGCGGCGCAGGTTAAAGTTCCAACCGGGCAAAGAGAAAGGGCGCCCCCGGCGGGGACGCCCTCGATTGCCGTAGCGTCGTCCGCGCCGGATCAGCGCTTGGAGAACTGGAAGCTGCGTCGCGCCTTGGCGCGGCCGTACTTCTTGCGCTCCACGGTGCGCGAATCGCGCGTCAGGAAGCCGCCCTTCTTGAGCACGGGCCGCAGCTCCGGCTCGTAGAGCGTCAGCGCCTTCGAGATGCCGTGCCGCACGGCGCCGGCCTGACCGGACAGCCCGCCGCCCTTGACCGTGCAGACGACGTCGAACTGGTTCTCGCGGTCCGAGATCTGGAACGGCTGGTTGATCAGCATGCGCAGCACCGGGCGCGCGAAATAGGTCTGGATGTCGCGGCCGTTGACGCTGACCCGGCCCGAGCCGGGCTTGACCCAGACGCGGGCGACCGCGTCCTTGCGCTTGCCGGTCGCGTAGCTGCGGCCCTGCGCGTCGCGCTGCGGCTGCGGCGTGGCCTCCTCGGCCGGCGCGGCGATGCCCGCGGCCTCGCCCAGTTCGCTCAGATCCGACAGGGTCTGGGTTTCCTCGGCCATCGGTTACGCGCTCCTCTTGTTCTTCGGGTTGCGGGCGGCCAGGTCGAGCACCGCCGGCTGCTGCGCCTCGTGCGGATGCTCCGCACCGGCATAGACGCGCAGGTTCTTCATCTGCTGGCGCCCCAGGGGGCCGCGCGGGATCATGCGCTCGACCGCCTTGAGCACCACCCGCTCCGGGTGCTTGCCCTCGAGGATCTGGCCGGCGGTGCGTTCCTTGATGCCGCCCGGGTAGCCGGTGTGCCAGTAGTATTTCTTGTCGCTCAGCTTGCGCCCGGTGAGCTTCACCCTGCCGGCGTTGACGACGATGACGTTGTCGCCGCAGTCCATGTGCGGCGTGAAGCTCGGCTTGTGCTTGCCGCGCAGGATCTTGGCCACCTCGGCGGCGAGCCGCCCGAGCACCACGCCGTCGGCGTCGACCACGATCCATTTCTTGTCGATGTCCGCCGCGCGGGCGCTGTAGGTCTTCATCGCTGACACCTTGTCGGAAACGGGAGGGTGAAGGCCGGCCGCAGGCGGCGGGAGCCGCGCGGCCGGGCGGCGAGGTTGTACGGCAGGCACCCTGGGCTGTCAACGGCGAAAAAGCCTTTAACACAAGGATGTTAGAGATACGGTAATATATTACCACAATCCTAACCGCCTGACGTGGGGGAACAAATCCGGCCGCCGCGGAACCCGCGCGAAAAGCGCCGGCTTTTCAGGGGGATGCGGCGTCGGACGCCGGCGGCGGGATCGAGTAGGTCGCCGTGACGTGCGCGACTGGGCCGGCACCCTCGGCGTCCGCGTGGCCCTCGTCGCCCTCGGCGAAGAGCGTCGCCTCGCCGTAGGCCAGGCGCTTGCCGAGCTTGAGCAGGCGGCACTCGGCGATCACCGCGCCGGGCGGCGTCTTGCGCAGGAAGTTGCAGGTCAGGTTGGTGGTGACCGCCAGCTCGACCCGGCCGATGGCCGAGAGCACCGCCACGTACATGGCGTAGTCGGCCAGCGCCATCAGCGCCGGGCCGCTGACCGTGCCGCCGGGGCGCAGGAATTCGTCGTTCTGCGGCAGCCGCACGCGGCAGGTGCCGCGGCCCAGGGCCTCGACCGTGAAGCCCAGCATGCCGACCCAGGGCATGGAACTTTCGGCCAGCGCCGCGATCTCCGCCTTGTCGATCTTCGTCATGCCGCCCTGCTCCGCCCGGGACACCTTTCCGCCCGGCCTCCCCCGGGTAACGGCGTTGTCATAGTCGCTCGCCGCCCGCCGTCCAAGCCCGTTCGGCGCTCCCGGCCCTTGCGCCCGCCCCGGCCGCGCGGGCAGACTCGCGGAACGCAGTCTTTCCGACCCGCCGCCAGGGAGTCCGCCGATGACCGCAGGACAGGCCGCCGGAGCCGAGACCGCCGCCGAGCCCCTGCTCCTCCGGGAGCGGCACGACGGCGTCTGCACGCTGACCCTCAACCGCCCGGCGCAGTACAACGCCCTCAACGAGGCGCTGCTCGACGCCCTGCAGGCGGCGCTCGACGCCCTGGCGGGCGACGCCGAGACCCGCGTCGTGGTCCTGGCCGGACGCGGCCAGGCGTTCTCCGCCGGGCACGACCTGAAGGAGATGCGCAGCCGGCCCGACCAGGCCTACTACGCCGCGCTGTTCGACAAGTGCAGCCGCATGATGCTGAGCCTGCTCCGCCTGCCCCAGCCGGTCATCGCCCGGGTGCACGGCATGGCCACGGCGGCCGGCTGCCAGCTGGTCGCGACCTGCGACCTGGCCGTGGCGTCGCGCGAGGCGCGCTTCGGGGCGTCCGGCATCAACGTCGGGCTGTTCTGCATGACCCCGGGGGTGGCGCTGGCGCGCAACCTGCGGCGCAAGGACGCCTTCGAGATGACCAGCACCGGCGACCTGATCGACGCCGAGCGGGCCCGCGAGATCGGCCTGGTCAACCGCACCGTGGCGCCCGAGGCGCTCGATGAGGCCGTGGCCGCCCTGGCCGGGCGCATCCTCGACAAATCCGGCGCGGCGATCGCCGCCGGCAAGCGCGTGTTCTACCAGCAGCTCGAGCTCGGCCTGGCGGAGGCCTACGCCCTGGCCGGCCGCGAGATGGCCTGCAACATGATGTTCGACGACGCGGCCGAGGGCATCGACGCCTTCATCGCCAAGCGGCCGCCGCAATGGCGCCACCGCTAGCCCGGCGCCAGCGCCAACACACCGTCTCAGAAATATCTTATAATATATTGAGATATAATGATAAACTGTGGAAGTGGTCGCCCCGTCCCGTGGCCGTGTCGCAGGTGGCCCCGTGCGCTCGCGCGTGTCGAGGACCATAGATGGTCAATGGACGGGGGATCCACTCGCACGGGGCCGGTCGCGCTACCTGCGACGACGCCAAGGATGGCAGAGCGGGCTTGAAATCGGGTTAAAGTCCGGAAACCGTATTCGCTCGAACCGGGGGCCCGGAATGGCGGCCGAACTGCGCTACGACGACGACGACCTCAGGGCCCTGCTCGGGCGGGTCCGGACCATCGCCATGGTCGGCGCCAGCCCGGACTGGAACCGGCCCAGTTCCTTCGCCATGAAGTACCTGCAGGAGAAGGGCTACCGCGTCGTCCCGGTCAACCCGCGCGCGGCCGGGCAGGAGATCCTGGGCGAGCGCTGCTACGCCGGCCTGTCCGAGGTGCCGGGACGGATCGACATGGTGGACATCTTCCGGCCCTCCGCCGAGGCCGGCGCGGTCGTCGACCAGGCCATCGCGCTCAAGGCGGAAAAGGGCATCGTGGCGGTCTGGATGCAGCTCGGCATCCGCGACGACGCGGCGGCCGAGCGCGCCCGCGCCGCCGGGCTCGCGGTCGTCATGGACCGCTGTCCCAAGATCGAGTACGGGCGCCTGCACGCCGAGCTGTCCTGGGGCGGCTTCAACTCGCGCGTCATCTCGAGCCGGCGGCGGCGGGTCCGCATCGCATGACCGGGCGGCGCAAGGCGGACGATCCGGCGCCGGCGCCCGAGGGCTACGGCTTCGAGACGCGCATGATCCACGCCGGCACGCCGCCGGAGCCGATCACCGGCGCGCGCCAGACGCCGATCTACCAGAACACCTCCTACGTCTTCTACGACGTCGACCACGCCGCCTCGCTGTTCAACCTGCAGACCTTCGGGTTTCTCTACTCGCGCCTGACCAACCCGACCGTCGCCGCGCTGGAGGAGCGCATCGCCAACCTCGAGGGCGGCCGCGGCGCGACCTGCTGCGCCTCGGGCCACGCGGCGCAGGTGCTGGCCTTCTTCGCCCTGATGGAGCCGGGCGACGAGTTCGTCGCCTCGAATCGCCTCTACGGCGGCTCGATCACGCAGTTCGGCAAGACCTTCAAGAAGTTCGGCTGGCACTGCCGCTTCGTCGACGTGGACGATCCCGAGAACGTACGCCGCGCGATCGGCCCGAAGTGCAAGGCCGTCTTCGTCGAAAGCCTGGCCAACCCGGGCGGCGTGGTCAGCGACCTCGAGCCGCTCGCCGCCATCGCCCACGAGGCCGGCGTGCCGCTCGTCGTCGACAACACCCTGGCGACGCCCTACCTGTGCCGGCCGTTCGACTGGGGCGCCGACATCGTGGTGCACTCGACGACGAAGTTCCTGTCCGGCAACGGCACCGCGGTCGGCGGCTGCGTCGTCGACAAGGGCACCTTCGACTGGACCGCCGGCGACAAGTTCCCCGCCCTGGCACAGCCCGAGCCCGCCTACCACGGGCTGACCTTCGCCGAGACCTTCGGCGACATGGCCTTCACGACGCACCAGCACGCCGTCGGCCTGCGCGACCTCGGCGCGACCATGGCGCCGATGAACGCCTTTCAGACCCTGCTCGGCATCGAGACCCTGAGCCTGCGCATGGAGCGGCACTGCGCCAACGCGCTGGCTGTCGCGCGCTTTCTCGAATCGCACGAGCTGGTCGCCTGGGTCGCCTGCGCGGCGCTCGAGTCCAGCCCCTACCGCGCGCTCGCCGGAAAATACCTCGCGCGCGGGGCCGGCGCGGTCTTCACCTTCGGCGTGACCGGCGGCTACGAGACGGGCGTCAAGGTGGTCGAGGGCTGCAACCTGATCTCGCACCTGGCCAACATCGGCGATACGCGCTCTCTCATCCTGCACCCGGCCTCGACCACGCACCGACAGCTGAGCGACGAACAGCGCGCCGCGGCCGGCGCCGGCCCGGACGTGATCCGGCTGTCGATCGGGCTGGAGACCGTCGACGACATCATCGCCGACCTCGACCGGGCGCTGCGCGGCGCGGCTACTTGAGCTCCTTGGTCTCGAGCTTGAGCGTCAGGTGGCCTTCGCGCAGCGCGTACTCGCGCAGCACCGCGGTGAACGCGACCGCCTGGCCCGGGGCGAAGTCGGCGATGCGCGAGACCGGAATGCCGAGCGTCGCGTCGGCCTGCCCGTTGCCCTCGCCGTCGAGGTCGACCTGCAGCACGCCGGCCTCCATGTAGTCGTCCTCGAAGACCTTCTGCGCCTCGACCACGGCGCCGTGCCAGGCGACCGTCTTGCCTTTGATGCCGTCGAAATAGCCGGCGAAGGCGGCGGCGTCGCCGGCCTTGTTGCGGACCTGTTCGTAGGTGACGTCGGAGACCTCGCCGCTGTCGCAGGCCGACAGCCCGAACGCGACGGCCAGGACGGCCGCCGCCAAACGCAGATGAGCCATACCCCGGTTCCTCGGCAGCGCCGGCGGAGCGCCGGCCGCCGCGAAATGGTCACGGGGCCGCTCCGCGTCAAGAGGGCGGCTTCAAGTGGGGAGCGATCGGCGATCAAGAGGGCCGATCGGGGATTGGGGGTACCGACGGAACGTTCCACCACTTCGGTCGACGCCGGGTTTCAGGCCGGCCCGTCCGCGCTTCTCCAACCGCTGCCGTCCGCCGCCCGACCAACGATCAGCCGACCGCGACGTCAACCGCACGACGCCGACATTGCTCGCTTCGTCTCCGCCTCCGTGCGGACGCTGCCCGATCGACCGCTTGCAGGCATAACGACGTGCTTCGCGCGGGCCCGAACGGCCGATTGGCGCATCCGGGTCGGCGCATATAGTATATTGTGGTCGGATATCCGTAACGCCCGGGGTGCGGCCGCCAGACGTCGGCCGGCGCGACGCGGCTGCGGCACCTGCGAGCGTCCCTGCAAGAGACGGATAGCGCCATGGATTATCCCGTACCGGCCAATGAAATCGAACGCGTCGCGGCGGTCGAAACCTATCGCGTCACCGACACGCCGCCCGAAGTGGCCTACGACGACATCGCCGAGCTGGCGGCGGAGATCTGCCGCTGTCCCGTCGGCATGATCAACGTCATCGCCGACACGCAGGAGTGGCTGAAGGCGAAGTACGGACTGCCGCCGACCCTCGCCTACCTGCCGCGCGGCACGGCGTGCTCGACCGCGATCTGCCAATGCGACCTCCTGACCGTGCCCGATCTCGCGAACGACGAGCGTTTTGCCGGCCTCGCGGCCGTCAAGGGCGATCCGCACTTCCGTTTCTATTGCGGCATGCCGCTGATCAACCCCGAGGGCTATGCGCTGGGGACGGTCTGCGTGTTCGATTTCGAGCCGCGAGGGCTGACCTTCGAGCAGTCCGAGTCCCTGCGCCGCCTGTCGCGTCAGACCATGGCGCAGCTCGAATTGCGCCGAAAGCTCATCGAGCTGGGCAACGCGCGGCAGGCGCTCGAGGACGAAAAGACGCGCTCCGACAGGCTGCTGCTCAACATCCTTCCCGCGAAGATCGCGGAGGAACTGAAGGCCCGGAACGAGGTTGAGCCGAGGCACTACGATTCGGCGACGATCATGTTCACCGACTTCGAGGGCTTTACGCGTTTCGCGGAAGCGGCGGAGCCGCGCACCCTGGTCAACGACCTCAATCAGTATTTTTCCGCCTTCGACGATATCATCGAGCGCCACAACCTGGAGAAGCTCAAGACCATCGGCGACGCCTACATGTGCGCCGGCGGGTTGCCCGAGGAAAACCGCAGCCATCCCGCCGACGCCTGTCGCGCCGCCCTCGAGATACAGGACTTCATGGCAAGGACGAACCGGCAGCGGGAGAAGATGCGCATGCCGCCCTGGGCGCTGCGGATCGGCATACACACCGGCCCCGTCATGGCGGGAGTCGTGGGAAAGCAGAAATTCACCTACGACATATGGGGCGACGCCGTGAACGTTGCCGCGCGGATCGAGTCGAACGGCGAGGCGGGCCGGATCGCGCTCTCCGAAAGCACCTATCACCGCGTGAAGGAGCAGTTCGAGTGCGAGCACCGCGGCCCGGTCGAAGCCAAGAACAAGGGTCCCCTGGAGACGTACTTCCTGAACCGCGCCAAATCCGGTTAGTCCGACGCTCGGGGCGGGCGCATCCGATCCTTTGCCGCGCATCAGGCCGATGCCCGAACCTCGACCATTGCGGCTCAACGCCGCAGTGTCGCGCGTCGGGATCCGGCGGTCGCTTGCCGTTTCGACGGTCCGGGCAGCACGGCCGCCTGCCCGCCGGGACCGGGCGGACATTGCCGGAGGTCCGAGCAACCGGTTTCCGGGCGACCGGCGTTGGATCGACCCTGCGCTCGTGAACGGGCCGAGAAGACGGATATCGCCCATTTTCGCCTATTGACTTCCGGCCCTCGTCGTTATGGTTTTGGCGTTTCCAAGCGCTTCGCGACGGGAGTGAGGGCATCTCGATATGGCGATGATGAACGACGCTGAATGCCTGGATGCCGCCGCCCTGCTTCCTCGCCAGCAGGACGCCTGGGCACGTCAGCGCAGCCATGTCGGCCGCAGTTCCGCCTTCTACCGGCGCCTCTGGAACGGGAAGGCGCCTCCCGAGGACCTTCGCGGCCTGCCCTTCCTTCCGCTCTCGGACAAGGCGCAGCTCAGGGCGGCGCAAGCCTCTCATCCGCCATTTGGCGATTACCTGGCCGCGCCGCCGTCCGAGGCGCGCCGCCTGCATCGGACATCGGGCACGACCGGCCAAGCCATGAATCTGCTCCTCTCCGCAAGGGACTGCGAGATTACCGAAGTGGTGGGCGCGCGCGCCCAACGCGCGGCCGGCCTCGGGCCGGGGCGCAAGGTCGTGCACTGCCTCAACTATCAGCTCTGGATGGGGGGACTCACGGACCACCTGACTCTCGAGCGAACCGGCGCGACCGTCGTTCCCTTCGGCGTGGGAGCGAGCGAGCTTCTGATTCGAACCATCCAAGAGATCGGCATCGACGCGATCTCCTGCACGCCCTCGTACCCGGCCGTTCTCGAGCGTGTGATCGCCGACCGCTTCCCCGGGCTGGAACCGAGAGATCTCGGCTTGAAGCTCGGACTCTTCGGTGGCGAGCCCGGGTTGGACGATCCGGCGCTGAGGGACCGGATCCGCGCAATTTGGGGCATGGAGCCACGCAACGCCAATTACGGAGTCTCGGATGTGTTCTGCAATTTCGCCGCCCAGTGCGAGAAGGATACGCGGCTTCATTTCCTTGCCGCGGACGTGCTTTATGCGGAACTGATCGATCCGGAAAGCACGGAACCGCTGCCGGTGAAGGCCGGCAATGAAGGCGAGTTGGTGCTGACGCACCTCGAGCGGGACTGTCAGCCTCTGGTGCGGTTTCGAACCGGGGACATTGTTGCGATCGACGAAACCGGGCCCTGTGCCTGTGGCCGGAGGACACCTCGCTTCCGGGTCATCGGCCGAAGCGACGACATGGTCGTGGTGCGCGGACTCAATCTCTTCCCGACGATGGTGGCCGCCGTCCTTGGCGGATTCCAGGAGCTTTCCGGAGACTATCGTATCGTCGTTGAAGGGCCGCCTCCCTACGATCTTCTGCCGGTTCGGGCGGAACTGGCCGAAGGCATCCGAAAATCGGATGGCCTCCAGATTCGAATCGAGAGCACAATCAAGAAGCAGCTCGGCGCGAGCGCCAAGGTCGAGCTTGTTCCGACGGGCTCCCTGCCTCTCACCGAGGGCAAGACCAAGCGGGTCATAAGGAGGGATTCATGACCGCCTTCGCCTACCAAACCGTCATAAGCGAGCGCGACGACAAGGGCGTGCGGACCATCTCCCTCAACCGGCCCGAATCGCTCAACGCAATGAACCGTCAACTGATCGATGATGTTGCGGCTTCCTTCGCTGACGCCAATGCCGATCCCGAAACGCTGGCAATCGTCCTCACCGGCAAAGGGCGGGCTTTCTGTGCCGGGGACGACCGCAAGGAGCATAGGCATCCGGAAAGCGAGGAAGAAGCGCGGGATCTCGTCGACGCCATTCAACGGGCGACCAATGCCATCGTCTTCGGAAAGAAGCCCGTAGTGGGGGCCATCAACGGCTGGGCGGTCGGCGGCGGCTTCGAATGGGCCATCAACTGCGATTTTCCCATTTGGGGCGAGAGCGCCAAGGGATTCTTCCCCGAGGTTTCGTTGAATATTTTCGTCACCGGCGCCGTGACCGCCCTTCTCCCGGCGCTGGTCGGGCTCAACAAGGCCCGCGAGATGCTGCTTCTTGGCGAGCGCTATGGAGCCGCCGAACTCAAGCGGATCGGGGTCGCCTGGCGCGTCGTGCCCGACGAGGCGCTGCTGGACGCGGCACGGGATGTTGCCGGCAAGCTTGCCGGGCTGCCGCCTCTCTCCGTGCGCGCAATGAAGCGCGTTCTGAATCAGTGCGCCATGACGGACCTGCGCAGAGCGCTCAGCCTGGAAACCGAGGCGACGGTGGCGGGCTTCCTGGATCCCAAGACGACGGAATTTCTGAAGCGCTTCTAGGAAGCGCCCCGGACGCGCCTGCGCTTCGCGCCGAGCGTGCAGCTGCGATCCTCCGGACCCCTTCGTGCCGGCGTAGGCGCGAGCGGCCCGGGGCGGGCCCGGCCGGGCGGACAGCGTCGATTTCGAGAGAGGAGCCGAGACCCGCGCTTGGCTGCCCCCGACATTCCGCGATCTACGCCGCCACGACCGCATTGCCGTTGAAACCGGACTTTGCGGGCGCGCCCGGCGGATGTCCGGAAATGACCCATAACGGACATTGCGAGAACCACTATTGGTCCGTTAAAAAAATACCGGAATGTGTGCTTCGCATCGCGATTCAGGCCCATTTTATGAGGTGGCCGGTCGTCGCAAAGGAAGCGACGTAGGTTGTGCCGATCCAGTCGGATGCAGCCGATACCGATAAGATAGTCGAGAATTCGGAATAGCATCTGTGACACGGCGCCGGTCAAGCGCATGATGAGAGTACCGTGGCGCCCCCGATGTCGATTAGGACAAAGCGCAGTGCGACGGCACAGCACGGTCCAGCACGTCGGGTCTCGATGGTCTAGAAGAAGCGGCATCGATCAGACCGGGTCGATACAGGTCTATACCGGTCGATAGGCGTACTTCCAACCGGCGAACCGCAAATCCCTGCCCCTCCGGGCGATACCTTGACACACCTAAGAAATCATCAATCCGGCGCAGCCTATTGCGGATCAGAATTCGAGAAGTTGGCCTCTCGTCAGTTTCTGCGGCGAGCGGCCGCGGACCGTCTGCTTGACTTCCCGCATTATCGTGTCAGCCAGACCAGGTTTCATGTGGCTAATATAGATTTCAGGGGTCTGCTGAAACTTGTCGAGTTCAGCGGCCAATATTTCCGGGCATAGATGACCGGTGCGCTCCGCTAATCGACGCTTCGCGTCATCGAATGCCGTCTCAATGATGAGACATCTGATGTTCTCTTTTCCGTTCAGGGTGGACCACAGAGAGTCGCAGGATGTTGTGTCGCCACAATAGGCGACGCTAGTGCCGTCACATTCTAGGTGGAACCCAACAGTGGGTATCGTGTGCTTGGCCGGGATCGGGGTAATCCGACAGCCTTTGACATCGATGGTCTCACCCAGTTTCAGCTGTGAGAAACGCATGCTTGGGCTTTCTGGCGATGGAAGCTGGGTGAAATCTGGCCAGACGGACCAGTTGAAGATATGCTCCTTCAGAATACGCAGAGTCTCCTCGGTGGCATGTATTATCACCGGCCGGACACGACGCGCCATGACGGCGTCAATCAGCAGAGGGACATTGGCTATATGGTCCGCATGGGCATGAGTGATGAATACGTGATCGATCTCCGTTAATTTTTGGAGCGGCAATTCACCAAGGCCGGTGCCAGCATCCAGCAGCACATGGTCGTTCACGAGCAAGGCGCAGGTGCGAAGAGGATCACCGATACCGCCATCGCAACCCAGGACCTGTAGGCGCATATTTCTCCCTTTCCTCAAGGCACGTATTTCGGGCGCGGTCATGAGCCGCGGGGAATGAACCTCTTGATGGCCATAGAAGCATGGCGCCAGAAATCCGACGTGTCACATGAATCCTGTATATCTTTCCGAAAACCGCAAATGAGGAAGGGAAATAACGAGACTACTCTTGGCTCGTCAATGTCGCCTGCTGGCTATTTCCGCACGTTCTGAGGCCTGAGCCGGCCCGTCCGCTCCACCTCCAAACCCGGACATGGGCGATGGTCTCGACCCACCTCCGGAAATGACCCGAACACGACGTGCTTTTTAATGCCCTTTGAGTGTGAAGCACTCGACTTTCGAAGTGTGCGACACCTGCGGCGGCCGCAATTCGAAGAC
>Ga0210144_1000432_pt1 | contig 22548 bp, 34 predicted proteins | sample Muzzi_PWA_D2_FD_185532 | JGI IMG/M metagenome (GOLD analysis project Ga0210144, IMG submission 185532) | Wetland microbial communities from San Francisco Bay, California, USA, that impact long-term carbon sequestration - Muzzi_PWA_D2 (SPAdes) | ecosystem: Environmental > Aquatic > Marine >...
AGGCCCACTCGTAGCGGTCAATCTGGCCCGTGCTTTCGCTCTTGAACGCGACTTCCTGACCCGCTTTCGCCGTGTCCGGTGCGTTAATGACGGCGACGGGTGGCTCTGGCGTGGGTTCTGGTTCCGGCTTCAACGCGGCGATGTAGTGCGGCACGAAGTCCACAGGCTGCAAATCAAATAGTTTCCAGGCATCGGAATTATGCTCGCCGTATTGGAACCATGCCGCGCCCTGCACCATCGGCACCTTGCGAAGCTGGGCATCAGCGTAAGCCATTTGTTTGCCGAGAATTTCCTCGTGATTAGAGAATCCCCATTCATCCCAGATTTTGCGCGTCTGTACAATGCCGCGCGGGGTGTAGGTGTTGCTGTAATATGGCGTCAGGCTTTGGCGTCCGGCGTCATCATAGCCGAACTCCGTAATGAAGATCGGAATATTGCCGCCGCCCGTTTCGTTGATGTAGTGATGATCGCGCAGGATGCGAAAAGCGAGCCAGCTTGAGAGGTCGCCGTTGCCCCGGTCGTTGAACCGCGCGGCCTCGTAGACCTCAACATTGTTCAGGTACGCCTTGGGGTGTTTGGCGAGCGGTTTGGATTCCCCGTCCTGGCTGACGGCCTGCACTTCGCCATGCCACAATTCCAGCAGGCCACCCGCGTAGGCGTGGTAGCCCAGCCCGCCGCCGCAATTATGCAGCGTTTGGTATAGCCCCATCTCTTGAAAAAGTTGGAAGTGTTCAAAATTGGATTTGCCCACGCCGTCATTGATGACGACTGACTTTAAGCCAAGACGGTTCCATGAACGCTCAGCGCGTTCTTGTTCCCAGTCCACAAATTCGCGGCCAATGCCAACCTCGTTGTGGCCCTGTATCCAAATATTCGGCAGGCCGCGCAGCGTATCAAGAAAGCGTTGCATCTTCCCGCCGTCCAGATTGAGCCAGTTGTCCCACGCACGATTCAGGTCGAAATTAACCTTCCCGGCCTCGCTGTCAGTTGCACTGGCCTGAAATTCGCCAAAGTTGTCCGGCTTGCCCAAATCCTCCCACCAGGGACGCACCACCCACTTGATGCCGCGCCAGCTTTGGGCGATGCTCTGGGCATAGCCAGCATTGTCCAATGTGACGAAACAGACACAGGTTGCAGGTTGCAGCTTGTCCAAAATGGGGTCGATCTCCGCGCGGGGCGGGTTGTTCATAATGTGTAAGCCGATTAGATTACTCATGGATACTCCGTTAGATAATACGTACCGCTGTCGATATGAAACTCTGCGACCCACTCCCCGGTAGCATCGATCTTGCGCCACCAGAAACCGTCCGCCACTTCAACGCCCGGCGTGACCGCCAGGATCGTGCCCGGCGGGGCGGTGTCCACAATCGCGCAACTCGTGCCCGCGCACGCGCGGATATTCAGCGGGAGCGTGGTATTGACTCGCATGTGCTGCAACGGCTCCGGTGTCGGTGTGGGCCGCAGCGTGCGCGTGGGCAGTGCGACGGTGGTGCGGGTCGGCGTGGGCGGTTCCGGGGTCTTCGTGGTGGGCGGCTTGCTGGGCAGCGTCCCGATGGGCCGGGGCGACGGCGTGATTATGTAAGTCTGCGTTACAGGTGGAGCTTGCGAGGTTGCCGTCACCCCCGCCATCGTCGGACTCCCGTCAATAGACGGGGTACACGCGGCGACTAAGAATAGGATCGCACACGAGAAGAGCGCCGCCGCGCGCGAGAGATTAGCTGACAAGTGTGGGCGCTGGTTCATCCGGCGCGAACCACTTTTTGACGCTGTAGGTTCCAAACACAGATAGGGCCAGCAGGATGACGGTTACACCAAGTTGGAAATTGTGACTCGGAACCATATCCAACACCTGAGAGGGCGCGGAATTAAACAGGTTGATGCCCCGATTCACGACAACATAGTAGGCAGCAACAAAAACTCCCGCGTGAATGATGACGGTACGGATTGCTTTGTTCAGGGCATCGTCGCCCGGAAACTGATTCAGAATTCCAGTGACAATCGGCTTGATGCCTTTCTCAATGACGGCCAACGATACAGCCCCACCCGCCATTGACAACGTGGCGAAGATGGCGAAAATCCACAGGCCGAAATCTTGAAAGTTATCTGGCGCGGGCGTGGGTTCCTCGACGGCTACAACGGCAGTCGTCACGGGGTCTTTGGCTGCGTCGCCGTCATCCTGTGCGAGCGCGGCCACCGGGGTACTGAAAACGAAAAAGGCGACCAGGGCCGCCAGGATCAAGCGTTTCATTGTGTTTCTCCGATTGAACATTTGCAAATGCGCCCGTAGGCTTCGCAAGAATTAGAACGGATGAACTAGCCACCCAATTGCTTGACTTTGTACGCACAAAGTCATATAATGTAAGTATAGTCAAGTAATCAAGAAGGTGAACGAAGATGAAACAGTATACAGCGACAATCTCACTCCAACACGCAGACACCATTTTCAATCTGGTGAACACCCTGCGAGCCAATGGCGCAGTCGTCAATACTCACGCCGCGCACAAACACGTTATTGTGACGTGGTTCAAAAAATAACGCGGATCACAAAAGCCCCGCCCGAAATCACCCGGCGGGGCTTTTGCATAGTCAAGTAATCTACAGGAGATTCTACCATGACACGCGACATCTTAGCCTACAAGCGCGGACGCACCGAGCGTTTGTATGCCCGCGCCACACCCGAAGTCAAGCGCCAGCTTGATGAACTTATCAAGGCGCGCAAGAAAGACGATCCACTCTTTAGCCTCGCCGACTGGATTGCGGAAAAGCTGGCGGAAGAACGCCAGCAAGCGAAATAGTCAAGCGCCCCTCCGGGGGCGTTTTTGTTTCCGCAGGCTTCATTGTCGCCGGAACACACAAAACCCGCCGGAGCGGGAATTGTGGGGCAGTTTATTCTGTTAGCTATGCCCAGCAGTTACGAAGCTGTGGGGATGGCAGGAGTCGAACCTGCACGCTGATTAGAAGGAGCGCCCGAAATGGTCGGGTGCGTCTACCAAGCCCGGATGGGCATTCCGCCACATCCCCATATGCTTGAATTATAGCAGAAAACGGGTGTCACGCGCCGCCCTGGTCTTGCTTTGCGTCCTCAAAAAATATAAGGACGGGATAACCCGAAGGAAGGGTTGTTTTAAGCGATTCGCCGCTATCATCGACCAAATGCACTTCGTAGCGCGTGCCCTGTGGCCGTATTAGGACAACCGCATACTCGCGGTCGTTCACATATGTGATAACCCGCTTTTTGTTTTTCGTCCATAACACAGTATCAATAATTTCGTTGGGCGAATATCCTTCTGCTGTCATGTGGTATGATCCTATTGCTATCTGAACAATAGCAATTGTACCACGAAGCCCGTCGATTCTCCATCGCGGGCTTCTGGTCAATCAGGCAAAAAGATAAAAGATTACATTGACAAAGACGTGATTTTCGCGTTAAGGACTAAGGCACGGTAATGAAATTTACCTTGACCTTACTTTTTTACGCCTCGTAAAACAGGTCAATGTCACCATAGAGATAACAGTCTTTACCCCGAAATCCTACCCAGGTTTTTGACCAGTGCGAAGCATAAGCCATCGCCTGACGGCGCGTGACAACACGCCCGTGAAAGTCTCCGTTTGGCTGGCGCTCGAATAGGCGCGCGATGCCGAGCGAGTGACCCTGTGAATGTTCCCATTCCCAAAGCAAGAACTTATCCGGCGAATTGTTTTCGCGCTTTTGCTTCGGCTTCTTTTTGATAAACCGCTTGGCAAGTGGGCCGCTGTAGACTAGTGGTAGTTCCATCATCACGCCCTCTCTGAACATCCGTATTTCCCCGCCCAATACGCCCACAGTTGCGGAGAGATGAAAATCTTCCGATGTGATGCGTCGAAGTTATCGGGCACAAACAAACGCTTTGCGCCGTCGATGATCTGTGCGGCCTTTTTGTTAGGGATGCCCAACGCCTTCAATCGAATATACATTTCAACTTCAAACGCTTGCGTTCTATCCATCATCACGCCCTCTCTGAACATCCTTATTTTACCACGCCGGCGCCCGCAAACAGCGGCAGGCTTTCCAGCGGTTCCGCTTCCCGCTTCCGCTTCGGTGCTTTACCGAATTCGGGATGGACGCGCCGCCGCGCCAGTTCGCAATATTCCGCGCTGGTGTCGCCGCAGATAAACGCGCGCCCGCTAATTTTGGCGGCGACGGCGGTTGTGCCGCTGCCTGCGAACGGATCAAGGATCAACGCGCCGGGCTGGGTGTAGGTGCGTATGAGGTACTCGAAAAGGGCGACGGGTTTTTGGGTGGGGTGTTTGCCTCGCTCTCGATTAAAATAAACTACCGAGGTAGGAAAACGGGTTCCATCATTATCATTGCCTGAATGATTAGGCATTGTGTGGAACTTCATCGCACCGCTTCTTTTTCCGTGTGCCTTATATGGCTTCCCCGTTTTCATCTGCGGAAAATAATCCATTGTTTCAGAAGGCGAGTATGTCGAGGCGGCAGCACTGAAAACCAAAACCTGTTCATGTGCTATTGCGGGTTGATAGGGCACGTTGTACATTGTCGTTCCCTTCTCTTTTTCCCATACCCATTCATACTTGAACCACGCCTCATTGCTACATGCCAATTGATGCGCGAACATACCCGCCGCCGTCATCACCACCGCGCCGCGTGGCTTGATGACCCGCTTGAACGCCGCCCACATGTCAGCAAACGGCACGACCACATCCCAGCTACACGCCGTCGTGCCATAGGGTACATCTGTGATGAGTAAATCTATGCTATGCTCTGGGATTTGCGCGCACAATTCGAGCGCGTCCATGCAGTAGGTGTGATTGGGTTGTGGCCGCCACACCGTGACGGCTTTGGAGGGCGGCAGGGCCAGCGCGTCTATTCGCTTGCCTCTTTCGGCTGCGGCTTGCTCTTGTCAGTATCGCCTTCAGCTAAGCACCACAACACAATCCTCACATCATCACCAACGATATTGGCGCATTCACCGACGGGCTTGAATTCTACCCAATCGCCATTCTCCCTCAACTGCGCGGCGTCGTGCGGCGCAAAACGGCAAAATACATTGTTGTGACTGTCGCGGATTTCAAGCTGAAGTTTCATTCGCTTGTCTTTTTCGGCTGCGGCGGGTCGCCATCGGATGGTTTGATTTCGGCGGTGCCGCCTTCGGTCTTGGGCAGTTCGCGGTAAATTCGCAGATTAACAATATCGATGTTGTGTATCTCGGTTCCCTGCCCCGGTTCCAGTTCGTCAACATTCACCTCGACGGTATGCAACGTCCGACCAGCCTTATCACTGACTTCAATTATCAACTTCGGTGCCACGCGGTTTCCCTTCCTGAGTCGCCTCGCCTACTTTGGCGGCGGGTGGCTCCTTACTGGCCGGGGCTGGCTTCAGGCGTTTGCCTGGCGTCGCCATCGGGTCAAGGGTTGGTTTGCTGGTGTCGGTGATGTTTTCCCCGGCTCCTTCGTTTTTCATAGTATACGCCTTGAGGATGAGTGCCTCCAAGCTCTTTCTTATTTCCTCCGCTTCCTTGCGGACTTCTTCAGCAGCCTTCGCCGGAATCTCGGTGGCGAGTGTTTCAAGGCTGGCGAGGTGGTCTGTGATGGACTTCATCTGGCGCTGTGTTTCGTCGTGGCGCTGATCGATGTGAGTCACAATGCGGAGGGCCTGTTTCTGGCCTTCTTTAATCAGCTCCATCGTAATTTCATTGTGTTCCTTGAAACGCTCGGCGGTCAGGCGGTTGGCTTCGGCTTGCTCTCTCAGGATTTGCGTCAGTTGTGTTTGGTTCTGCTTTATTTCTTTCTGTGTTTGCACCACCTCAGTAATCACGGGCGCGAACAACGTCATGAGTGCTTTCATGTTGTCGTTGTCGTCGCTGTCGCTGCCCACAATTTTGTAGATGAGCGTCAGGATAAGAACCGTCAGGATCATACCCGCCAGCGCCGCGACGACCGGGTTATCGAGGCTTTCCAGCAAACTGCTGGCGGCTTCCTCGATTTGCGCCAGGGCTAGCCAGTTCATGGCTGCTTAATCGCGGCTCAGATAGAACCAGCGAACTGCTTTCGCCAGAACAATGACCATCGTTCGCAGGGCTTCCGCTTTGGCGGCCTGCGTCAGACCATCCCAGTTGGTGGTCAGATCATCCATCGCGGCGATATACTGCTGCTTGATGGCTGCTCGCGCGTCGGCTTTGGCGGTCTGTAGTGCGCTGGGCGCTGTGCCCTGGCCCACTTGAATATCTGCCATTAGATTCCCTCCACAGTCATAAGCCCGTCGCCAAACAAGTCAGCGCGGGCGTCAATGGTGATGTTTCCAGTCAGCAGCGTGGACAGTGTCAGCGTTGCCACGCCCGCGACGGCGGCCTTCACAACGGTTTGCCGCGTGCCGTCCGGGGCGCTGACGATGAAGGTCACATCTCCGGTGAACGTGCCGTCGGTGGTATCAAACGTGATGACGGCCTCGTCAAGGCCATCATCGGCAATCTGCGCCTTGTCGCTGGTCAGGGTTGGCGTGCGAGGCACAGTCACGGCGGTCACCTGGTCGAATTCGTCTTTGCTGGCGAAAGCCCGTCCCGGTATGCCGGCGCGCACTGTCGTGAGCTGCTCATCGGTCAGCGTGACCAGTTCGTAATCGGCGGCCACACCACCGAAACGCCGCGCGGCGTTTTCCTGCACTGCCGAGGCGCTGGGCATCTGCGGCGAGCTTTGCGGCCACGTCAGCAAACCGTCCGTTTTGCGTCTTGCACATGAATTCACTGCCATCATATATCCTCCCTTTATGCGATCCACGCGACATAGGTATAAACCGTTAAATTAACGTTCAAGAGATTGCCGGTTCCTGTACCGTCGCCAACGGTAAATCCGTCCGAGTCTAACGATATGATGTAGTCATCCGTGTAGAGCGTGTGGAATCTGGACGCGGTGCCGTCCTGATCGGACTTCAGGATGGACGTCTCAGGGGATGCCCCGTCCAAATCCGGGTAAACAATCATGAAAGCCGGCTGAAAGCCTACCCCGGTCACGGCCTGCGTTGCGGTGCCGTCGCCCGTGTAGGTTCCGGTCGCCATCCGCGCCGCGCTGGTGGGCGTCGTCAGCGTCTTGAGGTCCACTCCGCCAATGACCACGTTGTCACCGCCATGCTCGATATTCTCGCGAATGTCGTCCATGTGGGTTTCTGTGACCAGTTGCCCGGCTGTTAGATTCGTTAGTGTATTCCAAGTCATATATGCGCTCCTATTGATAAACCTCGAAGATGGCGTCGACGCCATCAGCGATCCATTCGCCGCCGCTGACCAGCCGCCGCATTTCGCCGCTGGCGTAGCCGGGGCTGCTGCTGTCGATGCCCCACTGAATATAATTCGAGGCATCAGGGAAGGCGCGGCTAGCGTCGTAATTGCGTCCCCGCCCCACGTTGTACAGGTAGGTGACTTCGGCGTCGGTCAGGGCACGCGACCACACACCCACCGGGCCAATCCTCCCATCAAAATAATTCGACACGCCATTCTGACGATACCCAACGCCAAAAAATGCGCTGCTATCATAGATACCTGATGAATAGGAAACCGGAGTTGCATCCGTATCGTTTACACGAAGCTTCAAATTAGAACCATCGTGCCGGGCACATAAAAAATGCCACTCAAGCGTCGCCAACGATACCGTGTTCGTAATAGATGAGAATGCAGTCCCATCACCCGACACAAAGAAATCAGCGTTCTGGTCAGCCTGCACAATAATCATGAAAGCACGCTCATTTATCGTCGAATCATACTTTGAAACCAATACACGATGGCCGGACGGTACAGCCGTCGCCATGTAAAACCACAGCGCAATGCTGCATTCATCCAAATCCAGCCCGCTTTGTGACGCATCCGCAATACTCAAATACTCCGAATTAGCAGCAACAAACTCTGCGGCGTTGCCTTGCAGTCCGATTGCCTGTGTGACGGTGTTATTGTCGGTCAGATCATTGCTGCCGTGCGCGTCGGTGCGCGTGCCGGATGCTTCATCCAGCGGCCAGAATGATACCAGGTCGGGGTCGTTGGCTTCCAGCACCAGCCAGTAAGTGGTTGATGCGGTCAGGCTTAAGGTGGCCGACAGCGTAAATGTGACCCAGGGCGTGCCCGCAATCTCGCTGCCTGAAATAGTGGCTGACGTTGCCAGCAGCGTGTCGGGATAGGCGCCGTCCGTGTTCAGCGTGGTGGTGCTGCCCAGCAGCCCGTCGGTGGCGTCGCCCAGCAGCCAGCCGCTGGCTAAGGTGCTGCTGCTGTAAATCCGCACGCGGTAATTATGCGTGGGGCTGCCGATGGTACCCAGAAAGACCTTGACATAGGTTGTGTCAAGGTTGGCTGAGACCTGAAACTGCTGCCCCAGACGGTCATTGACCACACCTCCCTTGAGGCTGACCCAGCTATCACGATTGGAGCGCCCATATCCGGCCAGGCGTACCAGGTGGTGCGGTTCCAGCATGAAGGTGGCCTGATGAACGATTCCGCTTTTGCCGGTATCCATCAGCGTGTGCGTTTCGCCAATGATCCAGTAATAGGCGTCATGGTCGCCCACGATGATATGCAGCCTGTCGCCCAAATCCCAACTGAACAAATGTGCGTCTGAGGAGCCGTCGCCGGGTTCGGTAAACGATACACTGCGGGCTTCCAGCACAACATCGGTGCGCCGCGCCAGTTGAAAATCGGCAATCTCGACGGCATCTTCGTAATCATCCACGCCGCGCAGTTTCAGGGTGAGTTCGGCGCGATTGCCATAGTCCACAACGGATTGATGGTTATCACGCCGCACCTGCACCTCATTGGTTGCCATCAACGCCGTGCCCGTGATGGACAGCGCCGTGACCAGGTCGTCCTCCGTCCCGGTGTTGGTCAGCGTCACGATGGCACGGTCGGCGCGCTGGTCAAGGCTGGCGGTGGTCGTGCCATTGTTGCTCGTCACGGCGCTGGCGCTGACGGTGCCGGACGCCCCACACGAGCGTTTGTTGTTGTCGGTGAACTTGGCATCGAAGCGGATATAATCGCCCGGCGGAACGGTGGTACTCTGGTCCAGTGTCCACAGCGTGATGCTGCTTTCTGATTCGCGCGGGTAGACTGTGATCCGCACCCGGTTGAGGATGCCTTCGCCGTCCACATTCCACATCAAACCCGACGGCTTTTGACCACTGACCCCGCTATCGTCCACCGTGCCCACCGGGGCCACGTAATCGATCAGGGTATCGCGGTTGTGAAAGATGGCTTTACCATTGCGCCCCTGGAAGAAGCGCCCCGGCTCGGCTTCCGCCATATCGCGGATGATGCGGTAGGCGCTTTGTTCATTCTGGCGGTGCGGATCGGGTGGGTCATCCTTCAGTAGATTGCGGATGTCCCCGTAATAGTGACAGGTGCGCGTGCCGGTATCCAGCGTGCTGTAGTCGCCCGCGTCGGCCAGTAGGGTGGTGCTGCCCAGCTCCGAGAAGCCCACCACACCCAGCAGCCAACCACCCGCAACGGCGGGCGGGAGTACCACCTGCTGCAAGGCCAGCGCGATAATCTCATCGGTGCGCTGGTTGGTTTGCAGGGGTAAATTCACCTCGGTGTTTTGCATAATGAACCGCGTGCCGATGCACTCGATTACAGCGGTGAGTTTCCCAGTTCGCGGGCCGTCGGGTGCCCATCCGGGCATAATGTTCTGGATGAATCCGCGAAACATGACCACTGCGCCCGTACCAGGATCGCCCTGAATTTTGACCGGACGACCCGGCAGCAGATTGCCATAGAGCGGGCTGCTGGTATTGTCGGGGTTATATTTGCCGTCGGTGTTGCGAACGACAATCTGACAGGTGGATTCGGGCGCAATCACATCATAGGCGTTATTGATGCCGTTGCGCCAGCTCATCGTCTGGTAATCCGCCGCGATGTCGTCATATGTACCGCTAAAGTTGCCGTTTTTGTCCCAGTCGATGAGGATATTCCAGGTGGTGGTCATTGCCGGTTCTGCGTATTGACGCGGTTCACGATTTGCGCCAATTCCTGGCCGCTAACCATCAGGTGGATGTGGTTCTCGATCACCTGCGCGCTGCCATTGGGGTAGACATGCCCGCCCTGGCTGCCCATGACCAGCGTCTCTGGTCCCTGCTCGCCGACTGTGTAAGACATGCCCGGCTTGACATCGCCACCACCCGCGCGTGCCCCGCCGTGCGAGCCGGTGCCAGTTGTGGGACCGTAGGTGCTGGTTGCTTCCTTCAGCGCGGCGTTTTCCGCGTCCAGCGCCGCCGCGCCCGCGCCGCCCGCTAGATAGACATACAGCGGGATACTCACGGGCCGGGGCTGGGTCGCTGCATCCAGCGCACCCTTCATCTGGGCAATGGGTAGTTTGTAGCTGTCGGTGATTTTTATGTTGTGTTCTTCATCAAAAATGTTGCTGATGGTTTCTTGAAGCAGGGTCTCGCTGTCAGGGTCAGGGCCAAACTGCACGGGCTGCTGTCCCAGCATATTTGACGCGGTAAAAAACGGGTTCGTTACCCCCTGTGCGCCGCCGTGCGAGCCTGTGACTGAGCTTTCCCCGCCGCTGCCGCCCGAAAGCAAATTGGCGAGTCCCGCCCCGCCGCTTTTTAGGATATTTTCAGGGCTGTAGGACAGCGGATTTGCGAAATCAAAGCCCGTTTTTTCGGTGACGGCGCTGGTGGCTTCGTCAATCTGGCGCGGGCTGATGTCGATGCCCGTCTGCGCTAGAATGCCAGACAACAACTGCTCGAAGGCGCTGGCATCACCCACCATTGCATCATAGCTAGCCTTATTCTGAGATCGGATACGCGATAGACTGGCGTTGATTTCCGCTTCAAAGCGGCGCAGTTCCATATCGACGGCGGTTGTGTTTACGCCCGGACGAACCGTGAGCGTGCCCGGTGACTGGTTGATGTACTGCTGCGCCAGCATCATCGCGTCATCATAAGCCATGCCCGTCTGCTGCGAGATGATGGTTGCCAGGTCGCCCGTGTCAAAATTGGCGGGCAGGTGGATGCCCTTGGCCGCGAATTCGGTATCCATCTGGGATTGTAGAATATCGCGGGCTTGCTGCGCTGTGGCGCTGCCATGCTCTTGTAGATAAGCTGTAACTTGCTCGTCTGAAACCGTCGCTGGTAGGGTGATCTCAATGCCCGCGTTTTGTAACGCAGTGTCCAAATCAATTCCGCCTAACGCCGCTTCCAGGTCGGCCAAATCCAGCGTCTTAATACCCGCATGAAATTCGAGCGCGTCCATACCTTCCAGCATGGCGCGGGCTTCCTCGACGCTGATATTCAACGCCTCGGCCACGCTCGCCACCGTATCGCCTTCCTGCGTCACATAGCTGATCGTGGCAGTAAAGCCCAGGTCGGCGGCGGTTTGCGCTTCGGGCATCTGCGCCCCGCCCTGTTGTAGAAAGTCAAAAACGCTGTTAACGCCTTGCAAGGCGTCCGTCAGGCCGCCCAAAATGCCGCCCTGATTGACCATCGCCACGCTTGCGCCGTCAACGTTGCTTTTGAGCATGGCCCACTGTGCGCTGAAGGTATCCAGTTGGGCCTCACGCGCGCGCGACGTTGCGCCCTCCAATCCGGTATTGTAGGCATCAAAGAAGGAATTCGCGTCCGTTGTGCCCAGCGCCAGCGCGCCTTGCAGGGCTTCCACCCGGCCAAACATGGCGGCCAACTGCGATTGGCTGCCGCCCGCTTCGGCTGTGATCTGTTGCAGCGTTTCCAGAAAACCCTGCTGCTCAATCGTGGTACGAATGTTGGTAATGCCGAGGTCGGCATAGGCCTGCTCCAACTCTTTGGTGGGTTTGAGCAGGGCCGTGATGATGCCTTGCAATTCGGTTGAGGCCTTGCTTGCGCTGGCCCCCTTGCTGGTCATGAAGGCAATCGACGCGCCCACTTCATCAAAGTTGATGCCTGCCGTTTGCGTCAGGGTCAGGACCGGCGCCATGGCGCTCACGAACTGATCCATCGTGCCCTTGCCCGTCGCCACCGTGCGCGCAAACACGTCGCTGGCGTAGGTCGCCTGATCCGCGCCCAAGCTATAGGCGTTCATGGCTGAAATCAGGCCGTCAGATGTGACGGCTAAATCAGCCTGTCCCGCTTCCGCCAGGGCAACCGAAGCGCGCAGGGTATCCATACGCGCGCTGGCATCGGTGACCGCGCTGGAAATGTCATAGAAGGCGGTGGCGGTGGCCTGCACACCGGGCACGGAGCCTGCACCGACGGCCAGCACCTGTTGGCTGAGTGCCGCGATTTGCGCGTCCGTCTGCCCGGTGACGGCCTGCACGTTCGCCATGGCGGACTCAAACTGCACAGCGGAATCAAAAGCATCCTTGCCAAATTTGACCGCTGCCACCGCCGCCCCCGCAAAGGCGGCCTTGGTCGCCATGCCCATCGCGCTGGACGCTTTCGCCATGCGCGAATCAGCAGTCGTGACCTGCCCCTCGGCCTCACGCAGGCCAGAAGCGAGTTTGCTGGTATCGGCGTAAACGCCGACAAAAAGACGGGCGACTTCGGTCATTTGTATTGGGGGTTCCTGTAGGCTTCAAGTACCTTATGGTGTTCCCACGCCAGAAAGAAGTTCTCCGACGAGAGACTGAGCCAATAATCCGGGGTAGCGCCGAATTCCTTGCTGAGCAGGTGCGATTGCACGCGCGCAAAAGCGGCGGGCGGCGCGGGTTCGTCCGCCATTTCCGGCCAGAAGACAGCGCGGATTATTTTTTTGCTTTTTGGGCGGCAACCTCAACGCCCATGAGGGCGCGCTGTAGGCTGCGAATCATGCGCCACCAGTCCACCTGAATCATATCCTCGAAGTCTTCGGGCTTGGTGAACACGTATTGCTCTTTCCCATTGCTGCTGGGAAAGCTTTTGATAACCTCGTTCTCAGCAAGGTAGTCATGCAAAGCGCGGTAGGGCAGCAGTTCCGGCTTGACAAGTGAACCGTCTTTTTCGACGCGCGGCTTACCATCTTCCAGATGAGCAACGCGGCGGCGGTCACATTCAGCCATCAGCCAGCCGATATGCGCGACGTGTTTGTGGGCAACAAAAAGCGCCGGAAGGTTTTCGGCCTCCGGCGCGTCATCTGTTGTCTGGTTTTCTGGATTATCCGTCATGATTTACCAGACATCCGTTTCAGACTCTTTCACGAGGTCGCCCGTCACCTGGAAGTCCACCGTCCACTCAATCAGGCCTTCATAGGTAACGGTCTTGGGGCGGCTGCTGATGAACATTGACCCGGCGTCGCAGGGGTCCGTACCAGCCCGTGACCCGGCGGGGCCATACTGGAAACTACGCAGTGTGCCGTCCGCCTTCATCAGCTGGTTGTGCGGCTGGGAGGAGGTACCGCTGGCTGCTTCGTAGATATACTTAAACGATCCAGTTGCATCGCGCAGGGTGGGTACATACGACTTGCTCGCCTCACTGCCTGCGGTGCTGTCTACCTTGTCTACTGTTGAGGTCAGGGTGAATTCACGCAGTCCGGTCACTTGCGTGCCGTCCACATACAAGACGCCGCTGTACCCATAGGTGCGATCAGTGCTTGCCATCTTCGTTTACTCCTTGTTGATTACGAACTTGAGAACAAAACAACTGTATAACGCCCACCTGCATAATAGGCGGGTTCGCCTGCCACCATATCGGGAATCCAGAACGGCTCCGTGTGCCAGAACACATTACACGTCCAGCCCGATATGGTGATACTGGCCTGCTGACCATGCAGCGCGGTTTTGAGTGCCGCCATGATGGTGCGCGCGCTGGTGGCGGCGGCGCTGTGGTCTTTGTCCTGCGTATAGACGCCCACCTGCCACGTTTCCACGCGCCAGTCGCCGCTGACATTGTTCATTTCCCCGCCGCCGATATGCTCCACAAGAATGTAAGGACTGCTAATCCCTGACGGCGCTTGTGATAGGAAGGTATTGGCTGCGCCTGTGACGCTGGCGGCCACCAGGCGCGCCTTGATGCCTGCAACGACTTCGTGCATTAGTAGCGGCTCACATGTTGAACGATGAAGTGCTGCACTTCGTTCTCAACCAGTTTATTTCTGGTAATTTCGGCATACAGCAGGATCGCCATTGGCCCAAAGAAGGGGCGAGCGCGCAAATTGTGGCCCGGAAAGCCGTATTCCAGGGCGCGGGCGTAGGGCGAATTGCTGATGACGGCGTACCCCCCGGTCGGAATTTTGACCACCTGAATACTGCGCGATAAGTCGCCCGTTTCGATGGCGGGCGGCTGTCCTGGCATCGAGCGCGGCGGTACGACGCCGGACCAGCGGTCAATCACAATCTCGCGGCCTCGCTCGGCAGCGGGTTGGGCGATCTGGTCGCCCAGCTTACCGGAATCGACGGCGGTGGCTAAGGCGCGCAGGCGGCGGGTGTCAACGGTCATTCGCCTAAAAGCCTCTTAAAGCGACGAAATCTCATTCGGGTTCCAATTGGATAATATAGCGGCGCGTGAAAACATCATGCTCCACAATGCGAAAGTAAAATTTTCCGAGATGAATAACGTCATCGTCGGAAATTTGTTTTTGTGGCATCTCACGCAAATCGATCTCGTCAAAATAAAAGCAGTCCTGTCTATTTGGAACAGGAAGAAGCTCCAACTCTTCGCTCATGCGCTCACCTTTCTTACTGTTGCGCGGCGGGTGTCAACGGTCATTTGTCCAGCTCCACGTCGAGACTGCATTCAATGCGCTTATAGCCGCCAATCCATCCCGCGAACTGGATAATTTGGTGACATAGCCACATCCGACGGCGCTGGCGTTTTTCGCCCATTAGCTTGACGCGCAGCACAACGGATTTAGATATGATTTTTTGCGCGTCCACTTTGCCCCTAAGATTCAGTTCTTCGCTCATGCGCTCACCTTCCCGACGGTTGCGCGGCGCGTCATGCGCTCGCTGTGGTCATCCCACAGCGCCACCACTTTGTATTCATCGCCGCCAATAATCACCACGTCATCACTTTGAATATCGGCGTCATACGCAAATCGCAGGCGGTAATATTGCAAGGTGGCTTCCTGCTCAGCAAAGACCTGCATGGCGCGCACGTCGGTTTCGGGCCGCAGGCTGCACGGATAGACGCCCACAGTGGATGTGCCCCCGGTGGGTAGGCCGTATGGATCGGAGCCTGTGCCCTCACTCACGCGGATGATCGTCCCGGTATCAGGAAACATGTGGCTGTTCCACTGCGCGCGTAGTTGAGCCAACCGGTCAGTCGTCAGGGGCATCTACTGCACCCCCGGTAATTCGGTCGTCTTTGCGCCTGCCTGCTGGCGGTGGTATTTGGCCTGATCCATCGCGTGTTTTTGCATCTGCGACAAACTCAAGCCCTCGCCGTCACTGCGAACATCGACCATTTCCCAGGCATTGGCGGCCTTGTCTTCCCAGACTTCCGCCGCCGCCGCGTGCAGGTTGTAGCTGCGCGCCTTAATCTGGTACTGTGTGCCGAGCGTGTCGGCGGTCCGCCGGAACCAGCCCCCAGCGTAGTCGCTAATCTCAAAATCAGCGATGCTGGCTTCATTCCCGGCGCTGTCCTCGATGCTGAAATACTGCGTGCCGCTGCCGGACTCTTCCAGATTGCCCAACTTGCGCGGCGTGTAGTAATCGTGCCATTCCAGCGTGCCATTGTTCCACTCAGGCCGCGCCGTCATCTGGGCAAAGTTGAGGACCAGCACATGCCGATCTAACACGTCCTGAAGCTGGGCATCGGACCAGTAGGACGTACCCGCCAGCGTGTAGTCTGCCGTGCCTGCCTGCGTCATGCGGCGCAAGCGCATGACCATCGTTCCCATGCCATCACGGAGCGCCATAACCCAATTCCTTTAATACGCGCGCCGTATGTTTGTCAATCAACCGACGCAGCGATTGCAGGGCTGCCTCGTCAATACTGCCATCTTTGTTTGTCTTCACCCGTGCGCCAAGTGTATGGCGCGGGTCGCCAATGCCATCAAAAATATGGATAACGAAGCTCGTCATCTCTCCTTCGTATGGTCGGGGGCGTCTATCACAAACAACCTGCCACCCGTTATCCAGATGTTTCACGAAATTGCCATTGCTGCTCATGAATTCGCTCCACTCTCAAAAATACCCATGTCAACGGTGTTCATGCTCGTGCCCAGCGTGGCGTCCATCAAATCTAAAAACGCCGCCGGGTCAAAGGCCTGTCCGATAAACCGCGCGCGCCAGTTCAGCGCCGGACTGTCCCATCGGCGCGCGACCATGACGGCCTGCGTCGTGCCCATGACCAGCGCGTCAATCGGGTAGTCGAGCCTGGCTTTGTATTCTGCGTAGTGCTGGGGCTGCCCGGTGGCCGTTTCCAGCGTGCCGAGTTCCTGAAAGTACATGACGGTGGGCACGCCCAGGGCAATCGACAGGTAGCCATAGGTGCCGGAAGAGACCACCACATCGGCGTTTAGAATGTCGTGGTGGGTGTTGTCATACACCCCAGGATTGTAGGTGGCGGACGCCACCAGGGGCAATCCGTTGGCGGCCAGGCTGCCCAGATAACGCACCGTCAGATCAAAGCCCATCGTCAGCAGCGCGTCAAAAACGCGGCGGTTGGCATCCTTTTCCGGCTCCGGTAAAAAGTCGCTGCCGTCGGGGTGGATTGGCGCAAATAAAACCCGCGTGCCATCTTTGGCGGTGGGCACACGGAGCGGCGTCCAGGGCCAGCCCAGCACATGGATCGGGTACGGGTAGCCGTAGGCTTCCATGATTTCCTTGTGACCGATAGCGGGCACGATGCAGGCATCCACAGGCTGCGGCTCCCAGATGCCGTCCCATTGCAAGTTCGGGTTGGCCCCGTGCGGCAGCACGACGATTTTTGCACCGTTGTCGCGGTGAAAGGCGATGAGTTCCCGGTAGCCCAGAATCGGCGCGTCATGGTCAATCAGCAGCAAATCCACCTGTTGCCGGGTTTCGCGCCAGTCATAGCCGGAATCTAAAAGGGCGTCGATGTATGGACGCCCTTTGTTCTGGTGGTTGGTGGCTGTGAAAGTGGTCATTTTAGCTTGTTCAGTTTCTCCTGTGCCCGCTTGAGTTCAGCGCGGATCACCGCCGCCTGATCGCGGTCTGTGGTGCTTTTGAGCAGGGCCTTTGCGCCCGTAATGGCGATCTGCGTCTTGAGGCGATGCAGCGCCAGCCAACGCTGTCCGTGTGGGCCGTAGGCCATCAGGCATCCTCCGATTCCCGCTGCGCGATATACTCCTCCACCGCCGCAACAGCATCTTGGAGTGTGCCACGAACGCCCCATGACACGGAACCAACCGCCGTCACATGTTCGCAGCCATAGTCATTTCCGGCACCATTCCAGATGTAGAACATCCCGTATTTGTTTCTTGTCCACCACGCAACGCACGGAAACTGCTGTAAGTGTTTTAGCAGGCCGTCCATCGTGCAGGCTATCTGCTCATCAACACTGCTCATCAAACCCTCTCCGATTCGGCCTCCGGCATGGCCCTGATTATACCACGCGCATAGGCGCGCAGACTATCCTCATCATGCAGGCCGTTGCTGTTCATATCCAGCCCGCGCACCCGGCGCACCAGCGAAAGATAGTTGTCCTCGACGTGCTTCATAAATTCGTCGGGATAATCGCGCGATGTGCCGCCGCCCAGGTGCTGCAAGCCCCAATCGACCTGCACCAGACCGTAGCCCAGCTTGATAGCGCGGTAGCAGAGGTCGGAATCTTCCCAATACCCGAACGGGAAATGTTGGGCGTCCAGGCCGTCCAGCACCTGCCAGATTTCGCGGCGGGCGGCCACCGCCCAGCCCTCGATGTAGGGCAGCAGTTCATTATCCACTGATTTCATGCCCTGGATTTGCCCGGTAATGGCTCCGGTGCGAACGCCGCGCACCATATCCAGCCAGCCCGGTTTGGTGGCGGCGATGTCGTTATTCAGCAGCAGCACAATATCCCCGTTGGCGAGCTTCAAGCCCTGGTTGCTGCCTGCCGCAAACCCAATATTGCTGGTGTTTTTGTGGTAGACCCCACGCAGGCGCTCCACCATGGCGAAGATTTGCGCGGATATGTCCTCGTCGCTGGCGTTGTCAATGATGATGACTTCATCCGCGCCCCGCACGGCAGCTTCATAGGCCGCGATGTACTCCGGGTGATTGTGCCAGAGCGTAACAATCGAGAGGCGGCGGCCCGGTGACGGCATGACAAATTGACGGCTGGCCCGCAGGCCCTCCTCAACCAGTCCAAACAAGGGCTTCCAGTATTCCTCGGTGACGGTGGCGGCGTCGTAGTTTTCGACCACGCCCGCCCGCGCCTTGTTCGCCAGCGCAGCATTGCCGCGCTTTTGGTAGGCTTTCTGGTACGCCTCGGTAATGGCCTCCACATCGGGAATGGCCTGGTAGCTCTGCTGATACGTCCAGAGTTTGTGCTTGATTGGAACTTTCCAGCCCGCGAACAACTTTTCGGGCATGGATGAAAAGTCGGTGACGATGGCGGGCGTGCCGCAGCTTTGCGCTTCCACAATCGGCAGGCCAAAACCCTCACCCATCGTGGCATGGCTTAACACGTCTATGGCGTTGTACCAGTTGACCATATACGCCTGATCGGTCAGCCCGGCGGTGATTTCATACTGGTTCGTCGCCAGAATCGCATCCATCGGCAGGCCAATCACGTCGCACATGCGCACGATGTTTTCATCGGCCACCAGCGGCGTATGGATCGCCAATCGCACATTGTCGGGGTCTTTTTCCCAGAAGGCCTTAAACGCCCGGATTTGCGGTTCCAGCGCCTTCCGACTGGGTGTGCCCTTGTTGGCCCCAATCAGACCCACGATAAACAGGCCGCTTGACCAGTCCGTGCGGTCATCCTTTTGACTGAGGAATTCGCGGGCGACCAGCAGGTCGCCCGGTTTCCAGACGGCGGTGTTGATGCCATGCGGAATATAGGCGGCTTCGATGCCTGCCGCCTTGCAGAGTGCCTGCCCGTCCCGGCTCAACACAACCGGGAACTGGCAATGCTGCAAGACCGTTTTACAGGCCAGCGGCAGCGGATGATGATCGACCGGAAACCAGGCCAGCCAGGGGATGCCGTCGAAAAATTCGGGGCGGTAGGCCCACACGTCATGCAGTGTCATCAGCAGATCAGCCTTGAAATAGGTCATGTCCGCCGCGAATATTTGCGAGCCGCGCGGGTCTTCGGAAGCGTCCATCGGCAGCACCTGAATGGCTTTATTGTTGCCAATGGGAAAAGCGACGGGCGAACCGCCCAGAGACGAATTCGCCCGCATCACGAATTGATGACCCAGCCCCGCCCAGCGCGGCAGCATTTCAAGTGCCTGCGTGCCGTAGCCGCTGGGGGCCAGGGGTGGGTTCGAGGAGAAGAGAATCCGCATTAGATCGTAGAAGGCAGCATTAGAACGACGATGTTGGCGGCGTTCAGGTTGCTGTAGGTGAAATGAATGTCATTGCCAACGGTGGCATGGCGCGCTGATTCAATCTGAAAAGCGACCTGCTCACCGATTGCCAGACTGATGGCCTGATTTCCCAGCGCGCCCCGGAAGGCGTAACGGTGGTCGGTACCCGCCGTGATGGTCAGTGTACCCGCCGTGCCGTTGGTCTGGACGAGGACCACCAGGCGGTCCCAGCGCGACTGCGCGCTGATGATATTGCCGTTGGATACATCAACCGTGCCATGAGCAAACAGGGTACCGCTAGAGGTACCGCCTGCCAATGGTACGCTGATGGGTGTGAGTGCAGTTTCTGCCATTGGTTAGCCTCCCTAAATCCGCGTCAGCCAGAGACCCACGAGGCCGTCCGGCTGCACAACCTTCGCGCCGTACAGTTGCAGACCCTTGATGGCATCCGCGAACCGCAGTTCGGGGCGGTAGGCTTCGATTTTGCTGAGTTGCGATGCAAAGGTGGTCGCGCCACCCCAGCCCGCGATGCAGTGAAACTCCGTGCCGGCTGTGGTGGTGGGCACGTTGTTAGATTGCAGGATGTTGATGCCTGCGATGCGCGTCACCATGCCGTTGATCTGGCGCATGTCGGCAGCTTCCGCGCCAGAGGCGACGATGTTGCTGTCTTTACGCAGCACGCCCACACAGTAGGGCGGCAGGATCAGGAAACGGTCGATGTTGGGGGCGTTGAGTTCATCGAGCGCCACCTGCACATTGACGATGTGGTCGTACAGCGCGCCTTCGGTGCCCAGGTTGCCAGACGGCGAAGTGGCGGCGAACAATTCGGTGCCGCAGGCGCTGCCCATCGTGGTAGCGATGAACTGGTCAGCGGTATCGGCCAGCTTGTAAGCCGCGCGGCGCATGGCGTCGGACATGAAACTCACGTTGGCCTGTCGCGCGTCCACATCATCTACCTGAAAATGGAAGGATGGCGACTGCGTGATGGTCAGCGTGGTTTGTGCGTCGCTGAGTGCTTCCGGTGCGCTCATGTCGGTGTTGGTGGTGTACGTCGAGATGGTCGGGTCGCCAATCGTGTTAATTCGCACGGTGTCGCCCATGTTGGCGATCAGGCCTTCATATTCACGATTAACGACGCTTGGCTGCCCAAAAACCAGGGCTTTCTCAAATGGCTGTACCATGCGAGCCGCCCAGAGTTCGGGTACAAAATGTCGAACTGTCATAGTGACCTCTTAGGAATTGTTGGCGTCGCGCAGGGCCGCTTCGATCTCCTCGTCACTCAGCCGCATGATTTGTTCGCGATCCATCGCTTGCAAATCCTTGAAGCGCAGCGACACCTTGCCAGTCGGATTCATGACGCCTGCCCCTTGTTGGGGCTGCGACTGTCCATCCTCCGAGCGGATCAGGTGCGGGCTGTCTTTGGCGAGTTGTTCAAGAATAGATGTCACGGCACTGGCTCCGCCATCGTTGGTCGATGTGTCCACCCCGGATAGGTCAGCCAATTTCTTAGCCTCCTGCCAGTTGTGGAATTTCAGATCAGCAGCAGCGGTAATGACGGCCCGATCCAGCGCGGCGTCCTTGAGTTTCGCTTGTAGCGCCTCATTTTCAGCCGCCCGTTTCGTGGCGAGTTCTTCCCACTTTTTCTCTTCTGCCAGCCGCGCGTCCTCGGCTCGCTGCTTCTCAGCCGCGAGGCGGTCGCGTTCAGCCTTAATCGCGTTCAGATCGTCCAGTCGCGTGGTGGATTTCTCCTGCAGCTTCTGGATGGCTGCCGCGATTTCGGCGGGCGTGGCACTGCTGACCCACTGCAAATCTTGCGGAATGTCCGACGCTTTCGCGCCTGATTCCACTGGTGTTACGGGTGCGCCTTCCGGCGTGGGGTTCACATCTTCCGACATGATAACTCCTCTTAAAGTAAAAACCGCCTTTCGGCGGTTCGTTAAGGATGAACTTGGAAGAAACTAATTATCGAAACTCCATTGTGCATTTACAATTGCTCAGGCATTCGCTGCTCTCACCCGGCGGCGGGAGCGTGCCAATCGGTTGCCAGTTTTGCGCGGCGTAGCCTTCGCAGTCCCCGCAATGTTCGGCGGGGTTCAACTGGCGGCGCTCCTGCGTGTAATTAAGTTCGCCCGCTGTGGTGCGGCGCGCATCCCAAAACACGCTTTGCGCGTGATTGTGATACATCTGCAACCGCGCGGCGACCTGTGCATCCGAGAGCGCCGCCGGATCAAACCCTCGCAGATAACTAAATTCCGTTTCCAGCCAGTTGCTTACCCGGTCAAGGTCGGTCTGCGTCAGGGCGTCAAATCCACCCCGGCCAATGGCGGCGGACTGCAAATGGAAGCGGCGCAAGTTGGTCGCCATGTCCGCCAGCCAGCGCGCGGCGTCAATCGCGCCCGAATTGAATGCGGCATAGACATCCAATGCGCGCTCTTGTTCTTCCTGCGATAGCGCGTCCAGCAACTGTCGCTCGTCGAGATCGAGGCCTGGCGCAGTCTGCCATTTGAGCCGCGATATGCTGAAGATGAACAGACCCATCAGGACGGCCCGCAGCAGGTTGTTTCTGCGCCGTTCGGCGTCGGCTTCCGCGTCGCCAATATCCGCATAGGTGACTTCGGAATCACTCAGGGGGTTGTCGGTCATCGCCCTCGTTGTGCCTCAACCAGCGGATTACTACTGGGCACGCGTGCCGCGCGCCCGACCTGTGCGCTCTCATCCGCGCTCTGGGCCTGATTGCCGCGTGTCGCTCTGGCCGCGCCTTCCCGCTCCTGAAGCTTGCGTTTGGCGCGTTCGTCGTCCGGTTCAAAGCCGACCCGCGTTAAGATGGTATCATCACTCAGGCCATGATTGGAGAGGACATCCAGCGCGGAGGCGGTTTCGGCTAGATTGGTCGGCAGCGGCGCGGGCGGCGTCACCTTAACCGGGATGTGCGCGCCAAAACCGCCCAATTCCAGCGCGGCCTGACACATATCGCGCAGGGTTTCGGCGGCGTCCAGCCATTTCGATTGGCGCTTGAACAAAGCATCTTGATAGACCACGCGCAAATCAAAATTGCTCATTTTGCCGAGTTGACCCGCGACGGCTGCCGGGTCCACTTCGCGCGCACTGTTCCAGAACTGGCGCTCCATATACTGCATTTGATCCATTGTGATTTTGCCGTCACTGGTGGGGTGCACATAATAGACCTTAGCGCCAGGCTCCT